>Ga0114980_10000583_pt1 | contig 26459 bp, 23 predicted proteins | sample S_140806_EF_Meta_FD_87018 | JGI IMG/M metagenome (GOLD analysis project Ga0114980, IMG submission 87018) | Freshwater microbial communities from Lake Simoncouche, Canada to study carbon cycling - S_140806_EF_MetaG | ecosystem: Environmental > Aquatic > Freshwater > Lake | place: Lake...
ATCCCCCCTTTACTCCCCCCTTCACCTTCTCCCTTACATCCCCCTTTACTACCCTCCCCCCTACGTTCATCCCCCCACTTCCACTCCCTTCACTCTATTTAACATTCCTTGTAATTTATCTTCATTCACACCCCTACCCTTTATATACTCGTTAAAACAACCCACTAATAACACCACACAACACGTTTTAAAAATAATATTAAAATATTATTTATTATTATTTTATTTAATTATTTAATTATTTAATTATTTAATTATTTAATTATTAAAATAAATTAATTTAACAATTAATTTGTTTTATTTTAAAAATTTAGCGTATACGTTTAATATTATCACAACTAATAATTAATATATCTACCTGCTCCTCTACCTACTCTTCTGTAGGTACTGGACCCTCTACTTCTGTAGTTACTGACCCCTCTCCTTCTGTAGTTACTGGGCCCTCTCCTTCTGTAGTTACTGGAACTATTGTACTAGCAGTTTCCGTAATATTTGTCGTAGATTCATCAGTAACAATCTGTATATTTAATGGTGTCGTCGTTACTAACTTTAATACATCAACACCACCCGGTGCTGGAGCAGGCGCAAATGTAAGCGCTGGTGCAAATGCAGGCGCAGGCGCAAATGCAGGCGCTGGCGCAAATGCAGGCGCTGGCGCAAATGCAGGCGCTGGCGCAAATGCAGGTGCAGGTGCAGGCGCAGACACAGATGCTAATACCGGCTTAATTATATTCGCATTCGACGCTTTTTTCATATACATAAAACCCACCACCCCTATCACACTTAATACTAACACTGTTAATATCATGTTAAACATTTTTATTAATACTCTATATAAATATTTTTTTTTTATAAAAAACCATTTAAAAAAAAAAAATATTTACTGTTAATGATTTTAATTCTTATACTTTCACAAATAATCTCAACCCTACCAGTTTTTATATATTATTATTTTAATATTTGTAAATGTTACTCTTTTTATTATATACTCCTATCTAAAATATCCGCCTTTATGATTAATTTTAATTTATTTCTACTATTGCTCACTTCCACAAATATTCATAAAAAAATATTTCATATACCCACCATCAACCCCATTCATAAAATACTCTCATACTCCCTCATTCTCTGGACCATACTACATACCATCTCACATCACCTCACAATACAACGTATCCTATTACTACAACTTCATAATTACCCCTACTCTCACCCTACCATATCCTCCGGATATACCATCCTTACACTCGTCACTCTATTATACCCCCTTACTTATCTTAAATATACATCTTACCGTATATTCCTACTAATACATTTTCTTCTCAATACCACTATCATCTCTCTCACAATATATCACGGATCCCTCTGCTTTCTAAAAATTAATCACCTCTGCCCTACACATACCTCCTGGATATGGCTACTACCACCACTCATCCTATACACCCTCACACTCACCCTTAAATATACATCCACCATACCTATATCTTCCATTCACTCACAACATAACTTTACACATATACAATTTCATATCCCCTCTAACCTCCTCGGAAAATATATCTATATCTCTAACCCCCACTATAAACCCCTCGAATGGCACCCCTTCTCCATATCACACTATAATCATCACAATAATACTTACTCTATTATCATTAAACACTCAGGTAATTGGACTACACATCTCTATCATACACCACCCCATAAATTACTCTATCACGGACCTTTCATATCCCTCCCAAATATTAATCACTCACATTTTAATATATTCCTATCCACCGGCATCGCCATCACATCCTTCTCACATCTCCTCATACATCACACCCCATCACATACTACCAAATTTATTATTATCACACAAACACCACACGATATTCTATGGCTATTACCACTCATTCACCCACATAATTATAAACTCATCTCCATCTTTTTCACACAAAAATATACCCCCCCTATACCCCTCAATCACCTTCAATATTTTAATCTTAAACCTAATTTATACACCCTACTACATAAATTATATCTTAAATCACACTCACATCATAATAATATATTCTTCTCCGGTAATCCTAACACTCTGCAAATTATCAAAAAAATAACATCTAAAAAAAAATACTATAAATTATTTAATATTTAATTTATTTTTATTTCTATTATATATATATATATAAAAATAAATCATGGGACAAGGACAATCTGGCCCACAAGGATCACCCGGTTCACAAGGACCCAGAGGTGACCCAGGACCACAAGGACCACCTGGCGCACCCGGTAAAGAAGCAAGTGGAGACCCCACTCAAGTCGCAACACTACTATCCGCTGATAACGCATTTGCTTCTAAACTCGCACCCCTCGTCGCTAAAGATAATGCAATCGGCGTTACAGTCGCAGAAAAAGTTGCATCTGAACAAATACCCAGACAACTTTTTACTAACGCCCTTCTCACTAATAAAGACTTTTCTGATAAACTTATCGACTCTATGGCAGTTGACACCCGCTTTAGAGGAGTTCAAGGACCACCAGGATCAGCTTTTGATGACCTCAGTATTCAATCCGCCCTACAACCTAAAAGTATGTGGTGCGCCGATGGACAAATGTGCCGTATACCCACTTCTGCTCCAGGTACATACCTAACAGGAGACACCGTCATCCAACGTAATAAATCTATATACCTCGGTGGTGCCTCTCTATCCACTTCAGGAACACTCTCCCTCAATAATAGACACGGTATCGTCGTCAATGATAAAAGCCCTCAAGATGGACCATTCATTTATGGTAATTTAGGTGGCAATCTTGGTACATTCGATCAAGTTAACTCTACTTCCGCTTCAGCAACCATCACTTGGGATGCAAATAATGTTAATGTCAAAGGTGATTTAATGGTAAGCGGAAATCTCATCCAATCTGCTCACGACTTGAAATTAGGATATAAAAATGTTGAACGCGGTGATAGTGGCGCATCAAGAGCCCTAGTAAAAGATACAGATAATACTTTAAAAATTAATTATCTGGGTGATTTCGTCGGTGGTACAACAGTCGATGGACCTCAACTTAATGTATCAGGTGGTAAACTTAAACTCGGCAAATGGACAATAGATGGCAGCGATGAAAATAATTTACGAATCAAAAATAAAGACAATAATGATGTTACTACAATATCCGCAGGAGGAAATATAGATCTCGTTAATAAATGGCGATTACGACCCGACTCAGATTGGTTTAATATTGATAATAACGCAAACTGGAAATTATCCGTACATAAAGATAATGAAACTAATGTAGGTGATAGTTTAAAAATTGGAGAACAATATAAAATATGGGCAAATGATGGTCACCTCAAATTCGATAAAAAAAGTGGACAAGCTTACGAGCAAAGAGCCACCATCGATGGTACTAAAAATATAGGTTTTGTTCTTGGAGATAATAGACAATATCAACTAGTGGCTGGTAATGGAAAATGCATGGATGTAGGAAGTCACGGTCAAAACTGTGACTGGAAAAACGAACATAGAAGATTCCAACTAGAGGATTCAGGATACGTAAAAGGTACGGCGGGAAATAAATAATTTTAATATTATATATATTTTTTTTATTATGTTAATTATATAATAAAAATAAATGGGACAAGCACAATCTGGCCCACAAGGTCCACAAGGTCTTCAAGGCCCCAGAGGTGATACAGGACTTATAGGACCACCAGGCAAAGACGCAACCGTCGATCTTAAACAAGTAACAGACTCCATTATTGTCAATACAACTTTTCAAAAACAACTAGTACCACTCATCTCTAAAGATAATACCCTCACTGCCAGCGTTTCTAAAGAAGTCGCCAATGATACTACCTTTTCTAATACCATTATTAACTCTATCGCCACTGATGCACGCTTTAAAGGACCCCCTGGTAAAGATAGCGACCCAGACAAAGTAGCCACTTTACTTGCCGCCGATGATAAATTTTCAAGTAAACTTGCACCATTTGTCGCTAAAGATTCAGAACTTATTAATACCGTCGGACAACAACTTCTTCAAAATACCACATTTTCTAATACTCTCCTTGGAACTATGGCAACAGATTCACGCTTCAAAGGCCCAAAAGGTACTGATAGCACACCACAAGATGTAGCTAATACACTTTCTAAAGATACAGTCTTTACTAACTCCTTAAGTCAAAAAGTCGCCAGTGATACAACCTTCTCTAATACCCTTATTAACTCTATGGCAGCCGACACACGCTTTAAAGGACCAAAAGGAAAGGACGCTGATATTAACATCAATACTAATAATTTACCCCTACTCACACAAAATCTCGTCAGTAGTAACACTTTCCTCGCTAATCTCGCACCCTATATCGCAAATGATAATCAATTAGGAAAAACAATTGCTACTAATTTAACATCTAATGTAGCCCCACGAACACTTATTACAAACTCACTTAAAGAAGATGAAAATTATAGAAAATCTTTGGTCGAAGCTATGGCAGCCGATACACGCTTCCGAGGACCCCAAGGTAATCCAGGATCAGCATTAAATGCTGACAGCTTACGCCTCGCCGTAGAACCCAGAAGCTTATGGTGCGCCGACGGACAAATGTGCAAAACACCAACTAATTCACCAGGTACAATCATCAACGGCAGTCTTAATATTGGTAATTGGACAATCTCAGAAAATGCCAACGGTAATTTGCAATTTAGCAAAAAGGGATTCGCAAACGGAAATGTCATCTTTGATACAACATTCCAACCAACTATGGGAATGACAATCTCTTCTGGAAATCTCCTGGCTAAAAATGACTTAAAAACCGGTCATGCATATATTAATAATAACATTGATGCAGGTGGAGCTATACAATCATTGGGTGGAGAATTCATAATGGGTAAACCAGGAAATAATTTTAACCCTGATGGATTATGGTCGATCAAAAGAAATGGTAACCAACTAGAAATACAACGTAATGATGGTCCTACCTGGAATACCAAAGCAAGAATATATCAAGGCGGAGATATTGAAGCAATTGGGCATCTTAACTCAAACGCTGGAGAAGTTGGATTTGGTTCTTATGGAGGTAACAATGATGGAGTATTTAAGATCAAAAGAGAACCTAATAATAACACTGGCGAGCTACAAGTACAACGTGCTGATGGAGCCAATAACTGGAATAAGAAAGGAAGATTAAATACATAAACAATGTATGTAGGAAGTCGCAAAACTCTGCTCCGTAAATATTCTTATACTTTTTTATTAAAATGAATTATATTTAAAAACATTCATACTATTATATATATGAAACTATATCTAACCCTGCCATTATTAACTTTTGTATCCGCTTCCACTTTCTGTGATGATTTCTTAATTAAAGAAACACCACAAGTTGTTAAAAATTGCGGATATTCTGATATAGTTCCCTACTGCTGTAGTCATAAAAATATTGAAATACTTACATCCTATTCCGATGATTTCCAAATCTTGTGCGAAGATACACCAGAACAACAACAAGCAATCTCTAATATCACATCTAATTTAGAAAAATTATCTACAGAATGTTCTAAACAACCTAATCTCCCAGATGACTGGAATAACACTACTCAAAATAATAATAGTTTCAAATGTACTTACAATCAACTCTTTATTCTTTTTACACTCTTTATTACAATGTTTTAATTAATTACTGTTTTATAAAAAAATGTAATTAACTAACAAAAATTTTATATAATATTAAACCTCGCCCTCCTCTAATGCCCATTTAGAATAAATATCATCAGCCTTAAATGATGATCTACACATACACGATTGAGAACAATTATACGAAAATCTAACATTCTTCATTAAATTATAATTTATATTACAATTATTACACCTTACACCCCTAACCTTTGAAATATACCCACTATCACATTCAAAACCAGTAATAGGATACCCACCAAAATTCGACCAATTCGCCCCAATCAAAACCATCCTCTTATACGCCCTAGAATATACTTCACTCCAATCATTATAAGAATTTTTAAATCTGTTCATACTCGACGAAATTTCCTTCTGTTTAATCGTACCACTATGCTCACCCCTACACGATTTACCCAACCACGCATCATTCACCGTGTAATTCCATATCTTCATAATACTATTCTCAACAAATTCTACAGTAATCCTAACTATATCAGTCGTCTCTGGCGCCTCTTCAAAATCCATCTCCGCATCATCCTTGAATTTCTTACTCGTATATTTACATAACTCCTCCTTATACTCAAACATATTATCCACTTTCACTTCTACTTCCTTCGCAGACTTGTAAATCGTCGTATTCATCTTACATACATCATCATAATATGAATTACTCCACCTAAACATACTTATATTATCACAATTTTCTACTAATGGATCACAATACGACTTGCCATCAACATTTAAACAACCCTTCGAATCTATCAATGAATGCGTACCCATCAATGCAGTCATCTCCTCCATCGTCAATCTCCTGTTCATAGCAAAATTCTCAAATTCAGTCAAATTAATATCCGCCTTTGCTAACGCATTTCCAGGATTAGGCGAATTCAAATCTATTCTACCAACCATAAAAGGAAACGTATTATTATACCTCAATACCCTCGGACCACCTAAAAACTCCACAGCAACACCAGCACACACCGCTAATACATCCGCCACTGATGCCCTATACATCTTTGATAATTCCAACGCATTCTTCGATACCGTATACGCAAATAAATCATGCTTATTTTCCGGCCTCCTTAACTCATCCTCCGTCAATAATAACGAACCATCTGCCCCACCAAAATTATCCCTCACTGATAATGCATCGTGCGCAGCAGCACGAATATAAAAATTACTCAATCTCTTCTCAAATCTAAATGACGCCCTACACCCAGATATTACACCCGCCCAATCCACCTTTGATGGACTCCAATTTTTATCCAACGGATCATAATACTTTCCAGGAATAGGATTTCCCACTAATTTATTCAAATTTACACTTTTAACCAATGGTTTACTAATCACACTTGACACAAATAATACAATCACAATATTAAACAACATTTTACAAAATATACAATCAAATTATATAATTCAACACCATTCTATTATAAAATTTAAAAAAAAATCACTTTTTTATTACCATTTTTACCATACAAAGTCATCTAAAATAAGTACCACACAACATATCATTATATACGTTCAGGCTTGTAAAATTCTGTATCTGAAAATATTATTTTAGAAACAATATTCTGAATCATCGTTTTATCTTCACTAAATGATGTTTTAATATGCTCTTGAAATAAATCCATAAAAATTGGAAAATGACTCGTCAACGTCGATTCAATTTCTTTTAATAATATAGACTTATTGTTAGGTCTATTAATCAAGACATGATTATTTTGCAATGATTGTAATTTATCTATATCATCCTTATGAATTATCTTAAATTGTATACAACGACGTTTTATATCATTATCTACAATTGAACCAGCATGTAATATATCTGCATCAAAAATAACAGCCGTCCCTGGAATAAAATGTAATTTTTTAACTCTGTTCCAGAAATATATACAACTATTATCCACATGACTACCTGGTATAATATTTAATCCCGTATCACTGTTATCTAAATACAAAATCATCGTATAAGATGGATATTTTAAATTATTATAGTTTTTAGATGATGTATAATCTCTATGAAATGTATGAATAGAAGAGTTTTCAATAACATATGTATAATCAATTAATATATACTCTTCTGGTAATATTTCATGTATTTTATATGTAATATTTTGATTACTCAAAAAAAATTGTTTAATAGAAACAAAATCACGCTTATCCCAATAAGATAATACTAAGTCAACATCGTTTTTACTTATTAAATCATCCATTATAAAATACCCCGAATCTAATACAATACCTTGTCGTACAGATAAATACAAAATTATAACAATAAATAATACAAATAATATTATATAAGTGTTAGTTGACTTATTATGTAACATATTACATAACATAATAAGTTCAAATAAATTAATTTGTTATATTAAACAAAATGTATTTTCCAACCTTTTTAACCTTTTCTACTTTCTCAATCCATCTACCTCTTCTACCTTTTCAACTTTCTCAACTTCTACCTTTTCAACTTTCTCAACTTCTGGATTTTCCACCTTTTCAACTTCTGGATTTTCAACTTTCTCAATCTTCTTTACTTTCTCAACTTCTGGTTTTTCAACTTTCTCAACTTCTACCTTTTCAACTTTCTTAACTTCTGGATTTTCCACCTTTTCAACTTCTACCTTTTCAACTTTCTCAACTTCTACCTTTTCAACTTCTACCTTTTTAACTTTCTCAATCTTCTTTACTTTCTCAACTTCTGGTTTTTCTACCTTTGGAATTCCAACCTTTTTTACCTTAAAATTACGCCCCCATTTGCCCATATTATCATTTTCATTTTTAGATTGAGGAACTATATCTATCATTTTACGCTGCGCTCTTATAATTTCAAGATGAGACAAAGGATCCTTTGCACTACAATTTACAAATAAACTAAAAATTAAACTAAACACACCCAAAAAAAACATTAAATACAATTGTGTATTTAATGTTTACACAATTCTAAAAAAATTTTACTTTTTTTTATATTAGTTTTTATCATACTATTCTTTATACTTTGCACCATCGCGCCTTCCATGGATTCGTATACCCCTCATATAACTTTTCGTCCGCAGTAGAAGGATAAAAAATTCTATATAAATTTTTATTTAATGTATCATTCACAAAAGACATTGACATCTGTACAACACTTGATGTAGATTTTGCAGATGTCTCTCCTAACATCGGATCCGAATATTTCCAATTGTTGTAAATAATCTTATTTAATGGATTTAATATAAACTGCTGTGCTGTCTGTTGACCCGAATTCTTACCACTATCCATTATACGCATCGCTCTCATCATATCATTGTCTTCATGAATCAAATTATGACAATGAAACATATAATCACCCTTATGCGCACCAAATCTCGCAATCACCCATAATTTATTACTAGGACCTAAATATAATACGTCCTTAGGTGACTCAATCTCATAAGATCTCATCCCACCATCACCATCTCTCTTTATTATATAAAAATCCACTAAATGTATATGCACAGGATGAAACCAACCACCACCCGTCTCAAATAACCATAACTCCCACGTATTCTGACCAATATCCTCCACAGCTATCTTATAACTATCCCACGTCTCGCCATTAATCGCCCAATGACCATTCGATCTACCAAATACCATCTTTCTATGAAAACCCCCCCATATTAGCCATATCACGAGCAATACTTAAATCACTAGCTGATAATACACTTGACACAATATTTAAATTCATATCATCAACACTTGGATTAAATACATCCATCTGCATATTACTTACAGATGATACCACAACCTTTGCTAATAAATGACTATAACAAAAATATGGCACATCCTTCATCGCCGTCGGATGCTTGTCATTCCAAAAATATAACACCCTACCACTATACTTACTAAAATCACACACAATCTCATAACGCTCAGCTACACCTATTAATAACCCAGCCTCTGGAAATTTCACCGGTGATGATCTATAACCACCATCCGCACCAATCACATGACATATATTATGCCCCACATCCACTACATTATTCACACCATTTTCCTCCAACTTTAACTTCACTAAATATGGTCTTGACACAGCCGCATTTAAAAATCTAAATCTATACCACTTTGCATCCAATGGCATGTTTGGAAATGGAACACCCGAAACCAAATTTATATCCCCATATAAATCATTTTTATGCGTATCAAAAATATCTATCATCAATTGACATCTATTGTTTAACACCTTGTCCGATAATATCATCAATCTCTCCTCTATATTCTCCAAATTCCACGGCTCACCACAACCACCATACCTCTTCTTTGAACTTATTATATACCCACCTGCTAACCCAAAATACGCATTGTCCGCCGTAATATGTAACGCATGATCATGATACCAACCCGTCGTCGGACGATTATTAGGATATACATAATCCTTCGTCTCACCTAAACACGTTTCATCTTCCGCCCATCCATCATATGGCGCTAAACTCGCAGAACCATGAAAATGCACACTTATCGGTCTACCATTCCTTGACATAATACACGGATCATACCTCTGCTTAAAATATTGAAACGTTATCTTGTTATTAAACCTTATAATAGACTCATGACCCGTCGGAGCAATAATCGTCGGACCAGGAACCACCCCATCATATGATAAAAACCACGTACCAGGAAATTTACTACACTCAGGAACAGATTTGTCAAATACACGTAATTGTACATCCACTATATTCATCTCATAACTAAAAATACAATGCAAATCATCTCTACACACCTTGTTATTATAACTCTTTATCACAGGACTTGTATACATATCCTGAAATGGTACTATTATATATGGCGTACTTCTAAATTTACCCACCCTATATATACCATTTCTCGTTGGACATACAACCTTACTATCAAAATTATTCCTCGGAATCACTTGTCCATACACATAATAATTGAAAAACAATAACCATCTAATACATTTATACATTATATTTATCAACCTTACTCATAAATATAAATTTCATTTTTTTACATCCCATCTAAAAAACCCCTCCCCTCTAAATACTCACTCAACTTATCCTTACTTAATAACGCATCACACGAATCATAAGTCTTCATATCCTCCACAAACTTGTAATACTCCAAATTATAATCCGGCTTTATTATATAATATTTACCCCTCACTATCACCCTCCTAATCTCATTCACATTCAATAATGACTCATGCATCTTCTCTCCAGGCCTCAATTTCGTAATCTCTATCCTCTTACCCCCACCACTCCTCTCATTATATATCTCAAATAAATCCTTTATACTCATCGCATCTATCTTTGGAACTATCGTATCACCACTCTCACCATTCATTATCGCATATGTCATCAACTCTACACTATCCTCCTGCGTCATCAAAAAACGCGTCATTTCCGGATGCGTCAAATAATACGTATCACCCTTCCACTCCCTCAACTTTGGTATTATACTACCCCTCGAATTTAATACATTCCCATACCTTATATTAATATACTTCACATAACCATCACACATCTTTAATGACTCCTCCACCATCGCCTTCTCTGATAATGCCTTACACATACCATACGTATTTATCGGATAACACGCCTTGTCAGTACTTACAAATAATACAGTCTCTAAACCCTTCAATTTACTCAATCTCACAGATTTTAATACATTCATCGTACCCACAGTATTCGTCTCTAAACTCTCCCTCACCTCATACTCACACGTATCTATATGCTTTAACGCCGCAGCCATCACTATTATATTCGGATTCACCAAATTTATCGCCTCATTCACCTTCTCATAATCCCTTATATCACCCAATATAAACTTGGTATTCTTATACTTGTCTTTCAACTCCCAATGCTTATTCTCATCCCTCGACATCACATATATAGTATTGTTACTACCATATATATCCATCACCTTTTTACCTAAACTACCAGTCCCACCCACTATTAACCACCTCTTGTTCTCTATTTTCATCTCATTTCTTACACCCCTCGGAAATAAATAAGAAGATTCTATCACTGAATTATTAAACTCCCTAAATTTAATCTCCCTATTTATATTACCCATATCATAACATAATGGACTCTCGTTCAATCTCCTCGTCACAGTATTATCCTCATTCTCCTTCCACTTTTTCAAATAAAACAAATACGTATGCGGCTGTTTAAACTCTATACCATCCACCTTCACTAATTCCTGCTGCCAAGTACTCTTACTATGCACATACTTTACAACTGTCTCCTCATATACAGCTATATCCGCCTCCATTAAACGTATATATATATCATTATCCTCATAACCAGCCGGCTCAAATCTCTCGTCAAACATCCCTATCCTCTTAAACACCTCCGGCCTAAATCCAAAACACGCCATCTTATATAATAACACTAAACCATACCCATCTAACACCTTGTCTGTAATTAATTTTATGTCATCATCCGTAGGCCTCACTTTATGACTACAAAATATAACTATATCAGTATCCCTTGATATATATATAATCTCGTTCAATAACTGCGCAAATGATCTTGCTCTACCCCCATCATATATATTTACAGTATATTCCTTTAATGACTCTTTTACAGGCTCCGCTAACTCATTAGACTTGGCACCAATCACTATCGCTACACTTACATTCCTTACATTCATTATTACTTATTACAAGACTTTATTTTTATTTTTTATTTTTTACGTATCATTTAACATCTTCTTACAATCGTCACACCTGGATTTAATGGTAATGTTAATACCTCCACCATATCACTATACCTTTCCTTTATATACATCGGCGTCTTATAACAATCATGACACGCACCAGCATGTAAATAATCCTCATTACACGGATATGTATCGTGCATCACTATATACCCACCCACATTTAACCTAGATATCACACCCTCAAAATCAGATATCACAGATTTACTCGAATGATCCGCATCTATAAATATTATATCCATATTATCCATATATGGTAATACCCTATCCCTAAACTCATCCGTCATCATCTCATATAATTGCGTATTTATATTACTCCTACTAAACCTATTTATACCATCCTGTAATACCATATCCACACCATACGCCTCACTTACACATCTACTTAACCTTTCAAAATTTTCACCATACCTCACACCATACTCCAAATATCTCACATCACCCTTTACACACCTCTTATATTCATCTACCACACACTCTATTATAAATGTATGATTCACAGTCTCTATAGGTGGCGGTAATAATCTCCTATATAAACTCTCCTCCGTATTATCCCAATCATAACCCCCATCCTCCCTCAACCACGCTATCTGTCTTCTCGTTCTCCTAGATATATAATTACCACCAATATATATATACTCTATATCACTACTACTTACACCATACGGCTTCTCCTTACTTACATATATACCATCCTGCTTCATATTTATAAATTTATCCACATTAAAACGAATCTCATTCACCCATTCTAATTTATCTCTAGGCCTCAAACAATCTCTTATATACTCTAATAATTTCATTTAAATTATTAAAATATAAAATTTTTATTTTATAAACTTGAATTTATCATTTTTATTCCCTTTTACCAGCAAACAAATACTCCTTTACACCACTTGATAACTGATTGTTCCTATTCGATTTAAATCTTTGATAATCCTTCTCATAACATACAACATCCTTCCAATACCTCCCCATTATCTCCATCATCTTTTCTTTACTCACTATACCTTCCGAACTATAACTCACAAATATATATCTACTATCTATCTTACTAAAAATATCATCAAATGCATCATTCACACACGTCTTTAAACAAAATTTAGACTTTGTATCCTTCGCATCCCTTAACCCCGTCTTCCCCCTTATTACAGGATAGTCATATCTACTTATCGTCTCCAATAAATGATAATTATCATCATATCTACGAGAATTATACGGACTATCTATATAACACACCTCCGTATAACCCACCTTCTTCTCTTCCAATAACTTTGATATATCCATATTATAACTCGTATGATCAACCGTCTCTGAATATAAATCCTCCACTAATACCTTATCCATCAATAAACTCTTTAATGCACACGCCTTATACTTCTTTAAATATGCCCCATACACCGACGCCGTATTTGATACAGCCGTAACACCATATAATAATACCTTTATTAATAAATAATATTCCCTAACATTTATACAACCACCCCCATACATCTCATTTATCTTTTGTCTAACACAATCCACCCTTAAACCATTTAATTTTGACAAATACATCCTTTTCATCTCTCCACCCTCCGTATAATTATTATATATAAAATCATCCCCACTCGCATCCTCTTCTTTCACATTCTCTATTATACCATTTAATAATTCTATCTTTTCTAATACCTTTCTCTCATCTATATCATCTTTTGACCAAATAGACGATATAACATACGCATAATGCTGAATATCATTTGTCACTACCCTTTTTACACCATTCTGTATCATATGATAACTCACTACACCAGTACCACAAAATAAATCACTAAATGATTCTATTTCACTAATACCCTTACCCATATACTCCCCCATCTTCTCCTCTAAAAATGTTAATAACTTTTTTTTACTACCTATGTAATTAAAACTCTTATATACACCCTTCCTTTTAACTTTTTTATCTGTAACATTCATACTCTTATCCAAACTTATATCGTACTTGTATTCTAAATTATATTTCTTTATCTTTAAATTCTCTATATACCCATATTCAATCATACTTATTAACGTATCACTATTAAATCTATACTTTATACAATCCCTATTTCTATGTATCTGTACCTCCCCTAATGTATACCTCTCACCATATATCATTACATATACCGTATTACTCTCATTCCATACATCTATATCATTTTTTAAACTAAATACTACATTTATAAATTTAGGAACACGAATCCTTTCTACATTATACATCACCCCATCTCTAAATTTATACACTAACGTATTGTCACAACAAAACGTATTCTTTAAATACTCATTTAATAACTTTTCAAGACATTCATAATAATACCTCTTTATCTCATCCGTCGATTTAAATTCACTCACAAATTTCTCATTAAATTTCTTTAAACTACATTGACCCACATTCTGCGGACATATCTTATTCGACGCCTTCATTATCGTCTTTACAGATACCTTTATCACCTTCTTCTTTGTATCATTCACTCCCACAAAATCATACTCCTTATTCATATTACCTACATGATCTGTCAATTTTATCGTCTTGTACATATCTCTTATAGATCTCTGTATATCTCCATACATCTCTTTCACCATACCATCATAATTTCTATTTGTATTAAATTTTATATCTGATACATCACATATTACCTTTTCCGTCAACATCCCTAATTCCTCCGTATTCTTTACAACCATTTTTAACACATTATTTACATACCCCAAAAAACGCATATCTTACCCCTACACTCATTCTATATACTCTTATTTATTTATTTTTTTTTTATACACTTAATATAAGTTAAAAATATGTATTATTTTCTTTTAATCGTCGTTTTGATATTCCTACTCATATTATCTCTTAATATCTGTAGTCAATCTAATATCCTATTCTTTTCTTCCAAAAAACCACGCATAGCTATTGCCACTATGATGCGTAAACCTATCGATCTCCCTCTATGGCTTAAACATCACCGTACATTAGGTATTAATCTCTTTTTTATACGACTCGAAGATTCACCTGGATGGGAAGATTACCTACACTCACAACCCGATGTCATCTATGAAATAGGCCAATCTGAAATTAATAATTACCTCACACAACAACATAGACAAATCAACTTTGTTAATCAAACTATCAAAAAATGTAAACAAAAAAATATACAATGGCTATTTCATATCGACTCTGATGAATTACTCAACGGATCACTTGATTTTCTTAAAAACATACCTCAACATATTAAATGCCTAACTTATGAAAATGCCGAAGCCCTGTTTGACGAAAATGAACAACATTGTTTCTCCGCTAAAACATTCTTACGTTGCAATTTTAACGCACCTTGTCGATCTTATGCTAACGGTAAAGCTGCAGGAAAAGTCGAAGATAATGTCACTCTTGCAGGTTGCCATAACTTTGCTTACAACAACCAATTTGAAGGCAATCACGTATATCAAGTACCCTTTGAAACTCTTCACGTTTTACACTTTGACTCTTGCTCCCTAGGCACATGGATCGAAAAATTCCATAATATGAGCAAAAAAAATACCTCCGATATACCCTTCCCCTACTATAAAACTAGCATCGATCTAGCAACTCAAAGTTATAATACCTATAAATCTAATACACACATAGATAAATCAAAAAATCTTGACCCACATCTCGTTTATACAATTATTTAAATATACTTTTTTTATTTTTATATTATATAAAAATAATATGAATGATAATAATATCGTCACTTCTTTAGTCAACTCCTCACGTATGAAAGCCACATATGACATAAGTACCGTTACACTCGCTGTTCTAGTATTCTTATGTATAGGTTCTTCCATGTTATTTACTAATACAAAAAAAACATCCGCTACTATACAATCAACCTCCTGTAAAAATACAGATGGCTCTTGTACCATAATAGTTCAATATACCGTTGATAATCAACAATATACTAACTCATTTAATACAAACGATCGTACAATTCTAAATAAAACAACTATTGATATAGATTACAATACTGATAATCCTAATAATATAAATTATAATCAAACATCACCAAAAATACTTGGTATTATGATTATTTCCTTTATCCCCATAGTATTTGCTATTTTTGCTTACTATTATTATAATATTATGACAAACAAAGACTTTGCAGCACAACAAGCCGTCAATAGATTTGTCAGATTTTAAATATATTCTTTTATACTAAACAAAAATTATACATTTTATATAATTTTTATCTAACGCGTTTAAATCATTTTTTCACATTTTTATTTTCTTGTATATATTATATACCAAAAACATTTTTACACACAATGCACGATTTGTACATCAAACGTGCCTTGGACAATTTTTACAAATGGTATGATCAAGAAATAGATTATGTATCAATCCTTATAAAACGATTTAACTCACATAAACTATCACACTATACACACACATTACAACCTACATCTTCTAATTATACACAATATATACAACGCTTGTCCTTTTTATTAAACTCTATAGAACAACTTTATTTACACACTTGCCATTCACAATCTAAACAAATCCACCTTGTTTTACTCATTAATAATATAAAATTACTTATTCATTATATACAACATCTACATTCTCTATATCCACACTTTCCATTCTAATTTCTTCATTACTATTTATACACCTAGTATTCCCCGGAATACCCACCCTCAATAATCTTATATACAATGATGCTATTAATGTTAATAACATCATAAAACATATCATCACATAACACATTTTTATAATGTTAAACACATTTTTTATAAATCCTTCACTCTTACATATTCTGACACCCCATCTCTTACCACTAAATCATATAAAGTCGTACCAGGCAATGATACATCACCCGTTACTATATCCGAGTGATAAACTCCTAAATAAGGCTTTGCTAATTCTATTATATAATTATCATCCAAATCCTCCCCAAATACCAATCCTCTATTCTTATTTTTAACCATCCAAGATACTCCCGATAAAACACCTGCCATCACCTGAATCGTTGTTGGACCAAAAAACTCATCTCTTAATTTCCTTTTTGTAAAATTTGTATCTAACATTGAACCAGTCCAAAAACAAAATGGCCTTTTATTATCCATCGTAAAAGGATTTTTATCCATTATAAATAATGCACCAACATTATCAGCCCCTTCTAATTTATCTTCATACATATTTAATACCTTCCAATATTTCGAATCATTACTTATTTTTATTAAATCAGCCTTTGAATATTTATTTAACGCATTGTCAGCATATGGTGATAATTTATATGCATAATGCATCGTCGGACTATATTTAAATGTACCTAAATAACGATTTAGTGAAACACCCTCGCCATGATGAATACACCTACCTTCTATATTTGTATACTCCACCTTACCATCACTTTTTACCCTTAAAGGCACTATCGATTTTATTTTAATATCCTGCCCTGCAATCTTTGTTAATATCAATTGTGGCAATGGCTCCGATAATTCCTCCTTTTTAAATGGCAATTTGTCTTCATGCGTACCTAATTGAATCTCAGCCGGTTCTATACCCTCCGTTATTAACCCCACACAACTCCACGTATTTAAAAAACGCTCCTTAGGTTTCTCCTTTGGTATCTGCGTATCTATTTCAGAACAATGAATTGCCCTTATGTTTAGCAACTCACTTAAACGCCTATGATTACCCTCTTTATAATACTTTATCATATCATCATTTGTCTTTTTCTTATTAATCTTATTATATTCTATTACTTTTCTTGTTAATTCCATTATACCTTGCTTTACAAATACCGATATTAACCCAGGATTCATCCCAAATTCTATCACACTTGTTACATTATTCGCCTCATCACGCGTTTTATCTGCTATCGCCTGTAAATTCATATGTTGTAAAAAAATACCACCCTCTGTAGGACACGATTCAAATGATGTTAACTCCCTATCTTCTTCTATCGACGTATTTATATATAATAAATTACGCAATCTACACTCTTTAAATATTAAATATGTAGGCGTATTCGTTGTTAAATCTATAATTATATCATATTTATTTACCCTTAATTTTCTATCTAAAAATTCTGATATATTATTACGCGTTATATTATAATGTAACACATTCACACCACTTTTGATAGCACGTTGTATACTTGGAAAATAAAATGTACTATCATCCTTATCAACCATATAAACTCGAGTTTTATCATATTCAAAAAAATTATCAAGGTAATGTAAACAACATTTCCCTACCGAACCGCACCCCAATATTACTATTTTGCTTTTTATTGATAACCTTTTCATTATAATTATACTAACATTTTTTTTTTACTAAATTACCATTACTTTCTTATGCTTCCAACGTTCGTTTATTATGTTCATAATGATTATTTTAATCGAAGTAAAAAATGAAAAAATAGAACCTTTTTCAAATAATAAATGGACCCAATACAAGTCTTAAAACAAGAATTTCAAGAAGAAATCAAGTCATTACGTACAGAAATGTATGGATTGATAAATGAATTACGTAAAGAAATTGATAGTTTAAAAGAAAATAAAAGAGAAATTTATTATCAACGTTTTTTAGAAAAAATGTTGGGTTCTGGACATAATATCACAAAATATGGTATAACTGATATAACAACTAATACTCAACACATTGAAATAAAATGTTGGAAAAATTATAAAAACTGCATGGGACAACTACTCGCATATAATCATAGAGATACTAAACAAATGATTGCTGCGTTCTATGATGAACCTGGTAAAACTTATAAAGATAAAGAGAAAGTGATAGATTTGTTGAAATCTAATAATATAGATACATGGGAATTAATCAAAATACCACATGGTATTGAAATTAAAAAATACGAATATAATAAAGACAATGATTTTCATAATTGGTTAGAAAAAAATATTCAAGAAAAAAACAATGGTCTTTTACAGTTAAAAGATATATGTCATCTTTATCTCGGTAAAAATAAAATTCATTCTAAGGAATCTTCTAAATATAAAAATGAAGTAGAAAAATGGTTAAAAGATCAATATAAAAATGTTGGTTGGGAATACTCAACTGTCAAAATATGTAATAAAAGTTACAAAGGTTGGAAGAATTTAAGTTTGATTGAAAATGATTTTTCATAATTGGTTAGAAAAAAATATACAAGAAAAAAACAACAGTATTTTACAATTAACAGATATATGTAATGGATTCCTTGGTAAAAATGTAGGACCTAGGATAATGACTAAATATAAAAAATAAGTTGAAAAATATCAAAACAAAATATAAAAATTTAAAATATGAATATCAAAAAATAGATCAAAAATCACGAGGTTGGAAAGATTTATGTATTAAAAATATCCAAGTTAAAACTATATTGTCAATTTATTATAAATTTTAATGATAGTACCATTTTTTAGGTCGTAACGCGCGAACGCGAGATAAACTCGGCAAAACTCTCTAAATATGGTTTTGCGCGGTAACGCGCGAAAAACCAACCTTATTTCTATATTTTATTTTTTTGTGTTTTTTATAACTTTTTCCCAATTTTAAAAATATAGGATAGAATGTTGTTTTTCCCGCGTTAGCGAGTTTTAACCATATTTAGAGAGTTTTACCGAGTTTTATCTCGCGTTTCCGCGCTGACCATATTCCATGGTTTGTTTGCTTTTCATGTTATTTTTTATTATTTTTTTTTCTAAATTTAAAAACAAAAATAATGAATATAATGAATATAACAAACGTAAAAAACGATTGATTAATAAAATAGAAATTATATTTTTATTTTGATAATATTAAAATAATAAAAATATAAGAATTACACTTCCATTTCATTTTCGTTGAATCCAATATGTAACCAACCTCTATATGTCTTTCCTTCAAATGTAGTATTTTGATATTTGTAATTTATGTCCTTGAATTTTTCTTTAATATACTTTTCAATTTCCTTCTTAAGCGGGTTTACACCTCTACCACCTACAGACTTTCCAACATATAATTCAACAATATCTTTCAATTTTAAAATATTATTCCTTTCATATTTAATGTTCTCTTCTAACCAATTGTAAAAATTATTATTTTCTTGACGGTATTCATTCGTTTTAATTTGAACTTCAACTGGCTCAGGAACGTGTTTATTATAATATTCAATCAATATGTTTACAAATGTCTGCCTCCAAGATATATCTTCTCTCATTCTTGATGGCAACGTACGATCTATCTTGTACTCATTTTCTTCTTTTGGATCATCCAAAAAACGTGAAGGAAAATCTATAACTCTAATACGTCTCCATAATGCAGTATCTTCTCCTTTGATTTCTGGTAATTCATTACAAGCTAAAAACAATTTTGCTTCCATTACAAAACTTACAGCATCTTGATACAACCCTCTTGCCACTATTTCTTCACTTCCTGTCAATTCTTTCAATAAACCAATATTGATTTTTTCTCCATCTTCTGGTTCACTTAAAAATGCAAATCTCTTGTTTAATAATTTTATTTTTTCTGAATTTGCTTCGTTTGCATTATTCCTCTTTCTTGTTAATAATGTCACTTCTACCTTTTCTCCAAAATCACCCATCGCTAACTTCATTAAATTTAATAACTGACTTTTACCATTTGCACCCGTATCTCCTATAAACATTAAGAAATACGTGTTTGGTATATCCCCATTTAAACATTCACTCATTTTTTTTAATACATAATCTCTTATTCCCTTGTTTGGTAATACCTGTTCTAAAAATGTATATACCTCCCTATTATGTGTATTTGCATTGTAATCATAATTCATTGTCAAATTTACAAAATCGTCCTTTTTTGTCTTTCTATATTTTTTATCTAATAAATCATAAACACCATTTAAAAATGGAACTAAATGCTTTTTACTATTTAAATTTTTTATAAACTTTTCATCATTATTGTAAATCTTGGCACCCTTTATAATATCATCCTGAAAACTAGGCTTGTGAAACTTATTTATTAAACTTTTTATATTTTTATTTAATGATATTATTGCATCAGTCACTTGTTTGCTTTCATAATATGTTTTGATTCTAGAAAATAATTTGGATAAATCCATGATTTCCTTTTTCATTTCTATGTTATCACCGTCTGATTTCCAAATTGAACCTGTAAAATAATACCAGTTATTACAAGAATATACAAAATTCTTGTTAATTGTAAATAACAATTTTGATATCATTGTTATCTTGTGACCATCTAAAATTTGATTCACGATATATGTCACCTCCTTTTTATTAAATATCGCATTATCTAATTTTATATCACACGAAAATTCAAAATCTGAACCATTGTAAATATTGATTATATTGTTTATCGTCCCATTATTTACTAATTGATTATAATTCATCCAAAAATTATTTAAATTTTTATATCTTTCATCAACAGGAATTAATTGATTCTTTGGAAAAATACTACTACATACCTTGCATTTTAAACAATAACCATTATCACTTATTTGATGCTCAACATTACATTCTGGACATGTACCTTTTAATACACCTATTAAACTTTTATCTGACACATTCCCCCTAAAAATCATAGCATTTCTGTCAAATGAAACATCCTTTACATTTTTATCAAAATTTTCATTTATATAATTCTTACATTCTATAAGTGTATGATTAATCAAGTCTAATTCTTGCTGATTTATACGTAAACATTTCTTTATAATTTCATTCATCTCTTTTGGATAATTTTCCAATTTCAATTCATTGTATTTATTGTTATTACATTCTGTATCATGACATTTTTGCTTTGCACTCATCGTATCAATCACAATATACTGATTATTACTATTATGCTCTCTATTTATAAACGGACAATACTTCTCATTTAATGCTACTATAATACAATTATGATCCTTATCTATAAATATATCTCTTACTTTGTTTGGATAATGATGAAAATCCTTTTGAACAAACTTTTCTATCGTCTTTTTATCACTGTTATTTAATTCTTCCGGAACATTTACAACTATCTCTTCCGGCTTTACAATTATCACTTCACCACTGTTATTATTCTGCACGTTGATCATTTCTTTTGTATTAAAAATTTTTGTATCATCTTTTTTATAACATACAAACGTTTCTATATCTTGAAATTCATCACTATATACAGATTTGACTAATGGTCTATTCTCTCCATTTTTAGAACTATATAATGTCCTAAATAACCCTTCTCTATATACACTCGGATCTATTAAATTTCTATTTTTATCGTCTTTAAATATGTCTAATTCACATAATTTATATATATTTTTTAAATCATTTACATCTTTGAATAATAACTCAGTGTCATTATTATCCCTTATACGCAAAATAATATGAAAAGATCTTTTTGTCTCTGAATGCGACTCTAATACTATTTTTCTTACTTTGTACGTATCACCAATTATATTCGCCACTGAATTATAACATTTTTCTAATAAAACATTATATTCATCAAAATATACTGATGTATCTTTATATATTTCTATATCAAAAAAGAAACACACAGCTTTATCCTTTGGAATATACTCGTAAAAATCCTTTGTTTCACTATTTTTGATGATATTTAAAAAATTGACATAATCTTCAGCTATGAAATATTGCGTTATTGAACGATTGCATAAAATTTTTTCTTTTTCTAATTTTTTTAGAGCTATACCCTTTCTTATATAATAATGCATATTTAATATTTAATATAAAAAATAAACTACAAGTAAACTTAATTTAACATGATTTATACCTTTAAACAATTATCTGTAAACAAAAAGTTATATTTATGTAATAATCTATTCACCCACCCTCTTCTCTTATTCCTAAAAAACAGTTTTACTTTGTTTCTTTCACACTCTTGACTCATCTGACTCGTATATTCCTGACTCATATATTCTTGACTTATATATCTTTAATACATTATGTACATTATATTCATTTTTTATATTTTTTACACTTTTACAAAAATTTTTTTTATTTGTATTATATATAACAAAGAAACGTTATTATGAATACTCTGCCAGTTCAACCTCCTAAACCTGTAGATCCACCCGTAGATCCACCTGTAGATCCACCTCCAGTAGATCCACCTACAGATGATGATACTACTACTCATTCAGATACTGAGAGTGAATGTGAACCAGAAGAATGTGTTCCTCATTTTGTACCTATGACACTTGAAATAGTACCTAAAATAAAATTGTGCGTAGATAAACCTCTCGTTCATTTAAAAAATAAGGCAGTTTGTATTTGCAAACCCTGCAAAAAGAAAAATAAAACATAAATCGCACATTTCGTATATTATACACATTTTTTAAATTTATTATAAATATAAAAAATATATATGATAAATAAAAAAGATGAATGTCACGTAAAAAAATGTATACCATCTATTATACCCATCACTTTGGAATTATTACCCAAAATTAAGATGTGTATAAGTAAACCTGAAATACATTTAGTTAATAATGCTATATGCAAACCATTTAAGTCTAAATCTAAAAAAAAACATCATCATCGCTATCATAAAAAACATTGTCATCATCGTAAAAAACATTGTCGTCATCGTAAACACAAAAAATGCAAATGTAAGAAATGTTGTAAGAAACATTGTAAAAAGAAATGTAAAAGGAAATGTAAAAGAAAATGTAAAAGGAAATGTAAAAGAAAATGTAAAAGAAAATGTAAATAAATAAGTTTAACTTAAAATATAAATATATTATTTATATATATGTATGAATCACGCGTTTCATTACCATTCGATATATGGTACACCATTTTTAAATATATAGACCTTAAAACACTTAGTACAATGTGCATGGTTAATAAAACATTTTATGAATATATCCAATACAATAAATGGAAAATAATAGATGGTTTGAAATCTATCGGATATAATGTCCCTATGAATCAATTTACATATTTAAACTATCATTATTGTATTGATTGGATTTCTATTATATTTTATGGTATACATATACCCGATTGTGTTATTGAAAATATTTTATCATCTGAATATATAAATTTATTATTTTCTTATAGACATTTATCAGAACATATTATTCGAAAATTTTTCAATTTAGTCAATTGGAGAAGTCTTTTATTTCATCAAATCTTACCAGAAGATTTACTTGATAAATTGGTTGCTACAAATAACTTACATACTTCAGACTGGAAAATGTTATGGAAATTTCAAAAAAATATAAACGAATCTTTTATATCAAATTATTATAATGAAATCGATTGGGATTGTTTTTCTACTAATAAACATTTGTCACTAGATTTAATTGATAAATATAAACATAAAATAATTTGGTCAGAATTAACAAAAACTGGATTACATGAATATATACTACTTAAATATATAGAACATTTTGACTCTCTTTCATGGATTAATATATCTTGGTACTCCAAATTATCACCTTTTTTTATTCGAACATTTATTAAATTTTTAGATAAACATGTTATTATACATACCCAAAAAGTACCAGAAGATATTTTAAATTATATATTAGACACTTGTGATAATGATGATATAAAAGAATATATAAATATAGTTAGTAAATATCAACCATTAAGTTATAAATTTATTATAAAATATAAACATCTTTTAAATTTAAATACTATGATAGGTAATAAATATATATCTAAACTAGATCTTCAAAAAATATATGGGTAATTTTTTATAATTATATATAATTACACCTATGAGTCCAATGTATTATAAATATATTTTATTCCAGTTTATTTATGTAATTTTTTTATGTATTATAAAATATATAAATGAATAGTAATATTACTTATATAGGAATAGGTATTTTTGCATTGTGTATGTGTATCCTGTCTATATATTCCATGATACCATCATCGACACCCATAGAAAGTACAACTACAACTACAACTACAACTAAAACTAAAACTGCACCTGCACCAGCACCTGCACCAGCACCAGCACCTGCACCAGCACCAGCACCAGCACCCGCCTCATTTACAACAACGTTTGCACCGAAGACACTTGCACCTGCACCCGCTTCATTTACAACAACGTTTGCACCGACGACAACACCATTTACAACAACATTCGCACCTGCACCCGCTTCATTTACAACAACGTTTGCACAAACGACAACACCATTTACAACAACTCCATTGACGACAACATTCGCACCCGCACCCGCTTCATTTACAACAACTCCATTGACGACAACATTCGCACCCGCACCCGCTTCATTTACAACAACTCCATTGACGACAACGTTTGCATCCGCACCCGCACCCGCTTCATTGACAACAACGTTTGCATCCGCACCCGCACCCGCACCCGCTTCATTGACAACAACGTTTGCATCCGCACCCGCACCCGCTTCATCTACAACAACGTTTGCATCGACGACAACAGCTAATAATACATGTTATCAAATAAATAAAAACGATGCTATAACAAATGTAAAGTCATGTCCTGATTTAATTTCTTCAAATGAATATTATACTTTGGCAATATTTGAAGATAAATTATCTGTCGTAGACAACATAACGTCAGCTTATATTTGGCAACATGATAGTTCTGAAACCACTACACCTTCTTCACCTCCTTATAGATATGCTATACAAGATGATGGTGAATTAGTAGTATACAATAGTTTAAATGATCTTGTATGGACTACAAATATAAACATTCCTTTTTCTCTATTAAATGGTCCTTATAAATTAGAATTGTCAGATGAAGGAGAACTTTTAATAAAAGATAATGGTGCCACTATTATATGGTCAAGTGAAAGAGGTGTATTAATTACTATACCAACAATGACGACAACGCCAGGAACACCGACGACGACACGTGCACCGACGACGACAAGTGCACCGACAACGACACGTGCACCGACGACGACAAGTGCACCGACAACGACACGTGCACCGACGACGACACGTGCACCGACGACGACACGTGCACCAACTACGACACGTGCACCGACAACGCCAGGAACACCAACGACGACACGTGCACCGACGACGACAAGTGCACCGACAACGACACGTGCACCGACGACGACAAGTGCACCGACAACGACACGTGCACCGACGACGACAAGTGCACCGACAACGACACGTGC
>Ga0114980_10000586_pt1 | contig 26427 bp, 22 predicted proteins | sample S_140806_EF_Meta_FD_87018 | JGI IMG/M metagenome (GOLD analysis project Ga0114980, IMG submission 87018) | Freshwater microbial communities from Lake Simoncouche, Canada to study carbon cycling - S_140806_EF_MetaG | ecosystem: Environmental > Aquatic > Freshwater > Lake | place: Lake...
CTGAAGACCGCCGGGCCGCTGAGGGTCTGGGTCGACGGCGAGGTGCGGACCCCCGGCGTCTTCGACATGGCCGGGGACATCGATGCCTGGCAGGCCGTCATCCAGGCGGGCGGCTTCCTCCCGACCGCCAGACAGGGTGAAGTGGCCCTGATCCGGCGCGGGCCGGGCGGCGTGCGCATGATGCGGGCGATCGACCTGCGGCCCCGGCGCGGCGAGGTCGTCGCCCTGAGACGCGGCGACATCATCTTCGTGCCACGCTCAAACCTCGGCGAGGTCGCCAATTTCGTCACCCTGTTCCGCAACGCCCTGCCGGTCGGGTTCACCTATGCGATCGGCGGGCAGTATCAGTCGTTCTAGGGGATCCGGAGGTCGGGGCGCGATCCTGGTGGTTAGTGATTAGTGGTTAGTGATTGACACGGGCTCAAGACTTTCGAGCACACGCACAATCACCTGGCCCACCTCCACGCCGCTTGACGAATGGAACAAATACAGAACAAATGGCCCCCGCAGGCGGGCGAGACTCATGACCGAAGGCATCACCAACTATCGCGACCTCCAGGTCTGGCGGCAGGCGCTGGATTGGGCCGAAGCGATCTACGAGGCGACCGCGCACTGGCCCCGGGACGAACGCTTCGGGCTTGTCAGTCAGATCAGGCGAGCCACGGTCTCGGTCGCGTCGAACATCGCGGAAGGTGCGGCACGACGCAGCACAGGTGAGTTCATCCAGTTTGTCGGTATGGCCCGCGGCTCACTGGCCGAGGCTGAAACCCAGCTGCTTCTGGCCCAGAGGCTCGGATATCTGCCCGGAGCGGACGCAAACGCCCTGTTGGTCGCGTCCGGAGAAATCAGTCGGATGCTGGTTGCGCTTTCAGGCTCGCTGGTCCGGCGCAAGGGCGGGTGACTAGTAGCTAACGATTGCGCGTTGACGGCGGTTGCAGCGCCCCGAAGGCGACTCAAGGCCGCCTGCCCCAGCAATCACTAACCACTAATCACTAACCACCTGAGACCCTCCGCGCCCCCCTCACCCCACCACGACCCCCGGCGGCGGCACGCTGTCGGCGGGCACGAAGAAGTCCGGCATCAGGGTCTTGCCGGGGTCGACGCTGTATTTTGCGAAATCCCGCACCCCGCGCTCATACAGGAAGCTGTCGTCGATCAGGAACCGGCCGGTCAGCTCGCGGGACGGGCTGGTGAAGATGGCATGGGCGGCGTCGGCCATGATCTCGGGCGTGCGGCAATGGGCCAGTCCGTCCTTGCCGGTCAGGGCGAATTCGATGGCGGCGGTGGCGATGCCGGTGCGGGGCCACAGGCCGTTGCAGGCGATGCCGTCCTCCCGGAACTCATCCGCCATGCCCAGCATGGCCAGGCTCATGCCGTATTTGGCCATGGTGTAGGCCACATGCGGGCCGAACCAGTGGGGCGACAGGTCCAGTGGTGGCGACAGGGCCAGAATGTGCGGGTTCGCTGCCTGTTTCAGGTGCGGGATACAGGCCTTCGACACCAGAAAGGTCCCGCGGGCGTTGACCTGGTGCATCAGGTCATAGCGTTTCATGTCCGTGGCGAGGGTGCCCGTCAGCTGGATGGCCGAGGCATTGTTGACGCAGATGTCGATGCCGCCGAAGCGGGCGACCGCGGCCTCGACCGCCGCGAGTACCGAGGCCTCGTCGCGGACGTCGACGGTCAACGGCAGGGCCTGCCCCCCGGCGGCCTCGATCTCCGAGGCTGCGGAGTAGATGGTGCCCGGCAGGTGTTTGTGCGCCTCGGCGGTCTTGGCGGCGATGACCACATTGGCCCCGTCGCGCGCCGCCCTGAGGCCAATGGCCAGTCCGATGCCACGGCTGGCCCCTGTGATGAACAGCGTCTTGCCCTGAAGTGACATGAGGCTTGGCTCCCGGTTGGTTTCAATAGAAAACGCTTGAGACGCCAAAGACGCAGATTCCGCACAGGAGCGAAAGACCCATGTCGGCCTTCGAGATCACCCGCGACGGTGCCGTCGCCCATCTGAAGCTCTCGCGGCCCGAGGCCTCCAATGCCCTGGACCTGTCATTCTGGCGGGATTTCGGGCCGGCCCTGAGGGCGCTGGATGCGACGGGCGAGGTCCGCGCCCTGGTCATCTCCGGCGAGGGCCGCAATTTCTGTGCGGGCATGGACATCTCGGTCTTCTCGGGTGGGGCCATACTGAAGACGGACACGGCGGCGGAGCGGCAGGCCCTTCATCAGGCCGCGCGTGAGCTGCAGGACACCCTGACCATGATCGAGCGGGTGCGGTTTCCGGTCATTGCGGCCGTCCAAGGGGCCTGCGTCGGGGCCGGCCTCGACCTTGTCGCCGCCTGTGATCTGCGGCTTGCGGCGACAGGGGCGTATTTCCGGATCGAGGAGATCAATATCGGCATGATGGCCGACCTTGGCAGCCTGCAGCGCCTGCCCTTTGTCCTGCCCGAGGCCGTGGTGCGCGAACTGGCCTATCTGGGCACATCCCTGACCGCCGACCGGGCCGAGCGTCTGGGCTTCGTCAATGCGGTTCTGCCCGATCCCGAAACCCTGCTGGCCGCCGCCCTCGAGATGGCCCACGCCATCGCCGCCAAGGCCCCGCTGGCGATCTCGGGCTCAAAGGCTGCGGTCACCTATGCCCGCGATCACACGGTCGCCGAAGGTCTGGAATGGGTCGCGGTGATGCAGGGGTCGATCTGGAACACCGCGGACATCCTGGCCGCCATCCAGGGCCGGATGACGCGGACCCCCGCCGAATTCGCCCCGCTCGCACCCCATGCCGGCTTCGGCATGGCGGCAGACTAACCCTCCGTCCCCGTTTCGGCGGTGACACAATGGGTCTGGGCGCGGCGACGACTTTGGCCCATGAATGGAACGAAACACGCTGCGGCCGGCTTCTGCTGGCCAAGACCTGACATTCCACGATGGACCGCAAGACCATGAAATCGAAACTTGTCGCCGTGGCCGCGGCCCTGTTGACCACCGCCTGTTCGACCGTGGGTGTCCGTTCCGGCACCGAGGAGCCCGCCTTTACCGAAGTCGCCCGGATCGGCGACATCCAGATCCGGACCTATGGCGAGCGGATCGCGGCCGAAACCATGGTCACCGGATCCAACGAGGCGGCGCGCAACCGCGGCTTCCAGCGGCTGGCCGGCTACATCTTCGGTGGCAATGCAGCACGGACCAGTATCGCCATGACGGCTCCGGTGGCCCAGGGCTCTGAGGCAGGGTCAGGCCGGTCGCAGAGCATCGCCATGACCGCCCCCGTCGCCCAGGGCGGTGCCGGGCAGGACCGGTGGATGATCCAGTTCTTCATGCCTGCGGAATATACAATGGAAACGCTGCCGGTTCCGCGGGACCCGTCGGTCGTCCTGACCGTGGTCCCGGCCGAGACCTATGCCGTCCTGCGTTTCAGCGGCCTCGGCTCGGCACAGACCGTGGCCGCCAAACAGGCTGAGCTGGAGGCCGGCCTGACGGGCAGCGGCTGGGTCAGCCAGGGTGACCCTGTCGTGTGGTTCTATGATCCGCCCTGGACCCTGCCGCCCGCGCGACGCAATGAGGTCGCCGTGCGGGTCGTCCGCCGCCAGCCCTGAGGCCCGGCGGCTGATGTCGTCGGGGCGTCAGGCGGCGAGACGGACCACGCCCGCATCGATCCAGCGGCGAGCCGCCTTCTGGGCCTCGGCGATCTCATCCTGCTCCATTTCCTGGCTCATCTCGCGGCGATAGACGCGCGCTTCGATCGAGCCCTTCATGGCCGCGAGGTTGAAGATCATATGGGCCGAGACCCGGTCCATCGGGCAACCGCCCTGGCCGCTCGAATACATCATGCCCAGCCGGAAAAGGTCATCGCCGCTCATGTCGGCGGTCGGCAGGGGCAGGCCCTGCTCTTCGTTGGCCTTGGGCGCCATTTCTTGCGCGTTCATCACCGTATCTCCCGAACCGGTGCCGTTCTGGCCCCGTCCTCTGAGACCCGATCAAATACCCGCGGTTTGAAGGTAAAGTTAACAGCAAGGGCCTTTTGGGGTCTTTTCAGTACACACCCGCTGAATACTCCGCATCTGTTCAGACCTCTGAAATAGTTCTGCAATCCCTGATTCATAACTGCTAACCGCAGGTGACCGGAACGCTAACGGAACATGACTGACCGGCTTAAAAAGGGTTACCGCGCTCGCCGGCCGAACAACTGCTGGCGCGCCGGTCGCACGGGATTCGCGTTCGGCCCAGATAGTGCCTTGATCCATTCAGTCACGGTTCATCATCAAGGCGCGACCCTCCCCTCAAGCCGTCTGACAGGGGCTTGCAAGGAAGAATGAAAATGAAACGCTCATTGATGGTCGCCGCAGCCGTTGCCGCCTTCATCGTACCGGCCATGACCCCCTTGACCGTCCTGGCCCAGGACGGAGAACGGGACGGGGGTCGCCGCGGCGCTGCCCGCCAGAACGGTGATGAATCCCGCGAGACGGGTCCCGACCGCCCCAGCCCGCCGGACCGGCCCTCCAGTGAAGGCGGCGGTGGTGACCGCGGTGGAGGCGACCGCGGCGGTGGTGACCGCGGTGGCGGTGACCGCGGCGGTGGCGGCGGAGGCCGTCCTGAGCGGCCGACCGGCCCCGGACTGCTTGGCGGTGGGGGCGGTGGCGGTGGCCAACCTGACAGACCGGACCGGCCTGATCGTCCTGACCGGCCCGACCGGCCCGACCGTCCGGATCGTCCCGACCGGCCCAATCCCGGCGTAAGCGGCGGCGGTGGCGGCGGTGCCGGCGGTGGCGGCGGTGGCCGTCCCGATCGGCCTGACCGGCCTGATCGTCCTGACCGGCCCAATACGGGCGGCGGCGGCTCGCCCGACAGGCCTGACCGGCCGCAGGACCCGCGGGATCGCCGCGACGACCGTCGCGATGACCGGCGGGACGACCGGCGCGATGACCGGCGCGATGACCGCTGGGACCGTCGGGATGATCGCCGGGACGACCGTTGGGATCGCCGGGACGACCGCTCCGATCGGCGTCAGGACCGGCGCGAGTATCGGGAGTTCCGCAACCGCTTCAACAGCGACCAGTGGCGGCGCAGCTGGAACCGCAGTCACGGCGGCGACTGGTGGCGCAACGACCGCCGGTTCCGCGGCTACACGGGCCTGCGCATCGGCTTCTATTTTGCGCCGGGCTACGGCTACTACAGTGTGCCCCGCAACTATTGGGGCCAGCGCTACTACGTCGGTGACTACCTGCCGTCGATCTTCTGGCGCTATCAGCTGGACGACTGGCGCACCTATGGCCTCGGCTATCCGCCGGCGGGCACGCGCTGGGTGCTGGTCGATAACCACATCTATCTGATCGACCAGTACGACGGCTACATCATCGACGTCATCTTCGACGCCTGGCGCTGGTAAACCGCACAAATACCCGGCAACGCCGTCCGACCCCGGGGTCGGACGGCGTTTTCCGTTGTCAGCAAGGTTGCGGCCATCGCCGCGCCGGGCCAGAACCGGCATCATGAGCGATGCGGCGATCAGCGACTCGACGACCGGCGAAGAGGTCCCTTCCTCGCGCGCGCCGCAACTGGCGCTGTCGACGGCCCTGATGGGCTCGCCGACCCGGTTCTTCAACCGCGAACTCTCCTGGCTGGCCTTCAACGGCCGGGTGCTTGAGGAGGCGGCCAATCCGGCCCATCCGCTGCTGGAGCGGCTGCGCTTCCTGTCGATCTCGGCCAACAACCTCGACGAATTCTACATGACCCGCGTCGCCGGCCTCAAAGGCCAGGTGCGTGAGCGCGTGCGAGTCCTGTCCGCCGACGGCCTGACCCCGGCGGAGCAGCTGTACAAGGTCAACCTTGCGGCCGGAACTCTGATGGCCGAGCAGCAGCGCCGCTGGCGAAAACTGCGCACGGAGCTGAAGGGTGTCGGCATCGAGGTCGTCGATGCCGCCCGGATCACCAAGACCGAGCGCGAACGGCTGGAGCCGGAGTTCCTGGACCAGCTGTTCGCCGTGCTGACGCCCATGGCGATCGATCCGGCCCACCCCTTCCCCTTCCTGCCCAACCTCGGCTTCTCCCTGGCGCTGAAGCTGAAGCGGCGGTCGGATAACCGCACCCTCTACGCCCTGGTGCCCGTCCCCACCCAGGTGAAACGGTTCTGGCCGCTGGCGACCGACGGCCGCTCGACCCCGGGGCGCAAACGCTATCTGACGCTGGAGAGCCTGCTCATGCTCTTCATCGACCACCTCTTCCCCGGTTGCGACGTGCTGGAACGCGGTGTCTTCCGCCTGATCCGCGACTCGGACATCGAGATCGAGGAGGAGGCCGAGGATCTGGTCATGGAGTTCGAGGAGGCGTTGAAACAGCGTCGTCTCGGCTCGGTCGTGCGGATCAAGATCGAGGCCTCGATGCCCGAAGATCTGCGCAAATTCATCACCAATGAGCTGGACGCCGCGCCCCAGGACATCGTGCTGGTCGACGGCATGCTGGGTCTGGCCCAGGTCGCGGACCTGATCCCTTCGGGCCATCCCGACCTGAAGTTCAAGGGCTATGAGCCGCGCTATCCCGAGCGGGTCCGCGACAACGGCGGCGACATCTTTGCGGCGATCCGCGAGAAGGACATGCTCATCCACCACCCGTTCGAGAGTTTCGATGTGGTGGTCCAGTTCCTGCGTCAGGCGGCACGCGACCCCAATGTGATCGCCATCAAACAGACGCTGTACCGGACGTCCAAGGACAGTCCGATCGTTGCGGCCCTGATCGAGGCAGCCGAAAACGGCAAGAACGTCACCGCCCTGGTCGAGATCAAGGCGCGGTTCGACGAGGAAGCCAATCTGCGCTGGGCCCGGGCCATGGAGCGGGCCGGGGTCCATGTCGTCTTCGGCTTTGTCGAATGGAAGACCCACGCCAAGCTTAGCGTCGTCGTGCGCCGCGAGGGGAATGCGCTGAAGACCTACTGCCATTTCGGCACCGGCAACTATCATCCCGTGACCGCGCGGGTTTACACGGACCTGAGCCTGTTCAGCTGTGAGCCCATGCTGGCCCGCGACGCCTCACGGGTGTTCAACTACATCACCGGCTATGCCCAGCCCGACGAACTCGAAGCGCTGGTGGTCTCCCCGCTGAACATGAAGACCACGCTGATCGACCTGATCGGCAAGGAGATGACAGCGGCCGCCCGGGGCAAGCCGGCTGCCATCTGGGCCAAGATGAACTCCCTCGTCGATCCCCAGGTCATCGACGCCCTTTACCGCGCCAGTCAGTCAGGCGTCCGGATCGAGCTGGTCATCCGCGGCATCTGCTGCCTGCGCCCCGGCGTGCCGGGTCTTTCGGAGAACATCCGCGTCAAATCCATCGTCGGCCGCTTCCTGGAGCACAGCCGGATCGTCGCCTTCGCCAATGGACGCGAGCTGCCACACGACAAGGCGACGCTGTACATTTCGTCCGCCGACTGGATGAACCGGAACCTGGACCGCCGGGTCGAGTTGATGACCCCGGTGCTGAACGCCACTGTGCATGACCAGGTGCTCGACCAGATCATGGTGGCCAACCTCAAGGACGATGCCCAGAGTTGGGCGCTGGCGGCCGACGGAACCTACCATCGGGTCGCCGCCGTCGATCCCGAACGGCCCTTCTCCGCACACAACTATTTCATGACCAACCCCAGCCTGTCGGGCCGGGGCCGCAAGGTGAAGACCCTGCCCGGGCAACTCAGCTATGAGCCCTCGCGGAAAAAGCGCTGATGCCCGAAGCCCTGCTATCGGCGATCGGCGCGCCTCGCGACGTCGCCGCCATCGACATCGGCTCCAACTCGGTGCGTCTGGTGCTCTACCGGCTCGAAGGCCGCGCCATCTGGACCGTGTTCAACGAGAAGGTGCTGGCAGGACTCGGACGCGACCTGGCTGAAACCGGACGCCTGTCAGTGGCGGGTTCGGCCCAGGCCCTGACGGCCCTCAAGCGGTTTGCGGCCGTGATCGAGGGCGTTCAGCCCGCCCACACCTTCGTCGCCGCCACCGCTGCCGTACGCGAGGCCGAAGATGGCCAGACCTTCTGTGACCGCGTCGCCGCCGCCACCGGGCTGAAAATTCGCGTCCTGTCCGGCGAGGAAGAGGCGCGCTATGCCGCCCTCGGGGTCCTGGCGGGCATTCCCTGCGCCGACGGGATGGTCGGGGATCTGGGTGGATCCAGCCTCGAGCTTGTGCGGCTCGCCGACGGCCGGCCGGCCCGTGGCGTCACCCTCCCGCTCGGCCCTTTTGCCCTGGCGGATGCGAGCGGCTTCGATCCGGAGCGGCTGCGCGAGACCATCGCCGGGCGGTTGCAGTCCGTCGGCGACGCGCGGGCCGACACCCTTTATGCGGTCGGCGGTGCCTGGCGGACCCTCGCCCAGGTGCATATGGAGATCACCGGCTATCCGCTGCGTGTTGTGCACCAGTACGAGATAGACGCAGCCGACCTGATCGATACGGCCAGACTCATTGCCCGGTCATCGAAGGCTTCGCTCGAGAAATGGCCGGGCTTGTCCCGCAAGCGCGCCGATACCCTTCCCTACGCGGCCCTCGTTCTCGAGGGGCTGATCGAGCGACTGGGGTTGAAACGGATCGTCCTGTCGGCCTGGGGCGTACGAGAGGGCCTGCTGTACGAAGCCCTGGAGCCCGAGGTCGCCGCGATCGACCCGCTGCTGGCGGGCTGTTCGGCGCTCGGGGCCCGTCAGGGCATTTCGCCGGCTCTGCCGGGCACGCTGCTCGGCTGGATCACGCCGCTGCTGGCGGCCCTGCCGCCGGTGTTCGATCGCGCCCGCGACGCCCTGTTGGCCGATGCCGCCTGCCGCCTTGCGGACCTCGGGGCCCGGCTGCACCCCGATCACCGGGTCGAGCTGGCATTCGATCAGGTCCTGCGCGCGCCGGTTCCGGGCCAGAACCATGCCGAACGCGCCTATCTGGCCGCTGCGGTCAACGCCCGCTACGGCGGCGGCGGTACGACACCGGAGCCCAGAACCGTCGCCCGTCTCCTGAATGAGGAGCAGCGGCAGGGGGCCCGGATACTCGGTCTTGCCATCAGGCTGGCCTGCGACCTCTCCGGCCGTTCGCCCCAGCTGCTGGTCAATGCCCGTGCACGGGTCAGCGCCGGAGCCCTGATCCTGAGCGCCGGCGACGGCTATGCCGATGTCCTGCTGGGTGAGCAGACCCGACGCCGCGGCAAGGCCCTGGCCGAGGCCATGGGTCTGAAGCTGGACATCCGCTCGGGCGATTGAGCCGCGGTCAGTCGCCGCCCCACCAGCGCAGCCGGACGGTCTGCGCCGGAGCGTCGCCCACCGTCAGCCGGCCCGTCAGCACAATGCCCTCATCACCGAGGTTGCGGCGCGCGGTCGCCAGGGCGCCCGGATCCAGCACGCCGTCGAACCGGACCAGGCCCAGCTCCGCCGACCGCCCCTCGAAACGGATCGCGGTATCAGACACCGAATAGGCCGTCGGCAGGACACGGGCGGAGAGGCTGCGCGCCTCGCCGGTCTCCGTCTGGACCATGGGGCTGGTCGCGTCTTCGAACTGCAGCATGACCGGGCCGAACGTCCCGCTCCGGCCGCCGGCTTCCCAGCCCCGGAACTCCGCGGCCTGACCGACGAAGACGTGGTCGAGCGACCATGTCCCGACCCGCACCTCGCCCGCCGGCCTGTAGTAGCCGGAGAGGTCAGAGGTCATGCTGTGACGGAAGGCGGCAGCGGCAGGTGGCGCTTCCGCCGGACCTTGGGACCGGTCACAGGACGCAAGCAGCAACAGGCCCAGCGAAAGGCCGATCAAACGTCTCATGGCCATCCTCATTGAAGCCGGGGCTTCGACCGCATCACGTCGCGGTCCGCCTGTCCACGGTCAGGGCAGGTTGGCGACGACGTGCAGCCATCCCGACATCTGGCCGAAATCGACCAGCTCGAACACCGGAATCGCCACCAGGAACATCAGCCCGTCGCGGATCGTCGTCAGAAACAGGTCCGGCCGGATGGTCAGCAGCTCTTCATCGCGCCAGAGCGAGGGGCGCGGCCAAAAACGCGGTGTGCGGGCCTTGTAGGCGGCATAGACAGCCCCGAACTCCTGCTCGAGAAAAGCCTCCTCACGCCGGACCGTCATGTAGAAGACCGCCATGGCGGCAAGGACGAAGCCGAGGCCGATGGTGACACTGCCACTCTGCGCCCCGATCCCGAAGGCCCCGATGTAGCTGAAGACATAGAGGGGGTTGCGGGTGATGGAATAGGGCCCGCGGTCGACGATCTCGGCCTTCTTGCGGCCTCCGATATACAGCGAGCACCAGGCCCGGCCGACGATCGAGAGAACCATGGCGACAAGACCGGCCGACGCCACGTGCTCGTGCCACTCGCCGTCGATGCCGCCGATGGACTGGGTGACCGACGCCAGACCCATCAACCCCACAAGGGCCAGAAGGACGGCCAGCTTGCGGATCCGCTGGACCGTGGAAAGATCCAGGGTCGGACGATGTGTCGCTGTCATGAAATCGTCTCCATACGGCGCAACAAACGACCGAAACGTGACGAATTCAAGTAGGTTTTGTGCGACCGGCCGTCGCGTCGGCGACGGGATCAGACTCTAGCGATCCAGGCTGCGGTCCAGAGCCCTGAAGGATGCGATCGAAAGTTCGGTCGCACTGATGAAGACCGAAGGCGTGATCTTCTCGAAATCATCCGACGGCCGATGATAGTCGGCATGGTAATTCACACCCAGATAAAGGAACGGCACCTGGGCCCGGTAGAAGGCTGCATGGTCCGAGGCCTCGACCCAATTGTCCTCACCGGTGTCCTGCGGCGTGTCCTTGCCGAAGGCCAGGGCGACGGCCCCATTGGCCGGAATGCGTTCCAGGATCGGCCGGAAGGTCGGGTTCTGGTAGGTGCCCGTAACCCACAGCTTGCCGTCGGTCTCGGCCCGCGCCGTCATGTCGAAATTCAGGTTCATGGTGATCGCTTCGAGCGGCATCGGCGGGGCCTCGACAAAATGCCGGGCGCCCAGAAGCCCGCGCTCCTCGCCGTCGAGGGCCACGATCAGCACGCTGTGCTCCGGGGCCTGACGCTTCAGATCGGCCGCCAGCGCCAGCATGGTGGCGACGCCGGAGGCATTGTCGTCGGCCCCGTTGAACACCTGACCCTCGGCATTGACGCCGACATGATCAGAGTGGGCGGGCACGACGATATAGCGGTCGGTCACGCGGGTGCCGGGGATCATGCCGATGATATTGACGCCATTGAAGGTCCGGGGCCCGGAGCGGGTCCGCCCCTGCATCTCCCAGGGCTGCAGCCGGCCCATCGGCGGGGCGACGACGCCCAGCCCGTCCAGCCGGCCGACGATATAGTTGCGCGCCATCTCCCCGCCCGGTGCCCCCGTATCGCGCCCCTGCATGGCGTCGGCAGAGAGGATTCGCACATCCTCCAGCAACTGGACCTGCATCGCCGAAAGCACCGGCGCGGCCGGCGCGGCCGGCGGTGACGCCTCCGACCCGAACAGACTGCCGCAGGCCGAAAGCAGCAGGGCCCCGCCGAGGGCGGTCGACAGGGCGAGAAGACGGGCGTGACGCATGGGAACTCCTGGGAATCGCCGGACGCTAGCGGAGCGCCGGCACGGTGTCAGCATGACTCACTGTGATGCGGGATTCTGTGACCGCCATCCCACAGCGGGCCTCGAAACCCGGCCGGGCGATGCTAGAACAGCCGCCAGATTCCCTCCGGCGAGCCCTCCATGTCCGACATCCCCGTCGATCAGCTGACCGAGTCCGCCGCGCGCGAGGAACTCGACCGCCTGACGGCCGACCTGGCCCGCCATGACGCCCTCTACCATGGCGACGATGCGCCCGAGATCTCTGACGCGGACTATGACGCCCTCAAGCGACGCGCGCTCGACATCGAGGACCTGTTCCCCGACCTGACCAGCCCGGCCTCGCCGTCGCAGGTGGTCGGGGCCGCCGCCTCCAGCCAGTTCGCGCCGGTGCGCCACGGCGTACCCATGCTGTCGCTCGACAACGCCTTTTCGGCCGAAGAGGTGACCGACTTCGTCGCCCGCATCCGCCGCTTCCTGAAACTGCCGGTCGATGAGGTCGTGGCCTTTGTCGGCGAGCCCAAGATCGACGGCCTCTCCGCCAGCCTGCGCTACGAGAACGGCAGACTGGTCACCGGCGCGACGCGCGGCGACGGCCGGACCGGCGAGGATGTGACCGCCAATCTGCGCACCATTGCCGACATTCCGCAGACCCTGTCCGGCAGCGGCTGGCCGGAGGTCATCGAGGTCCGCGGCGAGGTCTATGCCCCCAACGACGCCTTCGACGCCTTCAACGCCGCGGCCGAGGCGGAGGGTCAGCGCACCTATGCCAATCCGCGCAATTTCGCCGCCGGCTCCCTGCGCCAGAAGGATCCGGCGATCACGGCCAAACGGCCCCTGCGGTTCTTCGCCTATGCCTGGGGCGAGACCTCGGCCGCCTTCGCTGAATCGCAAGCCGACGCCCTCAAGGCTCTGGAAAGCTGGGGCTTTCAGGTCAACGTCCGGTCCCGCAAGGTCGAGGATGCCGCCGGGCTGCAAGCCCTCTACGCCGAACTGGAGCGCGACCGGGCGGGCCTCGGCTATGACATCGACGGGGTGGTCTACAAGGTCGACCGGCTGGACTGGCAGGCCCGCCTCGGCTTCGTCGCCCGCACCCCCCGCTGGGCCATCGCCCACAAATTCCCGGCCCAGCAGGCCACGACGGTGCTGGAGGGTATCGACATCCAGGTGGGGCGGACGGGGTCGCATACACCCGTCGCACGGCTACATCCCGTCACCGTCGGCGGCGTGGTGGTGCGCAATGCCACCCTGCACAATGCCGATGAGATCGCCCGCCTCGATGTCCGCCTCGGCGACACCGTCACCCTGCAGCGTGCGGGTGACGTCATTCCCCAGATCCTCGGCGTCGTCGATGCCGACCGCCCGGACCGGGGCCAGCCCTGGGCCTTCCCTCGCCTCTGCGTCTGCCCGCTGAAGACGGCACTGGTGAAGGAAACCAATGCGTCCGGCATCGAGAGTGTGGTGCGTCGCTGCACCGGCGAGCTGGCCTGCCCCTTCCAGCGGATCGAACACCTCAAGCATTTCTGCAGCCGCCGCGCCTTCGATATCGAGGGTCTGGGCGAAAAACAGCTGGGCGCCTTCCATGAACGCGGCTGGATCAGCCAGCCCGCCGACATCTTCCGCCTCGCCCGCGATGCGGAGAAGCTGGACGCCCTGCGTGCCGAGGACGGCTATGGCGAGACCAGCGTCGGCAATCTGGTCGCCGGCATCGACGCCCGCCGCACCATCAGCCTCGACCGCTTCATCTATGGCCTCGGCGTGCGCGACATCGGTGAACAGACCTCCATCGTCCTGGCCCGCGCCTTCGAGACCTGGCCCGCCTTCGAGGCCGCCTGTCTCGCCGCGGCCGACGGCATTCCCAGCGAGGACTGGGTCCGCCTGAACGAGGCCCCGGCCGTGTCGCCGCGCGTGGTCGCCACCCTCGCCGAGGCTTCACCGCCTGCTGAGGACCCGTGGCCCGAAGCCCCCATTGACCAGAAGATCGCCCTCGCCTTCCCCGGCCTCGCCGCGCCCGCCCGCCGCGGTCTCGCAACCCTGGCCGACGACTGGGCCGGACTGGTCCGTCTGGCCGCCATCGCCCGCAACGAAGGCCCGTCCGAAGGCCTTGGCCAGATCGCCGGCGTTTCGGGTGTCGGCCCGGTCGCCGCCCGGGCGCTGGCCCTGTTCTTCCGCGAGACCCACAATCGCGCCATGGTCGACGGCCTCGTCGCCGAGATGGCGCGCATCGAGGACGCGGAACGCCCGAAGACGGACACCCCGGTCGCCGGCAGGACCGTGGTCTTCACCGGGGCCCTCGAACGCTTCACCCGCGATGAGGCCAAGGCCCGCGCCGAGGCGCTCGGGGCCAAGGTCTCAGGCTCGGTGTCGAAGAAGACCGACTATCTGGTCGCCGGCCCGGGCGCCGGCTCCAAGATGGCCGATGCGCTCAAACACGGCGTCACGGTCCTGACCGAGGACGAGTGGCTGGCCCTGATTTCGTGATCCTGTCTCCTCCCTGTCGGCGAAGCCGATGGGGAGGTGGCGCGGCGCGCCTTCGCGCCGTGACGGAGGGGTAGGACGGGAGCACGGCTGCCCCTCCACCACGCTTCGCGTGGTCCCCCTCCCCATCGCTTCGCGACAGGGAGGAGACTGATCTAGCGGTTCAAAGACGACCGCGCCGCCTCGGCATACCGGTGGCCGGACGCGGCGCCCTTCGGGAACACCGCCTCGATCCGCGCCAGGTCCTCGGCGGTCAGCACCAGATCGGCCGCCGCAGCATTCTCTTCCAGCGTCCGGATGCGGCGCGTGCCGGGGATCGGCACCAGGGTCTCGCCCTGCGCCAGCACCCAGGCCAGGGCCAGCTGCGCCGCCGTCACGCCCTTGTTCGCCGCAATGGCCGCGACGGCATGGACCAGGTCGATATTCTTCTGGAAATTCTCGCCCATGAAACGCGGGTTGGAGCGCCGGAAATCGCCCTCGGCCAGATCCTCGATCGACTTGATCTCGCCCGACAGAAAGCCCCGGCCCAGCGGGCTGTAGGGCACGAAGCCAATGCCCAGTTCGTCGCAGGTGGCGAACAGCTCGTCCTCGGGCTCGCGGCTCCAGAGCGAATACTCGGTCTGCAGGGCGGTGATCGGATGCTCGGCATGGCCGCGGCGCAGGGTCTCGGGCGAGGCTTCCGACAGGCCGAGGAAGCGCACCTTGCCCTCCTTCACCAGCTCGCCCATCGCCCCGACTGTCTCCTCGATCGGCGTGTTCGCATCGACGCGGTGCAGATAGTAGAGATCGACGTGGTCCATCCCCAGCCGCTTCAGGCTGCCCTCGATGGCCCGGCGCACATTGGCCGGCGAGCCGTCAACGGTCAGTGCGGTGCGCTCGGCATTGTAGCCGATACCGAATTTGGTCGCGACGAAGGCCTTGTCCCGCCGGTCCGCCAGCGCCTTGCCGATCTGGATCTCATTGGTGTGTGGGCCGTACATCTCGGCCGTGTCGAGGAAGGTGACACCCAATTCCAGCGCTCGGTGGATCACCGTTGTCGCCTGGGTCTCTTCCAGACCCTGACCATAGAAGGCCGCCATACCCATGCAGCCGAGGCCGATGGCCGAGACTTCGGGACCGGCCTTGCCGAGACGACGGGTTTTCATGGGCGTGTTCCTGCAAGTTGATGGGCTGAAGTCGGGGGCCCGACCGCCTTGCGCAAGGTCAGAGCGGCGCGGCCTGTTCCTTCAGCCAGTCCAGCACCTCGCCGTCCAGCAGCCGTCCGACCTTGGCCAGCACCTCGGCGTGATAGGCGTCGACATAGGCGCGCTCGTCCGGCGTCAGCAGTTCGACGTCGATCAGCCTGCGGTCCAGCGGCGCGAGCGTCAGCTGTTCGAACCCGTGCATGGGCCGCTCGCCGCCCGGGATCGGCGTCGGGGGCGTGACCACCTGCAGGGTCTCGATCCGGATGCCCCAGTGGCCCTCGCGATAGTAGCCGGGCTCGTTGGACAGGATCATGCCGGTCAGCAGGGGCTGGGTGTTGCCGGCCTTGGCGATCCGTTGCGGACCCTCGTGGACGCCCAGATAGCTACCGACGCCATGGCCGGTTCCGTGGTCATAGTCATGGCCCGCCATCCACAGCGGCAGGCGCGCCATGGCGTCCAGCTGCGAGCCCGTGGTGCCGACCGGAAAGCGCACCACGGCCATGGCGATATGGCCCTTGAGCACCAGGGTGAACATGCGGCGCTGGTCGGCCGTCGGCTCGCCCACGGCCATGGTGCGGGTCACGTCGGTCGTGCCGTCCAGATACTGGCCGCCGCCGTCCACCAGCAGCAGACTACCCTTCTCCATCCGGCGGATGGTGCGGGTCACCGGCTTGTAGTGCGGCAGGGCGCCGTTGGGCCCACAGCCCGCAATGGTGTCGAAGCTCAGGTCCTTCAGCGCCCCGGTGGCCTCGCGGAAGCCCTCCAGTGCCTCGGCGATCTGACGCTCGTCGGGCAGCGTCGCCTGCCCCACCGTATCGATCCAGTGCAGGAAGCGGGTCAGGGCCGCGCCGTCGCGGATATGGGCCTGACGCGTGCCCTCGATCTCGACCGGATTCTTGCAGGCCCGCGGCAGGGTGCAGGGGTCCATGCCGCGCACCACGGTCGCGCCCGCGGCCTCCAGCCGGTCGAAATACCAGGCCGACGACTGGCCCGGATCGACCAGCACCTTCTGGCCCGACAGGGCGTCCAGCGCGGCGTCCAGGGCAGCCGGAGCCTCCAGCGTCACCGCATCGCCCAGCCAGCCGGGCAGTTCATTGGTCACCTTGCGCGGGTCGAGGAACAGCTGGGCCGTCCCGTCGGCCCTCACCACCGCCTGTCCCAGCGGCAGGGGCGTACGGATCACGTCGCCACCGCGGATGTTGAACAGCCAGGCCAGCGAGGCCGGTGCCGTCAGCACGGCGGCATCCGCGCCCGCCCGGGCGACGGCCTCGCCGATGCGCGCGCGTTTGGAGACGCTGGTTTCACCGCTGTAGCGGTCCTCGTGCGGCACCACCGGTGCGGTCGGCTGCTCCGGGCGTTCGTCGGCCCAGGCCAGATCGAGCGGGTTCGGATCGACCGGCCGCAACTGGGCCCCGGCCTTCTTCACCGCGCGTTTCAGCGTGGCGAGCGCATCCGGACTGTGCAGACGCGGATCATAGCCGATCACCGAACCCCTGGGCGCGCGCTCCAGATAGGCCGGTACGCCGCCCTCCACGAGGTCGAGGATCTCGAACTGCGCGGCATCCACCTGGGCCCGGACCTGCACCGTATAGCGGCCGTCGGCGAACACCGCCGCACGGTCCGTCATCACCACGCCCGCACCGGCCGAGCCGGTAAAGCCACTCAGCCATGCCAGCCGGTCGTTGGCGGCCGGCAGATATTCGTTCTGATGCTCGTCCTCATGCGGGACCAGCAGCCCGTCGAGCCCCTGCTCGGCCATCCTGGCGCGGACGCGGGGAAGGTGTCTGGCCCCGAAGGACGGATCGGTGGTTTCATCGAAGGACTGGCGCATGGGTGAGGCATAGCATTTCCCTCGCCGTCATGGGGAGGGTCGCTGTCGTGTTCTCCGTCCCCTTCATGGGGAGGGAGACTGCGTTGCTCTACCCCACCCGCCTCAGCACCAGCGCGCTCCAGGCATCCCGATGGATCCGCCGTTCGAGCACAAAGCCGCGCGACAGATAGGCCGCCGACACACGCCGCTCCTGGGTGCGCAGCAGGCCCGACAGGATGGCCACCCCGCCGAGGCTGAGCGCGTTCTTGATGTCCTGCGACAGGGAGACCAGCGGCGGGGCCAGGATGTTGGCGAAGACCAGATCATAGGGGCCGTGCTGGCGCACCTTGCGGTCGTTGAGGCCGAAGGCGTGGACGAAGCGGGCGTCGGCCATGTTCAGCTTGGCGTTCTCGTTCGCAATCCGCACCGAGGGCTGGTCGATGTCGGTGCCGACGGCGATCTTCGACCCCGTCTTTGCGGCGGCGATGGCCAGCACGCCCGTGCCACAGCCGACGTCGAGCACGCGCTCGAACCGCTCCTTCTTCAGCAGTTCGTCGAAGGCGACCAGACAGCCGACCGTGGTGCCGTGGTGGCCGGTGCCGAAGGCGGCGCCGGCGTCGATCTTCAGCTTGACGGTGTTGCTCGGAACGATCCCCTCGTCATGGGCACCATAGACGAAGAACCGGCCGGCGCGGACCGGCGGCAGGCCCGACAGGGACATGGCCAGCCAGTCGGCGTCGGCCAGTTTCTCCACCTTCACGATCAGACCGTCGTGGGCCTTGAGCCGCGCCTCGATGCCGCGCGCGTCGTCGGCGTCATTGGGAAAGGCGTCGATGCGCCAGATGCCCTTGTCCTCGTCTTCCTCGAGAATGGAATAGGTGGCACCCTCCAGCAGCGGATCGGAATCCAGCGACACGGCGGCGGCCTCGGCGACGGCGCGCGGACCCCGCGCGATTATTTGCACTGCGGACTCGGACATTTCTCAAACACCGCTATCATTGCGAATCGAGACGCACGCTGGTGCGCTCTCCTGCGCCAGCATCAACCAATCGAACCGAGGGGTCGGGGAATTCATGGCTACAACACCATCCAAGCCTAAGGCGGCTGCCAAACCGAAAGCAGCGCCCGCCGCTTCCAAGCCGAAACCGGCGGCAAAGTCGAGCGCCGCGCCGAAAGCCGCTGCAAAACCGGTTGCCAAGCCGGCCGCAAAGCCCGCCGCGCCGAAGCCCGCTGCCAAGCCCGCTGCCAAGCCCGCTGCCGTCAAGGCGGCACCCAAGGCTGCTGCCAAACCGGCCGCAAAGCCGGCCGCAAAGCCTGCGCCGAAGGCCGCCGCCAAGCCCGCCGTCAAGGCTGCTCCCAAGGCTGCTGCGAAGCCCGCTGCCAAACCCGCAGCCAAGCCGGCCGTGAAGAAACCTGCCGCCAAGGCCGCGCCGAAGGCCGCTGCAAAGCCGGCCGCCAAACCGGCCGCCGCGCCCAAGCCGGCCGCCGCCGCTCCGGCCCCGGCTCCGAAGCCCGCCGCTCCGGCTGCCGCCCCGGCTCCGGCTCCGGCTGCCGCTCCGGCTCCCGCTCCGGCCGCTGCCAAGCCTGCCGAGAGCCAGGGCTTCTTCGCCGCGCTCAGCCGGTTCATCTTCGGCACGAAGTAGTCGTCACGATCTGAAACGACGAAGCGCCGGTGGATCGCTCCACCGGCGCTTTTTCGTGCGCGGCGCTCGCCGGACCGATCAGTCCTGCGGCAGGTCTTCCGCGAGAATGGCCATCTCGAACATGAAGCTGCCGGCCTCGTCCTCGTCCTCGAAGACGACGCCGATGAACTCGTCACCCACATAGACCTCGCAGGAGTCATTGGGCTTGCCGCGCGGCTTCAGAATGATGCCACCGGTGTTGAAGGTGCGCTTCAGATGCGTCTCGACGCGCTTCATGTCGGCGGTGTTCATGCTCGGCCTCAGGTCTTTCGTGAAGGCGCGGACCCTAGAGAAAGCAGTCCGCGAGGGGAAGGTCAGATGACGAAGTCATAGACCATGTCGGCCAGCGTATGATCCATCGTCCGCGCCGGGGTCGCGTCGGTCGGGCAGTTGACCAGCCGCGCGGGCACGCCGGCGACGGTGCAGCCGGCCGGCACGTCTTTCAGCACGACCGAGCCCGAGGCCACCTTGGCGTAGTCACCGACGGTGATGTTGCCCAGCACCTTGGCCCCGGCACCCAGCAGCACGCCCTTGCCGATCTTGGGATGCCGGTCGCCGCGCTCGGCCCCCGTGCCGCCCAGGGTCACGGCGTGCAGCATGGACACCTCGTCTCCGACCACCGCCGTCTCGCCGATGACGATGCCCGTGCCATGATCGAGGAACAGGCCGGAGCCGAGCTTCGCTGCCGGATGGATGTCGACCTGGAACAGTTCGGAGATGCGGCTCTGGAAATGGAAGGCCAGGGTCTCGCGGCCCTGGGTCCAGAGCCAGTGCGACACCCGCCAGGCCTGCAGCGCCTGGAATCCCTTGAAATAGAGGAAGGGCTGCAACAGCGTCTTGATCGCCGGATCGCGCTCGGCCACGGCCTGCAGATCGGCCTCGGCGGCGGCGACAATGGACGAGTCGGCGGCGAAGGCGTCGCGGCAGACCTCGCGCACGCTCATCGGTCCCAGTTCGCTGTCACCCAGCTTGCGCCCGATCTGGAAGCTGAGGGCGCTGGCCAGATCCGCATGGGCGAGGATGACCGCGCTCATCTGGGACGCCAGATGCGGCTCATCCCGCGTCGCCGCCTCGGCAGAGGCCCGCAGGTCAGACCAGCCGTCGGGGCGTCGTGAGACGATTTCGAGCTTCGGCATTGAGGGCTCCTTCGACCGGATCATACGCCCGACAGCATGGCCTTCGCCAGCTCGGGCGGCAGTTCGCCTTCGCGCGCCATATGGTAGGCCCGCAGTGCCGTCGCCAGGGTGAACATGTCCCGGATCGCCCCGGTTCCGATCTCGCGCAGCAGATCGCCGAACGGCACGCGGACGACGCGGATGATCTCGGTCGGATCCGGCGCAACCGGCACAGGGGTCAGACCCCAGGCGATCCAGGCCATGGCCCGCTCGTCGGTCACAGAGTTGCTCATCTCGGCCTTGTAGGCCGGCCGCCAGTGCGCCGCCGCCAGCCCGGCCTCCTCGGCCAGCTCCCGCCGCGCGCCCCCGAGGGGATCCTCGTCGAACGGCGCCCCGCCCTCGGGCATTTCCCACGACCAGTTCATCAGGGCGAACCGCTGCTGACCCACCAAGGTCACCGTGCCGTCCTCATGCACCGGCAGCACCCCGACCGACAGGTTGCGCGGCCGCATCACCACATAATCCGCCTTGACGCCGGTCGGCGCGGTCGCGTCGTGCCGGGTCATCTGCAGCCAGGGGTTTTCGAACATCACGCTCGAACCCGCGTCCCGCCACGGCGGCGGCCGGTCGGTCCCGTCGTCCCACCCGGGCAGGGGGCGGTCTTCGTCGAAGGCTTTGTGAGAGTCGCTCATGGCCCCGGGTATGGCGCACAGGCCCGCGCGCGACTAGGTCTGGCCCATGACCGACGCCGATCTGGGAGCCGCCCTCCCCCTGCCCGTTCCGTCCGCCGAAATGCAGGACCGCCTCGCGCGGCGCCGTTCGGCATCGGCCCAGTCCCTGGCCGCACCCGGCCCGACCCGGGCGGAGATCGAACGCATCCTGCTGCTCGGTGCCCGCACGCCCGACCATGGCAAGCTGTTTCCCTGGCGGTTCGTGGTCCTGGGCCCGGAGAGCCGCGCCGCCCTCGCCGCCGCCCTGACCCCGCTGGCCGCCCGGCAACAAGACCCCGGCAAGGCCGCCAAGGTCCTGTCCAAACTGACCGCCCCGCCCCTGACCCTTCTGGTGCTCTCCACCCCCGTCATCGGCCACAAGGTGCCCGAGTGGGAGCAGCAGCTCTCCGCCGGCGCCGTCTGCATGAACCTGGAACACGCGGCCAATGCGCTGGGCTATGCCGCCAGCTGGATCACCGACTGGTACAGCTATGACCCGGAGGCGCTGGCCCTGTTCGGCGTCGAGGCGGGCGAGCGGGTCGCGGGCTTCATCCACATCGGGACCCTGGCCGAACCGTCGCTGGAACGCCCCCGTCCGGATGTCGCGGCGAAGACGACCTGGCGCGACTGAGGCCTCAGGCGTCCCAGACGCCGGCCACCATCCGCTTCGCCAGCAGCGGCTTGCCCAGCCAGTAGGCCAGCTCGGCCGGGCGTTCGATGTCCCAGACCGCCAGATCGGCGACCTTGCCGGCCTCCAGCGTACCGACCTCGGCCTCCAGCCCCAGCGCCCGCGCCGCGATCCGCGTCGCTCCTGCCAGAGCCTCTTCCGGCGTCAGGCGGAACTGGACGCAGGCCAGGTTGATCGCCGCCGTCATCGAGGCGACCGGCGAAGTGCCCGGATTGCAGTCCGTCGCCACCGCCATCGCGACCCCGTGCCGCCGGAACGGATCGATCGGCGGAAGCACGGTCTCGCGCAGCATCAGCCAGGCCCCCGGCAACAGCACGGCGACCACCCCCGCCGCCGCCATCGCCTGCACCCCGGCCTCGTTCGTATGTTCCACATGGTCCGCCGACAGCGCATCATATCTCGCCGCCAGCGCCGCACCGCCCCCGTCCGACAGCTGGTCCGCGTGCAGCTTGACCGGCAGGCCCAGCGCCTTCGCCCTGTCGAACAGCCGCGCGACCTCTTCGGTCGAAAAGGCAATCGGCTCGCAATAGGCGTCGACGGCATCGACCAGCCCCTCGGCATGCGCGGCGGGCAGGATCTGGTCCACCGCCAGATCGACATACCGCCCCCGGTCCGCCTTCCACTCCGGCGGCACGGCGTGCAGGCCCAGATAGCTGGTGCGCACCCGCACCCCCGCCTCGCGCCCGATCCGTCGGGCGACGCGCAGCATCTTCAGCTCGCTGTCCTGATCCAGCCCATAGCCCGACTTGATCTCGACCGTAGTGACCCCTGTCGCCTTCAGCCCGGCCAGCCGCGCGACCGCGGACGCATGGAGCGCATCCTCCGACGCTGCCCGCGTGGCGGCCACGGACGAGACGATGCCGCCCCCGGCGCGCGCGATCGCCTCATAGGTGGCCCCGCCCAGCCGCTGTTCGAACTCGCCCGAGCGGTCGCCGCCGAACACCAGATGGGTATGGCAGTCGACCAGCCCCGGCGTGACCCAGCGCCCGCCCAGCCGGTCGATGCTCGTCGCCTCATGCGCCGGCAGGTCGCCCCGCGCCCCGGCCCAGACAATCCGCCCGTCCCGCACCAGCAGCGCCCCGTCCTCGACCGCGCCATAGGCCGCGCCGCCCTCAGCCATGGTGGCGAGGCGGCAGTCGGTGATGAGCCGGTCCGCGCGGATCATCGCCCCTGAAACCCCGCCAGCAGTTCGCAGAACCACCGCCCCGCCGTCAGCGAGCCGAGGTCGCCGATCTCCAGCGACGGGTCGTATTCGGTCAGGTCCACGGCCCGCACCTTGGGATGCGCCCCGATCACCCGCGTCGCATCGAAGAAGTCCTGCACGGACACCCCGCCCGGCCGCGCGCCCGGCGAGGCGGGCCACTGGCTGCGGTCGATCACATCGATGTCGAAATCGACGTAGATGACCTCACACAGCCCCGACAGCCGCTCCAGCTCCTGTGCGACCACCACCGCCAGCCCTGCGTCGCGACACGCCCGCGCCGTTCGCACCGAAATCCCCGCCGCCTTCGCCTTTTCATGCGCCCGCCGGGTGTTGGCGAAGGGTGCCAGGCCGATCTGGCTGATCCGCTCGCCCGCCAGCCCGTCCTCCAGCAGGGCCTGCACCGGATTGCCGTTGGTCAGGCCCTGGTCGGTGTCCCGCAGGTCGAAATGGGCGTCCAGCGTCAGCAGCCCCGTCCGCGCCAGGCCGAGGCCGTGCACGCCCGGCCGGGTGATGGCGTTGTTGCCGCCGATCAGCACGGCCAGCCCGCGCCTCGCCTGTGCCGCTACCGCATCGCGCACGGGCTCAAAGGCGTCAGCCGGGGTGACCGCCTTCAGCGCCAGATCGCCGGCGTCATGGACCGGGACATCCAGGGTCTCTCCGGTCTCGACATCATAGGTCGAGAACCGCGGCAGCACGGCCCGGAACGCCTTCGGCCCGAGATCACATCGCCCCGGCGTCAGCGACCGCTCATTCAGCCCCGCGCCGATCAGGGCGACGGGGGCATCGGGGTGGTCTCCGACGAGGTCGGCGATGCTGGTCCAGCGAAGGGCTTCTGAGTCTGTCATCCCCCCACATAACCCCTTCTTACCGCACGGGAGAAGGCCGCCGTCCTTGTCATCCCGGCCGAAGCGAAGCGGAGAGCCGGGACGGGCCGCGCACACACCTCCATCCTCCCGGACAGCCCGTCAGGGCTGAGCCGGGAGACAGCCGGACACGTCCCCAACCTTCTCCCGGACAGCCGCTTGGCGGCTTCCGGGAGGAACACACAGCATCACAAGCCGTCCCGGATATCGCCTTCGGCGATTCCGGGATGACAAGGGGCCGATGGCTTCTCCCTCGCGGGGAGAAGGCGCTAGAACGCTCCCATGACGACTCAACAGACCTCGAACACCCGCATCATCCGCAGTCCCCGGGGGCCGGAGATGACGGCGAAGACCTGGGCCGCCGAGGCCGCCCTGCGCATGCTGATGAACAACCTCGATCCCGAGGTGGCCGAGCGCCCCGAGGACCTCGTGGTCTATGGCGGCATCGGCAAGGCCGCGCGCGACTGGCCGTCTTTCGATCGCATCGTGACCGAGCTGCGCAATCTCGAGGCCGACCAGACCCTGCTGGTCCAGTCGGGCAAGCCGGTCGGCGTCTTCCGCACCCATGCCGACGCCCCACGCGTGCTGATCGCCAACTCCAACCTGGTGCCCCGATGGGCGACCTGGGAGCATTTCAGCGAACTCGATCGCAAGGGCCTGATGATGTACGGCCAGATGACGGCCGGCTCGTGGATCTACATCGGCACCCAGGGCATCGTTCAGGGCACCTATGAGACCTTCATGGAGGCCGGACGCCAGCACTATGGCGGCGACTGGTCCGGCAAATGGATCCTGACCGCCGGCCTTGGCGGCATGGGCGGGGCCCAGACGCTTGCGGCGACCATGGCGGGGGCCTCCTGCCTCGCCATCGAATGCCAGCGCAGCCGCATCGAGATGCGTTTGCGCACCCGCTATCTCGACGTCATGGCCGAAAGCCTCGACGAGGCCCTGGCCCTGATCGAACAGGGCCGAAAAGGCAACAAACCTATATCCGTCGGCCTATTAGCCAATGCGGCTGATGTATTGCCTGAAATGGTAAGGCGCGGCATCCGCCCGGACATGGTGACCGACCAGACCAGCGCCCACGATCTGGTCAACGGCTATCTGCCGGCCGGCTGGACCGTGGCGGAATGGGAGGACAAGCGCGTCTCCGACCCCGCCGCCGTGACCGCAGCGGCGACGAAATCAATCGTTGACCATGTTCAGGCCATGCTGGATTTCCAGGCCATGGGCATCCCCGTCACCGACTATGGCAACAACATCCGCCAGGTCGCCTTCGATGCCGGTGTGGAGAAGGCTTTCGACTTCCCCGGCTTCGTCCCCGCCTATATCCGCCCCCTGTTCTGCCGCGGCATCGGCCCCTTCCGCTGGGCCGCCCTCACCGGCGATCCGGACGATATCCGCAAGACCGATGCGGCGATGAAGACGCTGTTCCCCGACAACGCCGGCCTGCACCGCTGGCTGGACATGGCGGGCGAGCGCATCGCCTTCCAGGGCCTGCCGGCCCGCATCTGCTGGATCGGCCTCGGCGACCGCCATCGCGCCGGCCTGATGTTCAACGACATGGTCGCCTCGGGCGAACTGAGCGGCCCCATCGTCATCGGCCGCGACCACCTCGACAGCGGCTCTGTCGCCAGCCCCAACCGCGAGACCGAGGCCATGATGGACGGCTCGGACGCCGTCTCCGACTGGCCCCTGCTCAACGCCCTGCTGAACACGGCCTCGGGAGCCAGCTGGGTCTCACTGCACCACGGCGGCGGCGTGGGCATGGGCTACAGCCAGCACTCCGGCGTGGTCATCGTCGCCGACGGCACACCGGAGGCGGCGAAGCGTCTCGAGCGCGTGTTGTGGAACGACCCGGCGACGGGCGTCATGCGCCACGCGGATGCGGGCTATGAGATCGCCAGGGAGGCCGCGCGTGAGAACGGCCTCAACCTCCCGGGCTTGAAGTGATTTCCGCTTTCGTCATCCCGGCGAAGGCCGGGCCCCAGCGGCGCCGCGACAGCGGCGAAACACCGCTGGACGAGAACATTTCCACCCTTTCGCCCTCCGGGCGCCGCTGGGTTCCGGGGTCGCTCTGACGAGCGCCCCGGAATGACGAAAGTTTTGAGCGAACCCTCCATGACCCAGATCACAATCGGCTCCGGCCCCCTGACTCTCAATCATTTGCGCAAGGTCATCGAAGGCCCGACCAGCGTTTCCCTGACAGACGCCGCCTGGACCGCCGTCGAGCGCGGGGCGGCCGTGGTCGCCGCCATCGTGGCCGAGGGGCGCACCGTCTATGGGGTCAACACCGGCTTCGGCCTGCTGGCCAACACCAGCATCGCGACCGAGGACCTCGAGACCCTGCAGAAGAACCTCGTCCTCAGCCACGCCTGCGGCGTCGGTGCCCTGCTGCCCGACAACGTCACCCGCCTGCTGATGGTGCTGAAGATCGCCAGCCTGTCGAAGGGGGCCTCCGGCATCCGCCGGGGGACGCTCGAGGCCCTCATCGCCCTGATCAATGCCGACATCCTGCCCTGTATCCCGTCCAAGGGCTCGGTCGGCGCCTCCGGCGATCTGGCCCCGCTGGCCCATATGTCCTGCGTCCTGATCGGCGTCGGCGAGGCCCGTCATAATGGCGAGACCCTGTCGGCCGAGGCCGCCCTCGCCCGCGTCGGTCTCAAGCCACTGGTGCTGGGCCCCAAGGAGGGCCTCGCCCTCCTCAATGGCACCCAGTGCTCCACCGCCCTTGCGCTGGCCGGCCTGTTCGCGGCCGAGGCCGCCTTCGCCGCCGGCATCGCCGCCGGGGCCCTGTCGGTCGATGCGCTTAAGGGTTCCGACGCCCCGTTCGACGCCCGCATCCACGCCCTGCGCGGCCAGCACGGCCAGATCGCCGTCGCCGCCCGCCTGCGCGCCCTGATGGCCGGCTCGGCCATCCGCGACAGCCACCGCGAGGGCTGCCACAAGGTGCAGGACCCCTACTCCCTGCGCTGCCAGCCCCAGGTCATGGGCGCGGTGCTGGATGTGCTGCGCAACGCTGCCGCCACGCTCGAGTGCGAGGCCAATGCCGTGACCGACAACCCCCTGCTCTTCAGCGAGGACGGCGATGTCATTTCGGGCGGCAATTTCCACGCCGAGCCCGTCGCCTTCGCCGCTGACATGATC
>Ga0114980_10000588_pt1 | contig 26318 bp, 33 predicted proteins | sample S_140806_EF_Meta_FD_87018 | JGI IMG/M metagenome (GOLD analysis project Ga0114980, IMG submission 87018) | Freshwater microbial communities from Lake Simoncouche, Canada to study carbon cycling - S_140806_EF_MetaG | ecosystem: Environmental > Aquatic > Freshwater > Lake | place: Lake...
CTTTCAGCTATAATAGTCGATACAATTATAGGGTATTATTTATTGTTGTTAAATAGTGGCGGAGTATACATTAAAGAATGGTACAATAAATTTAATATAGGTGCATACATAATGGACATACTATCAATAATTATAGGAACTTATTTATCTACGATGATTAGCGATAATATTCTAGTACAAATTATATCAGTTGTAATAATAGGATTAGTACACGATATATCATTTGGATGTTTTGTAAATAAAGTAGAAACTGAAAGTAAAATTTTAACTTTATTTAAAAATTATGCTAACGAATTGGGAACAAATATACTAATAGTTGATGCTTTTATGCTGGTATCTACATTAATTCTTTCACATTTTTTTTCAAAAGTTTTGTGCTTTAGTACTAGTATAATATTAAGCATAACAGTTTTTTATATTGGACTTTTTATGATTTATTCTTTTTAAAATTTATTCTTTTTAAAAATTTATTCTTTGATAATATTAAATGATTAAAATTTTGACTTTTAGAAAATTAAGAGGAAGTAATAAAAAATATGAAATAGTATTTATTAAAAACGGAAAAAAAATTACTCGTAAATTCGGAGCAGCAGGTATGTCTGATTATACAATTCATAAAGATAAAGCTAGAAGAGAACGATACATTTCTAGACATAAAAAGGACCTAGGCACTAACGATCCAACAAAACCTGGATATTTAAGTATGTTTATTCTTTGGAATAAACCCAGTTTAAGAGCAAGCTTAGCGGATTATAAACGCAGATTAGGAATTTATAATAGAACTGGTAAATTTCCAAAATCAATTTCTGGAAGTAAAAAATCAAATTATGGAAAATATTATTAAATAAAATAAAGTATTACATTAAAGTACATTATAAATTATATTGTACTTTAATGTTTAAAATAGATTTATTGATAATTAATTGATTTACATCATAAGAGCTCTCTTTGCGGCTTCAGCACCGAGCTGAATAGCGGCGCCCGTGGCCAGTGTTTTAGCAGCAAAAAACGCACCACTTCTAAGTGGCGCAAATCTTCCACTTACCGCTACACGGTTTCTCTTAACTCTGCATTTGCATCGTCTAGAATTGCATACGCAAATCTTTTTAGGTCTAGAGTTTCTTCTCAATTTTCTGCGAAGTTTACGTGCGCGCCTGACTGGTCTGCTTCTTCCAAATAAACCTCCATATAATCTTCCAAGTATTCCAACACGTTTAGCCACAACTTTTCTTCTCAATTTTTTACGTTTCAATTTTCTTCTAAGTTCAGACGCGGTAAGATATACTCTACGACCGCCCACTTTTTTTGTAATTCTAATATTTTTAGATCTCGCTTTCCTTATCAAACTATTATAATCCATTTACTCTATTAAAAATATTTTATTTATTTTAAAATTAAATAAAATATTTTAATTTGTTATTTATTAATTATTTATTATTTATTAATTATTTATTATTTATTAAAAAATAAAATATAAGACAGGGCTTGAAGGTAACAATCTGCTAAATCGTCTTTTTTCTTATGATTTTCAAAAAAATCTTTATGAGTAGTAAGCAAAGCTCGTGTGTGTACTATCCCTAAATTTTTGTTTTGTCTATATTTTGATTTGCATTTATGTACTATTTGAATATCTGAACATCTCAATTTATATTTAGCAGAGTAAAATAGTATTTTACAATTTTTATTCTGTTCGTGTTGTATTCTTATAATAAAATAAACGTATAAAGCAGTTGAAATGTTTCTCATCTTAGGATTAAAAGAGGGTTGTTTTTCTAATAAAACAATATCAGCGGACGTTAAATAAGGTAACGAATCTATTTCTTCTATAACTCTGAGAGTTTCATTTGAACCATTGCAATCTAATACATTCCAATCTAATATAGAATTATCGGTTGTATCAATTAAACAATACGCTAAATTTTTAATTCCAATATCAAAAGATAATAATATCATTGACTAGAATATTTAAAATGTTTTTAAATTCAGTTTTAATCCCATAAATCAAACCTAGTTCCCAAATAATAATCGATGTATTTGTCGGTATATATTTGAGGTTCATATATAACTACTGTTGATTTTTCTTCTAAATTATATTTTTCAAAACATCCAAGTAAACAACCCATTTATATTTAATAAATTAAAAGTTTATATTTAATAAATTAAAAGTTTATATTTAATAAATTAAATTTATTCGAGTTCATACCAACCTTTTTTTCTGAGATTGGATATATCGTTAAATATTTTAGCGTATTTTTTACCACAAACGTCAAGGCTATATCTAGAACGTGTAATATCTGCTATTTTAAATCTATCTAATTTTTCTACATTATCGAGGGCTTCTAACCAGTCTTTTAGGGTATTGCATCTAAATCCGGTAACACCTTCTACAATTGTTTCAGTAAATGCTCCATAATCAACTGCTATAAGAGGTGTACCACATAACATTGCTTCTACTCCGCTACCACCAAAAGGTTCTGTGTAAACAGTTGGCATTAAAATAGCTCTTGCATTTCTTAAAAAATCGGAACGATCTTTTCCGCTAATTGGACCTCCGTAAATTATATTTGGATGAATCCACGGAGACGGATCTCCCTGTCCGTGAATTTTAATAGGCCACTTACTATGTTTTGCTATTTCAATAACAGTATTCATTCCCTTTTCTACACATATTCTTCCAAAAAAAGCAATATACGTTCCTTGAGAATACGAAGGTATCCATTCATCTAAATCAAAATAATTTGGAACTACCCATTCGTAATTTTTACCATTTCTATTTTCTTTACCCTGATGATAATGTAACCAGGCGTAAGATTCATAAATTTTATATGTATTTTTAATTGTCTCAGGATATCCTATACCAGTTTCTACGTGAAAGTTATGTGGAAAAATTTGTAATAAATTCTGGTGGCATATCCCAAAAGGATGACAAATAAAATCGTAGGGTTGTATACGTTTGTACATTTCAAAAACTAATCTTTTATCAAATAATTCATGAGATTCGCTATTCATTATAGCATAATTACCGTGAAATTCAGTTTCTTGACGATTTTTGTAAAATTTATCGAATTCTATTTTAGATAGAATTGTAACGTGTTCATCAGAACCAGATTCGCTACCTTCGTTACTATATTCTATAATTTTATAACCTTGTTCTCGCATCATCTTTGAAAATCTTAAAATTTTTCCAGTATACGCGCAATGAGAATATCTGTGATTTATTTGTGTATGAAATAATCCAATTATATGAATTTTAGCTTCTTTTGTATTTATCATTTATCTTTAAAATTTAAAAACTTTTTATATAAATTTAAACTTTCTTATCTTTTGATATTTAACAAAGGTTTTATGTCTGTTAAATCTTTCTTAACTTTAATTTTATTATCCTTAATTTCTGTAATATCTTTAATATCCCATGAAATAAATAATTTATCGTTGTTTAATAATACCACACAAAATCCTTCCTTTTTTAAATATAAAAATAAAAAGGAAGTTATGTCTTCTACTTTATAAGTAGAAAATCCAAAAACATATCTAGGAACTGTATATACGCATCTAAATTCGTTGTGTTTAGCTAAATGTGATATCTTATTTGTTATTTTTTTGAGAATATCTCTTTTCAATTCATTATAACGTTCTGTCTGTCTTTTTTGTAAATTAATAACATCTTTTAACGTAGTCATCACTATTTTAAATATTTATTTTTTTTTATATTATCTAAACTATAAATAAAATGAACTTCAAGCTACCGAAAATACCTAATGTATCGAATATACAAAATTTAATTCCTACTACGGTTCCGCCTATTATAACAAATTTACCAATAGAATCAGTAAAAACAGGAAATACAGTAAATAATATTCCGTTAGACATTTTAAATGAAGTTTCCAAATCTATACCAGATATAATGGCTAATAGTCCTTTAAACAAGCAAATTCCAAACATGGTGTTGAGCTCTCTTCCGAGTATAGACGAAACTGTTCAATTAATATTCGATAAAATTTTAGAAGAATATGATCTAACTAAAAATGAAGTAATTTTGCTAGTAGTTCTTGCATTGATAACTATTATATCTTTGCCTTCAATTTTGGCGGTTTTTTATAATGAGTTCTTATCGTTCCATTTAATTTATTGTTATTTAATTGTATTAACAATAGCAGGGGTTTCGTTATCTTCCTTCGCCCTGTCCCGTGAAACCCGCAACCCAATTTTGATAATAAACGGAATAATATTTACAATTGTTACGATTAAAGCTTTTTTTGGAGTATATAACGACCTGTAAATTTATTAATTTAAAATAAGCTCCTATTTTTTTTATCGTCAGGAACATCCTCATCAGCGGATACATCATCGTCTGAGTACTCTTCATCGGATTCATCTTCTATATTAGAAGATTTATTTAAAACAGGCGGGGCATTTGGTGTATCCTGAGTGCGGTTTTCATAACAGTCTGAATCTTTTTTATCAGTATCTGCGTCTATATCTAAATCTTCTGTTTCTTCACTGTTTTTAGAAATAGCCAAATTGTTAATCGCCTGTCTGCTTTTAATTGGTAAAATAGGTATGTTTTTGTATTCACCGTCTTCGGAATTTACGTCTGATTCATGATCAGAAATGTCTTCATTGTCTTTATTTAATTCGTTACTTAATTCATTACTTAATTCATTACTTAATTCATTACTTTCAGGTTCATCGTCAAATGCTCCGGATAAATATTCTTGTAAAATATATTCAATCGGAATTTGATTTGCTATGGTGTTTTCAATAGCTAATTCTATTATATTAGTTAGTTTGTATTTTTCCATATCTATTATATGCGGTTCATAATATATAGCTTCGCAACATCTTATAATAAGTTTATGTAAAAATGTATTTAAATTTGGTACTTTAATTTTAATTGATTTATTGTCGCTCTTCAGTCTTACGCATGCTAATATTTTAACGTGACTAACAAAAATTGCTGTAATTAAATCCATTAAAAACGGATATTTCTTAGGAATGTGATTGATTTTAGCGTCTAGATTGTAGGAAGTCCACATTGGCACAGATTTAAGCTCTAATTGAAAATTGGAATAAGAAACTTTACGTCTAATATTTTTTGTTTGAGAGTCTTTGAAGATTGTTTTAATTACTTCATATATATCCGCATTGATCGTATTAACAAGTTGTCTAGTGTATTCGTCTTTTGCTGCTACCAGAACGTTTACGTTTAAGGTTTCAGACATATTAAAGTAAATGATATATTATATTAATTATTTTAAAACTTAAAAAATAACTTATATAATAAATGAAGTGCTTTAAATCTAATAAAAAAGTTACATGGGAGATAGATCAAGGATTCATAGAAAAAATAAAACGTTCTCTTTATATAGACAAATATGAAATAGCAGGTTCTATTTTATTTAAAGATGTAAATTGCGATGGAAACACATGCGATAAACAGTTTTTAAGAGAATATCGTGTTAACGGGGAAAAATCCAGCGTTAAAACACCGCGTGGAATAATAAACTATCACACACACCCAGAACAGTGCTATATAGACGAGGGAACTACATACGGATGGCCATCGGGGGAAGACATGTCTATAAATATGAATTATGCTAAAAATGGAACGTTAGTACACATTGTTTTTACTTTAGAAGGTTCTTATATAATTAAAATAAACGTACTTTTAAAAAATAAAGATGTTAAAATATTAGAAAGATTGCTAAAAGCAACACATGTATATAGATTACAAGACCAAGAAAGACAGTTAAAAGATTTTAGTAAACACTTCGGTATAAAAAGTAACTCAACTGTAAAAATTTGGTTAAATCTTGTTAACACATTATCACTTAAAAAACTTTACACACTTTACAATAAAATTTTTAAAAAAACCCTGTCCGTTCCAGACGACTCACGTAAAATTTTTGAAGTTTCTCTAATTCCATTAAATAAACCCCTAATGTTTAGCGCTAATTTTATATCAGGGGAATGTCACGAAAATCACTTCAATAATTTTAGCTAATCCATTTTAGTATGAGATTTATCCGTAACGTCAATAATTTCAATGCTGTCGTAGAAATTAACCAATATACCGTGTTCGCATTTCAAATTTGAAATGTATTTTCTTAATTGATTAATTTCTTTTTGACCCAGTTTTGTATTTTGCGACTTCAATTCAATTATAAACTCCGGATTTTCATCTTTCGAATAAACTACTATATCTGCTCTTTCATATCCAATACACACTCCTTTATAAATTATAGGCATAACAACTTCATTTTGAAATAATATTCCAGCAAGATTTAATTCAACACTTAAAGCAGACTGATAAACGTTTTCTTTATAATAATTACCAAGTTTACCGCTTACTTTTTTAACGCATTCTACTATTTTTTCCATTATAAATAATTATTAATTCATTTTAGCTTTAAATTTAAATTATTAAAATAGCGTAATAGATTCTATTTTTTTGATCATGTCTTCTTCGTTACACGATTGCGAATGTTCTGGTAAGTCTTTAATTTTATATTCAGATAAATAAATTGATATTTCCTTATCCTGTCTTTCTGATTTAATTTTAAACTGACTAATTTCCCATTTTATGAAAAAATAAGTTTTTGTATAAACAACTACATCGCATTTTAGCAATGCTATACCATATAATTCATTTTGTAAACCTGATATATCTAGATTTTCATTTTTAGATTCGTAAAAAATTGAATTTTCATCGTAAAAACAGGTAAGATCATTCTCGTTTAAATTATTTCTGAATATACTTTTACATTCTTGTAAATTTAATTCTTTTCCAAACCACAATTTGCTTTTCTCTGAAGTAAATAACACCACTGCGTCTGAAATTTTTTTAATCCATTCTAAGCTCAAGTCGTCAAGTGTAAGCACTCCGTTATTTTTAGTTTTATCTAATATAAATTTACTTTTTTTAATTTGAAAACTAAGTTCTTCGGAATTGTGCATTACTCTAGAATAAAATATATTCTTTGAAGTTTTAATTGGATCATAAATCGATAGTTCAGTTTTTATATCGCTCATTTATTTTAAATTAATATTTTAATTGTGATATTATAACGAAATTAAATTTTTAATTGTAACAATTGTTTAAGATAAAGTTTACCATTTTTGCAAGTAAATGAACATATAATTTTACCACCCGTTTTAATCAAGCTTTTACTTATTTCTTCTTTATTTGAATCGTAGAATTCGCTCGTTTTGTCTATATTAATGTGTATTAAATTGTTACTTATAATTTGAGATTTTATATCGTGGGATTTAAATAATCTTTCTATATACGAACACAAATTTAAAAAAGTATTGTGACTATTAGAATCCGAATTTATGATAAGTATTAATTTATCCCCATTAAACTCGCAATTTATAATTGGAGATTTTATTGTTAAATCTAAATTTTCAAGTGCAAGAATGTCGTTTGTTACTTTTAGTTTTAATAGATCTATTTTTTTGTATGAAAACATATTACAATATACCAGCATTAAATTTAAATGAATTTAACGTATTAATTATACATACCGGGCGGCGGTAGTAAAAAAGCATTGTGTTGAGATTTATTTGTTACAAATATATCTAAAGCCTCTGAAAAATCTTTTAACTCTATTGTATAATTGTTAGATTTACCAAAATTATTTCTTATACTAATTATCATTGCTTTTTCAATAATTGTACTTATATCTCCTCCATTTCCGTCGAACAAATTTAAATTCTTATTTATTAATTGTGATATATCACTTTTTTCACATGTAGTTTCCCACTCCTTTTCTTTTATTAGTTTATAATAAATATCGCACAGTTCTTCGGTGTTATAATTTTCGATTGTGAAGGTCCACGGAAATCGTCTTCTAAGACCAGGGTTTAATGAAAAAAAACACTCGTCCAATTCGCGCCTATAACCAGCTATAATACAGATAATTTTATCTACATTCTCGGACAAATATTGATTTAGGGTATCTACACATTCTTTTGCGTATATATCTTCCGAACCGGAAGATCCAAGAGAATAAGCCTCATCTATTAAAATTACTCCGTTTTTGCACCTATTTAAAGTTTCTAGAGTTTTTATAGTCGTACCCCCTAGATATTCTGAAATTAAATCTGCCCTTCTTGCTACATTAAATTTAACTTTTTTGAATATTCCTAATTTAGAATAAATTTTAGCTAATATTTCAGACACTGTGGTTTTACCTGTACCGGGTGGACCCTCTAACACTGTATGTAACATGATAGTTTCTTTAGTGTCGTGAATAAAAAATAAAATTTGATCTATTACTTGTGTCTTTAATTTTTTCATGCCTATCATATTGTTCAAAGTTATTAAATCTTCTAATATATCAGGTAAAACGTGCATCTTAGATGGATAATTTTTTCGATGTTTTTTAGTTGGTAGAGGTTTTTGTGAATAATCGTATATCATCTCTATTAAATTTTCTAATGTGTTAAATTTATATTTAGTAATATCAAATGTTTCATCTGGTTCTTTGAATTTTCTTTTCATTAAATTTTATAATATAATGTATTATTATAAATTAAATTTAATGAACCCAAATTATACTTTTTATTATAAGTTAGATTTTGGACAGGGGAAAATGGGGGAAACACGGATAATTAATCCAATTTTAATATCCAGACAACATGATACACCAGTTTATATGACTAATACAAAAACCGGAGATATGTATATAGTTGGTTCGTGGAAGGATCCACATTGGAAACATTATCCAGCGTATATGTGGCCCAGTGTTAGGGGTGCTTTTTCAAGAGACTTAGCAGCTACGAATTACTTACCACCTGGAATACGAACTGCCGTGGCTCAATATAAAATTCCAACAAATTTTCCACAAAGGGTAGACGAAGGACGTGTTAATAGAGCATTATTCGCTGTTTATGTACCAACTATGGGAACAGATTCATCGATTTATGCAGAATTATTAAATAAACATTTCAACGATATAGATAGACTTAGACCTTGGGAATCACTTCCTGAAATAGTTCTAAAACCACCTCCTGTGCGTAAATACAACGTCAATAGATATATATCAGATGCCCTAAATCAAATCGCTTCTGAAAAAAAAGAAGAGGAAAGTAAAAGTTGGTTTGCTTATCATACCGCCGCAAAAGCTATTTACGATTTAGATTACGAAATAACACCTGGAAATTTAAACGAATTAAAAAAAATAAAAGGAATAGGAAAAGTTATGTTTGATATAATTAAAAATATATTACCAGATGCGATGAGAGAAACTGCGGCTATAATAGATTAATAATTGAATTTAAAAATAAGATATATTATTTAATAATTAAAAATTCTGGAGGTTCCAGAAAAACTGTTAAATATATATACTACACACGAACAGGCTTTGCAAATTAATGCTATTATAAAAAAGTATATAAATTATGAAAGTGTAATAACCGACGCTACAGCTTGTATAGGAGGAAATACAATTTATTTTGAAAAAGATTTTAAGGTAGTTATAGCTATAGAAAAAGACCCAGATAATTTTAAAATTTTGAAAACTAATACCAAAAAAAGTATAACTTACAACTGCTCATATAACGACATAATGTACACTATTCAACAAGATTTAATTTTTATAGATCCACCATGGGGAGGTTCTAATTATAAAAATGAAGAGAATCTAATTTTAAGGCTAGACGGAGTAAATGTTCTGGATATAATAGACAATTTGTATCATTTTACTAGATTCGTCGCATTAAAAGTACCTAATAATTTTGATACAACAAAACTTAATGAAAATTTCTGGAATCACGCTATTCATATAATTTATACTTATAAAAAAAATAATTATAAACTAATAATCTTTTTTAAAAAAATGTAAAAAGATATAAAGAAATAATTTATTCTAAATTAGAGCAGTATATTATATACCTGTACGGTTGCCCGAGTGGTCTAAGGGGGCAGACTTAAGATCTGCTGGCGAAAGCCTCGTGGGTTCGAACCCCACACCGTACAGATATATAATTTTTTTGTAAATTTCAATTTAAAAATATTTTTAAATGTAATAATGGCTATAACACATACATGGCGGGATTTTTACTATTATCTTAGACCTGGTCGCTTTTATAAAATTAAATTTTATGATGAAGAAATCGGAACAACTAGAACTGAAGAAGGTTGGGTTTGGAGAAAGGGGCGAGTAGGATTTGAATTTGAATCGGGTACTATAATTACTTTTATTCGTTATAGAGAAGTCAGGGCTGCTCAAGAAATTTTGTAAATTTAAAATATTATTATAATAATAATATGGCTGTAACACGTACATGGCAAGATTTTGCTTATTTTCTTAGAATTGGTCACATTTATAAGATAATGTTTTACGATACTACAACTCGAACAATTAGAACCGAAGATGGATACGTTTCACGAAAAGGACGCATAGGATTTGAATTTGAAGTAATTGAAGATGATTTTGGTATTACATCTACATTTATTCGTTACAGAGATATCAGGGCAGCCGAAGAGATAATTTAATCAAATTGCTATTTTTATGTATGTATAAGAAACTAAAATTTATAAATTATAAATTATTATGAATATCTTCTTTTTATCGATATGCCCATACGTTTGTGCAAGGATGCATTGCGATTCTCATGTTATAAAAATGATATTGGAATATGCGCAAATGTTATGTACAGCACATCATGTGTGCGGAAACTATAAAAATCCTAAACTGTACAAAATAGCTTTTAAAAACAATCCATGTACAGTATGGGCAAGAACCACCACTGGAAATTATTCCTGGTTATACGACTTGTTTATACATTTGTGTAAAGAATACACTAGGCGTTATGGAAAGATACACATGTGTCAAATTAAATTAGAAGCGTGTCTATCTTTTATTCCTGTAAACATTCCAAAAGGTAACATAACTAAACTTCATCAAGCTATGCCCGAAATATGTAAACAAACCCGAGATACATCTGCTTATCACAAATATTATAACACAGAAAAGACCCATTTTGCTAAATGGAGAAAAACAGAAATTCCTTATTGGTACAAACCTGTTACTCGAGATCTTCTGTTATAATAGCAATATAACGATCTTTCTTTAATTTAGATAGTTCTCTTGCTAATTTTAGTTTTTGTGTAAAATTATATTCAGGTTTTATAATAGATTTTTTTATAATATCCATCTTTGAATTAATAACTTTGATGTTATAATTAAATAAAAGAGAAAAAATTAACAAAATCGAATGGTACATCTTATTTTTATAAAAATAATTTAAATATGTAATATATAACATTAAAATGAATAAAAATTTTTATAAAATTATAACAGATCTAGAGAATAAAATTATAACATTTGTATGGAATAAAATATTATATTAACCTGAACTATTTTGAATATTCTAAAGAATTGATAATAAGTATTATTGTATTAGTTTTAATTTTACTTATTGGATTTTTCCAATATTAAAAAAATATAGTCACCGCTTTTATATAAATTTCTAACACCTATCCCAAAACTATTATAGTACAACTCTAATTCAGATTTTATATTTTTATATTTTATTTTTAAAAATATACTTTTCTTAAAAATAACTGAAAAATTTTCTTCTAATTCTATTTTATCAGACTTTTCGTCACATGAAATATAAAAAGTAAATAAATTGTCTTTTTCAAATAATTCGTGAGGTTCTTCTATGCACATTTCCTCGATAAATTTCTTATAAGACAATTCGTATTTTTTATCGTATTCTGACTGACTTTTTTGTTCTATATTTTCGTCAAAAGGGTTTAGGGCGTAAAACTCCCATCCATTAACAATCATTTGATTAACCATATAATTACTTTTTATATTACTTTATTCTGATTCTTCGTCTTCTGAATCTGAAAACTCCTCTTCAGAATCATATTCATCAGAATCAGATTCCAAAAATTCCAAATCAGATTCAGTAACAGTTTCTAGTTTTTTCTCTATTATATCTGTTTCTTTTACTTCTGGAATTACAAGTAGAGGAGGAAAAATTTTATTTAAAACTTCTAATACATCAGGTGTTATTACTACATTATTAACACACTTAAATCTAATAAATAAATCGCCAAATTTATTTCTATCGCCAAGAATAGGCATACCACACCCTGGTACTTTCTTAAGCATTGTGTCTTCGTCACTGAAGACGTTTAATGCATCCCCAGTAATTTTCAAAGTTTTTCCATTTAGATGCTTAATATAAACTACCGGATTATAAGATTCTGCAAGCGAAATTTCTTTTTCTATAATTAAATTATTTCCATCTCTCATAAAAAATGGATGTTCTTCTACGTCGAATGTAACCACCACATCTCCAGTTTCATATCCCATCTTTTCATCCGCTAGTCTATTAAATCTAATTACTTGATCTTCCATCATTCCGGGTTCTATTTTAATAGCAAGTTTTTTCTTGTCTTCAAAATATGTACCGTTGTCTCCTATTTTTTGGCGTCTGATAGCCAATTTTTTTCTAGTACCTACATACAATTCTTCTAGTGTTACAGACAATGTAAAAGACATATCGTTAGTTCTTTGAGAATTTGCATCTAAATCTTCTGAACAGTCTGATTCTATTTCAACTACACTCTTTTTGCCCTTCTTTTTATTAATTTTAGAGTCAGACTGGCTACTTTCTGAAACGTTAGTTCTAATTTCTTCTTCGTCTTGATTTTCTTCTGGAATAGTATCTGTTTTAAAAGAAATTTTAGAATTGTCCTTTGTAATAGCCAATTGCTTTGCTTTCTTTTTGTCGATTTTTGAAAGCGTATTAGGATTTGCAACATCAAACATATCCGGCGTTACAGCTGCTGTAACAGACCTAGTGAGTGATGCGATTGCGTTATTCATTTCTTCTTCTGTTAGAACTTTTCCACTTTTTAATTCGGCTGGGGGATCTATTTTGCTGGCAACCTGTTGAGCTATTTTCATTATTTTAGCAAAATCAGGAAATTGGTTATTATGCATTTGGTATATTTAAATATTTTTAATTGTAAATTATTACCGCGTTTTTCTTTTTACATCTAAATCTATTTTCTGACTTTTATCAGCAACGTCTTCTACAAATTTATTTGTCGCACCGTATTTAAGAGTATTCACTGGAACCTTTTTAACCGGTAATGTAATCAATTCTTCAATTTTATCAAATGCAAGTTTGCCTTTGAATATACCTGATTCGCTATTATCAATTATAATAAATGGAACTACGTCTATAATTATTTCCGTCTCAAATTTATCTGTGGCTATGTCTATATATTCAATTTCATAACCCTGCAATTTTGAAGCTAATAAAATTAAATCAGTTGATGCTTTACACTCTTTGTGAAAAATTACGGTAACCGTGTTTACCATTTATTTTAATACAAGAAAAACAAAATCAAATATAAACGAAATTAAATAAATGTAAACGAAATTAAAATTTTATTCTTCAACCTCTTCTCGTTTTTTTCCTCCTCTTTGTATTACATAACTTACAGCAGGCTTTTCAGTGACTATTACCGGGGTTAAACTTTCAAGCTCGTTTTGTATTTCTTCCAATCCAGATTTTTTATAAGAATCTATAATCTGTTTTGCTGATTTTAGAATTTCTCCATCGATTTCTGCCTTTACTCCAACTAAATAATATTTTGATATAGTGTCTATATCATTTTTAGATATTGCATCTGATAGTATATCAAAAACCTGCTGCGGAGTAATCGTGTTAATTGTATAATTTACTTCTGGAAGAATTTGAATATCTTCTATACCTATAGTTCCGATTTTAATTATTTTTGTAAGATCTATTCTATTTATAACTGCGAATTTTTTAGCACCTTTTGTAGCATTAAAAGAAACAATCGTAGAATATATCAATGGATTAACTGAATTTGATAATGTGTCAAATGCTGTTTTATACATAGCTTCAAATATATTATCTCTAGTGATTATAGGTAGTCCTGGTAAATTGCTAGTTGGTTCTATAAAATTTGTTGGTACGTCAAATCTTTCAACTAATGTATCTTTTGAAAGTATCTCCGGTTCTCCTTTTTCATCGTAACGTCTAATACTTTGAGTTTCTTTATGAATCCAGTAATATCCTTTTCGTTTAGTTAAAAAGGGCAAATCTTCTTTACTTACTATACAAAATATCGGAATAACTTTTAATGTGTCTCCGTTAACTTTATATATTTCATTCTTTGATACTTCGATTGTACTATTATCATCTAAAAGACAACTATAAGAATTAGTAGAACTAGAATACGCATACGGTTTAATTGTTACAAAGGTGCCGTCTTTATAAGTGTTGTAAGTATTATTTAAAATAACTTTATCAATACTTTTTACGCTTTCTGTTTTTTTATGCTTATATATAGTAAATCTAACATAACCTTCTTGTATATCTTCCATCTTTTTCTTACCGGGTGCATAGGACGGCTTTAAAATATCGTCTTTAAATTCACTTAAAAGAGATTTATCATGAACAACTTCAGTTTTATCAGCTATTTTAGTTACACCAATTTCTTTAGAAAATTCGTATTCAAACAATCGTTTATAATAATTAAAAAGTTTTTTTCTTTGATCTAGTTTTAAGATGTCTATATTTTCTGGGGACATTTTTTCTGATACAATCTTATCTTCTATATATTTTAAAGATTTTTCTAGTGCATTAGCCCAGTTTTCCTGTTTGTATTTTTCTAAAAATGAAACTTTAGAAATATTAAAAGCTTCGAAGTCTTCAAAAATTTTTGTGTCGTCAAAAATTACGCATGTATTTTCCCACTTACATTTATACCTCTTTCCTTTAATTTCTAAGGAATAAGAATTAGGATTATCGCATGCTTCTCTATTTTTAAATCTATCACACGCTGAATATCCTGGAATTTTTTTTATTATTTTCTTTTCTGCTACACCTTCTTTAAATAATATCTTAACACCCCTTGAATCTATATATTCTATTAAGATGTAATAATTACTTCTTAAAAAATTTATATCTAATGTATCTTCGTATATACTTGGACCTTCAATTATAATAAATCTATTATCAACAAGTTCTTTTAATTTACTACTATATACCGGAATTCCATTTTCGAATCTGAACGGAACTCCGTATGAATTAGTTTTATCCAATATTACATTATATGCGACACCCGGTTCCGGAACTAAATATTGGGATCTAAATGTGTATATAATAGTTTTTAGCGGTATCTTGAGATAATCATACTTCGGTTCCGATATTTCAGCGTCGAATCTAATTCTATTTAAATTAACTTCGTTTAATGGAGTAGATTTTTTGTCGTCTATAAATTTTTTAATTTTTTCGTAAATATTGTAATCAGTGTCGGTAGATAAATACTTTAGAGCAAATAAGTCGGCGAGTTTCAAAAGATCGATACGTTTATAATTTTGTGTTGAAACTAAATTTTCGTTCCACCTTAAAAAAGGAGGATAGAAACCTCCGCGTATATATTGACCATTTATAACAAAATATTTATCATCTGTGTAGTCGTCCGGTTTTGTAGTATAAATAGTTGGCGGTACATATTTATTATTGCTTTCATATATTAATTCGTCCTGTAAAATCCTCGCACGTTCGCTTTCACCAACATTAGCGGCATCAGAATACGACTCTTGATCCTCGTCCGTTTTTTCACCTGCATCCTTTTTGGAAACTCTATAAGTATTCTGTGCTTGAAGTTCTCTATTTTCTAAAGAGGATATATATAATTCTATATTTTCTGGAGTTATTTTTCTCGTAAACTTGGTAATTATTTCTATATCTTCTTTTGTAAAATCTCCATTATTTAATATAAATTTTATAATAATTGATATAAAATCGTACTCGTTAATTAATTCGCTTTGTTCTAAAAGTATTAAACTCTCGCATATCAATTTAAATTTGCTGTTAATTATATAATTATAATACATATAATCTTCAGGAGTTTTTGATAATGAATAAATTATTCTTTCTGTATGAAGCGACATTTTTTTATAGTTTGTAACTTTGCAAGTACCAAATGTGCGCTCTAAATCTTCTTGTCTATCTATTCTATTGGATATTGTAGATAATTTAAATATTCGTCTAGAAGCTAATCTATTTCTTTGGCGCAAAAGAAATCTTAGTCTAAAGTTTAACTCTATCATCCCACTTGGAACTTCAAGTTTTGTGTAACTAATTATAGATTTTTCCCATTGAATTTTTTCTACATATTCAGACATTATTTGACCAATTTCAATATTTTTAAGTTCTGGGTGCGCATTTTTAAAAGCTTTAAAATCGTGACTCGATAATGAAAGTTCTTCTTTATATGTGTCGTATAGAGAAGTATTCGGTTTCCATTCTAACAATTCTTTTATTTTTTTAATTTTATCTTCATCTGTTTTAACTTCAAACGTGTTTTCTTGTACTGTATTGTTTGGAGTCTCGTAAAGCAATAATTCTTTTACTGAAGACTGTCTACTTAATAGTATATCTTCAAGTTTTTCTGGAAAATTATCGAATATAAATATTACTTTTTTAATATTGAATTGGTAATTTTCACTTGAAAAGTTGAAAATGTCCTCTTCTATATGTTTAATTAATTCCTCCGCACCAGGATCCGTAAGACTAATGTAATTTATTAGTTTTTCAAGTCCATATTCTCTCATTTTGATCACTTCAGACTCGTTATCTATTAATTGTTTACTGGAAAGTTGAGCGGTAGCAGAAGTTTTAATTTTGTCCATTTTAAAAATTAAAAAATACTCAATTTGCATAATTTTATTTAACAGTATTTTAACATTCGATTCCTCTTCTAAGTTATCAGTGGCCGCTTTTTTAAGTCTAATTGGTTCGCTAAGTTGAATTTTAAATTTATCGGGGACATCGGGGACATCGGGCTTATTATAATAATCATATCGAAGCTCTTCGAATGATTTTGTTTCTGTTTTTTGGCCAAGTAAAAATGGAGCAGTCCGTGGTTTAAGTCGCGGATATTTTAGCTCACTCTTATTTGTTAATTTTTCAGAAAGTTGTTCATCTTTAATTTTTTTTAAATCTTTAGATATTTTAATTAACAGTCTTTTAAATACCAGCAAGAAATCTTCAAAGGATTTATATCTAAGTGTTTTCTTAGAACCATCGATAAATTCTGAATGAATTTCCCAAATTTCAACTATCTCTGTATACGTTGCTTCTTTAGAATTAAGTTCAGAATAGAGATTATCCTGAAATGGTACAATTGTATCATAGTCGTCCATATTTAAATCTGTGTCGTCGTCTGGATCATCGTTAATCGTTTTCAAAGGATTTTTATTTGCCTTTAGGGCTAAATATCCTATATTTCCGACTTCATTTAATTCTATTACACTTGAATCTTCCTGAACATTATATATATTTGGTCTACTATATTTATATTCAGTTAAAATGCTACCGGGTGGTAATTTGTATAATTCGTTATCCGAAAGTAATTGCGCTTCTATATCAAGCGCGTCCGGTGTAGTTTTAAATTTGAAGGCATATTGTTTATTAGCTCGCAATTTTTCTATATAAGTAAGTAATTCAAAAAGTTGTATATCTGCACATTTAATTAATTGAAGTTTAGACATTTGCCTCAACATAGACTTTAATTCATTTAATCTTTCAACTGTAGCCATTTCTTGAGGATTTAGAAGTTGATTTATATCTTCTGTGCGTTTAATTTTTTCTATATCTCCTCTTATAGAAGGTACAAGTTTAAATTCTAAGCTTGGTCTACCTAACGTAGAATCGTAAAATATCTTAGTTACTTCAAACGACGTAGTATGATAATCTACTATTTTTTTAGCGTCTGAATATTTTGAGATGTATGTTTCTATAACTGGATCTATATCTTCCTGCTTTAGTCTTCCAGTAATTTTAAGGTCGTAATACTTATCTACAGCAGACGCCGTTTTACCAATTGGTATAGCAGGGAATTTAACACCATGTTTTTTAGCTACTTTTTTAATTTGTTTTTCTTCCATTTTTTCTAATTTTTCTAATTTTTCTAAAAAAGTTAAATCTTCTTCAAAATCAGCCACCGGCTGTTCTGATAAATCGTCGGTTTCTATTTCTGAACTTTTTAAAATTGAATATTCTGTTCTTATCGCGTTTGTGTATACTTCATTAAATCTTTCTTCCGAAATTGCTCCCAATTTATACGCTTCTATAGCCTCTTTTCTCAAAATTCGAGCATCTTCTATTATTTTTTGCTTTTCTTCGGTCATTATATTATGCTTTTTTGTAAGCATATCTAAATAATAATTTGTTTTGAGTATTTCACTATCAAATTCAGTTTGTGTTATAGTTCCTCTAGATATAGATTCAGATAAAATATTAATATAATTTTCTAGGCTTGCTACCCTATCTGGAACTACGTGTTCTTCTAGACTATAGTCCTGTAAATCCAAATTTAATTGCGGTTGTAAAACATCTAGAGGTTCATTTTCATCTTCTTCGAATGGATTAAAGTCTTCCTCGTCTTCGTTTTCATCTTCGTATTCGTTTTCATCTTCGTATTCGTTTTCATCTTCGTCAGACATTATTATAATTATAATATATATTTATCTTTTAAAAAAATTTTATAATTATAAATTATAATGAGAACAGTTTATCTACTTAAAAACTGTCCAAAGAGTTTTGGAGTGTTATTAAAACTTGTTAAGATGGGAGAAATAACTACAAATGTTGTAATCGTTGATAAATTTTACTCTACGATATTAAAACGGGATAAAAGAGTAAAAAGTTTTCCATTTGTAATAAATACATTTCCTACAATTAGGGGTTTGATACCAAAGATAGCTAAAGTTATACCATTTAGAATGTATTTTACAAAATGTAAACCAAAATGTAAACCAAAATGTAAACCAAAATGTAAACCTAAATGTAAATACGCTAGAGTTATAACTTATATGCCTCCTAAATTTATTAGGAGTCCAAGATTTATAATAAATCCTAAAAAAATACTAAATCCTAGGTATATTGTAAATTCTAATCCTAGAAAAATTAATAAAAAACCTATAATTAAAGCTATAAAACAAAAGGATGAAAGTATAAATATTATTTTGTGTAATAAATAATAAATGAGCGGTAATTATAAATCAGAACTGTGGGATTTTGATGAAAATACAAATTACGTATTAATAAATGGATACAAGGTATTGAAATATCCAGATTATTTAAAAGCGTCTTTATTATTAAGTAAAATAAATAATTTAATACGTAGATGTTTTGAATCTATATTTAATAACGAGATGATTACACCTGAAGTAGAATTGTTGTTAACTACTCCATTTTATTTACAGGAAATGCAATTAATCGAATATCAAAATAATATTAAATTTCAAGGTTTAAATAAACCTAAAAATGTAATACCAACTAATGAAATCGATATAGGGCCTGATAAAAATTTACGAGCACAGTATAGAGTAATATTTTTAACTTTGAGAAAAAATAACAAGCTGCTACCAATTAAATTTCTTAAAAACCTGATAGCGCATGAATTAGCGCATACTGCTTTAAATCACGTAACATGGAGAGATGACGATCATGGGGGACAATTTAAATTGATATACGAAATTATAATGAGAAATTTTAATTAAATTAGATAAATTCACATTAAATACATTCACATTCCATAAGAGAATTTTTAAGTTTAGAATTACTCATGTCTTGTGAAAGTTTTATAAAATTTGTTTCATAATTTTCAAGTTGCGAAGCCTGGATACTGCATAGTTTTTTTAATTCACGGTTTTCTTTGAGAACAAAATTAATCATATCACTTGTAGAGTTAAAATGGCCATACATTTTTGCGTGATCATTTTTAAGCTTAAGTAACCAATTTTTGTGCATAAAGGATTCAAAGTGAACCATTATAGATCCATGAGTAAGTTTATACTCCCTGCCCATACATGGGCATATAATTTTACTCCGGGTTTCTTTCTTAATTTCAGGCAAAGTCTTATCTATCAAATCGTTATTCTCGAGTTTAGGAGAATATTCTTTTGTAGTCTCTATTAGGGTAGTCATTATAATAAATTATAACTAATAGCTTTAAATATTTTTAAGCAATTATAGTACCTTGAGTAATTTTAGGCTCTAATGTATCGAGAACTACGTATTTTTTATATTTTTCTTTATTATTTCTGTATAAATTTCTGTATAACAAAGAAATAACACAGGACATTAAAAATATACAAAATATTATGTTTAAATTAATTGAATCTAATTTATCTTCAGAAATAAATAAAAAGTTTAGTTTATAATCCGGAATATAATATCTATAAAATGTTTCTTCATCATAAACAAACGAGTACATAACTATAATTAATTATTATTTTATTTTTAAATAATTTAAATTTAATTTACACATTATGCCTTTTTAACTTCCGCAGTTTTTTTAGACAAAGCCCATTCTGCAGCGGCTTTACTAAAGGTTTTTTTATGATCGTACTCTGTTCCTTCTTTTTCTTTAGCATTTTCACAAAAACTCTTGATAAATTTATTGTATTCCGATGGTGCTTTTTTCTTATAATCTGGGTCTGCCTTTTTATCTTTTTTAAGTTTAGATTTTATATCCTTGATTTCTTTTTCTAATACACTAATTCTGTCCGCGTCGCTCATTTTAAAATTACAAATACTTTTATTTAGTTTTTTTAACGAGATTATACTATATATGAATAATTAGATCCGAAAGAATCGGATAATCTTTTAATAAAAATAACAGAGGCTTTATAGCAAGGATTTTTTAACTTTAAAAGTTTATAATTAGTAAACTCCCATGGCCACAGATATAATGATTTGTGAATGGAAATTGGATATATAATCTTTGTAGAATTAAGAGAATATTTAACTTTGTACATTAAGTTATTCCAATTTATTATTACTCTAGAATTGGGCTCTTCGAATTTTTCAATAATAGGTACAATATCTCTTAAAATTTTTGGAGTTTTAATAAAATCTTCGTTCGAGTAACTGTTTCTATTTACAAAAATTTCTTTATTTTCGTCGTATTCATCGTAAACGGGTTTCCACCTAAAAGGAGCGTTATTATTTTTAATGTGACATATGCAACAGAATAACCCAGTTTTAACGTTTGTGTATTCAATAAACGGAACACTTGGTTTTTGTTCACATTGAAAATTTTTAATTAACTTTGAATTTTTCCAGATATGCAAATGTAAAGATTTTGGATCAAAGTAAGGACCAGGTTCAGTAGTAGATTCTGTATAAACTTTTTTATCTGGACCATTCCCTCTTTGTTTTATCTCTATTTTAATGAGAGCATCAATGGAACACCGTTTCGGATTATAAACGGTGTTCCATTCTTCTTTTTCAGTAAAAAGATAATTTCTGTATTCTTCGATACTCATAGTATCGTTAGTCATCTTTACATCTTATTTGTTTTATTTTTTAAATAACAATTTAAATAGCAATTTTAAAAATCTTCTACATATTCTAATTTTTTATCTATTATCTGTTCTGGACGATTGTAATCTGTAACTCGTTGCTCAAAAAAATTGCTTTTACCATCAAGAGACATCGTGTCCATGAAACTGAAAGGACACACTACATCATAAATTTTAGAATATCCAAGTTTTTCTAGAAGCCTATCTGCCTGAAACTCAATATATGTTCCCATAGCATAAGAGTTAATTCCAATTAAATTACATGAAAGAGAATCACATATGAACTCTTTTTCTATATCTACAGCAGTGCGCATCATATCATACATAACATAATCCGTCAATTTATTTTCAATGTAAGAATACATGAGAACTCCAAAATCAGTATGTAGAGATTCGTCTCTAGCTATCAGTTCATTGCTCTTTCCTAGAGCTTTAGTCATCAATCCTTTAACATATTTTAACCAGAATATAGCACAAAAAGATCCAGAAAAAAATATTCCTTCGATTATAGTAAAAGCTACAAGTCTCTCTTGAAAAGGGATGTCTTTATTCAACCAGAGTTCTGCCCACTCCGCTTTCTTTTTAACAGCGGGTATTTCTTTTATCCCATTTAGAATTTTAATCTTTTCTTCCTGATCTGTAATATAAGTATCAATCATCAACGCATATGTCTCAGAATGAATTGTTTCCATTGCGGCCTGCCATCCATAATATGCTCTAATTTCTGGAATCTTGATTTCGTCTATAAAATTTACGGATAAATTTTCGAAAATAATACCATCCGAGCCAGCAAAAAAAGCAAGGATGTTAGATATAAATTTTTTTTCTTCCTCACTTAGCAATTCCCAATCAGATTTATCTGCTGGGAAATCAATTTCTTCAGCCGTCCAAAATGCACGTTGATGTTTTTTATACAAATCCCATGGTTTTTTCCATATAATTGGTTGTAAAACATATCTATTCGACTCTTCAGAAAGTATAGGTTCTGGTTTACTATAATTATTCATTTTATTATATTATAATATAATATTTAATTTTAAATAGATTTTATATTATCAGTTTAGATATAATTACAGGACGTACACGTTCCAAAACAGCTTCTATTTCTAGATCTAGAGTTATATTTTTTTCCTCTTTTTCCGAACCCAAGTGCTGTAAATGGATCATAATCATCGTCATCGTCCGTTGCGTTCATCGCCGCTGAGTTCATATCTGCCGCTCTAAGATTCGCTAGTTGCCTCTCTACTTCAGCAAGCTCCGCATCTTCATCAAATGGATTTGTACCAGGCATGTCTATAGCGTCTTCATACATTGATCTTCGGCCGCCCATTTTCACGCATACACCTCGCGGATTTCTATAGTAATTATCCGGACACAACTTACGATATCTACCTGTAATCGGATTAATTTCGTACCCCTCTGGAATACCAACTGGACGAAGTCTAGGTTTTCCTAAACATCTTCCAGAATCAGGGTCGCGACCGTACAAACAAATTTTTCGTAGTTTTCCACTTGGTGCATACTCATAACCCATTGGTGGCGCTAACGTTTGATCCATAGGTCTAGTGAAGCATCTACCGGTAAGGGCATTTCTGCCATAAGTACATATTTTACGAAGTCTTCCAGTATCTGGATTAATTTCGTATCCTTCCCTCATAGCATACATTTTAGTAGCCGGTAAGCATCTCCCAGTTTTTAAATTTCGCCCATGTTCACACATTTTACGATATTTTCCAGTATCTGGATTATACTCATATCCGGCCGGTCCCGGTTTAACTATACGCGGACCAGGATTACATTTTCCAGTAGTTGGGTTTCTACCATATTCGCAGATTTTACGCATTCTACCGGTACCAGGATTAATTTCGTACCCATCTGGAACAATTGCGCCAAAACAGTTTTTTCTAGAGGATGATTTACGCGTACCTTTTTTACGACCCTGTACTACACTCCAAGCATCTTTTAAAGACATGCCAGATGACCACATTAATTTCATTGCGCGTTTATTATCACCTTTACGACCAAAATCCATTACTTTAATTATTATACAATATTTTTAAAAAAAATTAATTAAATTTATTCTTTCATTGTTTTATGTATTCTATACATAAATTTATACATACCCAAATCGAAAGCTTCAGATTTTAAAAGGTCGTCTATTTCTTTTTTGTTACAGATGTCGTTTACCCAAAATTCCATCCTATACATAGCGCTTTTATCCCGAGTATTATCAACTATTCTTATACCATTTATATATTCACAAGCCTTATTACATCCGGATACAAGCTCAATTAAACTAGACATCCACTGATTTTGCAGCAAATTAAAGTCAAAATTATTTCTAATTGAAAATTCAAAACCGTTTACGTTCATCTCATCTTCCCAACGTGGAGAAATATCGTTTTTAAAAAAAGAATAAGCACACGGAGAGGCGTTATTTCTTTTCATTTTTTTAGTATTAATTCCGTCTGAAAAAATTTCATATATTTTTGGGACGTTATTAAATGTTTGCCAAAATGTCTTAATATCTGTTATATCTATTAATTTTTCTAAATTTTTTGCGTATGTATCCCCAAGATCTTTATATTGAATATACAAAGTCCATTTTTCGGCTAATTCGTAATTCATAATTATTACACGCACAATTTATTATTTTTTTTTCTTTTAAATTAATAACATGGAACTTTCTGGTAAATCTAATATTAATCCAAAAATTTGGGGACCTTTTTTTTGGAAAACGTTTCATCTTTCAACTTTTGGATACCCGGAGAAACCAAACGATGTTGATATGGAAGTTTACGGCAATTTTTATAAATCTTTTATGAAAATTTTACCGTGTAATAAATGTTCAATTGAATCTCAAAAAATGCTAAACTCCGAATTAATTGAAGCTCTCAAAACTAGAGAAACTTTAATTAATTGGGGACATTCTTTTCATAAAAGTGTAAATGATAAAATTTCTGCTAAAAATCTCGAATTGACTGAATTTAAGGCAGAAATGCACAACCTAATAAATGGAAAATTTAATAATGTATCCGATCTAAAAGAAACTGAATCTTACAGTATGTATGTTTATATATCGCTAATTTTGCTTGTAATAGTAGCTATAACTATTTATTTTATTTTTAAGAACCGCACGATAGACAATCCTTAAATTTAGAATTAGATTTAGTTTTAGATTTTTCCATAGCCACCTGAGTAGTAAAGTTTTGATTTTCTAGAATAGATTTTGTTCTGATGTAATAAGAACCAGTTTTCAACCCATTTTTCCATCCATACATATGAATCGAATGAATAACTTTCTGTTGAGGAGGATTAACAAACAAGTTCAAACTCTGACTCTGATCTACAAACGGTCCTCTATCGATGGACATATTAAGCAAACACTTTTGAGGAAGTTCCCATGCAGTTTTGTAGATGTCTTTAATGTATTGTGGAAGATTAGTATTTTGAACTGAGCCTTTATCTAACATGATTTCTTCGATTATTTTTCCATTATACAAATTTCTACTACGTAGCTCATTAACGAGGTGATTGTTGAGAACAATATAATTTCCAGACAAAACTGCTCGCGTGTAAATATTAGATGTATATGGCTCAAAAGATTCATTATTTCCCATGATTTGAGCAGTAGAAGCTGTGGGCATTGGAGCAATTAATAGACTATTTCTTAGACCATGTTCCTTGATTTTGGATTTTAGTTCTTCCCAGATCTCGTTTGAGTATTTTTGAGGTTTAACGTTCCACAAATCAAATTGAAGTATTCCCATACTCGTAGGAGATCCGGGAAAAGTTTCGTAATATCCTTGATTTTTCGCTAATTCACAAGACATACACAACGCGTTGTAATACATGCATTCAAATATATTTTTATTAAGTTGTCTGGCCATCTCAGAATCATAAGGCATTTTAAGCATCATAAATACATCAGCAAGGCCTTGAATACCTATACCCATTGGACGATGTTTCATATTAGAAAGTTTTGATTCTGGAGTTGGATATGAATTACAATCTATAATGTTATTTAGATTAACAACTAATTCTTTAGTTTTTAGACCCAGAAGTTCAAAGTTAAATACTCCGTTTTCAACGTAACTTGGAAGACAAAGACTTGCAAGATTACATACAGCCGTTTCTTTAGAATCTGAATATTGTACTATTTCTGTACACAGATTACTGCTTTTTATAATTCCATAATGTTTTTGATTTGATTTTCTGTTAATCGAATCTTTATAGAGAATGTAAGGTGATCCGGTTTCAATTTGACAGTTAATTACCCTTTCCCATAGTTCAACAGCCTTGATTTGTTTTCTATATTTTCCTGATGATTCATAATCTGTATACAGTTTTTCAAATTCTTCTCCATAAGAATCTGTAAGACCCGGGCATTCGTTTGGACACATAAGAGACCACATTTCATTGTTATCTACCCGGCGCATGAAAAGATCTGGAATCCATAGGCCGTAGAATAAATCTCTTGCTCTCATTTCCTCTGCGCCATTATTCTTTTTAGCATCCAAAAAGTCGAATACATCAGGATGCCATGGTTCAATATAAATAGCGAACGATCCGTTTCTTTTTCCACCCTGATTTATATGACGCGACACATTATTTAGTACTCTCAAAAGAGGCATTAACCCATTACTCTTTCCGTTAGTTTTAGAAATATGAGAATCTTTTGCTCTAACGTTGCTGAAATGACCTCCAATTCCGCCTGCATGTTTTGAAATTTCAGCCATATCTGCCGCGGATTTATAAATTCCCTTTACCGAATCTTCTGTTCCTAATAGGAAACACGAACTAAGTTGTGGAAAATTTGTACACGAGTTAAAAAGCGTAGGAGTAGCATGAGTATAATATTTTTTAGATATAGAATCGTATGTCTGTTTAACCAACTGAATATTTTCTTTATGAATCTGAATAGCTACCCGCATA
>Ga0114980_10000590_pt1 | contig 26255 bp, 19 predicted proteins | sample S_140806_EF_Meta_FD_87018 | JGI IMG/M metagenome (GOLD analysis project Ga0114980, IMG submission 87018) | Freshwater microbial communities from Lake Simoncouche, Canada to study carbon cycling - S_140806_EF_MetaG | ecosystem: Environmental > Aquatic > Freshwater > Lake | place: Lake...
ACAATGTAAACGACCTACGCGTATCGAACACGCTTGTGGCGCGAACGAGGTACGTACCGTTCTTCTTCGGTGCAGTGAATCTCGCAGTGCTTGGTCCAGTAGAAACCAAAGCGCTTGAGAAACCCGCAGGGCTCACAACCGTCCACGTCACGTTCTGCACAGTTGTCCGTGCGACCGTAGCTGACAGGTTGAGCGCTTGCTCCCATTCGAGAACGGGGGCCGGATTAGGGTCAACTGTTACAGCGACTGCAGACTCAACGATTACAGGAACTTCGACAGACTTCGTCGGGTCGTAAACGCTGGTCGCGACAACAGTGAAGGTACCTTCGCGCTTTGGAGCAGTGTAGATACCATCTTTCGAAATCTTTCCAACACTCTGCCCACTGCCATCTGTGAGGACCTTCCAAGTCACTCCACGACGAGCATCCGCTGCTGGTATCCGTGGCGAGAGGTTGTTTACCACAGCAGCCAGGCTGACTGACTCATCGAAGGAGATTGTTGGTGCCGCCGGTGTTACGGTTACGGTTGCGGGCGCATTCACCGTTACCGGAACTATAGTTCGCTTAGTAGAGTCGTACTTGCTGACAACTAAAATCTCAACTGTCTTGACCGTGTCTCCAGTTACCTTCGGGGCAACAAAGGTCGCACTGGTACCGGTAACACTTTCAAGCGTGCCATTGATTGCTCCAGCACCACCCTTGATGGCAAATGTGACATCCGTTTCAGGAGCATTCACAATGGAAGCACTCAGGTCGAGCGGAAACTCGGAGCCAATCGCTGCATCGAGAGGGCTTACCGACAAGTCGGTGCGGCTCGTTACTGCAACACGCTCGGCCTTAGAAATCGCGCTGTCCACCTTGACTGTAACAAAAGCTTCAATCGGACGCTTACCTCGTACCGCAGAGCCATTGTCAATGGTTTCCAAGTTTGCAGCATTTGTGGACACCGCAAACAATGCGGAGCCATGCGTCAACGGAACCAGCTCACCCTTGGAGTTGCGTGCTTCAAACGTCAGATCTTTCGTTTCACCAACTTCGACTGACTGGTTTGGCACGACAGCCACTGTTTGAATTCCGGTGTAGGTAGAAATCGTAACGGTTAGGGAACCGTCCGTGACGACAGTTGCGGATGCCTGCGCAAATCCGACTTCAGAGCCGGTTGCATCAGGTGTCCCGTAGAACTTGACTGTCAGGAGGTGGCTTCCCACCTTCGCCTGACGAGGCGTATCATACACGACGGGAATACTGACGCCAGCCTGTCCATCCGGACGGTTGACGACCCAGGTGATGTCCTCAGCATTACTGTCAGCACCTGCCATCGTGATACGCGCTGACAGCGCAGATGACAAGCCAACGACACGGGTACGTGGACCCCAGTCAACTTTGACGCGGAACGTGGCGAAGCGCGTTTCGCCTCCACCACCGCCACCACCATTATTGCCACCCTCAATGGTTGCCGAAGAGCTGCTTCCACCGCCACAACCTGTAGACACAACGGCCACAGATCCCAGCAACAGCACAGCAGCGGCTAACCAGGAGTAACTCTTCCCGGCGCGAATTTGCATGCCAAAACCTCTCCTTTCGGATGAGCCGAAGTTCACCTGCGAACCGCCGATTTCCTGCGAGCTCTGTCCAAAAGTCTATTGATATGCCTCACCGTTTACCGCGAATGCGCTCGCAGGAATCAGTAAGGTGCCGATAAAAACGCGAATCCACATGTCTAAACACAATTGAGCCAGACACACGAAATCGGCATTGCCATTCTCTGGTCTAGCAGGGTCTGTTGTCAAGGGGAAATGACCGTTGAAAACAGTGAAGTTTTACAGGGTGCTAAGGTTTGTCTGTCATCAAACCTGGAGGATCCGGAGCGGCTGCGTTCATAATCTCAGTTAATTGTGCAGCAATCTCATCAAGATTGTCTGTAGAGGATACATAAATGGGTGCGAGAAACTCACATTCGATGCGGCTGAAGGGCTTTGGGATGGCATAGCGGTCCCAAGTCCGAATGTTCCAACAATTCGAATACCGCATCACCACCGGACAAATTGGTCGCTGTGACTTCTTCGCAAAATACACCACTCCATTTTGGATGACACGACGTGGTCCGCGTGGACCATCCGGAGTGAACGAAATACATATGTCTCTCTTAAGACAGTTGACAAGCTCAACCGCTGCCCGAGCCCCGCCCCGACCAGTGCTTCCCCGGACTACGTCATAACCCAGCTTTTCCAGAACCCTGGCTTGGACATCTCCATCGCGAGAAAGACTTGTCAATGCTGTGAACTTACGCCAGGAAAGAACATGTCCGGCAATAAGGGCATCCCCATGCCATACGACAAACACACCACCATGCTCACTTGCCTTTTCCATCTCAGGCATCCCAATAATCTTCTTGCGAAGCGTAATGTGAATCATTGAGCTCACCAAATGAACAATAGTTGAGAGGACTTCCGCTCTGAGGGTTTTTGGTCGCACTTCTTTCATCAGGATTCTCCACCTTCTCCACGTAGCTGGCTTTCCACCAACCGGGCATAAACTCCGCCGGACGCTACAAGGACATCATGCGTCCCTATCTCCACAATGCTTCCAGCCTGCATCACAACAATCCGGTCTGCATCCACGATGGTTGACAAGCGATGCGCAACAACCAGGGTCGTTCGGTCGTGACTCCCGGCGCGGATTGCATCTTGAACCGCAGCTTCCGTTCCGCTGTCAAGGGCACTTGTCGCTTCATCGAGGATCAACACATGCGGCTTGCAAACAAGTGCACGTGCAATCGCAATACGTTGTGCCTGACCACCGGATAACATCGCCCCACGTTCGCCAACCAATGTGGCGTATCCATCGGGCTTTGACATAACAAACCCATGTGCACCGGCGGCACGTGCCGCGAGCTCTACATCATCGGGGGTCGCACCCGGTTTTCCATAAGCGATATTCTCAAAAATAGTCCCGGCAAACAGAACTGTTTTCTGAGGAACAATGGCCATCACTGCGCGTAAGCTACCCTGCTTAATCTTACGTAAATCCATGCCATCAAGCTTTACACATCCTGTCCATGGGTCGATGAACCGTGGAATCAGGTCAACAAGCGTGGACTTTCCAGACCCTGTCGCACCTACAAACGCAACCGTTTCTCCCGGTTGAATATCAAGCGTTACACCACAAAGAACAGGCGTTTCCAGCGTATAGCCGTATGTGACATCCTCAAGTGTCAAGGCACCCTTTACATCGCCAAGTTCTATTGCATCGGGATCATCTGCGATTTCTGGATGAACATCGAGGACTTCCTCATGAATACGGTCCACAGCCCCAAACATATCCAGCAAAGCACCGCGAAGTGCCCCCATGCCACCGATGGCACGCGAAAGCTCATTTGCCGCGAACACGAACTGCAAAAATCCGCCGATGCTTAGTCCACGCACACGCGCAGCTACCCAAGTATCCCTTGCTGGCCCCAACAGACCTGCGGCAGCGGCTTCCTTTGTCACACGCTGCATGTCCGAAGTATGCAATGCGATTTCTTGCGCCCCGATGACGAGAATCACAGCCATCGCAACTGAACCGATCCAGTCAACACTTGGTCCTAGAAGTGCCGAGCGACGAATTCCGCGCATTTGTGCATGGATGGCACCATCTGCTACCTTGGCAAACCGATTCAGCTCACGTTCCTCAGCAGCAAATGCTTTGATGACTCTTGGGGATGACAATGTTTCATCCATGAGGGCATTTAGCTCTGCCTGCTTGCCTTGCGCCGTCTGGCTCAAAGCGCGCAACCTGCGAGTGATCTGCTGTATCGCAAGTGCCATCAGGGGAACAACAGCAACCGTGATCAACACAAGCTTTGGGCTGGTTCTTACCAAAATTACGGACATCGTCACAGCCGTTATCGGAAGCGCAATTGAGTCCTTAACCCAGTTCGCTGCATTTTGCAGCTTGGCTACATCTGTTGTCATCGTAGACATCAAATTGCCCGTGCGCTGCGTGTCAAAATACGTCAACGGCATGCGAAGCAGGTGCGAATAAAGCGTTCGGCGAAGATCATTCCCGACACGGAGGCTCACTTCAGCAAGTACGGTCCCCTGCATGTACCGAAGCAATACCAGCACCGTGTAAAGTCCCACAATGGCCCCAGCGACGACATAGATGCCGCTTATATTGCCACTACCAGAGCGGTCAGCGAATTCCTTTACCGCAGCAGCAACACCACCGGGAATAGCGCCAGCAATCGCCGCGGCCACCAGTCCAACGGTTAGCTTCCCGCGATAGGGTTTTAGGAAGCCTAAGAGTGATTTGAGCCGGGATGTTTCAATCTTTTGCTTCATCAATCGCCTCCATAATGTCATTACCATGCTGCATCCAAAAAGTGGAAAGAGCATCTAAGGCGCAACGTATATTTGTCGGCTGCATATCGCGCTCGGCTGCAACGTTGCTGATTGCGCGAATTTGGATGCACCGAACGCCGCGTGCATTCGCAATATCCGCGACGGCATACCCTTCCATGGTTTCGATTGATGCGCCAAACATGTCTCGGCGTCGACTGCCCGTTGCTTGGGTTCCCGTTACTGTGGATACCGTGCACCCATTTACAACCGGAACACAACTGATTACGGGTGCCAAGAGGTCGACCTTGACGTGAGATGCTCCAAACGGAAAATCCCAGAGCGGGCTAAAGTTCGGATGATCAGGAAGTTCCATACCGAGATCGCCAACAACTTCGCTCCCAACGAACACTACATCTCCTATGCCCAGCTTCATATCCTGATAGGCTCCAGCGATTCCGATACTGATCAGCGGCCCTACGATACCAGAGTTCAGGAACGACCTGTATACAGCCGGCATCCCAACGCCTGTCACTAGGTGCTTTAGTCCATGGAGTGGCGATAATGCCTGCCATTCAAGCTCACTGGCGACAACGATTGTTGGTGGTGCCACTAGTTTGTCAGCGGCTCAACGCGCATGGATGAAACCTTGGTCACACCACCATCAACCGACATTCCAACACCTCCAAAGGCATCGTCCATCGGAATCAATCCCTCGACACGTATTAATGCACCTGGGGCATCCACAATACCAATGACTGTGCCGCTTGCATTCAGGTCAACCGATAGGGCATAAACCGTATCCGGTGCCCAATTCACTGCTTCCTCTGCGATGACCTCAACCGTGTCATCTTTGCGGAAGACAAGCTTTACAGAACCACTAGATGTCACTTCGAGTGCAATATGTCGGCGGAGCCCCCTTACACCAGCCAGAAGCGCAAAGCTCTCGGCCATATGTGGTTCGAAGTGCGCGGTTGTCCGGTAGCCAGTCCAAGTATGCCCGCCTGTAATGGCCTGCTTTGCTCCGTTGTTACTGACTAGCCTGTATGGATAGGTCGACTCATGTCCAGAAAACTCGAGGCGATCAAGATCGGTTATCCATGATGCTCTCCATGCCTTGTTCGCAGCACCATCGGCAGGGGGACAAAGCGACACGGCAGGTACGCCTGAGTGGTCCAGCCAGTCCAAGTAAACGGTTCCTGTTCCAGAATAGCCAACTACCTGAATGCCGACGGCACCAACAGGACGCCCATGGGTATCGGGCACCGTCCATTGCATTGTGGATGCTTCTCCTGGCGCAATAACGGTTACATGCGAACAGAGCCATGTCAGGGCTCCATCCCCTTCCAGCACACCAACACAGAGGCGTACAGATGCAGCACGCACATTGGATGTCCCGGAGACAACACGGGCACGCAATAACTGCCCTGAATACAGGTTGGGGCTACCAATCGCTTCATAGCCACCGACGTAGGCTTCGGAAGGGTAGAACGTATCTGTGGCAACACGCGCGACAACACCTATCGATACATTCTTGTATGAAATAACCAGAGCACGTTCATCGGCCGCCACGCCCGCATTCTCTGCAAGCTCGCCAATTTCAACATTTTCGATGGTAACGCCATCTGTCGCATCATCCCCACCACGTACGCGGAAGCCATGCAGCGACCCTCGCAGCATAAAGTGATAGCGCATGCCGCCGTTTGGCATCACTGGACGTATTCCCTGAATCCGTCGTCCAATGTTTGCGATTCGCACTGCTTCGACTGCTGCATCCGTGATCTGAGAGCCCGGCTTTGCGCTAGGCAAATACATCCGGTCCGCAACAGGTGTACGGAAGTCCGGCCCACGCTCGATGCCATCAAGGCCGTTCTTGATACCCATCAGAGCGCCGATATTGCCGACATTGCAATCCGTATCCCACCCTGCGGTTGCGGCAATCATTAATGTTCGCTGGAAATCATCATCCCCGTGGAGGAACGCCATTTGGATGATGGCGTGGTTTGGGATGACGTGGCACCCTCCACCGAACTTATCATAGCCATACTTGTTCTCGATATGCGTAAACGTCTGGCGCCAGTCACTTGGATCGGCAGAATGCCATGCGCGAATATCATCCACGAGCCGGCGTAGCTTTCCACGCTTCGAAATGTGCACCAGCGCAAGATCCAGAATCTTGTCTCGATCAGATTCTACGAACGCGATGGCTTCCATGGCAGCAATCAGTTGCGCCGCTCGAACAGCATCGCCATCGTGGCTGACGCTTGCGGCCACACCTGCAAAGTGTGCGGCTTTCTCAGGATCTCCAGGGGCAATCATCGCCCAAGCATCGATGAATATCTGCGCACCAATTTGCTCTGCAACGACCTGTGTGTTCCGTTCGATGCTTCCAGATTCGGGAGGCAGGATTCCATCCTTCAGCCTACGAAATGCCGTATGTTCGGTGCTGACACCGAGCCCCCCCCACCAGAGCACCGTTTTGTTTTCGATAAGGTGATTCAACCAAACATCGGCGACCATTTTCGGTGTGATGTCGTACGGGCAGTTATTGTCATCGAAAGCGCGGGGAAAGATGAACGTCCCACTGATGTCATCATCGGTGATAACAAGCGGCACTCCAAAGCGCTGGTGAACGTAGTAGTTGACCTCGCCGATGGTCTCTTCGATCTGTCGCCGCCCCCAGCCTTCGAATGGCCGTCCGAGGTAAACTCCGATCAGTTTTCCAAGAATTCCGGCGTAGACACGCGCATCATAATCGGTTGGCAAGTTAGTCATCGTTGCTCCAGTCTACGCCGAAATACGTTTTTACAACTATCTACGGTTCCAGAAATGGTTTCGAAGCTTCTTCTCGAAATATTGCATTGACTTGGTTTCTGATGATGAAAGTGTCTGTCTGAACGCGATCATTCTCCAGCGGTACACTGCCATTGCAACGGTTGGACGGAAATTGGCATCGCTGCTGGCTTTCCAACGATAAACCAGCAGGAGAAAACCACCCACTGGTCGAACGATTTCCGGTCAGATTTTCCGTACAAGATGGAGGGTTGGTTGATGTCAGCTACTAAGAAGATTCGTATTGCGTTGATCGGTTATCAGTTTATGGGGAAAGCGCACTCCAATGCCTATCGCCAGCTGACCAAGTTCTTTCCAGAAATCGGAATTGAACCAGTGCTGCAAGTATTGTGCGGTCGGACCGAGGAAAAGGTCAAAGCCGCCGCCGAAAAGTTCGGTTTTGCGGAGTATGAGACCGACTGGCGCAAAGTTATCGCCCGCGATGATGTTGATCTTGTTGACATTGTGACACCTGGTGATAGTCACGTTGAAATCGCCATTGAGGCCGCTAAGGCTGGCAAAATGGTCTTCTGTGAAAAGCCACTTGCAAGCACGGTTGCCAAGGCCAGCGCGATGCAGGATGCGGTCGCAGAAAACAACGTTCCCAATGCGGTTTGTTTCAACTACCGTGGCGTGCCTGCGGTGGCACTCGCCAAAAAGATGATTGAGAATGGCGACCTTGGCCGGATTTACCACTGGCGTAGCGTCTATCTTCAGGACTGGATTGTGGATCCAAACTTCCCAATCGTGTGGCGTCTTCAAGGCGATATTGCAGGCAGCGGCGCGCATGGTGACCTGATTGCCCACTCCATTGACATGGCTCGCTACCTGATGGGCGAGATCACGGAAGTTTCCGGGATGATGGACACATTTGTGAAGCAGCGTCCTATCCTTGCGGAGATTGATGACCGCCTGGGCGGTAAGGCAAGCGACCAAATGGGTGAAGTCACCGTAGATGACAGCTCCATTTTCCTAGCTCGCTTTGAGAGTGGCGCTGTAGGAACATTTGAGGCGACCCGCATGGCAGCTGGCCGGAAGAACCACAACAAGTTTGAAATCAATGGCTCTAAGGGATCGATTGTGTTTAATATGGAGCGGATGAACGAGCTCGAGTATTACAACCATGAGGATCCGGATGACCGAAAGGGCTTCCGTGTGATTCAGACCACCGATGGCAGCCACCCTTACACGGGCAACTATTGGCCTGCAGGACATATCATCGGGTACGAGCACACCTTTATCAACCTGATCCGTGACATGCTGGTTGCGTTTAGCACGGGTGAGGAGTTTCATCCGAATTTTTCAGATGGCCTTGCGTGTCAAAAGGTATTGGATGCGGTTATTCGTAGCTCTGAAAGCCGGACCTGGCAACAGATCTGAGAGGCTAACAGCTGCGAAAAAGCCCCTTCTGGACGACTCTAGGAGGGGCTTTTATTGTATCTAGATGACTTTCGTTAGCGGCCTGTGTTAGGCCTCAGTGATAGTAATCGACTTAATCGTCTGGTTCGTCGATGGGCGATCCTGTGCTCCGGTTTGTGTTGTCGCGATGGCATCAAGAACATCCAACCCGCCTGTCAACTTACCAAAGATGGTGTATGCAGGTGGCAAAGCATAATCGCTGTGCATGACAAAGAACTGGGAACCATTGGTGTTTGGGCCAGAGTTTGCCATCGCCAATGTGCCGCGTGTGTACTTGCGGGAAACGGTTTCATCCGAGAAACGATAACCCGGGCCGCCGCGGCCAGTCCCCGTTGGGTCGCCGCCCTGAATCATAAAGCCCTTGATGACACGATGAAAAATGACGTTGTCATAAAAGCCTTCACGTGCAAGAAAGACGAAGTTATTTACCGTCATCGGGGCCTCGGCTGCATACAGCTCGAGCTCCATCGTTCCCGCAACGGTCTCAATTGTCGCCGTGTAGGTCTTCGCCAAATCGATGCTTAGCGCCGGTGGCGCTGCGTATTGCTTATTGCTCATGCTGTTATTGTAACCGACTGTTCGCGATTGAATTCTCATCGATTGCGAACTTTGCACACATGAAGTTGGTATTCTGAAGTTGATGAATGTTCTTGAGTCCATGCGTGTCGCACTAAGTGCGTTGATTGCCAACAAGCTGCGATCCATCCTGACAATGCTAGGTGTGATCATCGGAGTGGGAGCCGTCATCATAATGATCGCTATCATCCAGGGTGCCCGCCAGAAAGCCATCTCCAACTTCCGCGGAAATGGCGCTGATATTGTCTTTGCTGTCTACGCCCCCAAGCGTGAGGGTGGAGGCGCTGCGCGCCTCGATGGTATGAACCTCGATGATGTCGAAGCCATTCGTCGGCAGGTGACACAAATCGATGCCATCGTTCCCCGACTTGAAGAGCCTGCTAAGGTCATCCGAGGATCCAAAACATACTCCGCCCAAAGCGTTGGTGCGACCGCAAACTACCTCGATGTCTCTGTCGTCGAGCTGGCCGACGGTCGTTTTATATCCGGCGAGGACAACGACACTTGGGCCAAAGTGGCTGTCCTCGGACACAAAGTTGCCCTTGAACTCTTCGCAGCGGGTGAGCAGCCTGTAGGACAAACTGTTGTTATCGCAACTGGGCAGGCAAAAGTACCCGTTACGGTTGTGGGCGTGCTTGCACGCAAAGGAAATGCAAACTTCGGCTCCAGCCCGGACGACCAAGTCTTCCTTCCGTATGAGTCCCAGCGCAAGCGCTTATCAAACACCCGGATTGTGGCGGCAGTAAGTGCCCGCTCCATACCGGGCCAAAGTGAGGAAGCAGCGAACCAGATCTTTGCTGTTCTTAAAGCAAGACATCCTGAAAATGCCAAGGACTTCATCGTTGACACCCAAGAAGGCATCATTAAACAGCTCGACCAGGTCCTGATGCTCTTTCAAGTGGTGATGGGTGGTGTTGGTGGTCTGAGCCTCCTCGTTGGCGGAATCGGGATCATGAACATCATGCTCGTTTCGGTAACAGAGCGTACGCGGGAAATCGGTATCCGTAAGGCTGTCGGTGCCAAGCGAGCAAATATCTTGGTCCAGTTTGTGATTGAAGCGATGACGGTGAGCGGTGTCGGAGGGATGCTGGGGGTTGGCTTTGGCTACGGCGTCTCGAGCATTATCGGGATGATTGCCAAGGATAACCTGCCAACGTATGTCCCTCTGTGGGCCAGCCTAATGGGCTTCTCGTTTGCCCTTGGCGTCGGGATGTTCTTTGGAATTTATCCGGCTGTACGTGCGAGCAAGCTTGATCCAATCGATGCCCTTCGCTTTGAATGAAAACGTTACCCAGTGCGGTTAGATAACGTTCCTTTTGGGTCGCATGTTGCTTGAATGGGATGCGAACACATCTTCAGTGTTAGCCTATTTCTGTACACAGGATAAATCCCCGGGTATTTTGCTGGGTTGATGCTTGAAATGTCGTGTGGTCAGCATTACACTTTGGCATGAAACGCACCGCTCTCCTCGCTATCACCGTGGGTGTGATAGCTTCCGCATCGTCGCTGGGATGGAACGTCGTCCAACAAAGAGAAGGTTACACCGACACTCCATTCATCTTCACTGGTTCGAAGTGGCGTGTCCATGATGCGAACCGTCCGACACCAGCAATCGTAACCCCTGCACCAGCAGGCGCTGCAGTGGCAGCTCCATCGGATGCAATCATCCTCTTCAACGGCAAAGACCTCTCCAAGTGGTCCAACCAGAAGTGGAAAATTGTTGGCGACGCGATGATGTGTCGTGAAGTAGGTGAGAAAGTCGTCAGCGTCGGTGATACCGAGACCGTTGAAAAGTTTGAAGACTTTCAGCTGCACGCTGAGTGGGCAACACCAACTCCACAGGGCGAAAAGTCTCAGGGTCGTGGTAACTCCGGTATCTTCCTATCTGGTAAGTATGAGGTTCAGGTCCTCGACAGCTACGAAAACGTTACCTATGCTGATGGCCAAGCCGGTGCAATATACGGTCAAAAGCCTCCAATGGTAAATGCCGCACGCAAACCAACTGAGTGGCAGACCTATGACATCTTTTATACATCGCCACGTTTTGATGCAGCTGGCAAGCTGACTAAATCTGGATTTGTAACAGTTGTCCTCAATGGTGTTCTTGTTCAGAATCATCATGAGATTCTTGGCAACACCAATCATAAAGCGGCACCAGCGTACGTACCACATGGACCTGGCCCAATCCGCCTGCAGGATCACAGCAACGCAACGCGGTTCCGTAATATCTGGATTCGCACAATCAAGGATGCTTCGTAGTCCTACCGTCTAATCGAAAGGGCGTTTCCAAGTGAAACGCCCTTTTTTCGTAACTGTTGTTAAAACAGGAATACAACATGAACTTTGACCTCCTTAAAGCGATATGTGAAGCTCCCGGCATTCCGAGCCGCGAAGAAGTTGTCCGCGGTGTAATCCAAGATGCGATGACGCCTCTGGTTGATTCCATCCAAGTTGACACCATGGGCAATGTCATTGGGCACAAAAAGGGCAGTGGTAATGGTCCAAAAGTCCTGATTGCTGCGCACATGGATGAGATCGGATTTATTGTCCGCCATATCGATGACAAAGGCTTTATCCGTGTCCAGCCTCTTGGTGGCTTTGATGCCCGTGTCCTTGTCGCACAGCGTGTTTTGGTGCATGGATTTGCCGGTGAAACGCTCCGCGGTGTCCTCCAGCCAAGTATCAGACCGGCACACCTCCTGTCTGATGCAGAGCGTGGTAAACCTGTTTCTCTTGAAGACTTGTTTATTGATCTTGGACTGGCAGCTGCTGAAGTTCGTTCGAAAGTTGAGCTTGGTGACCCGATTACGATGGATCGAACCTGCGAGCGTATCGGAAATCGAGTTATTTCGAAGAGCCTTGATGACCGCTTGCTTGTCTACGTGATGCTTGAGGCTTTACGCCACCTTGGTCACCACGAATGTGATATCCACGCTGTGGCGACGGTACAGGAAGAGATCGGTCTCCGAGGTGCCACTCCTGCCGCATATGCCATCAATCCTGATATTGCAATCGCGCTGGACATCACAATTGCCGGTGATATTCCTGGCGGGTCACTGGATGCACAGATCACACAACTAGGTGCTGGAACCGCTATCAAGATGATGGATGCCAGCCTTGTGTGTCATCCAAAGCTGGTCCGCCACTTCCGCGATGTAGCCGAGCAGCACAACATCAAGTATCAGCTCGAGATCTTGGGGCGTGGTGGTACGGATGCTGGCGGTATGCAGCGTGTCCGCGGTGGTATTCCATCGTTTACTCTGTCGGTTCCAACCCGCTATGTGCATACCGTGAATGAGATGGCGGATGTTGATGACATCAATGCATCCGTGCAGGTCCTTGCCCGCTGGCTTGAGGTTTGTCATACCCGCAGCTATGGATATGGCGACGCATAAGCATTCCTCACGTTAATCACGGCCCGCCGCATGCAATTACAACTGTGCGGCGGGTAATTTATTGCCATGCACACCGATGAAGATTTAAGCGCGAAGGCGATGTCAGCCATTGTCAACCAGGTTCAGGATTTGATTGAAATGGCCACATACGAAACGCAAACCGATGTTGCAGCAACGCTTGCACATTGGACGGCATCGATTGTCGCGGGCGAAATCCGGGACGCCACACTCAGTGTTTTTGCGACAACGGACCCTGTGACGGGTGAGGTTGTAGAGCGGATTATCAAACCTACCGACTTGCGCATTGTCGTAACGCTGCCGAGTGGCAGTACCTTGGAACGACTAACAACACTACGTCCTTCGGCGAATCCTTATCTTGTCAGCCTGCGCCCTGCGTAGTTCTGACCATCAGTGTCAACCTTGAAGGCTTCCTGCCTGTAAACACGATCAGCGAGCAAAGATTAGCTTGACCATCACCTGTGGCAGAAATGACTTGTTGTTCGGTGCACCTAGGAGCAGATACGTCTCAGTGCCACGTTCTCCAGCCTCACGGTAGCTGATGTACGGATTGATTGTAGCGGGCGAGCCAGGTTCTTCCTGAACCAGAATACGGCCACCAATCGTTCTCGTGCGTGAGAGGATGAAGTTCCCAGTCACAATGTGCTGTCTTCTCCAGCCTCCAAACTGCTGCAGGCCACCCGTGTAAAGCACGTCCAAGTTTTTGACTGGTCTCCATGACACATTCGGTGCATAGAACCGATACGCCTTGTCTGCTTGTTGCCCTGTAATCAGCTCCATGCCAATCTGACGGAAGCGGTTGGTCGCACCGGATGTGATGCCAAAGCGGACGGTTGCATCCTTCTGTGCATCGAACATATTGTGGTTGACACTCGTTGACAAGCGCCAGTCAGAGCGTGTGTCGAACTGGACTCCAAGGCCTCCCCCACGTTGGTAGGGTGTGCCATCCTGATGCCAGGTATAGCTCGGAAACAGGTCCACAGAAAAGCTTCGCCAAGCACCTTTACGCCATTCGCGACTCCAGTTATGGTAGACCTGAAAGCCCTTGAAGTCATCAAAGTAGAACAGACCATTTGCAGATCTAAGATTACGACCAGCATTCATCATCTGAACACTCGTAAAGTTAAATGAGTCCTGATAAGAAAAGTTGAGGTCTGCAGCGCTCCCCCCGCCATTCATCCCGGATGACTTGATAAGTTGGTACTCAAGACCGACCTTATTACGTCGAAGGCCACCATCAAGCGCAACGAGACCAGAGTGGTCATTGTTCTTTGCAACATCCGATTGACTAACAAACAGGCCGATTTGGTCTGTTGGACTGAGGTCATGCCGATATCGGACAATAGAATCGACTCTGTCACCAAAGTCAATCGCCGTCAGGAATCCTAGGGTGTCTTTTGGGGTGATCTTTCCATAAGCTTTTCCACCGATATCGAAGAGGCCAATTCTGTTCGAGTAAAACAGCGGGCCAAACGCATAGAAAGAACCCGCAGAGAAGTAATTGGCACCTTCTAAGAAGAACGGTCGGCGCTCTGGGACAAACTGTTCGGCACGCGAAAATGCGACTGTTTGCACAGCCCGTTCAACAGTGGCAAAGTCAGGGTTGATCGTCGACACAACGGTGAAGTCAGGCGTTACGGTATAGCGAGCATCAAGACCTGTCCGTATTTGCGAACCAGCCTCTTTCGCCGTTGTGAGGGCGTATGGAAGGAGGCTTAGGGATGGTTTGTGCTTCTCCTTAGGTGGCTCAATCTGTGACCATCGCCCCATCAGGTTCAGAAACTGTTGAGGGGTGGTATTGGACCACTGGCTCTTAATGCGGGTCCGGTATTGGAACCGGGTGAAGTTCAACCCAAAATCGAGATTTTTCTTGCCACCTGGGAAAGATAATGTCTTCCAAGGAATGCGCATTTCGGCTTCCCAACCTGCCGAGGTCTTTGTCGCTTTGGCATCCCAATCGCCATTCCACTCAGCTTTACCAGCACGACCACCACTGATTTTTGCGCTTCTTGTTGAGAGGGGATTAACAGAAAATCGACAGAGATCACTGGGCTTCGCAGAGAGAAACGGGTCCAGCGTGAGTTCAAGGTAATCCTCGGAATCATTGTCTCCAGAATCGCCACCACCGGAGTAACGGGAGTCACGCAACACTTCCCTACCAATGATGCCCGTAGGTACCTTGTCATGTGCTTTGAAGGCTACATAAAGGTAGGTCTCATCGTAGGAAATGAAAGCTTCTGTCAGTTCAAGAGCAGGCTTTCCGGTGACCAGATCTGTGAAGCCGCTTGCACGCATCGTGACTGGCCACTCGTTTTCACCAAGACGTCCATCGATGGTTGGAACAATGGTAGCGCGTGTCGCCTTGATGACCCTTTTGGAATCGCTGGAATCTGCACCAGCACCAGATGAACAAAACGCTACTGCGGCCAAAAGCATACATAAAATCAACGGTTTCGTTACCATAACTAGCCAGTATCCACCAATCCGTCGCACGTGGCTCGTAAAACCACCACGAAGATGTTACATTGTATAAACGAATGTTTTGACGTATCACAACAGCAAATCATTTGTTTCCAAACTTGACGAAGTGTCCACGGAGGTTCGAGGAGACGAAGTCGAACAGTTCGAAGACTATGTCTCCAGATGCGACTTCTAAGACCGCAGTCACCACTCCAAAAACCCGTTCTGACCAGTAAATGTATTTTGAGCGAAGGTTGACTATAGTCCCGAGGCATCCCTGCCGAGAAGTCGCAGAACAGAGTCTCTCAACCCGGATGGCGCACTCACTGAGCTGATTTTCGCTCGAATCGTCTTTAGCAAGGTTTCTTCAAAATGGAATTTGTCAAAGCAACCTTTGCATTGCTGCAAATGCTGTTGAACGAGGTCGGTTTCATCAGAGTTAAGCTCACGACTCAGATATTCATTGAGTCGCCGAACAGCCTGTTGACACTGATTAAACTCCACAGGCACTTGTGAAGTTTCATTCATTCCGTTCCATCCTTCTATCCGGCGTAAAGCCATCGGTGTTTAGCGAGGATTTTCCTGCGTAAACGCCCAAAGTGATTTCTGTATTAGCTTCCGCCCTCTGGACAAGCGGGACCTGACCGTACCAATGGGAATCTCCAACATCTCACTTATGTCCTGATACGAGAACTCATTCATATCAGACAAAATAACAGCTTCACGGTATTCATCCGGTAGTTTGTTAATTGCATCCTGAATTGCCTCCACCTCCACTTTTTGCATGATGGCGGCTTCTGGGGTGAGCCCTCCATCTGAGGAATGTGCATCAGCTAAACGGTTATAGAGGAAAAAGTCCTCCATCTCGTCATATGAAACACGCTCAGGCTCTCGGGTTCGTTTGCGATAGTTGTTGATAAATAGGTTTGTCAGGATTCTAAACAACCATGCACGTGCATTGGTTCCACCTTCAAACTGATGAAAATACTGAAATGCTCGCAGATAGGTGTCCTGCACCAAGTCATCCGCATCTTGGGGGTTACGTGTCATCCCAAGTGCTGTGCGATAAAGCGCATCGATATGCGGCAACATTTGGGTATTGAAGGCTGATTGATTACTATGAGGGGTAGTCGGCATAACTTTAAGTCAGTGGTGTCCATCGAGTGCGCGGCGCGCAGGAGATGATGTCGTATCAGGGAAGTCTGCGATCATGACTGAGAGCACGTTTCTAACATTACCTATATTTGCGGCAAAAACACGCATTACTTCTGAATGACTGACAGGATCCACTCCTGCGACAACACCCGCATCGAAGTCGGTCACAAGGCTTATATTCACATACGGCATCGCCAGCTCACGCGCCAGAATCGCTTCAGGATAGCCTGTCATCCCAATCACTTGCCAGCCATTGTTAGTAAACCACTTTGATTCGGCTTTCGTACTAAAGCGTGGTCCGTTTATGACAACCAATGTCCCGCGTCGATGCACAGGGACTCCAGCGTGCGTTGCCGCCTTGATGGCATGTTCTCTCAGTATGGGACAGTAGGGATCAGCTGGACTGACATGGACGACCCGGTCACCATCAAAGAAGGTATCTTTACGTCCCGTGGTTCGATCAACAAATTGATCACAAACAACCATGCTTCCAGGATGAATATCTGCTTGAAGCGAACCGACCGCAGAGGGCGCGATAATGCCGGTTGCTCCCAACGCTTGCATCGCCCACACGTTGGCGCGGTAGTTTATTTTATGCGGAGCGATGGTATGGTTGCGACCATGGCGGGGTAGAAACGCAACGGACTTACCGTTTAGCATTCCAACCATAACCGCATCAGATGGTGCACCGTACGGCGTATCCACGATGACTTCCTCGTATGCATCGAGCAATGCATAGAGGCCGGAGCCACCAAAAATGCCAATTTCAACCTGCGGGTAACCTAAACTCACGTGACTAATCTACTCCGAATTTGCAATTGTAAGCACTTCTCTGTAAACACGTTCGACTTTTCGGGCTGTTATCGATGCTGTGAAGTGCCGTAGGACGCGTTGACGTCCCTTGGAACTAAGTTTTGCGCGTAGCTCTGGCCGGTCGATCAACATACGAAGTGCATCCGCAAGAGCCTGAGCATTGCCCATTGGGACTAGCAAACCGGTCTCACCATGAACCACAGTTTCCTTGACTCCACCGCCATCCGTCGCGACTACTGGAATCCCGGCAGCCATCCCCTCAATGACGACCTGACCAAACGGTTCCGGGCTGGTGGAAGCATGAACCAGAATATTAACTGTCGGGAGGAAGGTTTCTATTGGATCGACATGCCCGAGGAACTGAACCTTACCCTGAAGTCCGAGACGGTCAATCTGGGAATGTAGCTCAGCAACATAGTCATCCTCGCCAAACATTGCTGTTCCAGCAATCAAGAATTGTGCATCGATACCTGCTTCTACAAGGTTTGCTGCAGCATCGAGAAAAATGTGTTGACCTTTCCAGCCTGCGAGTCGACCAACGATGGCGATACGTAGCGGGCCATTCGAGGCGGTCTCAGAGGCGAGAGGTGGAATGCCGGATGCGATGCCATCGTAGACAACTTCACCATGCGGATCAACTCCACTCGGGACCACAGCTCCTGGTTTTGCAACGGCAAGGTGTAGCTGGTCAAGCGTGCTTTGGGAGTTTGCAATAACAAACGAGGGCACACGGGCAGCCAAAAACCGCATCATATTGACGGCAAACGCCGGGAGATACGTCACATCAATGTGGTCACGAATATGCCAGATGAGTGGCACACGGCAAAGCCTACTGACAAGCATGCCATAAATGTCTGACTTCAATGAGTTAGTATGGATGATGTCTACTGGCTGCGTACGGATGAGTGCCGCGACCTTGAATCCATAAGCCAGAACTTGAAAAATCAAGCCAACCTTGCCAAAAATGCCGGATTCCACCGAGTCTTTGCGGACATCGAGGACTGTGTCAGACAATGGGATGATGTCCACACGAATACCAGCGGAACGTAGCCGCTCAGCAAGACCGCCATCTTCAGCGAGAATTACCCACGGGTCGATGGCATTGCGATCAATGGTTTCAAGCAAGCGTGCAAGCGCGATTTCCCCACCGCTTAGTTTTGACGTGTGATCAAGGTAGCACACACGGAGCTGCCGGTACGTTGGAGTCTCTTCTGCAATACCAAGTAAATCATCAAGTTTTGTTACGTGGCCGTCTTCAGAAGCGATTTTGACCTGCACTCCACCAGTTCCACTATCTGGTGTGGCACCAATCCAGATCGGCTTCCACTGATCATCTTTCGTGCTGTGAACCATTCCCCAAAATCCGATTGGAACCCGGTTACGCATCGTGTAGTTCCCAGGCAAATCATGAATGTCAACCAGCTTGCCGTCGATGCTTACTACATCCCAACCAACATCATCGTGTGCCCGGCCGATTAAGTGCCCTGGAGTCAACGAGAAAGTCGCCGCAGCAGATTTGTTAGCGCCGACAATTGTCCCCTCCGCTGAGACATCAAGAATTCCGATGACACTGTTTCGATTGAGGTCTTCAAGACGCTCTGCTCGCTTTTCGGCAATTCTTGCACGGCGCCTGAGAACGTCTATTTGCGTGATGATGGTTAGTCCTGCAACTAGCAAGCCCGCAAGGATCGCACCCTCTAAAAGGAGACCAACGCGTTCTCGAATAATTCTTGCGGCGACCGCCTCACCGATGATCGTCGCAATGAATGCGTACAAACCTGCGTTGCGCCCACGCCACATCGTCCAAGTCGCGCCTAAAAACAGGGATGCGATAGCAACCCAACTAGGATCTTCGGGAGCAGCAACCCGCCCGAGAAAACCAATGAGAACACCCGCGGTTGCGCCGATGACCCGGTCGCGGATGATGTGTTTGGGTATTGCCATGAGATTTATTAGAACGATCGCGTACTAGTTATGTGAATGCCGAGGCTCATCAACGCTGTAAATATACACAAAAATCTACCACGATGAAATTTACAAAGACCATCATGAATAATCATATTGCTAAAGTTTACAAATGTTTAGTCGTGCAGTCTGCAACGATATCGCGTTACGTTCATTCATTATATCCATGGGTTGATATTACGTAACAGTCATACAGTTTCGATTTTATGCCGTTTCAAATAACTAAAATTCCTTGTGACAAAGCTGCAATAGAATGCTCATGAAAGGACTGATTTTGCCAGAAGTAACCATTTCCCAAGAGCTGGCCTCGAACCGTGCTACCAACGAGAATTCGCGTTCATGGCTACGCACGGCTCCCGAACGCATCCAAAAAACCTGTTTAGACATTCGGATTGAACACTTTGAACAGCTTCCATCGGATTGGTCGATTGTGGTCAAAGGGGTTACGCAATCGGGACAAATCGTTTACATCAAGGCTAGCCCGCCGGGAAATGAGACCCGTTCAGCGATTGCCTGTCTCTTAAGACAGGTTCACCCACAGCTTGTTGGCTGTATCCATTCCCACATTGGCAATGGAATCCAAGTTCTTGCCGATGTCCCTGGAAAACAGTTACCGACTGACTTTGACGCCACAGATGGACTGATAGCCGTTGGAAATCTGCTTGCAGAGTTGCATTCGTTGAAGACTCATCCATGGATGATTCCACTACCCACTTGGTGCAATGATCTGCTCAAACCTCGCAATCACGTACCTTCTGAGATTTTGGTGAACATAGAACGCTGTGAACACCTGCTCACAACATCACAGCCTGCCGGATGGCTACACGGTGATCTGCACCATGGAAATATTATCCAACATTCGGAAACAGGACAACTGGTTGCACTCGATCCCAAAGGGCTTGTTGGAGATCCAAGCTTTGACATTTGTACGTTCGTACGCAACCATGTGCCACAGCATTTAGATAATGAATCCCTGTCAAACTTCCTTGAACGCAGAATTCGCACGATTGGCGATGCTGCGGGATATCCAACGCATCGTGCATTTGCTTGGGCGGCTGCTGGAAATGCCCTATCACTGGTCTGGGATCTGCCAGCATCTGGGGAACTTATAACAGATCATCAGAGGCATTTGTATCGCGTCCTAACCCAGCTGAATCTCCTCGCCGATCGCTACGGCAACGTTTAAAATAACCCTGTAGGATGCACTATCGGTGGTCGTATGGGCAATGAGGCAGCGTATGAAATCAACGGTTATGTTTGCGGCTAGCAAGCATGTTGCGGGTGCAGGACTTGCAGCTGGAACCTTTGCGTTGGCGTTAATGGCACATTCGGCAGGTACAGCGGGTCAAGCGCCGCCATCGAAGCTACAAGCGATTCTCACTAACTGCGCCACCTGTCATAACCCGGATCAGCGTGCCGGTGGGCTGGATCTGACATCACGGGAAGCCGCTCTCGCACACGGGCGCGCGCTCGTGCCACGAAATGTGGATGCGAGTGGTATCGCCCAAAAGGTTGTCCTTGGAGCGATGCCGCCGGGTAAACCACTCAGCGAGAGCGATCAGGAGATCGTCACCGAGTGGATCAAGTCCGGTGCAGCGTATCCAACCATCACACGTCCATCAAAACCACTCAACCCCAAGAGCTGGGCCTTTACGCCATTAACGCTGCCTGCAGCCCCGACCGTGCACAGTTTGAAACCGGGAAATCCGATTGATGCATTTATCTTAAGTGGTCTGCAGGCAAAGGGATTGAAGCAAGCAGTAGATGCGGGTCGTAACACACTGATTCGGCGAGTAACGATTGATGTAACGGGTCTCCCGCCATCTCCAACCGATGTCGCCGCTTTTCTCACAGACACCAAACCTGGCGCATATGAAAGGGTGGTCGATCGCCTCCTTGCAAGCCCACAGTATGGAGAGCGCTACGGACGCTTTTGGCTTGATATAGCACGATTCGGCGAGTCCCACGGCTATGAATATGACAACCTCCGGGACAATGCATGGCCGTACCGAGACTATGTTGTACGTGCCTTAAATGAGGATGTTCCGTACGACCGTTTTTTGACAGAGCAGCTTGCAGGTGATGCCATATCTCCGGCAGCACCGGCAGCAACGGGATTTCTGGTCGGCGGTCCGATGGACGAGGCAGGGAAAGCAGCACCCGGATTACAGGTCCGCCTTCGGGCACGTGAAGAAGAGCTCGAGGACATGATTGGAACCGTGAGTCAAACCTGTATCGGGCTAACCGTCAACTGCGCCAGGTGCCATGATCATAAGTTTGATCCCATCCCACAGGTTGATTATTATCAGATGAAGGCTGCTCTCACCGGTGTTGCTCCGGGCGAGCGGCCTCTCCCTTCGACACAGCCTGCCCCTGCCAGTGACAGCACATCGGCTACGGAACGCATCAAGCGTACGATTCAGCAGCTCTCAACACTTTCATCATCCATGACACCATCGGTAAATAAGAAGCTCCCAGTTGAACCTCTTCTCCGGTGGACATTTGATGGCTCCCCTAACGATGCAGCGACATCGGTCGGCGGAATGCTTACCGGTGGCGCCCGGATTGAAGCGGGCCACCTTACCATCCCCGATGCCAACTCGGTCTACAAAAGCGCTCCAATTCCTTTCCCACTTACAGAGAAAACCCTTGAAACGTGGGTCACACTTGACCGCCTTGAACAACGCGGCGGAAGCGCATTCACGGTCCAAACACTAAATGGCGTTACCTTCGATGGCATCGTCTATGGAGAACGTGTTCCCAACCGCTGGATGGCGGGCTCGGATGGATTTGCGCGCACACAGGATGTTGTCGCATCTGATGAAATCGCAGCTGATCTCCTCCCTGTTCAGCTGGTTGTCACATACGCTGCAAATGGGGATGTCACCCTCTATCGCAACGGCAAGTTGATTGGTGGACCGTACCGTGCGGCAGCTGGGCCGCAAGGCTTTTTAACGAACGGATGGCAAGCGGTCTTTGGACTTCGCCACGATGGCTCGAATACCTATCTTCAGGGCACTATTGATGAAGCACGGCTTTATGACAGAGCATTGACTGCAGCCGAAGTGGGTGCCACATACGACACGCCTCCGACAGGTTGTTTGGTTGAACCAAGTAACGTAACAGTTAACGCTAAGCTCACAGCGGCGTGGAAGACAGTCAATGATCTGCTCGAAACGAGAAGCCGGACACAAACCCGCGCAGTAACATCCGACCGCGTCTATGCAGCAACATCGACCAAGGCCGAACCGACATTTGTTCTTGCCCGCGGGGATGTCAATGCACCTAAGCATGAAGTCTTTCCAGGAGCTGTTTCCTCGATAAGTACCATTCCCGCCTTGTTCAACATCCCCGCCAATGCCGCAGATAGCGATCGAAGAAAAGCCCTAGCCGCATGGATAACCGACAAGCGGAATCCTCTGACGGCACGCGTGATGGTCAACCGGATCTGGCAGTGGCACTTTGGTACCGGAATAGTCTCGACACCCAATGACTTTGGAAATACCGGCGAGCCACCAAGCAATCCCAAGCTCCTCGACTGGCTTGCATCAACCTTTCAAACACACAACCGATACGGTAAGGCATGGAGCATCAAGAAAATGCACCGCCTGATCCTTACAAGTCAAACCTATCGGCAAGCGAGCACATCAAATGCAGCAGCAAAGAAAGTCGATGCCGACAACCGACTTCTGTGGCGATTTTCCCCACGACGGGTTGAGGCAGAGGTGATTCGGGATGCGATGCTGATGGCTGCCGGAAATCTTAACGCAACCATGGGTGGGCCGAGCTTTAGACCGTTTACCGTTTCTAGCTATGGCTCGAAGTTTTATGCCCTTGTCGACCGTGATACGCCTGAGTTCAACCGCAGGTCAATCTATCGGATGACGGTACATTCGGCCCGGAACCCACTCCTCGAAGCCTTGGACTGCCCCGATCCATCCAGTAAGACCCCAAAGCGCAATGTCTCCACAACGCCAACACAAGCGCTTGAAATGATGAACGATGTCTATGTCCTTCGTCAGGCGCGTATCCTCGCAGAGCGCGTTCGGAAGAATGCAGGAGCGGATGCGCGCAAGCAATCCATCACGGCAGTTGCTCTTACACTTTGCCGAAAACCAACGCCGCTAGAGCTGACCCGCGCAACCAAGTTTCTGAAATCGAATACACTCGAAATGTATTGCTGGGCACTTCTGAATTCCGGGGAGTTTGCATATGTCGATTGATTCACAGATGCCACGGCGGCACTTTCTGCGTGACACGGCGGCGGGCCTTGGGAATATTGCGTTGCTGTCGATGCTTGCCGATGAAGCCGCTGCTTCCGGACAGAAGCCAACCTTGTCATTCAAGCCTAAGGTTAAGCGTGTTATACAGATTTTTGCCTGTGGAGGCGTCAGTCATATCGACACCTTTGACCACAAACCTGAGCTGATTCGCGCAGATGGCAAGGAATGTAACAAAACATTCGACACATTTTTCGACAACCCTGGTCGGTTGATGAAGAGTCCGTTTACTTGGGAGCCAAACAAGCAAACGGGCCACCTGATTAGCAGTCTGTTCCCACATTTACGCGATGTTGCTCACGAAATCACTTGGCTGCATAGCATGAAAGCCAAGTCGGCTAACCACACACCGGCAACATTCCAAATGAACAGCGGCTTTACCATTAATGGCTTTCCATGCATGGGAGCCTGGCTCTCTTATGGCCTTGGCTCGCTCAACCGGGACCTCCCGACATTTGTGGTGCTACCGGATCCGCGGGGCCTACCGGCCGGCGGTGCCATTAACTGGACTAGCGGGTTTCTACCAGCAACGCACCAAGGAACCGCGTTTCAGGCAAAGGGCGCAGCTGTCAACAATCTCTTTCCTCCTACAAACGTAGATGCCCGAGAACGCAAGGCAGGGCTTTCTCTTCTTGGCGACCTTAACGATGGGTTTCATAGTAAACATCCGGATGAATCGGGAATCACAGCGCGTATCAAGGCGTATGAGCTCGCGGCCAGGATGCAAGTTAGTATCCCTCAGGCGGTTGATCTTGATTCCGAGCCAGCGCATATTAAGACGATGTACGGGCTGGACAAACCGGAAACAGCTGGCTTTGGCCGAAATTGTTTGCTTGCTCGTAGACTTGCCGAGAAAGGCGTGCGCTTTGTTCAGCTCTACCACGGCGGTGCGTTTGGGTCACCGCGCATTAACTGGGATGCCCATGAAGGCATCGTCGAAAATCATGTTGGGCAGGCGGCAAGCATGGACCAACCAGTAACAGCGCTCCTGAAGGATTTGAAGCAGCGCGGGATGCTGGATGACACGTTAGTTGTTTGGACAACAGAGTTTGGGCGGACACCGATTACGCAGGGAGTGGGTGCGACAGGCCGTGATCATCATCCATTTGCGTATACATGCTGGATGGCGGGTGCTGGCCTAAAACCGGGTTTGCGTTATGGCGAAACCGATGAGCTTGGCTACGACAGTGTCACAAGCCCGGTCAGCGTGTATGACTTCCACGCAACGGTGCTGCGCTTACTTGGCATCGACCATACAAAGCTGACCTTCTATCACAATGGAATTCGTCGTCGGCTTACGGATGTCCACGGGCATGTCATCGATGGCATTTTGGCGTAAATTCGACGCGGCTATGTGTACCACGACCTACACTCTCGTGTTTTGACCGGGTAGACTTTTGACCGACAATGTTATTCCTCCTCCCGCCCAGTGAGGGCAAAACGGCTCCTTCAGAGGGCCCGGTTTACAACCCAAAGGACACCCGTTTTCCGAAGCTCACAACGCAGCGCAACAAATTGATTCGGAGTCTTATCAAGCTGTCCAAAGGCAAAGCGAACGTGGCACTGGATGTTCTGGGTCTCACTCCGGGTCAGTTGGACTTATTGGATGTCAATAAGCAGCTATTGTCATCGAAGTGTGCGCCAGCCTTCGAGGTTTACACAGGCGTCCTATATTCGGAGCTTGCACCTGCATCGCTTACACCTGAACAGCTTTCCAGACTCGATGCATCCGTTTGGATTGCAAGTGCCCTCTTTGGTTTTGTTGGATTTTCGGATTTGATTCCTGCGTACCGGATGTCGGGAGATGTCACGCTCCCGGAAATCGGTTCGATGACGATGTTCTGGAAACAGGACCTTGGCGCAATGCTGGAAACGGTACCGGGACCAATTGTCGATTTTCGCTCTGGGACCTATGTGAAGCTTGGGCCATTGTCGAAGGATGTCAGTGCGCGGACGGTGGTTCCGCGGGTGTTGCAGCGGATGCCGGATGGCCCTCCAAAGCTGATCACGCACTTCAACAAGGCGACAAAGGGGCGGTTGATGCGGGCTTATGCGCTGGCTGACTACCAGATTGATTCATTAGAAGCATTCGCTGAGCTGGTACGGACGACGGGAGCGGATGCAGACTTGATACCGCCGGCCGGCGCGGGGAAGCCTTGGACGATGGATATTATTGTGGGTTCTCCTTAGATCAAAAAGTCGACGTCTGTTTCAAGCATCGTGCATTTGATGGCTAATCAGTGCTAAAAAAAGCCCACCAGATTTCTCCGGCGAGCTGATATTCCTTTCTGAATTCAAAAGTCAACAATCTGCAGGTTTATGTCTCCCACCTTAAAAATCCATTCGCAGAAAATTCCCTTCCCTAGAAAACAACAAAAAAGCCCACCGGATTTCTCCGGTGGGTTATCGGCTACGCTTTGGAAAATCGACGCTAACGGGTACGGGAAGCGCGCGCTGTGGAAGATGGCCAGTGATCGCAGCAAAGGTTTAGGTGCCATCGGAGGGTATGGCTATCGTTAGGTCAGCACGGGTTGCGACGACCAAGCAACCGTTGATTAAAAGTACTACTTTCGCTACGGCACAAAATCCGGTGATACGTCATCTGTTCCCAGTTGGCGGCCAACGCCTGATATGGTAACATTTGCTCGCATTTGCCGACGTGGCTCAGTGGTAGAGCAGCTGTTTCGTAAACAGCAGGTCGTCCGTTCGATCCGGATCGTCGGCTTAAGCATTTTAGGATAAGAAAGCCCCTCAGATGAGGGGCTTTTTTCGTGGGTGGTGGAGTTTGACACCAGTTTTGACACCAATTATTGGCGGAGACAATGGTGGCCTGCCCCTATTTGGTATATCCGTGGCTACACATCTTCTGTTCTGAATTCGCTATAACCTTCGTAGTAATAACTCACATCGATGCCCTTCATAAACAATTCGCGGTCATGGATCTGATCGGTTAGGGCTTGTTTCAATAGAGCCTTGATCTCAACATCTTTCACTGGGCTTCGCTGCATCGCCGAGAGATAG
>Ga0114980_10000591_pt1 | contig 26248 bp, 20 predicted proteins | sample S_140806_EF_Meta_FD_87018 | JGI IMG/M metagenome (GOLD analysis project Ga0114980, IMG submission 87018) | Freshwater microbial communities from Lake Simoncouche, Canada to study carbon cycling - S_140806_EF_MetaG | ecosystem: Environmental > Aquatic > Freshwater > Lake | place: Lake...
GCAGCGATCGGCGGATCCTAAAGACCTTGGTGGGGCGGACAGGTCCGGACTGAACCACCCCATGAGCCGCCCGGCCTCCTTGGGCGGCTCTACCAGAGGGGGGCTCAGTGCCCCTCCACCCGACCCTGGTAGGTGGCGGCGTCCAGCAGGCCATCGATCTGGCCGGGGTCGGCGGGACGCACCACCAGCAGCCAGCCCTCGCCGTAGGGATCGTTCTGCAATTCCTCCGGGCTGGCCAAGACCGCCTCGTTGCGGGCTTCCACCACACCGCTGATCGGCGCCATCAGGTCTTCCACCGCCTTCACCGACTCCACGCTGCCGAAGCTGCTGCCGGCACTGACGCTGGCGCCCACCTCCGGCAGTTCCACGAACACGATGTCGCCCAACTGCTCCACGGCGAAGCTGCTGATGCCGATTCGAGCCCGATCGCCTTCGACGCGGACGTACTCATGGCTGTCGGCGTAGCGGCAGTTGTCAGGGAAGGAGAGCGCCATGGCCAGAACAAAAGGGGTGGGGTGGGCGCCAGTCTGTCCGACCGCAGCAACCTGATTCAGGGCGGCCTCAGGCCGGCAGCAACGCGGTGCTGGCCAGGGTGACCAGGGCCCGCTCCAGGGCGATGGCCAGGTGCTGGTGGTGGGTGCCCCCCTGGACGTAGAGCACGAAGGGCTCCCGCAGCGGACCATCGGCGGAGAACTCGCTGGTGCTGCCATCGATGAAGGTGCCCCCGGCCATCACCAGCTCACTGGCATAGCCGGGCATCGGCGCCGGAACCGGATCGAGATAGGAGCCCACCGGCGAGGCGGCCTGGAAGGCACGGCAGACGGTCTTGAGCCGCTCGGGAGTGCCGAGCCGCACCGCCTGGATCACATCGCTGCGCGGGTCGCCCGGATGGGGATGGACGGCGAAGCCCAGCCCCGCGAACACCGCCGCCACCAGCTCGGCGCCGATCAGCGCCTCCGCCACCATCTGGGGCGCCAGGAACAGCCCCTGGAACAGCAGGCGATTGAGATCAAAACTGGTGCCGCCTTCGCCGCCGATGCCGGGCGCCGTCAGCCGACAGCAGGCCTGCTCCACCAGCGCGGCCCGGCCGGCCACATAGCCCCCAGTGGGGGCGATGGTGCCGCCGAGGTTCTTGATCAGGGAACCGGCGATCAGATCGGCGCCCACCGCCGTGGGTTCCTGGGCTTCCACCAGTTCGCCGTAGCAATTGTCCACAAAGCACACGCAGTCAGGCTGCAAGGCCTTCACCTGCGCGATCAGCCGGCCGATGGTGGCCACCGTCAGGGACGGCCGCCAGCTGTAGCCGCAGCTGCGCTGGATCAACACCATCCGGGTGGGACGCGCGAGCGCCTGCTCCAGGCCGACCTCATCCACCAGGCCGGCGGCGGTGAGGGGGAGTTCGTCGTAGTGGATACCGAACTCCGCCAGGGAGCCCTGGCCGTGGCCCCGAAGGCCGATGACCTCCTCCAGGGTGTCGTAGGGGCGGCCGGTGAGGGCCAGCAACCGGTCGCCGGGGCGCAGCACCCCGAACAGGGCGGCGGCGATGGCGTGGGTGCCGCTCACGAACTGCAGGCGCACGGCGGCGGCCTCGGCCCCCAGCACCCGGGCGACCACCCGATCGAGCACCTCCCGGCCCAGGTCGCCATGGCCATAGCCGCTCACGGAACTGAAGTGGTGCACCCCCACCCGTTCGGCGGCGAAGGCGTCAAGCACCCGCTGCAGTTGCGGTCGCACGGCGGTGGTGCGCGCCGCAGCCAGGGGGGCGATCCGCTCCAGCCCGGCGGCCACCTGGTCGGCCGCCCAGGCCCCCGGGTCCAGGGCCGGGGCCGGGGCCGAGGACAGGGGCGGGGGGGGAGCCATGGCCTGGGCAGGGTATGGAGGGGAATCCTGCCGGAGCACCGATCCGACCCCGATCGGGAGGGGGCCTGTGACCCTTCAAAGTGGATCATCTCCTCTGGGATATGGACGATGACCCCGAGCCCCGGCATGGCGGTCCCCACGGCCGGTGACGCGAGCCCGGGGTTGCCGCCCGCCCCGTTCACCGAGGAACCGGTCCGTGAGGCGCGGCTGCGGGCTGGCCTGGTGAGTCCCCGGGCGCCGTTGCCGGCCCGGCAGCGCAAATTCAAGGCCGGCACCACCAGTTTCATGCTGGTGATGCACGTCGGGGCGGTGTTCGCCCTGCTGCCACGGTTCTGGAGCTGGCAGGGCCTGGTGGCGCTGCTGGTGCTCTATTGGATCACCGTGCTGGGGGTGACCCTCGGCCTGCATCGTCTGGTGACCCACCGGGCCTTCGAGGCGCCCCGCTGGCTGGAGCGGCTGTTGGTGCTGATGGGCACCCTGGCCTGCCAGAGCGGTCCGATCGAGTGGGTGGGCCTGCATCGCCACCACCATCTCTTCTCCGACCAGGCCAATGACCACCACGACGCCGCCCGGGGTCTGTGGTGGGCCCACAGTGAATGGATGCTGCATGAGATCCCTGCCCTGAAGGAGATCCAGCGCTTCACGGGGGATCTGCAGCGGGATCCGCTCTACCGCTGGCTGGATCGCTGGTTTCTGCTGCTGCAACTGCCCCTGGGGGCAGCGCTGTATTGGTACGGCGAACTGGCCGGGGTCCACGGCGGTGGCCTGGGGCTGGTGTTGTGGGCGATTCCGCTGCGGTTGGTGGTGGTGTATCACGTCACCTGGCTGGTGAATTCCGCCACCCATGCCTTCGGCTATCGCAATTTCGACAGCCCGGATTTATCGCGCAATTGCTGGTGGGTCGCCGTGCTCAGTTTCGGCGAGGGTTGGCATAACAATCACCACGCCTTTCCCCACTCAGCCCGCCATGGGCTGCGCTGGTTTGAAATTGACATCACCTGGCTGCACATCAAGCTGCTGCGGGCCCTGGGCTGGGCCAAAAAAGTGCGGGTGGCGCGCTATCCCGGCTGAGGGGGAAGCCCGGGAACTCAGCCCCCCGCCAGCTGCCGGCGAATGGCCGCCCCCAGGTCGGCGCTGCCGCCTGCTCCGTTGCCAGCGTTGACCTGGCCGGCCTTGAGGCGCAGCAGTTCCAGGAAGGCCTCGGGGCCCAGGTCGTCGTCGCCGGCGGCGCCGAGCACGGCCAGGGTGCGGCGCAGATCCGGCAGTTCCGTTTCCAGATCAGCGGCGGTGTAGTCACGCTGGCCGGCCATCACAGCGGCGAACAGCTCCCGCCGTTGGGGCTTGGTGGCCGGGTAGGCCGCCAACAGCTGGTCGCGGCATTGGCGCCAGGGGCGTCCGGCGGTGAACAGCAGGGCCAGGGCGGCGCTGAGGGCGGGGGCCTCCGCCTCATTGATGCGCAGATCGAAGGCGGTGGGGGGCAGCCGCAGCCCCACGAACACCTCCAGCAGATCGCCGGGGCCGAGCACCCGCTGGCCATCGTCGGTGACTGGCAGGGCCGACACCCGCAGGGCCTCGATCACCTCCGGATGACCCGCCAACAGCGCCTCTCCCCGCTGGAGATCCAAGGCGCCGGCGGGGGCCTGCTCCGCCAGCCAGCGGTTCATGCCGCCCAGGGCCAGGAACACCTCGGGGCCGGGGGAGGCGAGTTTGCCGTTGCGCAGCATCGAGAGCTGGGAGTTGTGGACGCGCCCGAGTTCGAGGGCCTCGGCGAGGCCGGGCAACACCCGGTGGGACCAGCCGTTGCGGGCATGCCAGACCCGGATCAGGTGGGCGAAGGCCACCCGCCCGGTCGCGAGATTGTCCCGGAAACCCACCGCTGATCAGAATCCGTATTGCTACCATTGTATCGCTCTGAATCTGGAGTCGGTCCCTATGGCCGCCCTCTCTTCCGCCGCCCGGCACACTCGCCGTCCGGCCGCCATCGCTTCAGACCCCCACCGTGGTGCCCAGTCGCTGCATCGCCCCCGCCGCGGCGAGCCCGTGCCGGTGGCCCCGGCCGGCCCCCGCTGGGCCACCATCGTGTTCATGGTGGTGATCCACGCGCTGGCGGTGGTGGCCCTGCTGCCCCGCTTCTGGAGCCTGCCGGCTGTCGCGGCCCTACTCGTCCTGTATTGGGTCACCGCCTGCCTCGGCGTCACCATCGGCTACCACCGCCTGCTCTGCCATCGGGCCTTCCGGGTTCCCCAGTGGCTGGAGCGCGTCTTCGCCACCTGCGGCGCCCTCAGCTGCCAGCACGGCCCGATCGACTGGGTGGGCCTGCATCGCCACCACCACAAGTTTTCCGATACGGATGCGGATCACCACGACAGCAACAAGGGCTTCTGGTGGAGCCACATGGGCTGGATGCTGGAGGAAATCCCCGCCATGGCGGCCGTGCCCCGGCTGACCGGCGACCTGGCCCAGGATCCTTATTACCGCTGGCTGAACGTCTGGTTCCTGGCGCTGCAGCTGCCCCTTGGACTGCTCCTATTCTGGATCGGCAGCGCCACCGGCGTGGGCGGCTGGGCCATGGTGCTCTGGGGGATCCCCCTGCGGCTGGTGCTGGTGTACCACTGCACCTGGCTGGTGAACTCGGCGACCCACTGCTGGGGCCAATCGATCCACGCCAGTGGCGACAAGTCGATGAACAATCCCTGGGTGGCGGCGCTCACCTTCGGCGAAGGCTGGCATAACAACCACCATGCCTACCCCCATTCGGCCCGCCACGGCTGGGGGCCCGGCCAGATCGACCTCACCTGGCAGCACATCCGCCTGCTGCGGACCCTCGGCCTGGCCAGCCGGGTACGCCTGCCAAGGGCCGCCAATGGTGGCGTAGGGTGATCGATCGCATTTCTGTTGAACCAGCGGTTCCGTAAGTCATGGCCAAGCGTGTGCAAGTGGTGCTCAGCGAAGACGTGCTGAGCCTTGGTAAGGATGGTGATCTGGTGGACGTGGCCCCCGGCTATGCCCGTAACTTCCTGGTCCCCACCGGCAAGGCGGTGCCCGTCACCGCCGCCGTGCTGCGCCAGGTGGAGCACCGCCGTGCCAAGGAAGCCGAGCGCCAGGCCGCCCTCAAGGCCGAAGCGGTGGCCCTGCGCACCGCCCTCGACACCATCGGTCGCTTCACCGTGAAGAAGCAGACCGGCGGCGATGGCGTGCTGTTCGGCACCGTCACCAACGGTGATGTGGCAGAAGCCATCGAGGCCGCCACCAAGAAGGAACTCGACCGCCGCGACATCCTGGTGCCGGAGATCCACCGCACCGGCAGTTTCAAGGTGCAGGTCAAGCTCCACCCCGAGGTGGTGGCCGAAATCAACCTCGAAGTGGTCAGCTACTGAGCCAGCTCCGCCGGACCCTGCAGGAGGCGCCAAAGTAGGCCTCCCCCCTTTGCCGTCGGGCCCCCGGGGTCCGGCGGCTTTTTATTCATCCCCCGTTTACCTTCCCCGTCCCGTCCGCCATGGTGAGCCTGCCCAGCCCCGGCCTCTCCAGCGCCGACGCTCCCGATCCGGGGGTCCGCCGCCGCGGCCGTGGCCCCGAGGAGGGCAGTTTCGATGGCCTGCCCAACAGCCTGCCCCCCCAGAACCTGGAGGCGGAGGAGGCCGTGTTGGGCGGCATCCTGTTGGATCCGGATGCCATCGGCCGTGTGGCCGATGTGCTGCAGCCGGAGGCGTTTTATCTCGGTGCCCACCGCGAGATCTTTCGCACCGCCGTGATGCTGCACAGCCAGGGCAAACCCACCGATCTCACCGCCATGACCGCCTGGTTGGCGGACACCGGCCACCTGGACAAGGTGGGGGGCAGCGCCCGGTTGGTGGAGCTGGTGGAACGCACCCTCTCCACCGCCTCGATCGACCAGGTGGCGCGCCTGGTGATGGACAAATACCTGCGCCGCCGGCTGATCCGTTCCGGCAATGAGGTGATCCAGCTGGGCTTCGATCAAGGCAAGCCCATGGACCAGGTGCTGGATGAAGCGGAACAGAAGATCTTCGGGATCAGCCAGGAAAAACCCAGCCAGGGCCTCACCCCCACCGCCGAGATCCTCACCAGTACCTTCAACGAAATCGAGAGCCGCTCCCTCGGCACGGCCATCGCCGGCATCCCGGTGAATTTCTACGACCTGGATGCCATCACCCAGGGGCTCCAGCGCAGCGACCTGATCATCGTGGCCGGCCGCCCCGCCATGGGCAAAACCGCCATCAGCCTCAACCTGGCCAAAAATGTGGCCCAACTCCACAATCTGCCGGTGTGCGTATTCAGCCTGGAGATGAGCAAGGAACAGCTCACCTACCGGCTGCTGGCCATGGAAGTGGGGATCGAGAGTGGTCGCTTGCGGACCGGTCGATTACAGCAGGAGGAATGGCCCCTGCTGGGCCAGGGGATCAACAGCCTCGGACAATTGCCGATCTTCATCGACGACAAGCCCAATGCGGGCGTCCTTGAAATGCGTTCCCTCTGCCGCCGCTTGATGGCCGAATCCGGCAAGGAACTGGGCCTGGTGATGATCGACTATCTGCAATTGATGGAGGGATCCGGCTCCGACAACCGGGTGCAGGAGCTCTCGCGCATCACCCGGGGCCTCAAGCAGATGGCCCGCGAGCTCAACGTGCCGGTGATTGCCCTCTCCCAGCTCAGCCGGGGCGTGGAGGCCCGCACCAATAAGCGGCCGATGCTCAGTGATTTGCGCGAATCCGGCTCGATCGAGCAGGACGCCGATCTGGTGTTAATGATCTACCGCGACGAGTATTACAACCCCGAAACCGCCGACCGGGGCATCACCGAGGTGATCGTGACCAAGCACCGCAATGGCCCGGTGGGCACGGTCAAGTTGCTGTTCGAGCCCCAGTACACCCGCTTCCGCAACCTGGCCACCCCCTGACAGGGGACGCCAGTGCCGCCGCTCAAATCGGCGGCTGGTAAACCACCCCGATGGAATGGCCCACCGAGCGTTCCGCCAGGGGGGAATTGAGCAGTTCGGTCTGCTGGCTGGCGGAATTCCACCAAGCCATCTGGGTGGAGCCGCCGCCATCGAGATTGAGGCCATGGCTGGCCCCGAAGCCCTGGAGCAGTTGGCCCACGTCCCAGTCGGTGGCGCCGATGTAGGTGGGGGAGGGCAGTAGGGGCTTGGTGGGGTCGATCTGCCGGTCGACGGTCATCAGCACCACATAGCGGCCGTCGCTGCTCATCCCCAGGCCGGTGCGGGCGTTCTGGATCACCCGATCGCCGCGCACTAGGCCGTTCTGCAACACCAGCCCGAAGCCCGACACCGCCATGGTGATGGTGGAGGGATCGAGGACGGTCTGGCTGGTGACGGTCTGGAAGTGGGCGCCGGTGATGGAATCCAGCCAGAAGGTGGGGGAGCCGGTCACGCCGTTGGGGCCGCCGGGCACCACCGGCGAACTCACCAGCTTGCTGTCGCTCACCACCAACCCCATCAGATTGGTGGGGACGGAGCGGTAATCATTGCCTGGCAACAGGCTGAACACCGCGCCATTGATGCCGCCGAGCCAGGGAGTGCTGGTGGTCTGGCTGGCCTGGATCGTCTGGCGGGTGGTTAAGGAAAGGGTCTCCTGGACACCATCCACCCAGGGGTTCATCGGGCCGCTGCCGGTGAGCCGAAGGCCAGGGGTGCTCAGGTCAACGCGCAGGGCACTCACGGACAGGGGGCGGGGGCTGTTGAGCGTCACCCGGGTACGCAGCAGGCCAGGGGTGGTCCCCAAGGGAGTGGCCGTGCTCCAGTCGTAACTCCAGTCCCCACTGGTCTTGAGGGTGAACGGGCGGGGCGCGCTGCTGGGGCCCTGCAGGCCGGCGCCGTCCTCCACCCGGGCCGTGAGGCTGTAAGGGGTGCCGGTGGCGCTGGCGGGCAGGCTGGGTGTGTAGCTCCAGGCGAGGGTGGTGCGGTTCACCGCCGCCGATCCCAGCAACGTGGCGCCGTTGTAGACGCGGACCACCTCACTGGCCCCAGGGGCTGCGGAGACGGTGCCGGTCAGGGTGGGGGTGTCGTCGTCAGTGCTGCCGCCCAGGGGCACCGATCCGGTGACGTAGCCCTGGTTGTCGGTGACATCGACGATGGTGGCCACGGTGGTGGGGGCCACCGTGTCGACGGTGAGGTTGTAAGCGGCGCTGGGGGTGGAGCCATTGCCGGCGGCATCGATCACCCGGGCCTTGAAGGCGTAGGTGGTGCCGGGGCTGGCGGGCAGGGTGGCAGGGAAGCTCCAGAGGTTGGTGAGCGGATCCAGGCTGGCCGTGCCCAACACGGTGGCGCCGTTCAACACCTGCACCTGCTCGCCCGGCGCCAAGGGCAGCGACACCCGGCCCCGCAGCAGCGGGGTGGTGTCGGCGGTGCGGGCACCGGGCGCCAGGGGGATCGGCGTGCCCGAGAGATCAGCCTCGATCCCGCTGATCGAGGCCAGAGCCGCGGGGGCCAGGGTGTCGAGGCTGAAGGCCAGGGGCGCGGCCAGCGCCGAGCTGTTGCCGGCCCCATCGGTCTGGCGGGCGATCACGCTGCGGGCTCCGTCGCCGCTGACGATGAAGTAGTTACCGGTTCCGCTCAGCCAGCTCAGACCGCCATCATTGGAATACTGCCAAGGGGCTCCGGCCTCCAGACCAGTCACGGTCACCCGGCCGTTGGCGGTGATCCGATCGGTGCTGCTGACGCCGGTGTCCTGGAACAGGGTCAGCTTCGGGGCGATGGGGGCCGTGGTGTCGAGGGTGACGCTTCGGGCCGCACTGACCGCCCCCCGCTGGCCGAGCCCATTCACCACCACCACCGTGAAGCTGTAGAGCTTGCCCGCGGTGGCCGGCAGGGTGGGACTGAGGCTCCAGGTGTTGGTGACAGGGTCCACCGTGGCCGTGCCGATCAGGGCCGTGCCGTTGAACACCTGCACCCGTTCGCCCGCCAGCAGCGATCCCGACAGGCTTCCCTGCAGCACCGGCGTGGCGTCGTTGCTGCGACCGCCCGCCGGGATCGGCACCAGCAGACCGGTGCTGTCGCTCAACAGTTCGGTGATCCAGGCCGTGCTGGTGGGAGCGGCCATCGGCCCAAATCGAGGGGGTCCTCACCTTAAGAGTGGTGGTTGGCGGAGATGGTGGTGCCGTCCTCACCGTCCCAGCCCACCAGGGTGTGGGAATCCCGATAGTGACGGGGGGTGCTCAATAACAGGCGCCAGGCCTTCCCAGCCGGCAGCAGTTGGTAGCGCTCTCCGTGACGGGCGATCAGCAGCTGACGCAGCAGCGGGTAGTAGTCGCTGTTGAGTCCTGGGAACAGGTGATGTTCCACGTGATGGGAGAAGTTGAGATGCAACCGATCCAGCCAGGGGGGCACCAACAGCGACATCGTGTTGACGAGGGGATCGTCGTTGATGGCCGTGAGTGGACAGAGAAGATGATTGGTATAGATGTAGGCTATGGCACCGCCGTAGCCGATCCATAGCGGCAGCCCGTAGCCCAGGACGAGCTTCAGCGGGCTGGGGGCGAGCAGGGCGATCAGGCTGAGGTGCACGGCCACGATCGCAATCAGCTCCAACGCCACCCGCCACCGTTGCTGCCGGCTCAGGCCAAAGCTGGCCGGCGGGAGGGCACAGGTGCGGCGATGGGGAAGCAACACGGCCCCAAGGGTGCGCAGGTTGTGCACCGGCCACGCTCCCCCCATCCCGACCAGAAGCCCGAACGGGGTGACGGTGTTGGACGGCACGAACTGATGCTGAATCCATTTCCCCCAGGTGCGCTGCTGCCCTTCGAGATAACTGCGATCCGGATCCGTCAGGCCATTGGTGTGGCCATGGTGCTCCCGGTTATGCACCGCCACCCAGAGGCTGGGGGGCATCCCCAGCAGGCTGAGTCCCAACATCCCCACCAGCCGGCGCTGGAACGGTCCGCGCAGGCCATGGGCGTGCAGCAGGTCGTGGGTGGCAAACAGCAACACGATGATGCTGTTGCCCATCGCCACGGCAAAGGGCAGGAAGGCAGGGAGCCAGGCCGTGGGCCAGTGGTCCAGTCGGCAGGCCATTGTGAAGCCCAGGGCCAGGATCGCCAGGTTGATCAGCACCAGGGCAAGCCGGTCCGGGGCGGCCCGGAAGGCCGCCGCCGGCAACAGGGGTTTCAGGTCCTGGACCACGCTGGGCACGGCGGGGTCGGCAGCGGCAGCTGGGGACGGGAAGAAGCTGATGGCAACACAGCGGTGGCCCCCAGTGCAGCACGCTCTCGTCCCCACCCACCTCCTGGGCCGGGCCATACATTGAAGGGATGCCCCCCTCCTGCGCCTCCACCGACGGCCCTGCGCCCACCGAGAGCTTCGATCTGATCGTGGTCGGCGGTGGCCATGCCGGCTGTGAGGCGGCGCTCACGGCGGCCCGGTTGGGGGTGCGCACCGCCCTGTTCAGCCTCAACCTCGACCGGATTGCCTGGCAGCCCTGCAACCCCGCCGTGGGCGGGCCAGCCAAGAGCCAGCTGGTGCATGAGGTGGATGCCCTCGGCGGCGTAATCGGCCGCCTCGCCGATGCCACCGCCCTGCAGAAGCGCATCCTCAATGCCAGCCGTGGCCCGGCGGTCTGGGCCCTGCGCGCCCAGACCGATAAACGGGCCTACGCCCGCCAGATGCTGCAGCTGCTCCAGCACACCCCCAACCTTCACCTGCGCGAGGCGATGGTTACGGACCTGGTGGTGGAGGGGGACGGCCCGCAGCGACGGATCAGCGGTGTACGCACCTATTTCGGCAGTGTTTATGGCGCTGGTGCGGTGATCCTCACCACCGGCACCTTCCTGGGGGGCCGGATCTGGGTTGGGGACCGCTCGATGGCGGCGGGCCGGGCCGGGGAACAGGCCGCTGAGGGGCTCACCGAGGCGCTGCGGGCCCTCGGCTTCCACACCGATCGCCTCAAAACCGGCACCCCAGCCCGGGTGGATCGCCGCAGTGTCGCCCTGGATCGGTTGGAGGAACAGCCCAGCGATGCGGCGGACCGCTTCTTTTCCTTCGATCCGCTCGCCTGGCAGAGCGGGGAGCAGATGGCGTGCCACCTCACCCGCACCACGGCCGCCACCCACCAGTTGATCCGCGACAATCTCCATCTCACGCCGATCTACGGCGGCTTCATCGACAGCAAAGGGCCCCGCTATTGCCCCTCAATCGAAGACAAGATCGTCCGCTTCGCCGATAAGGAAAGCCATCAGATCTTCCTGGAGCCCGAGGGGCGTGACACCCCCGAGCTCTACATCCAGGGGTTCTCCACCGGCCTGCCCGAAGCGCTGCAGCTGCAGTTGCTGCGGACCCTGCCGGGGCTGGAGGCCTGCGTGATGCTGCGACCTGCCTATGCGGTGGAGTACGACTACCTGCCCGCCACCCAACTCAAGCCCTCCCTGGAAACCAAGCGGCTGGGGGGGCTGTTCTGTGCGGGTCAGCTGAATGGCACCACCGGCTACGAGGAGGCCGCGGCCCAAGGACTGGTGGCCGGCCTGAATGCGGCCCGGCAGCTGGGGGGCCAGGAGCCGGTGCACTTTCCGCGTGAAGGCAGCTATATCGGCACCCTGATCGACGATCTGATCACCCGCGACCTCCACGAGCCCTATCGGGTGCTCACCAGCCGCAGTGAATACCGGCTGGTGCTGCGAGGCGATAACGCCGACCGGCGGCTCACCCCCCTGGCCTGGGAGCTGGGGTTGGTGGATCGGCGGCGCTGGGAGCTCTATGAACGCAAGCAGGCGGCGATCGAAGCGGAGAAAGGCCGGCTAGAACGCGTGCGGCTCAAGGGAAGTGATGGGGCGGCGGCGGCGGTCCAGGCCCAGACCGGCGCCGAGATCCGCGGTTCGATCACCCTGGCCGATCTCCTGCGCCGCCCTGGCTTCCATGCCAGCGACCTGGTCCGCCATGGGCTGGCCGATCCCGAGCTGCCGGCCGATGTGCGTGATGGCGCCGAGATCGACATCAAATACAGCGGTTATCTGGGCCGTCAGCAGCAACAGATTGATCGGGTGCGTCGCCAACAGTCTCGCCCCCTCCCGCCCGACCTCGACTACGGCGCCATCGGCACCCTCTCCAAGGAGGCCCGGGAGAAGCTGGCCGCCGTTCAGCCCCACACCCTCGGCCAGGCGGGGCGGGTGCCGGGCGTCAGTCCGGCCGACGTCACGGCGCTGCTGCTGTGGCTAGAGCTGCGGCAACGTGCGGCAACCCCGGTACAGTAATGACACGCTGAGTTACGGTCCGCCGTTGCGTTCCGATCCCCCACGACCACCGCGCGGGATTCCCCGTTCCCGGGCCTACTGGGAGCTGAAGGCGGATCAGATGATGAATCGGCTGTTCGACCAGCCGCAGGCCATCGATCTCGAGGACGCGGGCCGGCCTTCGGCCCGCCCCACGAGCCAGCCCCAGACCTGGATCCCCACCCCATTCTCCCCCCGCGCCACCCCGCTGGTCCGCCGCTCCAGCACCATGGAGTCGGTCGCTCCGGTGCGCCGTGGTGGCCTCAGCACCCCCATGCTGGTGCTGGCCCTGGCCGGGGTTGCGGTGTTCAGTGCCCTGGGAACGCTGCTGTATCTGCAGTACTGGACCCAGATGCAACAAAACCTCCAGCAGGAACGCAACCTGTTGCTGCTCGAGCGCCTGCGCAGCCTCGGTCCGGCCAGTGCTCCGTCCGTAGCCAGCCAAGCCCCTCCTCCCGGTGCCGTGACCCTGCCACCCCCCGCTGGGATGGCGCCGGCGGCCACTGAACTGCCGCCCCTGCCGCCCCCGCCGCCCCAGCAAGCCTGGATCCAGCAACTGCCTGCCCCGGCCCCCAATCAGCGGCCCACGCCCCCCCTGCTGAGCGTTCCCGTGAGTCCCCGCCTTGCCGCCGCCCAAGCACCGAGCCCGTTAGAGACGGGTCCAACGCCCCAGTTGCTGGGGGTGATGGCGGCCCCGGACAACACCGGCGCCGCCATCTTTCAACTGGGAGAAAGCTCCTACAGCGTCGAAGTGGGCGGCGTGATCGGTGCCAGCGGCTGGCGGCTGCGGTCGATCGGCGCCGACTCAGCCGTGATTGAGCGGGGGGGGCGCCAACAGCGACTGACCGTTGCCAGCGGTCGTTGAGGTTGCCCTAGGGTGAATGTCCCGCCATCCGGCCCATGGCTCAGGCCTCCGCCGATCCGCAGGGGATGGCACTACTGAGGTCGCCTCGGGCCGTCTGGCAGGCCCCTCTGCCTGAGGTGTTGGCCGCGAGCGCAGGACGCAACCTGAGGGGGCCCTGGAAGCTGCTGCTCCTGGGGGATGGCAGTCCAACGCGCCATCTCCAATTGCTGCTCGGGGCGCCGGTGGAGGTGGAGCTGATCGCCATGGCTCCGGAGGATCCCAGCCAGGCAGGGGACGCGCCCCCTGAGGTGGCGGAACTGGATCCGCCGCTGCTACGCCGCCAGGTGTGGCTCAACTGCGGCGGGTTCACCCTGGGCTGGGCGGAGAGCTGGTGGAACCTGGCCGCAGCGGAGGCCCACCTGCAGGACCGTCGCCAGCCGATCTGGCGCAGCCTCACGGCCGGCCGCGCGGAATTATTCCGCGAAGTGGATGGCCTGGCCCAAGTGACGGCCCCCTGGCTGGAGGAGCGCTTCGGGGGTCCCGGGCCGTTCTGGAGCCGCCACTACCGTTTTTTTCGCCAGGGCAAGGAACTCACCGTGATCCGGGAGGTGTTTTCGCCGGCCTTGGAAACCTGGCTCGGCCCCGCCTCGGCCTGACGGCGGCGATCCATCCCAGGAACCGTCAGGCCGTGGACTCCGTTCAGGCGAGCCGCAGGGCCTCGGCCTGCTTGCTGGCCCGCTCCAGCAGTTGGCGCAGGCGCTCCTCATCCGTGTGGCTGAGGTTGGTGCGCAGCAGGCGGGCGTGGGGCGCATGGGAGCGCAGCCGTTCGATCAGCCGATCCGGTGTGGCATCGCGGACCAGCAGGCAGAGGGCGGCGCTTCCGGTCGGCAGCGTTTCCCCCACCTCGCGCAGGAAGCCATCGTTGATGCCGATGTCCGAGAGGGCGCCGGAAGCGGCCCCCACCCCGGCCCCCACCGCGGCCCCAAGCAGGGGATTGAGGAAAAGCAGTCCCACCAGGGTGCCCCAGAAGCCCCCTCCCACGGCCCCGGCAGCGGAGAGGTTGATCGCTTGACGGAGCTGCACCCCGCGCTCCTTGTCGTGCTCCACCACCACGGCATCCTCAATGGCGATCAACTGTTCCCGCTGGATGTCGATCAGTTCACGGCGCACCTGTTCGGCTTCCTCCACCGTGGGGAAGCCCACCACCACCAGGCTGTTCATGGGTTTCGAAGCGAAGGGAGTCGGAATCGGACGCTGTTCACCGTAGGCACGCCACGGCGCCCTGAAACGCCCTGGGTCATGGGGCCAGACGCCGACGGGTGGACCTGGGTAGGGGGCGACCGGGTTGGGGCTCGACCTGAGGGGGCTCGGGGGGCGGCAGCCTGAGGGGATCCTGGGCCTGGCGGCTCGGAACCGACTCGGCCCGCTGCCAGCGGGGCACACTGAAGCTGCCCTCCGTCGGCCAGTCGTCGTCGGAGTCGGAGTTGGCGTCGGAGTCGGAAGAGGTGCGGGCCGGATCGACGGTGCGGGGGACGGTGCGGGGACCAGGCCTGTCGCCACCACGACGGGAGAGGGCCTCCAGGGAGCGTCGTGGTCGGGGGGACACGGAAGGAGGGGACGGCGGCGGGACCTCCGCAGGGGCACGCCGCCCCGCCATCGGTTCGTCTTGCCAGGGTTCGCGCCAGTCGTCCCCATCCTCCAGGAACCAGTCGAGCCGGTCTTCCACCCAGCGGCCCAGGCCGTCCAGTCGGCGGCGGCCCCGGGGAGGCTCCCCAGGCCGCTCCCCAGGGGGTGCCCCAAGCGGCTCAGCCGCACGGCGGCTGCCGGGTCGAGCTCCAGAGACCCCATCCACCAATTGGCGGCCCCGACTTACCCAGCGGTCGATGCGCTGGTCAAGCGGATCGCGATTGCCCTCGCTCATTCACCTACGTTAATCGGCCCCCTCCACGGCGGCGGCCCGCCAGCCAGCGCTCGCGGCTGATCCCCACCAAGGCAATCGTCAGGCCACCCCACTCCAGGGTCCAGAGAAAGGTCGCCATCGGCCCATTCGGAGTCGGCTGAACCTAGACGCTGGCCTCCTCGAACACCAGCAGGCAGCTGGCATGCCACTGCCCACCATGGAGGCGCTCGCAGCAAAACCGGCAAGCCAACCCCTCCCGGCGGCGGCGGTAGGCCGCCGTGAGGCCGCAGCGGGGGCAACGGGCCTGCCAGCGGGCCGAGGCGATCGGCACGGGGAACTGATGGCGCAGGCTGATCGTGAACTGGCTCTGGCGGGTATTGATGGCCTCCATCCGTGCCCGGAAGTGGGGCCCATGGACCTCCCGCACCCCCAGCACCCGATCCACCCAGGCGTGGATCATTTCATGGCAGAGGGTGCTGAGGGTGGCCTCCCGCGGCAGGGGGTCCAGCAGGGGGCGCGACAACACGATTTCGCACAGCGGCTCTCCCCCGCGACTGGCTCCTCGGCGATAGAAACCGGCGGTGCGACTGAGGCGACCATCGCTCCAGCGCAGGTCCACCAACGGTCGCCCCTCCACCACCAGGCTGCCCTCGAAGTGCTCGCGATTGAGCCGGTGGAACAGGGGCAGCAGGGGCTCCAGGGGCATGGCGCCATTGTGCCCAACCCCATTCCTGCGGCGCTGTGTCCTCCATGGCGGGGCGCCGCCCCGAGCGGCGGGATCGTCGGTCAGACTCCGGAGCGCTCCACCACCGCTACACACACCTATGGAATGGGGACTGGCCCGCGAGATCGGCTCCAAGGCTCTGTTGGCCGGGGCCGGGGCCCTGCTCCTGTACTGGACGATTTCGGCGGTGAAGCTGGTGCTTAGCGCCCGCGGCATCAACCCCCTGCTCAAGCAGTTCTTCAACCAGGTGGCCAGCGGCCAGGTGGATGGGGCCTATCTGCTCACCACCAAGAACTACCGGTCCCATGTCAATCGGCAGCAGTTCCTCCGCTTCCTGGCGGGGCTCCAGCTCAACAAATACCGCAATCTCAAGTCCGGTCGGCCGCGGCTCCAGGATGACCAGATGATCCTCACCGTCAAGTTGAAATCGGACGGGAAGGAGGAATTGCCGCTGGATTTCACCTTCGTGAAGGTGGACGAGGCCTGGCGGGTGGACCGGATCCGCAAATTGGCCGAAACCTGAACCCCTGCGTCTGCCCTCTGCCGATCCGCGCATGAGTGCCCCTTCTCCCGGCGGCTCCAGCCCCCTCCCCAGCCCTGACCAGGTCCAGCGGGCCAGCGAGCTGCGCCGATTGCTCAACCGGGCCGCCCATGCCTATTACGTGCTGGATGCTCCGGAGCTGGAGGATTCGGTGTACGACCAGCTCTACCGGGAGCTGGTGGATCTGGAGGCCGCCCAGCCGCATCTGCGCACCAGCGACAGTCCCACCCAGCGGGTGGGCGGCGCGCCGGCCGAGGGCTTCGTCAGCGTGGAGCACCGCATCCCGCTGTTCAGCCTGGATAACGGGTTCTCCATGGCGGATCTGGAGAAGTGGTACGAGCGGCTGTTGCGGGAGCTGGACCGTTTGCCCGCCGCCGGCGAGGCCGTGCCGGCCCTGGCGATGGTGTGTGAACTCAAGATCGACGGCAATGCCTTGGCCCTCACCTATGAGCAGGGGGTGCTGGTGCGGGCCGCCACCCGCGGCGACGGCGAGTCGGGCGAGGAGATCACCGCCAATGTGCGCACGATTCAGAGTGTGCCGCTGCGGCTGGATCTGGCCGATCCGCCCGCTTGGGTGGAGGTGCGGGGCGAAGCCCTGATCCCGGATCCCACCTTCGTGGCCATCAACACCGAACGACAGCTCCGGGGGGAAGCCCTGTTCGCCAATCCCCGCAACGCCTGCGCCGGCACCCTGCGCCAGCTCGATCCCAAGGTGGTGGCGGCCCGCCGCCTCGATTTCTTCGCCTACACCCTCCACCTGCCGGAGGAGTGGCCCGGCGATCGACCCGCCAGTCAGTGGCAGGCCCTGCGCTGGTTGGAGCGGGTGGGCTTCCGGGTGAATCCCCATGCGGCACTCTGCCCCGATCTGGCGGGGGTGGAGCAGTTCGTTGCCACCTGGGAGGAGCGGCGCCGCGGCCTGGAGTACGCCACCGATGGGGTGGTGGTGAAACTGGAGGATCTGCGCCTTCAGGCGGATGCGGGCTTCACCCAGAAGGCTCCCCGCTGGGCCCTTGCCCTGAAGTATGCCGCCGAGGAAGCTCCCAGCCGCCTGCTGCGGCTCAGCTGCCAGGTGGGTCGCACGGGGGTGGTGACCCCGGTGGCCGAATTCGAGCCGGTGGCCTTAGCCGGCACCAGCGTCAGTCGCGCCACCCTGCACAACGCCGACCGGCTGGCCGAACTGGATCTGCACGCCGGCGACACGATCGTGGTGCGCAAGGCCGGCGAGATCATTCCCGAGGTGGTGCGGGTGCTGCCCGAACTGCGCCCCCCCGGGGCCGAGCCCCTGCAGCTGCCCCCCACCTGTCCGGAATGCGGCTCCACTTTGGTGCGGGAGGAGGGGGAGGCCGCCACCTGCTGCGTCAACAGCAGCTGTCCGGCGATCCTGCGGGGCTCCCTGCGCCATTGGGTGAGCAAGGGCGCCCTCGATGTGGAGGGCCTGGGCAGCAAGTTGATCGAGCAGCTGGTGGATCGGGGCCTGGTGGGCTCGATCGCCGACCTCTATCGGCTCGATGCCGCCCTGCTGGCCAGCCTGGAGCGGATGGGGGCCACCTCCGCCGCCAAGCTGGTGGCCGCCCTCGCCGCGTCGCGCAGCCAGCCCTGGCATCGGCAGCTCTACGGCCTGGGCATTCATCATGTCGGGGAGGTGAGTGCCAAGGCCCTGGCCAGAACCTTCCCTAGCGCGACCGAACTGGCCCAGGCGGCCACGGAGTCGCCGGAAGCGATCACGGCGGTGTTCGGCCTCGGCGCGGAGATCGCCCAGTCGCTGCAGCAGTGGTTCGCCACGGCGGCCAACCAGGCCCTGTTGGCGGACCTGGAGACACTCGGGTTTTCCCTGGCCGCGGCGGCGACGGAGGGGACCGCTGCCGGCGGCACGGCCGAGGCCCAATCGCACCTGGCGGGCCAAAGCTTTGTGCTCACCGGCACCCTGCCCGGCCTCAGTCGCAGCCAGGCCCAGGCCTTGATCGAGGCCGCGGGCGGCAAGGTGAGCGGTGCCGTGAGCCGCAAGACCACCTATGTGGTGGCCGGCGAGGAGGCCGGCAGCAAGCTGGCCCGCGCCGAGGCGCTGGGAGTGGCGGTGCTCACGGAGGCCGGCCTGCGGGCCTTGCTCGAGGGAAGCTGAAGGCCCTGGGGCCGGTGTGGCACCTGTCCCAATTCAGGCCTGGGCGGGCCGACGACGGGCGACGTCATGGAACAATTCAGCCACACCGTTCCTTCGCGGCCCTCCCCAGGCCCCGCGTCCACCGAGCCGGAAACCCCAGCTGACGATGTCCGAAACGCCGGCCTCCGCGGACGCTGCTCTCACCGCCCCTTCCCGTTCTGCCGCGCCCCCACCCATGGTCCCTGGGGGCCAGAGCCGTCTCAACCTGGCGGCCATTCCCGAACCCCTCTGGCGTGAACTGGCTAGGCAGCAGCTGTTGCTGCCCTTGCTCCGTCAGGCCGTCGCCTCCCAGGCGGTGGCCGGGGTGGAACTGAGTGGCGAGGAGCGCACCCAGGCCATCCAGCACTGGACCAACCAGCACAACATCCGCTCGGCGGAACAGCTTCAGGCCCATCTCCAGAACCAGGTGATCACGGAAGCCGATGCCACCTGGCAGGCGGAATTGCCCGCCCGGATCAGTCGCCACTGTCAGCAGCATTTCTTTCATCGCGCGGAAAATCGTTTTTTGGCCCGCAAGAATCAGCTCGATCAAGTGATCTACAGCCTCCTGCGCGTGGAGGACGGGGCCCTTGCCCGCGAGCTCTACCTGCGCATTGCCGAAGGCGAAGCCGATTTCGCCGAACTGGCGGCCACCTATGCCAAGGGACCGGAACGGGCCACGCGGGGGGTGGTCGGTCCCGTGCCCCTGCTCCAGGCCCACCCTGCCCTAGCCGAGTTGCTGCGCACCAGCAAGCCCGGCCAGCTGCGCCCGCCGCTGCAGATCGAGCAGTGGTGGCTGGTGGTGCGGATGGAAAACCTGCGCTCGGCCAGCTTCGACGACGAGATGCAACAACGGATGGCCAAGGAGCTGTTCGACGAATGGGTGGAGGATGAAGTCCGCAAGCTCCTGGCCGAGCACGCCGTGGTGTCCAACAGCCCCGCGATCCCCTCATGACTTCCTCCACCCAGGACCGGCTGGCGTCCCTGTTCGCCCTCGCCCCCTTCGATCGTTTTTCCGCCCAGGCCCGCGCCCAGCTCGGTGAAGCCGCCACCCTGGAACGGTTTGCGGAGGGTCAGACCCTCAGCACCACCGACGCCATCAGCAATCGAGTGCTGGTGGTGATGGAGGGCGAGGCGCGCCTGCTGGGCGAGCGCACGGGGTTTCCATTCACCCTCGAGCGGCTAGGCCATGGGTCCATCATTGGTCTGGTGTCGATGCTGCGAGCCGAGCCCTGTGAGCAGGTGAGCGCGGCCACGCCCCTGGTGGCGGTGGCGATCCCCGATGCGGTGATGTTGAAGCTGCTGCTCAACGAGCCGGAACTTCAGCAGTGGAGCGGCCAGCACCTCTGGACGGCCGAGCTGCATTGCCTTCTCGTGCAACGGGAGGCGGCCCATGCCGGAGGCCTCAGCTTTGAGCCGCGGCTCTGGCGTGAACGGCTGACTGTTCTGCGGCAGGCGGTGCGCCCCCTGCTCCCCACCAAGGATCCCCTCCGCCAACTGCGGGAGGGCGAGGAGCTCATCCTCGCCAGTGGCAATGTGCCCGATCTGCCGATCGGCACCAATCTCTCCGAAGCGCGAACGCTGCCGAAGCCCTTGCCCCCGCTGCCCCTGCGCCTGCTAGCGCTCGATCAGGCCGCCAGTGAAGCAGCGCTCGGCAGCGAAGACCGCCCGGCCCTGACCGCTGGCGCTGGCGCCCTCGCCCTGCCCAGCCAGGAGGGGCAGCATCCCCAGCCCACCGGCCTCGACCTGGGCCAGGGCGACCGTTCCCGCGGCATGCAGTTGATCCGTGGCAATGGGGTGCTGGAGGAAACCCTGGCCTGCTTCCAGATGCTCACCAAGCTGCTGGAGTTGCCCTATCGCCGCGACGCGGTCGACAAGATCCTCCGCGACAAGATGCGGCGGGGCCAGAAGCCCGACCTGCAGCTCTGTGGTCAGATCGCCGCCATGCTCGGCCTGCTGGTCACCGGGGCCAAGGTGCCGGCGGCGGCGGCCACCCGCCTGATCACCCCATGCCTGGTGGCCTGGAACGACAGCTTCGCGGTGGTGACCGCCAGCAATGCCCGGGGCCTGCGACTGGCGTCTCCCGCGGAAGGGTGGGTGGATCTGAGCCCGGCCGAGCTCGCCGAAACCTATCCGGAGGGGATGGAGGTGCTGCTGATGGAGCGCAGCACCACCACACCGGAGGAGAAATTTGGCCCCGGCTGGTTCTGGCCCGCCCTGAAGCGCTACCGCGGCATGTTGCTGCAGGTGCTGCTGGCCTCGTTTGTGGTGCAGCTGTTCAGCCTGGCCAATCCCCTGCTGATTCAGGTGATCGTCGACAAGGTGATCACCCAGCGGAGCCTGGACACCCTGCAGATCCTGGGGTTTGCCCTGGTGGTGGTCACCCTGATGGAGGGGGTGATCGGCAGCCTGCGCACCTTCCTCTTCACCGACACCACCAATCGGATCGACCTGCGGTTGGGCTCCGAGGTGATTGATCACCTGCTGCGTCTGCCCCTGGGGTATTTCGATCAGCGGCCGGTGGGGGAACTGGGCACCCGGATCGCCGAGCTGGAGAAGATCCGCAACTTCCTCACGGGCCAGGCCTTGATGACCCTGCTCGATGCGGCCTTCTCGGTGATCTACATCATCGTGATGGCGATCTACAGCTGGGTGCTCACCCTGATCGCCCTGGCCGTGGTACCGATCCAGGTCGCGCTGACCCTGCTGGGAGCGCCGCTGTTCCGGCGCCAGTACCGCCAATCAGCCCAGGAAAACGCCCGCACCCAGAGCCATCTGGTGGAGGTGCTCACCGGCATCCAAACCGTCAAGGCCCAGAACGTGGAGATGGTGAGCCGCTGGAAATGGCAAGACCTCTATTCGAAATACATCTCACGCACCTTCGAAAAAACAATCACCGGCACGGCCCTCAACGAAAGCAGCCAAGTGCTGCAGAAGCTCTCCCAGCTGCTTGTGCTCTGGGTGGGCGCCGCCCTGGTGCTTAAAGGCGAGCTCACCCTCGGCCAGTTAATCGCCTTCCGAATCATCAGCAGCTACGTCACCCAGCCCTTACTGAGGCTGTCCTCGATCTGGCAGAACATTCAGGAACTACGGGTCTCGTTCGAGCGGCTTGCCGATGTGGTGGATACCCCGGAGGAATCCAGCGCCGCCGACAAGGCCAATATCCCCCTTCCTTCCGTGGAAGGAGATGTGGTCTTCGAAAACGTCTGCTTCAGCTTCGCTCCAGGCGGCAAGGAGGTGCTCAGCAACGTCAATCTGCACGTTCCCCATGGAACCTTCGTGGGCATCGTGGGGCAGAGCGGCAGCGGCAAGAGCACTCTGATGAAATTGCTGCCCCGTCTTTATTCTCCCAACAGCGGCCGCATCCTGATCGATCGTTATGACATCGACAAGGTAGAGCTGTATTCCCTCCGCCGGCAGATTGGCATCGTTCCCCAGGATCCGCTGCTGTTCTCCGGCACGGTGAGCGAGAACATTGCCCTCACCAATCCAGAGGCCCCCAGCGATGCCATCGTGAAGGCCGCCCGGGTGGCCGGAGCCCATGACTTCATCATGGAACTCCCTTCCGGCTACAGCACGCCGGTGGGGGAACGGGGCGCTTCGCTCTCAGGAGGCCAGCGGCAACGGATCGCCATCGCCCGCACGCTGTTAAGCAACCCCCAATTGCTGGTGATGGACGAAGCCACCAGCGCCCTCGATTACGACACCGAACGTCAGGTCTGCAACAATCTGCACGACACGATGAGCCAATGCACGGTGTTCTTCATCACCCACCGGCTCACCACAATTCGCCGGGCCGACATGATTGTGATGATGCATCAAGGCGCCATCGTCGAAACCGGAACCCACGATGAGCTGATGGCTCTCAAGGGTCGCTATTACGCCCTCTATCGCCAGCAGGAGTCCAGCTGAACATGGCCCGTCCCTCCTTCACGCCGGGCAACCTGTTCCGGCAGGCCCAGGATCGCCTGGAACAGAGCGTTCATTCCGACAACGAAGATGTGGTGCTTCAGCAGTCCCGCTTCTGGGCCCGCAGCATTACCTGGACGCTGATGGGCGTCACGGTGTTTGGCCTCGCCTGGTTGGCCCTAGCCAAAACGGAAGAGATCGTGACCTCGCCCGGCAAGCTCGAACCCCTGGGAGTGGTGAAGGATGTGCAGATGCCGGTGGGCGGCGTCGTGGAAGAGGTGTTGGTGAAGGAGGGACAGCGGGTGAGCAAGGGGCAGGTGCTGCTGCGCCTCGACACGGAAACCACCCTGGATCGCAAGCTCAGCCTCGAAAAATCAATTACCTACAAGGAACAGCAATTGCGCCTCAAATATGAGGAGCTCAACCGCTATCTTGATGTGAACAGCACCGAACAGAAGGTGCTTTCGGATGGATTGACACTGGAGAAAGAGGTCTTAACCCGCCTCGATGTCCTCAACCGCGAGGGGGCCTCCTCCGAGTTGCAGTATCTGCAGCAGCGCAACAAAGTGCAGGAAGTCGAGGGGCAGATCCAGCAATCCAAGGTGGATCGCCTACGCCAACAAGCCATTCTTGAACAAGGTGTCCGCGAATTACAGAGCGAATTAGCCGACCTTCGCTCCAAGCTGATCGAACTGACCGTCAACATCCGCTACCAGCAGATTCGCTCTCCCGAGGCGGGGGTGGTGTTTGAACTCAAGCCCAAGTCCCGTGGTTTCGTGGCCCAAACCAGCGAACCGGTCATGAAGATCGTGCCGTTTGATCGGCTTGAAGCACGGGTGGAAGTCCCGAGTAAGGACATCGGCTTCGTGCGGGTGGGTAAGCCAGCAGACATCAGCATTGATTCCTTCCCCGCCACCGATTTCGGCGTACTTCAAGGCACGGTGCGGCGGATCGGCTCCGATGCCCTGCCCCCAGATCAACTGAAAACCTTCTACCGCTTCCCGGTGGACATCCGCCTCAATCCGAACACCCTCGTGCCCTGCAATCAGAACAACACCGACAAGGTGTGTTTCCGGCCCACCAAGGGTGAACCCCTGCCCCTACAGGTGGGAATGTCGCTGTCTGCCAATGTGAAATTGCGCAAGGTCACCTATCTGCAGTTGCTGCTGGGTGAGTTCAAGAGCAAGGCCGATTCCCTACGCCAAATCTGAGTCATGGGCACCGGAGTTCACCGCTGGATCAAAACCGAATGTGGCCGCACTCGCTATGCCGAGTTGGCCTCGCGTCCTGGTGTGATCGCCCGGCTGCGGCTGAGCTGGTTCGTATTGATCGCGGCCCTGCGGGACTGGCGACGACCCGCCAACTCCCAGCCCTAATCCGTGGGGGTCTTGAGGGCGTTCTGAGCAACCCTGGTGATCAGTACGGTGACGGCCACGGTGGCACCGATACCCAGCAACCGCACAATCCAGACTGCGCCATCCGCCTGGCCCGTCAGAACGTCGCCGAAGCGGCTCACGTCACCGGCCAGCTGACCGAGGGCGCAGAACAGCACGGTGCCCGGCAGGATTCCCACCAAGCCAATGGTGTAGTCCCTCAGGCTGACATCACTAAGGCCATAGGCCAGGTTGAGCAGGCTGAAGGGAAAGGCTGGTGACAGGCGGGTGAGCAGCACCAGCCGTAATCCCTGTCGACTCACCGCCTGCTCCACCGCCTGCAGCTTGGGCGCAGCGGCCAATCGTCGGCGGGCCCAGGCGCGCAGCCAGCCCCGGCCCAGCAAAAACACCACTTCGGCCCCGAGGGTTGCCCCCACGGCCACGATCACACTGCCCCAGACGGTGCCATAGAGGGCACCGGCCAGCATCGAGGCCCAAACCCCGGGGAGGAGGAGGGTCACCCAGAGCGCATAGATCGGGATAAACACCAGGGCCCCGAGGGGACTGCGCAGAAACGGCAGCAGGGGCAGCAGTGCATCGGGTGTCGCCATGGGGGAACCCTAGCGATCACCCGTTGTCTGGAGGCGGATACTGGAGGGGGTAACTGAACTCAGCCGACGAACGCGAACTGATTGGCGTTGGACAGACTGAGATGGGAATTGTCAGTGGATTTGACGAAACCGATCCATTCATCGTTGCCCACCGGACGCTCAAACGGTAAGCGATTGGGGTTACGGGCGTAGATCACGTTGCCGACGACACCATCAAAGAGGGCGGTTCCGAGGATGTAGTCACTGGGTTTTCCAGTGAGTTGGATGCGGTCGCCGGCGTTGAAATCCTTGATGTAGGCAAAGTCGGCAGTACCTGGAGTGGTGTTGTTCAAGTCGTCATAAAAGCGGCCGGAAGCATCACCAAGACGGAACAGATCGTTGCCTGCATTGCCAATCAGGGTATCCACCGTGCCCAGACCCCGCAGGGTGGAACCATTGGGGACGCCACTGAGGGTGTCGTCCAAGGGGGTGCCGGTGAGCAGATCACGGGTATCGCTGGGGCCGGTGGTGTTGGGCTCCAGGACGCGTATCGAAATCGCGGGGGCGAGGGGTTTGGTGAAGGCGCCGTCCTGGTAGAAGGTCACCTTGAGGGCCTCCTCTCCCTCGATGGGCAGATCGGCGGCAAGGGTCCGGGTGAGGGTGTAGGTCCCGTCGTTGCCGGTGCTGCCCTTGCCCGTGAGGGAATTCTCCTTGAAGTCGGCGGGGGTGACCCCAGGCCCGGAGAACTTCCAGAAGAAAGGCTTGCCAGCGGCGCTGGCTGCGTTCTCAGCAGTCACCTTAATGGTGATTTGATCGCCTTCGTAAACCGCCTGGGATTGGGGGGTAAAGCGATAGGGACGTTGAGCCTGCAGTCCATCGATCGAGAAACTCAGAATCTCGCGAGGTTGGTTACCGGGCGCTGGCGCGGGGAAGCTGTTTGAGGCATAGGAATCAACACCTCGCAGCGCAACATTAAGGATTCCTTCCTTGGTTACTTCGAGGACGGCGTAGTTAAAGGTATCTGGGGTGAAGAAATCGACCGGCTTGGGATCGTTGAGTGCGCTGGGATCGCCCTCCCTCTTGACATCAAACAGTCCAGGGAAATTCTTGTCCAAGCCAATGGGATTGAGGCCGGCGTTGATCTGAGCTTGGGCCACGGCATCGGCCAAGGCCTTGATATTGGAGGGGGAGTGATTGGTCACCGTATCGGGTCCGGTGGCCCCCATGGGTCCATCAACAATGCTCAGCACCCCTGGCAGGTTTTTATAGGAGGCTGGACTGAAGGGATCACTGGCCGGATTGGGCATGTAGGTGAGTTCATTGATCCGGCCCTGATGATCATCGCAGGCAAGGAACGCCACATTGGTGATCTTGTTGTCAGCAATAAACTTCAGGAGATCATTGCGCTCTGCGCGATAGCCACCGATCCAGGACTTACCACCATCCAATCCCGATCCAACAGGGCCAATCTGATCGATCGGGCTGCTCATGTTGATAAACGTCCAAGCCGTGCTGTTGGCCTTGGCGGCGAGCAGCTCCTGCTTCAGCCACGCCAATTGGGTTGCACCCAGCATGGTGCGGCCTGGATTATCGGCGCGGCTACCTGTGTCATCGAGGCGAGCGCCGTTGACGATCTTGTTGAGCCGAACATCGCGGAAGCTGCGGTCATCCAAGCTGATCATCAGCACATTTCCGCCCCACTGCTGGCTTCCGTAGAGCTTGAGTTCTCCATCCGTACGTCCGTCACTTGGAGTGGAGAGCGTCTCAGGAGTGCGAATGGGCTGATAATCCAGGTAAGCACCGAGCAGGGTCTCAAAGGAAACGGAGTCGTTGATGTATTGCCCGGTGGTGTTGACATCATCGGCAGTGTCCGTGGAACCGTTGAAGTTGTGAGCGCGTAGGCTTAGGGGCGCTCCACCATTAATGATCTCCTTGTTGCCGAGCTCGTGATTATCGAGAGTTGTGTAGTTGCCCTGGGCGGCGAAGAAATCGCGCAGTCCGGGATAGGTTCCGTTCGGGGCGGGAAGGAGATTTTCAAGATATTTGCGATAGTAGCCGTCTCTCAAGGCCTGCACATTGGCCGGCGTTGGATTGGCCTCTGTGGCCGGAGTTGTGGGGGCCGCCGGAGATCCTGAGGAGC
>Ga0114980_10000593_pt1 | contig 26114 bp, 22 predicted proteins | sample S_140806_EF_Meta_FD_87018 | JGI IMG/M metagenome (GOLD analysis project Ga0114980, IMG submission 87018) | Freshwater microbial communities from Lake Simoncouche, Canada to study carbon cycling - S_140806_EF_MetaG | ecosystem: Environmental > Aquatic > Freshwater > Lake | place: Lake...
AAGGTCCCAGGCGCAAAAGAGACTCATGGGGCCTGCTGTTCTAGCGCCCAAGAAGAAGGATTCTCTAGAGAGGCCTACTGCTGTGGCGGTCATAACAGTCATTGTGAGAAGCGCTGGTAATAAGCGTAGCGTTAATAAGCGTAGCGTTAATAAGCGTAGCGTTAATAAGCGTCCTAGCCAAACACCTGAAGAACCACTAGTCCAGAACCACCCGATCCTGCAGTAAAGATACTACGAAGCACTAAGCCACCAGTTCCGCCATTTCCTGTATTTGCTACTGGGGTAGTAACAGTTGATACGCCAAGAGTACCACCTGTTCCTCCAACTCCGTAGGATATGCTCGCTCCAGACCTTACTACAGGAAATGAAAGAGGAGTTCCTGCTCCACCTGCTCCTCCTTGGGTTGTCCTATTCTTTCCGCCATTTCCAAGCGATCCTCCTCCCCCGCCACCACCGTTATTTACTCCTTGAAATCCACCCTGAGATACTGACGATTCTGTTGCAGCTAGGCCTCCAAATCCGTATGGATTTGTAACAACTACACCATTGAATGTTATAGGAGCCACAAGAGATGCTCCCCTGCCGCCAAGCGCTGTAAATGTAGAAAAACTAGAATTTCCTCCAGGGTAACCAAATCTATTGCGTGCATCGGCCGGGGCTCCTCCTGCTCCCACAGTTATTGTATATGGGGTTCCTGGCATAACAGAATAGCTTCCAGTAACCACTTGTCCCCCTCCGCCGCCGCCGCCGCCAGTACTACCCCCACCCCCCCCCCCCCCCCCCCCCCCCCCCCCATACCTTACTTCTCTCGCTGCGGCAGGTGCCGTCCCTGTGGTTGTACCAACCGTCGTAAAAGCTAGATAGAGTAGTGTTGGATTCAGTGGTATAGATGGAGGAGGTGTAGCATAGAACTCAATAACGACGAGTCCAGAACCACCTGCTCCTCCATTGCTTCCAGCAACTATCAGTTTCTGCGTACTTACACCCCCACCACCATTTCCTGTATTTTCTGCGCCATCAGGACCATCACGAGCAGTAGTAACTTGACCTGCTCCTCCACTTCCTCCAACTCCATACAGTATAGTAGCTCCAGAACTAATGATAGGAAATGAAAGAGGAGTTCCTGCTCCACCTGCGCCTCTTTGCGTCAGCGTACCATTTTCGCCATTCCCAAGGGATCCTCCCCCTCCACCCGCATTTGCCGTAGGTGGTGCGAGACCTTCCTGGTAGGGTGCGGATTTTCCACCTGTAGATGCTGAGGATCCCGATGCAGCTCTACCTCCACTTCTATCTTGAGTTGTATCAAACTTGTCATTAGTCCCTATAGCACCCCCACCACCCAGGGCCACGACTGTATGAAAACTAGAATTCCCTCCAGGATACCCTCGATACGTTATGGCATCGTATACCCCTCCTGCACCTACAGTTATAGCATATGATGTTCCTGGGACAACACTATAGGTTCCAGTAATAACTTGTCCTCCTCCTCCGCCTCCGGATGGATAATAGCTTCCCATACCAGCGCCACCAGCACCTACAAGTGAATATCTTACTGATGTTGTTCCTGCTGGTGCTGTCCACGTCCTTGTACCAGTATTCTTAAAGGCCACATAGGTGAGTTCTTTAGGAGGCGGAGGTATCACTGGTGGCACTGGTATCTCTGGTGGAGCTGGAGTAAGAACAACATTCAGTAAGGGTTGTACATAGTTTCCAGCAGACGCATACGAGAGATTCGGAACAGGTCCTGTCATATGGACTTTGACCGTATTGGAGTTAATATCTTGAGAACGTTGTACAGCAAAGTTTGTTAATGTCCGAATAATCGTAGTCTGCGTCAACCAGGAACTGTTAAAGTTTTGTTTGTTCTTGTTCCTATTCATCTGTCCTTTGGATCTAAAAAATTGAAGCCCCCGGCGCCCCAGCAGCGAGGTACACATGCCGTACGCCTATCAAAAGAATGCCGCTGGCGAGTTTGTGTGCACCATCTGTTCAGAGGTCAAGAAGAATCAGAACACCATGCACTATCACATGAAGAAACATGAGGGGCATCTGCCCTTTAGTTGCGCAACATGTAAGAAAGAGTTTCTCCATGCACAGACACTGGCTGTCCATATCGCCGCCAAGCATTCCAAAGAGGATACGGCGATGCTGAAGTGTCCCTGTTGCCCATACAAGACTCTTACAAAGGCAAACAGGATTCTACACTTTATGCGTAAACATTGTACAGAGGAGGTTGAGCGCCTCGCAATCAAGGAGTCGACCTGCCCCACCTGTCAAAAAGTCTGTAACAGTAGCGCAGCTCTTCTCTATCATTTATCTACAGGCTGTATTGAGCTCCCTGTAGAGAAACAGACATTCTTGACCGAACTGATGGCGTAGTCTTGACAACAGATGTGTTTTTTACAACTCCTTGGTATGAATAAATGTCTGAGAAATCACAATGAGTTTATAGAGGTGGAATCCGAGGGCGCCAAAAGCGGTGATCAGAAGCATATCATATGCGGGGCGTTCCGTTCGTTTTGCGTAATATCCAATCCAGAGCATCAGTGGCGCAATCAATAAGACATGAATCAAGTTTACCCAGACTACCGGGGAAGCAGCTATAAGACGTGATATCGCCTTATAGCCGTGATACAAGAGAAGGACAATCCCTGTTCCGAACAGGACAGAATACATCCATTCAGGGGTTGCAGCTCGGTTGAACCCTATAAAGAGGAAAAAGGGCACAATAACCGTAACATGTAGAATAACAATGAGAAAGTATTTATCCATGTATCTGTATCAACCATGAGAAAGTTTCTTCTCAAGAATCTTCACCAGGCCGGCGGCATGTTCAATCGCTCCTTCAGACCATGCTTGCCGAAGAGAAAAGGATTCCCCGCAGACGTGTATGCTAGGCATACTGGGAAAGGGTTGATATGCTTCTCGAGACACTGTGGCCGGATCGTAGGTACCAGGGAGCCAATAGGTGACTCCATTCTCCCAGTAGTGAGCTTTGACAAACGTGGGTCCAGGAATGGTGGGCTTCAGAAGCCGCCGAAGTTGGTCTACAATTTCTTCACTGACCTTTTTTTCTCCCACGGCATCCAGCTTTTCTTTCCAGAACTCGGCGTCTTGAGAATCTGTATAAGAGATTTGTACTACGCCAATCGCAGGATTTCCAGGAATCATGTACCGGATAGGCTCGGGTGTAACCATGCGCCCAATATCTTCTGTCCAGAGTTTGCCTCCCTCTAAAGGAAATACTCCGTAGAAACGGAGAAGAGGTTTCATTGCGACACGGGTCAGCCCTTTCCATTTGGAAAATGGGCGAATGGCCTTCAATGCAACAGATGGAACAGCCGCAATACAGTGGCGGCCTTTTAGCATCACTGGCTCACCTTCTACAGAGCAGGTAACCGTCACCACAGCCTTGTCCTGCGCAACTTCCACACAGGTGTGTCCGGTGAGAATCTTCCCTCCCTTTCGCTCAATATCTCCACGCATACCCTCTATGATGGCTGAAAACCCTTCTCCACAGATTCCAAACTTTTCCTTCGGCCCCATCTCATGACGAAAGGTCTCAAGCGCCAGATCAGCACGCAGGGTATCCACTTCTCCACGATACGGATATCTCAGTAAATAGTCATCGGCTATCTTGGGCCCGTGAACCTTGGTTAGCAGCTCTCGGATAGTATGCTTGGCCAACTCTTCTGCTGGCAAGCCTTCCAAGGCCCGGAAAAAGAGGGAGAGTCCGGGCTCGAACTGACCCTCCTCCAAAGGTTGCCCATAGTCTCCTACAAACTTTGGTGCTCCTCCAATCGGCACCCAGGTCAACTTGTATTTGCGCATAAGTTCACGGATGTGGGTGTGATGTTCTGAAATACGGCCAGCCCCCGCCTCCCATTGGAGGTCGACACCATCAATCTTCTGTTTGAATGTTGTGGTGCGACCACCGAGTTCCTTGTACTTTTCTACAATCACTATGCGTCGCCCTTTCTTCTGTAGCTGGAGCCCAGCATAGAGCCCCGCAATACCGGAGCCTACGATGATGACATCGTAGGATTCAGTATCCATCTTGCTTGAAGGTCTGATTATTTAGCAGGAGCAGGAGGACTCAGGGCGAGCAGCGCCTGTCCCCCCACCCACTCAATCACCTTCTGAGTATTATTCGAGCTGAAGGTGCCGACCACCTTCTTGTTGCTCACGATGATGAAGGTAGGCACGCTGCGCACGCCACAGTATCCAGGAGTATAGTCATTCTGGTCAATGTCGCACTTCAGCCAGTTTGCGCCGGGAACGGCCGCCTCTATTGCTTCTACGTCCAGTGCGCGGCAGGGCCCACACCACTTTGCCGTAAAGTAAATCACGGTGAAGTGGGGAAGCACCACGCCAGGCTCGGGCTCTTGGAGGCCAATCAGTTGCTCGAACTCAATATGAGAGATGAGAAGCTTCATTTATACACTCCCACGAGATAGTTTCTTGTTTCGCATTACCGCAAGGCTGATTCCGATCAAGGAAGCGATGGTCAACGAACCCAAAAAGATTGTACTCTCATCCGTATCCACTACGCCACCGCCTCCCTGTGTTATTGGCATCTCATCCCGTGTATTGTCGAGTGTGGCCTGTATAACCTTGTTCATATCCGGAAGCGGAGTCGATCCCCCCTTCTGCTTTGGCACCGGTTTTGCCTTGCCGCCACCGGCCTGATTGACATCGACAAACAGCTTGTTTACCTGCGTTAGGGCACCGGGTAAAGCATAAATGCCAGCAACCCCTACTGTCGCAATAATCCCCAGAATCGTTCCTATCGTGGTAACTCCCCAACCAGCCCATGAGCTCAAGACTGGTTGAATTTCCGGTGGAATCGCACTGGATATTTCCAGGTACCAAGGATAGATAAATAAAAACATCATTCCCGTGATTGTCGCAGTCATATGACCATAGGATATCTGTGGCTTGTTTGTAAGAGGGTCTTCTTTGTACAGGGGAAAGCCATCTTCATCCTGAAGAGGCACGCCACTTGCGTCTGTTTCAGGAATCTTGAATCCAATATCAGAAGGGGTCAATGATTTTGGCAAACATTCTGGAGGCGGCTTTGGCGCCTTCAGCTTTTTCTTCTTTGCGGCCGCAGTGGCTGCGGCGGCCGCATCTTCCCCTGTCACATATATGGGGTCCCCATTCTCATTCGTTTCTACCGTCAGAAGCACATTGCCATTTGAGTCCGTTTGGTCTACCTTCAACCTATTCGCAAGCTTTGTTAGCTCGTTATCGGCAATGTTTGTATTCAAAAACTTGTTTATAAACGGAAGCTTATACCCTTCACGTGAGAAGTGTGGAGAATAGGTCTGTACGATATCAAATGTAAACCAAGGATTCGCATACTTAATAAATGATTTTACATAGGGTAGCCACCATTGACCGGGATAGGACTTGCTTAAGAGAAAGTACAGCCCCTTCAAGAGTTGATTGGAGCCGAACTTTGCTCCCGCCCACCCCATGGACCCTGATACGAGAAGATTTGCGCCGTTCGACCCCAAGGTGTAAAACGCTGAAAATACCATCGCAGAGATTGCTTGATATAAGGGGCCCAGCCCAGGAATCAAGGCAAACAAGGGTTGAAACGCCGCAAACGGGAAAATGCCCGTTAATAGCCTGTGTGCCCATAATGGAATGGGTTTATTAAAGATTCCTTGTACGTAGCTTTTCCCAGCAGCTTCGCCTGATGGCGCAGAGCTCTCCGCCGCTTTCGCTTTTGCGAATCCCATCGCAGCATCTGCTGCGCTTGAATCTACTCCGGGTATTGCCGGCAGCCCTTGTGGCACTGCAGGTAGTCCTGGTATTCCTGCGATTCCTGCCATTCCTAATCATACATCCTACCTAAATCTTGAAGAGAAGCCCCGCAAATCCATTCACTACACGCAAGACATTGTGGTTTCTCGCATACACCACCACATGAGCCTTCCCCCGATTTGGCGCATAGGATGGATTGGTAATCTGTCGAGTAATGGGGTTTCCATTGCCATCTAAGAGAGGTGCACCGGTTGGATCTACAACGGGAATCGTCAGCGTCGTTGGCTCGTTTGAATCTGGGCGAAGATTCAGCATCAGATTCATATTATCAATACGGCTCGCATTCAGAGACCCTGATGGCTGCATTTCCTCCGGCCGGAGTGCGAAACTATAGAGATAGATAAAGTTCTTTACATCCGTACTCGTGTGGTACTGGTAGGGCTGAACCATACGGAAGTATCCTGCGTCTCTGGCGTCAAAGCGATCGTATCCATCAATCTGGAGTGTCCCATCCTGGAGCATGTCTCGGGAAATCCCCGCCTCGAAAGCGGAGGTAGAGCCAAAGTTAAACCACTCGTGCGTATTCTTCATAATCTCACGCTGAATGACCCAAAAGAGTTCCCGAATGGGATGATTGAATTCAAGGCGAACATTCATGATATTGATTCCTTCCGGAATAGATACCTGTGGCGTATACTGAATCTGTTCAATGAGATATTCGTGCGTGTTTGCGACGAAGCGACGGCGCTCCTCACGGTCAAGGTAGACATAGTCACCCCACAGTCGAACATCGACAATCTTCGTTGGCAGTGGCTGTAACGTACTACAGCTATCTGCCGTGTTTGTGTTGGAGATCAAGGAGCCCAGATCCCGAATCTTCATGTTGATGCGGATAGGGTGATATTGCATCGCAAGAAGCGGAAGATAGAGACCCGGGTTCTTATTAAACCAGAACTGGAGGGGGATGTAGAGTTTGGTTGCGCCATATTTGTATCCTCCTACGGAACAACTTGGTGAGGGCACCACTGCTGGTGGCGCATTCAACCCATCTACACGGCCAATCATGTTGTTGAGAGCATCAAGCTGGCTGGCGGGAGTCGATACTGTTGACCAGATTTGCATCCATTCTCCGGTCTGCTTGTCGATTTCTTGTTCGCCGATTTCCAGAGAAATCTCTTCAATCAAGGCGTAGCCAATGGAATTCACATAGACGCCGGACGAACCATCGCTCATTGTGACAAAGGGAAGAACAATCTCCAAAATGATTGGGCCAAGAAGGTCGCCCCGACGAGGCACGAGTGCCGTAACCCTTTTTCCAAAATCAGGATCCCCGTCAAAATAAATCTGCTGCGACTCTATTGCAAAGTTTGTATAGCGGCGATACACCATTTTAAACCATGTTATCTGTGGATTTCCGGTAAGAAAGACATCCTGCTTTCCTTGCGCAACAAGCTGTAATAATCCACCACCACCAGGCATTCTAGTGTATCGTGCGACTTATTCAGTGGATGCTATTCTTATCTTTAACCAGAAGCGCACATGAGTGACTTTATTCAACAGGCAGTCTATTCGATTAACTCTAACACTGGCACACCTTATCCTGCGAATACGATGCAAGTCGCAGATGGAAATGGTACACGAGTATGGCAAGACGTATTTCAGACGATTAGTAGTCAGAGCGGTCAGGGTGGCAGTGCGATTGGATATCTTCCCTCGACCTTTAATCGAATCTACGGAATCGCTTCTTCCCTGTCCACCATCATTGCTACCAGCTATTCAACACTCTCCACCCAGATTGGTATGGGGGGAATACCGGGTAGCATCACTACGGGCCAACTACAAAGTACAGTAACATGGGTTCAGGTCACCTCCAAATACATCAGCACGGGGGATTTAACCAGTAGTATGACGCCATTTTTGAATGGTTCTCTTTCCTTCATGTCAAACATTCAAAGCACAGTTATAGGGTTGGGATCCGCAAGATATATCAGCTCGCCAACGCTACTCAGCACAACGACCGGTATGAACAGAGAGAGATTTTCTACAGTGGTTGGTCTCGGCTCCTACGGGTATGTAAGCAGCCTTTCCCTCCAGAGTACTGTCACGAATCTTGGTCAACTTTCCTATATCAGTTCACCGGCACTCGTGAGCAGCATGACGGGGCTCTTGTATCCGGCCACATCCCCTGGAGGGTCACTTGGAGTGATTGTAACCGGAACTGCCGAGCCCCCCTTTGTTAACTTTAATACCGTGATTAGCCAGTATCTTACAAGCACAAACTATTTCAATCAGACGAATGCAGGAACCTATGGTGTAGTGTTTGGAGCAAGCCTGCCCAGCACAACGTCTGGATTGATTCGATCTCTTGGGTCGCTCAACTATGTGAGTACGGCGACCCTCCAAAGCACAAGTCAAGGAATCCAAGCGGCGAAACAGAACATCTTTATTGACCGGTCAGGTGCAACAAACATCTACAACTCGCAAGTGTTCATTTCTTCCGTAAGTGCAATCACCTTTCTCAGCAGTTTCATTGAATCCTCCATCGTGTACAAGGGGCAGAATGGGGGCCTCACAGGGACCGTGACGAACAACTCGAATCTTACCTTTTCTACTGCGAACCTTCAGTTCGATGTCTTCTCTAGTGTCATTACTCCTTCGAGTCGCATTACTATTGAACTCTTTCCCACCCTTCAGTTTGATACCTTGACGACGGGCTCCATAACATCCGGATTATACCCCATGACGACCTATATTCAATACGGGAATGCGTTTATCAGTACATCCAGTGAAACTCGTGTAGCAGGCGCCACTGCAACAAATGGCTTTTCCAATATCTTTCAGCAGCCGATTAAGATGTCTATCCCTGGCACGCAGGTTATCGGCGCATATCAGAATCCCTATGTTCTCTCTCATTCCATGCCAGGTGCAATATCTTATCAGACAAATATTGGATTTCGTTCACCGTCAATGACAGTCTTCTATGCGTCAACCAACTCGTATTTTCTTACCATACAGAATCTATCCTTCTAAGACAGAAAGATGGCATCAAGTGGAAGATCCATAGATACCGACCAGATTACTCTCCGACAAATCAGTGTGCGTTCTGCGACAAATGGGTACATTCCTCAATCCCATGTGTTAATCTCCGATGGGGCGGGCACAGCATATTGGAACTCGGTGAGTTCTATTGTAGTAAATACCTATAATACGGTCCGTGATTCGCAGGGGTCTACCTTGAGTGCAATCGATATTGGAACCACCCTCCCCTTTAGTACCACGGGTATACAGGGTCTCTTAAACATCTATGTCAATAATCAAAATAGTACCTTGACGTTTAGCAATGCTGCGCCAAATCTTCTTGTTGCGCAGAACACTGTTCCCTTTGTCTCCCGCCTCGCAGCGCAGGCCGTTCCTAATGCGGAAAATATTGTCATGTCCTCGTCCCAGTCTACATTGAAATTCATCGGTGTGGGAGATATTCAGCTTTCTACTGTAACGGATTTGCGTGCGGTGTTTTTCTCCATTAGCAGTTTTAGTGCGAGCGGCTATGCGGATCTTTCTGGTGAAACCCGTGCTTGGCGCCCTTTCTCCTATAGCACTCTCTCGACAAATGCGGGGTACGCCAGCTTCGTGAGTAGCATTCCCTTTTCCACCTTTTACAATATTGACGAATATAATGGGTATGGCTGGGACTGGAGCCCGTGTCTGGGGTCCAATATCCCCATGTCAACGGTAGAGACGTATCCAAACTATTCTACTGGTGATGTCTATTTCAGTACGGTCTCCTTTAGTATGGCCCCCTTTCTTCGCTATATTCACCCGAACTCGACCACCAAAGTGTTTTTGGAAGTGAATCCATCGTATTTCTTCCAGCGCATGTATTTGGGTGCGAGTACCCCGGTGAATCTCGTAAAGGAGTTCTCGAGCTTTGTTCAATATGAATCTCGACGCGTGGGGCGCCAGGTTCTTGGAAAGTCATCGTATGGGGGCTACATGTTTTCCCAGATGTCGAACGCATATGCGTCAAACTATTATGATAATCAACTGAAGCTTGAGCTGGATCCTGCTATTCTAAGACAGAATGCGGCTATTGACGGTCCTTATGGGGGCTATTATACTCTCTATCACCGTATCCCTGGTGCCATGGCGAGCCTGGTGTCCGATGGCTACTGCGGATACTATCTCAGTGCTCGTAGCGGATTCAGCAATGACCAGATTGTGAATGTAGATAATCGTACGGCGCTAAATAATGGCGTGTACCTCCATCTCTATAATCAGTCAGGGAATGCGCCGCCCATGCCTGGGCCTTAGGTTATAATCTCACTGCACTCTAATGAGAACAAGAAAAGCTAGAAACCATGTATTAACTGAAGAGTTTATTCGTAAACAAATTACGGTGAAAAACTATGATCGATATTTGGACGAAAATGTCTATCAGGGCGAAGATCCATTTAAACTGCCGGCAGATGATGATTGGGATCCGGCAACTGGTTCATGTTCGATGCATTCTTCCTTTACCATTGAAGTTCTGGGTGGAAAGCTTACTGACGCCATACGGCAATATAAAGGGGTAAAAGAAGTGACAGAAGCGAACATAGAGAGTATACTTAAGAAACTAGATTCTGGTTCTATTGTCGAATTTGTTCATGCCTATAGAGATAATAAAAAAATGAAAACACTACCAAGAAATAATGTGTATTATTCGCACCATTTTTGTTTGGTGAAAGGCGGTAGCAAATACTTTTTATCCCAGGGATTCCAGCACGCATACAAGCAAAGGTTGAATACCTATACTGGCGACGAAGTGCGGAAAATGTTACGGGATATAGTCCTCTATTTATGTGATCCTGATGGCACAAAGAAGTGGAAAGATTTGGATCTGAAGTATTATACTAAGTATTTCAAGGCAGATTTTACCGTGGGGAAAATGGATATGTTACCGGTTAAACCAGAGAAAAAGGTACATGGGATTATTTTACAGTATGCGGAGATTAAGATAGAGCATTAGACCGTGGCCTTCGCCCTACGGGCTTAATACCCTCGCCCCAGCTCATGCGTCGACTCCACGGAGCTCGATTTGCTTATTGGCAGATCAAGTGGCACTCCCTCCCGCTTCGCCAGCTCGGACGCCCAGGCCTCCAGACGCCCCTTGACAATAGCGGTGGGCCGATACGGCCATGGGGACAAATAGACTGCATTTGACCAGGGCCCTGCCCGCAACCATCCAATATGAACCTGCTGACGCTGCTTAAAAAACCTCCAAAAGAACTGCTGCCCTTCAGCATTCTCTGCGAAGTTTGCCCGAATCTCAATATGCTTTCTCTGCTCTGGCGGAGTTGTTGCGACAGGCCACTCATCTTCCAACTTTTTTACAAGCGCCATATACCATGCACAACAGGCCTCCAAGGACCAGAGCGTCGCCTGAAAGGTAAAGCCATACTCATCGGTACCAGGTGTAATACCGGCCCACAGCGGGCGAGCAGGCATGAGAGCTCCCTTTGGCCCAGGACATGGCATCAGACGAGCACTCGCAATGATACCCCGTGTATCATCTAGAATCGTTAATGCTTCTACCATGGCCCCCAGGTCAGGCACTCGGTCCAGTAAGAAATCCTCCTGGACAGGAATCACATGCAGAAACCGCCCGGAAAGACTCAACTGCTGAAGGGCTGCCGCACGACTCGCCAGAAATCCTGCGTCCTTGGCCTCCAAGGGAATCAGCGTCACTCCATGATCGTTCACCACCTGGGCGCAGACAGGATGCTCTGGACATTCTGTGGCTAAAAAGAGATGCTCCATAAATGGCGCATACCGCCGCACCAAGGTGAAATGAAGAGGAAGTAAATAATAATAGGCTGGGGTCGAGTTCACTAGATATGCAACCTGGTCCATTATACTGTACTAGTGAGGATGCCTAAGGTCCCTTGTATATATCTCTGTAGTGAAATGTTGGCTAGGCATCCCCTGACAGGAAAGGATATTCGGATTATGAATTTTGATACTTCTGTCTGGAGAGACCAGAAGACTCTGGCCTGGTTCGATTCGGCCCCACCCGTCATTGACCGTCTGAATCGCTGGGATATTGCGGCAACCAGTGTCGCAGCGGCCACGGAACTGGTTGCCGCAGGATTACCTCCAGAGATTGTTCTTTGCTTTGGACCTGTCGAGGCCTGCGCAGACTGGTGTAAGGCCGGTCACGCCGCAAAGCCGAAGATTGTCGCAGTAACAAAGGCGCTTGTTACGCACATGGGTATTGAGAAATTCGGTCAACTCGGCCTAGGAAACGTGGTGTGTGTGGAGGAGCTTCATGAGATGTATCCTTTCGTCGGTGGCGCATGGGATGGGTCTCTGGACGATGCGAAAGTGCTTCTTGCGATGCTCTTTCATTTTGGTCGTACATTTCCTGCGACGAATCCGTCAGGGCGGGACCTACGAGGCCTTCGTCTTGAGCCTGTGCTACAGGCCCCACAACCCCTGTGGTTCCTCACGCAGTATTATCGGCCACAGACATCATCACGACGTGCGGAGATTGATGCCTGCGTCGATAAAAATCTCGAGTGCGACACGATTGACAAGATTATTCTGCTGAATGAGATGACGGGGGGTCCAAAGCATCCTAAAATCCAGGAGGAGGTGATTGGAAAACGTCTGACCTATGCGGATGTTATTCGCTGGATTTATGAGAAGGCGCCCAAGGACATTTTGGTCGCTTTTGCGAATGCCGATATTTTTCTGGATGGTCCTTCTTGGAAGGCACTCTGGTCCACCGATATTGAAACTGTGCCAAAGTTTCTTGCGCTGCTTCGTTGGGATGTGAACTCTGCGACAGCAGAAGGAATCGCCGCAGCAAAACTCTTTGGACCTCGAGCAGATTCTCAGGATACCTGGGTGCTTTCCTCGAACGCCGTGAAGGCTGTGACGTGGGATTGGGCTGCACTAGAGTTTCCCTTTGGCCAGGGCGGCTGCGATAATGCGATTACACTGGAACTCTTTCGCAAGAAGTTCTTGGTTGCGAATCCAGCTCTTACCATGAAGACATATCATCTTCATAGCAGTGGGATTCGCACCTATGATCCCCGCAATGTCGTTGAGAAGCCCGTCTTTCTCTATATCCAGCCCACGGGGCTTCACGATATGAAACCGCTTCAAGATATCTCTGGAACACAGGCTGCGACCTTTGCGCCGTTTGAGCGACGTGTAAAGGGGCCACTTACTGCGGCCCAAGCCCGTACCTTTTGTACGATGGTCTCCCGTTCAACGGAGGATCGAGTTCATCTTGAAGTAGATGCTCCAAATCTGTGGAGCCCTGGCCCGACCCCGCTTTCAACTCTACGGGATGTCTTCTATACACGTGACGGTCTCGCCTATACCTATGATAGTCTTCTTATTGGAAAATCAAAGGCTTCTGCGCAAGCATGGGCCACGTCAACAGTCAGCTATTTGGCATCATCGATGCTGGTCAAGGATGCGATCATTGCGCCACTACCCGATGCAGTAGCAGCGTCTCCTGGGCGGTATCTTCTCGAATATCTGTCCAAAGTCTTTCTGCTACAGAAGATGTCTAATACTCCTTTGGCAGAGTTCTGGTGCTCACGTAAGACGGACTGTGGCGATGTCCTTCGGATGTTTTCATGGCCCACCAAGGAAATCCCAGTCATCTCCCGTGACGAGAATCAGCAAACGTGGTGTTCCAATGCGATGATGTGGCCGTACCAGGACACTCCTCCAGAGTATGTATCCAGGGAGGAGATTGGTGCTCTACGTGGTACGTTTGGCCTCGGCGGATGGGACGCAAAGACGAATCATAAGCAGCTGGTGATTGTTGTGGATGAGAAATGGATTAAACAGGACGTTGCTGAAGCGATTGAGGATGCGGTCAAGGACTATCTTTCGGTGAAACTCGTCTGGACTGGCCGTACATCTTTGGAGGCTTCGCTACGTGCGCTCAGAGGTGCTTGGGGCATCCTATGTCCAAAAGGGGATCCTCTGGCCGCATGGTGCTGGGTGCTGCCTCGTGGTGCCTTTGTCTTGGAGATTCAGTCTGAGATGGAGCCGAGCGCAGTGACTCTTCATACAGCCTGCGCAGCTGAGCTTGAGCATCGTCTGACGATTGTACCGAAGGGCGTACCAACAGAAACGGATCTTAAGGCACTCTCTACAAAGCTATGCGCAGCGATTCTGGCCGAGATTCAGCCTCGACCAGTGGAGATCTTAATCCCCACTCTTTCTATACCAAGTGGTCACCAGGGCTTCTTTGCGCATGCGGGTGACTCCTTTCGAGAAATCGCAGAAGAGTGGGGCCGACGTGGCTATGTGAAGTGCGAGACGTCTAGCTGCGTGAATATCTGGTTGGGCGGCATCGGGGAGACTCTCTTGTACGACCGGCCCACGAAGGAGTGGCTGATTAAGTCTCCTATGGCCGAAATGAAGTGGAAGCGGGCCCTGTTTGGAAACCCTGCGCCAAGTCAGGGGGCGCAGAGTTGGGCATTCTGGCCACGCCGCCCTCTTCTTGTCGAGGAGCTGGTGGCGCAGGGCGCTCCCCTGAAGCCCTGGGAGGCCCGTGGAAAGGTACTCGTGTTTTACGGGCGATCCGAGAACTCTGTTCAGAAGGGGCACCGCACACGAGCAGATTGGTCCACTGTCTGCGACGAATTTGTTCACCTTCAGGGGTCCGAGCCATATCCTTACACGCATAAGGAATATCTGGAGCTCCTGTCCAATGCGCAGTTTGGTCTCTGCCTGGCCGGCTACGGATTCAAGTGCCACCGAGAGATTGAGTGTATGGCCATGGGTTCAGTGCCTGTTTGTGGGCCCGATGTGGATATGGCCCACTATGCGGAGCCGCCGGTCGAAGGACTCCACTATCTGCGTGCGGTGGACCCGGCGGCTGCAAAGGCTGCGCTAGAAAAAATCACTCCTGACCGTTGGATGGTCATGTCGGTCGCATGCCGTGATTGGTGGAAGCGCAACTGTTCCATCGATGGGCTGTGGGCGCTGACACAGAAGCTGATTACGCCATAGCCTCCTTCTCAAGTCGCAGCCCAAAGCGCTTCGGTTTATTCCCATAACGCTCATCATTGTATGCGCCGATTACAGCATATAACCCATCGGGTAGTGCCGTCCCAAGCATTCTAAGTATCTCCTGCTTCAAGCAAACGATACTTAGCATCTCACCTCCCATCTTAGTTTGCTCGTACATAAGGTCTGGGCGAACCAGGGTGAATCTCGGCTTGATGCTCAGGAGCTCGTCGATCTTATTCGTCAAGAACTCGTCGAAGCGACTCAGATGTGGCGCCACGGCCTCAAAGGCTGCGTGACCGCTTGGAATGTGCTGGCGTAGCGGGGTAAGCAGCAGCTTCGTATCAGCCTTTGTCCACTGGGCCAAGAGGGTCTCCTCATACTTTGGCCATGCAGGGCTCCGTCGGCGCTGATCATGCTCAAACTTTGCCTGCTTCTCCTTCACGTAGGCATAGTAGAGATGGTTCAGATCAGGGGATGTCCAGACCATAATGGGATCCAGGTCATCTCTCTTGGACAGCTCCAGCACGGGCCAACACCACTGTCGGGTGTCCCGAGCCGCCTTGGGAAGGATGGGCGCAAAGAGCTCCAGCATTCCATACAGATTCTCCTCGGGCATCACCAGCCCATTGATGCCCTCAATATTATACGCTACACCGTCTGGCTGAAGAAGGCTGGTATAGTCTGCGATAGGAAGCGCAGGCGTGTTGCCATTGTAGTCAGAATCAATCTGCTGAAAGCAGCCGTCGAACACATAGTGAAAGAGGGCCAACTGTGTCTCGCAGTAAATGTCCAGTACACATAGTGTCTGCTGGTCAGTCAACTCATTCATGTTGTCCTGTAAGGACTCCTGCCATCCCGCACACAAATAGATGTCATAGCCAGGAAGTCGTCGCACATCAGTAACGCCGCCGTGCTTTCCATCTCCTGCCCAGAGCATCAGGCGCAGATTCTTTTTAGCCGATGGCTTGAAGTCCTTCTTCAGATCCTGGTTGTTGTTGGTATTAAAGAAGATGACGGGCATGGTTGTACGGGCTGCTTGGCCCGTGCCCGATTCAATTTTTTGGGAAGGGGTGGAAGGGGAACGTACGGAAGCTGAGATGTTCTGTAGGCTCCAATCACCTTCCATCGGTTAGGATTCACACCTGTCGGAGCCATCTCTTCTATTTCCTACAGGGGTTAAACGGTTTATACCTTTCTGTTCAGATGAAGCGCATCATTTATTGTTTTTGGACAGGAACAAATGAAATGTCTCAGCAACGAAAGGATTGTCTGACTGCGCTTCCTGGAGCAACTGGATGTGAGGTCAAATGTATCTACAAGGATGATCTTGCGCCCTATATTCTGGAGGACCACCCGCTTCATCCTGCGTTCGAGTATCTATCGGAAACACATAAAGCAGATTATCTGAGAACCTATTTTATGAATTTTCATGGAGGAGGATATACGGATATTAAGCGTCAGGGAGGTTCGTGGATCAAGGCCTTTGATGATTTGGAGGCCTCTGACGCATGGATGAATGGATATCGAGAAATCGAGACTGGGGTCGCATATCCACCTCATGCGGCATATTGGCGTGAACTGATTGGAAACTGCGCCTATATCTGTAAACCTCGGACTCCGCTTACAGAAGAGTGGTATGCTGCGATGATCGCTCTCTTAGATGCACGCCTCGAGCGCCTTCGACTGCATCCAGCGACATTTCCTCAAGATTCTGCTGACCGAAGTAGTTACCCTATCGCCTGGAATGAGATGCTGGGGCGAATCTTTCACCGTATCGCCTATAGCTACAAGGATAAACTTCTTCAAACAGTTCCTATGGTAAGCTTCTATTCCTACCGGTGAACCTACTTACAATAGAACAGGGGGTTGTTTCCATCACTATCAAATATGCGATAGTTATTCTGGCTCATGAACTCAAGGATTCGCTCCTGGCCATAGCCAAATAGTCTTGAAGAGCAGTGATTTGTCTCCACTTGGATAAGAGGTTTATGTTTCGCAATCGTGTCAGCGGCGCCCTCAAGGACGTACAGCTCAGACCCCTCAGTATCAATCTTAATAAAATCCACTGGAGCATCGTACTCGATATCATCCAGTTTTACCGTGTCAATCGAACTCTCGTTTTTAGTACATTCTTGTATGTAGTAACATCCAGAGTTTTCACCATGTTTGCGGACCATACATGTCGTGCTCTTGTTATACACTCCTTTGTTAAAGAGTGTAATGTTCTTAAGGGAGTTCAGCTTAATGTTCTCGGCAAAAAATCCATGCGAGACGGGATTTGGCTCAAAGGCGATCACATGGCTGAAGAGTCTTGAATAGGGTAGAGAAGTCGTGCCAATATGACCGCCAACATCTATACACGTATTTGTACATGTTGGGTACTGCTCAAGATACCGCTTGACAATCCCAAGTTCCCTTGGGTAAGGCTCTGATTTACCGTGATTAATGTGCCATTCAAAAATAGGGTCGTCAAGTACATAGGTGAATCCATCCCAGGTTGCCTTCATTCTGCTGTGGAAAAGCTTGATTATAATGCTGGGGGCTTGCCGCAGTTACATCCCCTCATCAGAATCCGGGAAGGAGACAATAGCATCGTCCTTGAGGCGGCCTAGATATTTGAACTTGAGGTCGTACACCTTGTCCTTGGGGCCAAGATACAGGCTGCGCCCATCAATCTCTCGCTTGGACACCTTGATTTCTCGAATCTTCTCTACAGGGACTTCTTGGGTAGGATTGGGTATGATAGCAACGGGTGGACCCACGGGTGAAGGTGGGGGCACCGCTTTAGCTTGCCGCTTCTTTACCACGGGTTGAGCTACCACAGGTTGAGCTACCACAGGTTGAGCTACCACAGGTTGAGCTACGACGGCCGCCTCGGCTTTCTTTGGACGTCCTTTTGTCTTTCGGGCCCCAGCAGGCATTACCTGCGGCTCCACAGTCTGAACCCCCTCATATGCAACAGCAGCAGCCTTCTTTGCCCTCGCCATTGTTTTCTCACTAACTGTAGACCCTGACTCTATCTTTAAACGGTACCATGCCCCATCATAGAGTCTACTCCAAAAGGGAATGGGCTCCGTCACTCGCCCCATCAAATACGACGGCAGCATTCCCTTGATAGTCGTTCCTGTAATCTCTCGAATCTTTTCCTCCGTCTTTTTCTCTTTCGCATAACACGAATCACATAAATCCCCATTCCGTGCAATAGTACTACACCGAATGGGAAGATGAAAGAGGCCCCCGCCCTCAAACTCAAGCATATAGACCTCCTTCGGCGTATCTCGGACAAGGCGCCCAAGGCATTGTGCGGCAGGCATTGTGTACTTACCAATCGCTGCCGCCAAAATAAATTTTACACCCTCGTCGCCTCACAGCTCACGTACGACAGTATGGACCAGATGCATGATTCCAAGTATCCCACAGCTTCCTCTGACTATTCCCTCTCGAATACCTTATGCAGCGTAGGAATCATTCTCTTTATTGGGTCCGCAATGAACTACTTTGCAACAGGCAATGGGGAGGATAGCATGATTATTACAGCCTACTCTTTCTTCTTCTTTCTGGGAAGCGGCCTCATCGAGATCTGCGCCTCAGACAGTGTTTAACTGTGCGAGCGCAACCATCCTAGTACAGGGCGAGAGTTCTCGCCGAAGGGTCCGTCGCCCCTGGAGTCCACCGAGGCATCCAGAAATAGGGAACATTGGTGTGAATGCCCGCTGTACCATAGGCCTGAGTATAGCACCACTTATAGTAGGCCTGCTCGGCGGTTTTTGAGCCAGGATGTTTCTGCTCCCAGTCAACCCCAAGCTTCTTAGTCGCCATCTCTTTTGCAGACTCGTACCAGGATTTGTCCCCACTTACGCCATCCGAAAAGGCCTCCTTGCGGCGCCAAAGCACCTTGGTCGGCAGCGTCCCATCGTCAAACGCCGTGCGCAGCAACCACTTCTCGCACATACCACCCGGAATCGGGCGCCGAAGCTCTGTAGGAATAGCCAATGCCGTTGCAACAAACTGCTTGTCGAGATAGGGAGTTCTCGCCTCCAGACCATTGGAGGAAATGCTACGGTCCGAGCGCAGCACATCAAACATATGGATATCCGTAAGCAGCCGCCTACACTCGTCCTCAAACGCCGCATCCGATGGCGCTGCATTAAAATAGAGATAGGAGCCAAAGACCTCATCCGAACCATCCCCGTTAAAAATCACCTTACAGTCGGATATCTCACGAATCTTTTTCGCAAGCAGATAGTTTGGTACCGACGCACGCACAGTAGTGGTATCATACGACTCAATCGCACGAATGACCTCAGGTACCGCCGCAAAGAGATCATCCGCAGTCACAAACACCTCCGTATGGATCGAGCCAATATGCTCGGCCACCATCCGTGCATGAAGTAGGTCGGAGGACTTCTCCATGCCAATACTGTAGGTGTGTAGAGGGAAGTTATCCATGGACCGCAACTCCTTGGCCACGAGCGCTGCAATCAGACTACTGTCGAGCCCTCCGCTCAGGAGGCAGCCAATATCCCGTGACGTGTTCAGCACACGCTTGTGTACAGCTGTAACGAGCGCATCCTTGATGGATGCCGCTGCGACCATCACCCCCCTATAGTAAGGCTGCTTCACAAACGGAATCATATGATAGGCCTTCGGCGCCTCCATACGAAAGTTGCCGTGACTGAGCATGTGAATCACCTGATAGTGGCCCGGTGGAAAGGCCTGAATATCCTCACAATATGGTGTCAAGGCCTTAATCTCCGACGCAAACACGGGCTTCAGCCCGTCGGATGTGCCCCTATAGAGAGGGCGGACACCATAGGGGTCCCGTGCGATAATAATCTGCTGCCGCCCCTCGTCGACAATCACCATCGCAAAAACTCCATCTAACTCCTTAAAATAGGCATCCAGAGAAATACCCGATTGACAGAACTTCTCGTACATACCCCCCAAGACCTCGCAGTCAGAACCCGTATCGGTGCGCAGCTGATGCTCCTTGGCCAGCTCCCGCCAGTTGTAAATCTCTCCGTTACAGACCCAGGTACGGTCCTCCTGTCCCATGGGCTGCATGCCGAGCTCATTGAGCCCATTAATCGCCAGACGTGTAAACCCAAAGGTGCCGTAGCCCTCGATTGTCCGCACTCGTGTGTCCTCTGGCCCTCTTGCGCCCAAGGCATGAATAGCACGCACGAGCGCATTTTTCTTTTGAACAGACACATTGCCCGTATAGAACAAGATGCCGCACATACCCCTATAGAGAATATGTGCCGTATCTTTAGATTCCATGGACTCCAGTGATATCTTGAGAAAGAAGCAGGCTCAGACCGTCTACGGATTTTACAAGGCGAACGTGTTCAATGCGAGTGGACTGAATACCGTAACGGCCCAATCGTCGCCTAACTTGACCTTTGCGAATCACGGGCTTCAAGTCGGCGATAAGATTGTCTTTGGTCGCATAGGCACTGGCTTTGTATGGAGTTCAACTCCTGCGCTCAACACCATCTATTACATTGTCGCAGTCACCGCAAATACATTCCAGTTTTCAGCGACCTCGGGTGGAAGCGCAATCACTTGGTCCGGAACTATTACGGCATTTCCCACCTTTTACGGGCCCACGGCCTGTGTTACAAACTCTCTGGCCTGTACCAGTCTTCAGGGGTGCGTAACACGATTCCCTTCCTATGAAGAGCGCCAACAGTTCATAACAGGCTCTCAAGAGTGTAACTCCTGCTCGAATATTGGCTGCGGCTGCGGGAAGTAATCTAAACGAGTCCGACGACACCTCTATAGAATGTCAAATCTTCTGGATGGTCTCGGTTTTGTTGAGTTGCTCGATACGTTTGGTGACGACCTCACCGTTGTAAATGCTGCCCGTGTGAGTTTCGCCAAGGAATCCACCACGCTCGAGCCGAAGGATGAAAAGCTGATCAAGTATCTTGCGGATCACAACCATATTACTCCTTTTTTCCATCCACAGCTCCGGTTTCGGCTAAAGATGCCTATCTATGTGGCCCGGGAGTGGTTTCGCCACACGATTGGCTTTGCGCGCAATGAGGTGAGTCGCCGATATGTTGATGAGACCCCGGAATGCTATTTGCCACCCCCAGAGTCGCTGAGGGAGCGGGACACGAACAAGAAGCAGGGGTCCAAGCCGACACCGATTCAGAATGCAGCAGGGGTCCATCAGATACTCAAGACTTTTCAGGAGCAGGCTATTGCGACATACGAGACTCTTCTGGAGCAAAAGGTGGCTCCCGAAGTCGCACGTGGTGTTCTCCCCCAGTCCATGTATACGGAGTTTATTGAGACAGGGAGTCTTTCCGCCTATGCGAGGCTGTGCGGGCTTCGTCTAGATCCGCAGGCGCAGGCCGAGATTCAGGTGTATGCTGCGGCCGTATCGAAGCTGATTGAGGCCCGCTTTCCCGTCTCTTGGCGGGCCCTAATCCACGAGACTGCGGAATAGGATTCTCCAGTACTCTCGGAGAAGCACCGGATGGAAGGGGAGGCCGGAAGGAATATCAAAGCCCCTGTCGAGGTCACTCGGGCTATCAATCGTCAGTAGCGGCATAGAGGGATACTGGCGAAGAAGAAGTTGGGTATGTGCATTATCCTGTACGATAGGCCACACACCCTTTGCGATACATTCCCACACACGGTGCGTATCAATCCCATTTCCCCGGGGACATAGCATAGCCCTGCAGTCCGTCAAGAACTCCAGATACTCCTCCTTTGGCATCTGGGGAGCCCGGAACAGCCGAGGCGTGCTCACTGGCTCGTCACGCCACTCTTGCCGAATCTCGTGGGTGAGACCCCAGTGCGGCAGACAAATCGCAATAGAGCGGTTCACGGCCCGGGACACCGTGATAGGCGGGTCCACCTCCACCGAACCGCCACGCCAAATACGGTTCTCTTCCCCAATCGGCACGCAGCGAATGCGGGGATGCCAGCGCAGGGCGTTTTCGGCCCAGACATGAACCTTTGGATTTGACTCTAAGAACTCCGCAATAAGGGTATAATCGACACAGAAATCGCTATTATGAAAGATAATGAGCCGGAGGTTAGGCCAGATCCGGGAAAAGACATGACGTGCCGTTCAACTGTCGCCCATCGGATAGATAAAGAGACTTCGAGCCTCAAACGTCTCTGGATCCCAGTCCTCCTCAATAAGCCGTTGCCGTTCGACGGGACAGCCGGCATCAACCCAAACATGTTTCTCTGTAGCCTTGTCCCGATTCAAGACGGTATAGTCGCACAGCGATTGGAGGAACTCTCCTGTCACCGGAAGCACGGGGCCCTCCGGAATCGCCAGGCGCTCAATATCATAGTCCCCTGGAGGGCCTAAAGGAATCCACTCGAACTCCGGGGCGAACGCTTCAAGCAGCAGCAGGTAGTTTTCCTCTGCTGCGCAGGAGGGGCGTGGGCACCGGAGAGGTGTTCCCGGTGCTGCACGAAGCTGGGCTAGAAGAGTTGCGGGATCTGTTTGAAAGGAGAACTCGATCATCTAAACACTGTACTCGAATACCTTTAGAATGTCAACTCAAAAGCCAAAGGAGGAGCGTCTGAACGAGACTCTTCGGTTGCTGAAAGGGCTGAAGGCGAATGGCCTGGCCGAGGGGGATGGGTCCTATGTCGCAATCAAGGGCCTCCTGACCCATTGGGTCGAGAACGGCGAAGCCGTGGATACAACCATTGACCTCTTCCGACAGAATCGGATTGCGCATATCTCATTGCCGAAGGGGGCCGATAGGCCTGCGACGATTGCGTTGAAAGTGATTCAGGAGAACGATTTGGATTAGCGTTGGCGCCTATAGCCAAGTCTCTCTACCTTCTTCAGAATGGCCTCCACTCGTGCTGGCCTGAAAATAGAAGGTGGCCTCTATGAAGCGATTGCTCGTGGAAATAAGGACACCTTCTTTTTTGACCAGGACCCGGAGAAGGCAATCAATCCGTTTGAGAATCGGTATGATCGGATTCCTCCGAATCTTCAAGAACTTCGCCGGATTCCTCCCCTCAACGGAGCCGAGTTCGGCCGGAGCTGCGAGTTCGAGTTTGAGACGGCTGGAGACATTTTTCTCCGCCCGACAGTTGTTATTGATCTCCCTTCCTGGTATCCGCCCTCCGCCACTGCTCTGAATCCTTCCTTGCTCTTTACGGAACAGGGTACAGGGAACACCTACGGCTATACGAACGGCGTGGGATATTTCTTGTTCAAGAAGATTCAGATTTTCCAGGACAAGTTGCTCCTTCAGGAACTCACTGGGGACTCCCTGTTTGCGCTAAGAGCATCCCGAGGATCCCTTAACTCTGCCTATATGGAAAATGCGCTCGCAGGATTTCATGACGGTACGGCAGCCTCGATTGCGGCCAATGCGACTCCCTCCCGCATTCGTCTTGAGCTTCCCTTTCTCGGAGGGCATAATGGCTTCCCAAGCATTGCGATGCGCAAGCAGACCTTTAAACTGCGCCTGGAGTTACGGCCGCTTGAGCAGCTGATTGAGTATTCTGACCCGGCGGCCACGGTTGCGCCGAAGCCCTGGGGCACCACCTTTGTACATATGAGCTATGTCGGTCAAACGCTTGGGTTGACATCAATCTCCTCATCAGTTAGATTTGGAGCTAACAAAGAACCATACTTTATATATATTACAACAGGATTAACAACTATACCTATCGGAGTTCCTGCACAGATTATTAACTCTACGGATGCAACAAACTCCTATTATGCGAAAGTAATGTCCTACGCTCCTGTATCTGGTCTGTTAGAACTATCACCTGTTGCGACGAATATTCAGGGAATCTTTGATGGAACCCCGACACTCTACAACGTTATTGCACAGGTAGAAAGCTTTACGGCGCTCCAGCGGACCCAGATGGCCTCCCCTACGCTTCAGCTGGAGACACGGCACACCTATGTCGACGGTGAGACGCAGCTTGCGCTGCGATCCACGACGCTGGAAATCCCCTATTCCCGCCCCTATGAAAATACATATGTGATTAGCCCTGCTGAGTATGCGCCGATTGTGAAAGGGGTTGCGGCGTATGTGACACGGAGGGTAGATGCGCAGCATCCGGCTTCCCGACTCCTGTGGTATTCGAGATCGCAGAATGATTTGCGGGCCAATAGGCGGTGGAAATTCATGAACAGCATGGGTGATAATGAATATTATGCGGCACAATCGCTGATTATTGCGTCGAGAGACAGGGAGACGTTGTTTACACCCTATGTGTGGAATCTCTTGACGCATCATGCAAAAGAGGATAGAGATCCAGGCTATGGCATTGGGGAAATGTCATGGGATCTCGGAGATATTCGAGGGCGCAGGGCCCCCTGGGATCGGCAACCTGAAGGGACGATTAACTTTACTACAGCGGATCGGCCAACTCTCTATACATCGCTGAGCCTCGCTCCGAATGATACGATTCTTGGGACACCATCAACAGAAATGACCGCAGTGGTTGATACATGGGGCCTGTATTCGATTGAACAGGATCGGGGTGTCTTGAAATATGGAAACTAATGCGCATAAAGCCGATACTCTTAAAAGAGTATGAGTGGCAGCGTTAGCCCAACCTTTACAGATGCACAGTACCAGGCGGCGGCCGCCCAGTATATAGCATCCGGCAGTTATCCGTCCTCGTGGGCAACTATGATTCAGGGATTGAATACAGGTGGTTCTGTTGCAGCGCCAACAACGGCGGATACCCGGTATCAACAGGCCACCGCTGCTGCGCAGGCCGCCCAGGCAGCCTATCTGTCTCAGATGAGGCAACCTACAGCTGCTTCAAGGGCTCCAAACTGGATGGTGAATGCGAACTCCGCAGGCCAAGTGTTCTATACGGACACTGTTTCTGGTCAAGTGATTCCTGTACCGAACTGGATGCGATCGGGCTCGGTGTTCACAAACTCTGCGACAGGGCAGCAAACGGCCACGCCGCCACCGTTTCCCTCACAGAGCGTCGCACAGGCCCCGGTTCAGAGCGCCACACCCACGCTGAATGATGTGAGCAACTATCTTTCCAAGCTGCTTAGCGGGTCTAGTTCCCCTGCCAAGCTTACCTATGCGCAGCTTGCTGCACAAGGAGCTGGGTCTGCGAATGCGCAGTGGCTCTCGGGGATTCGCCCCTATCTCGCAGGAAGTAGCTCTGTAAATCCTCTTGGACCATATTTACTTCCTGGAACTGGTTCTGTCCCTGGTTCCTCTAGGTACGGATCCGCTCCAAGTCCTCCCGTTCAACGGTACCCTTCAACAACTGGATCTGGATCTCTCGATCCAAAAGCGACGAGTACAGATTGGATGTTTCGAGGGCAGGGTTCCGGCGTAAATACTCCTATTACAAGCGATGAAGCCAAGGGGGTTAAGAAATCCAGCGATATTGATGCTATCACGTATTCTGCATCGATTAATGATGAGCCGAAGGCAAATGGGCCTATTACAACTCTACTTGACCTTGTGAACCGTGACCAGCAGGAAAATGATCTCTTTCCTCTTCGGACAGAAATCACATGGTTTGCGCGTAACACTGAGCGGCGTCTGATTCCCTTCACCCCCAGTGTTCAAGAAATCGCCCTACGTGGTCCTGGGGCCTTTGGTCAGCGGTTCACCTTTGATCTCGGGTCCATTGTGGTAGGTGATCTTCTTCTTGGAGCTGCGCTTCAGATTCAGCTGGACCATTGGCTTGATGCGCAGTCCCGTAATATGTATCTTGCGGAAAAACTCCAGTATAGCTCGCAGGAGCGCCCCACAGCTTGGGAATACGCCAATAGTCTTGGAACATCGATTATTCAGCAAGCTGAGCTCGAAATAGATGGCAAGACGATTGAGACGATTGACGGCGATTTTATTCATGTCTTCTCGGCGCTGTTTCCTGAATATAATACGCAGGTGGGAATCGCCTATGACCATCTTGGACAAGTCTCGATAAAGCGGTTAACTGACCTCCATCGTAGACCGACGATTTATCCGATTGAAAATGGCAATCTCAACTGTGTTCTTCCCTTCTTTTTCATGCGCACTCGACTAACAGAGGCCCTTCCAATGATTGCGATTCGTGAGGGCCATGTCAAGATTAATATTACGCTGAGACCCTTCTCGGAATGTGTGCGGCAAATGCGTGGATTCCGTGACACCTGTACATCGGTTCCACCCCCGACACCCATACCGTTTATTCCACAGGGATCAAAGTGGATCTATGATCCAAAGACTCAGGCGGGATCCTGGGATGTGCCAGCGCAGTACAGTTTTACTATTGTGTTAGAGGGGGAAACATATAACTGGAACTTTGCTGCGGCGACTGGGCGAGGAAACTGGGTGACTCCCCCACCGAAG
>Ga0114980_10000596_pt1 | contig 26001 bp, 17 predicted proteins | sample S_140806_EF_Meta_FD_87018 | JGI IMG/M metagenome (GOLD analysis project Ga0114980, IMG submission 87018) | Freshwater microbial communities from Lake Simoncouche, Canada to study carbon cycling - S_140806_EF_MetaG | ecosystem: Environmental > Aquatic > Freshwater > Lake | place: Lake...
ACATGGCGTACCGTGATGGCCTACGCGGAAACGTAATGGTGAAACGTTTCACTGTTACAGGTGTTACGCGTGACAAAGAGTATAATCTTACTCGCGGAGCGAAGGATTCAAAGGTTCAGTATTTCTCTGTGAGTCCGAATGGTGAGAATGAAATTATTACGGTATTCCTTACTGAGAAATCAGGAGCGCGCAAGACGGAATTCGATATGGATTTGTCGGCGGTTGCTGTTAAAGGTCGCGATGCACAAGGAAATATTCTGACGCGTTATCCTGTGCGTAAGGTTGTGTTGAAGGAGAAAGGCAAAGCGGATATTAAGTTGCTTAAAGTGTGGTTTGATGATGCAACACATCGTTTGAATTACGACGGAAAAGGAACCTATATCGGAGAGTTTGGACCGGAGGATAAATTGTTCACCGCAACACAAAGCGGACATTACCGCATGACCGGCGTTGAAACATCATTGCATTTTGACGAAGACATGATCATCATTGAGAAATACAATCCTTCAGCTACCACAACCGTATTGTATCTCGATGGTGAGAGCAAACAATACATGGTGAAGCGATTTGTATTTGAATTGACAGACAAGAAAACACGTTTCATTACTGATCATAACGATTCACTCCTAGAAGCTATTTCAAATCATCCTGGGCAGAAAATCGAAGTGAAATTTGCCAAGGTGAAAGGTGTGGAGCCGAAGCCTGAAACGATTGATGCCGACACATTCATTGAGGTTCGATTGATGCGCGCCAAAGGGAATAAAGTGAGCGGAGAAAAAATCAAGGATATTGAAATGATTGACCCTTTCGCAGAAATTTCTGATGAGGAAATCGAGATGGAAGAGAGCGGACTATCCCCAATGGAGAAGTTGAAACATCTGAAAGGGAAAAAAGGCAAAGGCGGGAAACCGCAGATGGAATTATTTTAGACCTCTGACCTCAGACCGTTGAATTAGGCTCAGGTCTGAAGTATCATTTCTCATTTCTTATGTCAAAAACAGCAATTGTCTTCGGTTCTAACGGTCTTATTGGTAGCCAACTTCTGCCGTTGCTTTTTGCTGATTCGCACTATGCTGAAGTGAAGGTTTTCGTTCGCCGCTCATTGGGAATTGTGAACAGTAAACTCGAAGAAATTATCACCGACTTTTCTGACCTCGACAGTTTGCGCAAGCAGGTAACCGGAGATGTTGTTTTCTGTTGTTTAGGTACAACAATAAAAACAGCAGGCTCTGAAAAAGCATTCCGGAGAGTAGATTTTGAGTTGGTGCGTTGGGCTGCAGTAGCTGCACATGAAAACGGAGTGAAACGTTTCCTGGTAGTTTCTTCAATGGGCGCAAGTGCAGACTCGAAGAATTTCTATCTCCGTACGAAAGGAGAAATGGAGAAAGCTGTTGCGGCATTGAATTTCGAAAAATGCATCATAGTAAGGCCATCCATGCTCCTCGGTCCGCGGAAGGAATTTCGAATGGGTGAAAAGGTGGGACAATTCTTTATGTTGGCATTCGGACTTTTCATTCCTGCAAAATACAAAGCCATTCAGGCATTGACAGTAGCGAAGGCATTACTTGCAACTGCGTTAGATTCAAAGTCAGCAGGTGTTCTGGAAAACGACGTTTTGCGAAAGTATAGATCTTAGTTCGTGTATCTAAGTGAATGTATTGAACACTTTCTGTTCTATTTCTCTAACACATCGTCCAGATTCCCGTGAGCCATTTTGAAACCTTCCTGAAAGCCCATGTCAATCAATTGTTGAATATCGGCTTCAGATTTGAAACTCATCACAACTTCTACTGCCGTTGCGTTCCCGTCTGATGAGAAATTGGTGTTCCAATTTGTACTTGCAATTTCCGTATTCTTCTTTCCATGCTCATCACAGAATGAGTCAATTCCGGAGAAGTTCTTCAATATGGAGATTGATTCATATTCCGCAATTCCCCAGGACTTTTCTCCTTGCGGACCTTGCATGCAATACAGCCACGATCCGCCAACTCTGAAATCCATTGATTTGGTCATTGCTTTCCAAGGCTTTGGCGCCCACCATTGATCTAATATTTCAGGGTCTGTCCAGGCGCGCCAAACGATTGTCAGCGGAGCATTGAAGGTGCGTGTAATGCGCATGGTTTTGTTAGCAAGGTCTTTCGTAAAGACAGTTTCATTTTTTGCGGCCATGTTTTTTCGGTTTTAAGTTGGCGAGTATATCGTCTAGTTTATCAAATTTCTTCTCCCAGTGTTTTTTGAATGGCTTGAGCCAATCGTTTACTTCTTTCAATTTGGAGGTTTGCACTGTGTAATAGTATTCTCTTCCTTCGATGGAATAGGAGAGAAGTCCACACTCCGTGAGAATTTTCATGTGTTTGGAAATTGCCTGTCGGCTCACATTAAAACTTTCTGCAACCGCATTTGGGGTCATCGGGTTTTGGGTGATTAATCCGATTATTTCTCTTCGGGTTGGATCGGCAATGGCCTGAAATACGTCTCTTCTCATATCGGGGCGGTTTATGTGCTACTATTCGGTTGCAAATATATGCAATTAATCGGTTGCACAAATATTTTCATGAAACTGTTCTGAAAAGCGAAGCTATTTGCTCAAATACAGAGCTGCAAACTTTCCCTTATTTGATAATATTCGGACGCGTACCACCAAACAACACCTGATTTACACCTTCACCGGCAAGGAAATCGTGCGGGAATCCCATTTCAATTGCACTCACTTCATTTAACGCATTCATGTGCTCATCCGGAATCACCACGTTTACAGCACCGAGACTTTCTGCCAATTGATGCGCTTTTGCTGAACCTACAATCGGAATGGATGTATGTTCTTTCTGCATGGCCCAACGTATTGCAACCTGAGCAGGAGTAACGCCCATTTGTGAGGCAACGTCAACCAGTACTTTTACAATTGATGTAGCTCTGTCATTGCGACGTGTGCTGTTTTCTTTCTCACGACCTGTTTCACCTTTCAGATATTTTCCGGTTAATGCTCCGCCGGCAAGTGGTGCCCAAGGTGTAACAGCCAATTTCATTTCTTTCGCCATCGGGACAAGATCGCGTTCCGGAGTGCGTTGCAGTAAACTGTACTCAACTTGAAGTCCTGTGAATTGCGTCCATCCTCGTAACTCTGCAATAGCATTGGCGCGGGAAACAATCCATGCAGGTGTATCAGAAATTCCGATGTAATTGATTTTTCCCATGCGTACTAAATCATCCAGTCCACGAAGAATTTCTTCAGTGGGAGTAAGGAAATCCCAAGCGTGAAGCCAAAACAAATCGATGTAATCTGTGTTCAATCGCTTCAGACTTCCCTCTAAAGAGCGCATCATGTTCTTGCGGTGATTACCTGAAAAGTTCGGATCGTTCATTCTATCCTGCAAAGAGTATTTCGTTGCTACAACGAAGTGATCTCTGTCGGCATGAATAAATTCACCTACATACTTTTCGCTCGTGCCCTCTGTATAACGGTTCGCAGTGTCAATGAAATTACCACCTGCATTCGCATAGGTGTTAAATATGTTTTTGCTTTCATCATGATCAGCACCGTAACCCCATTCTGTTCCGAATGTCATTGTTCCCAATGCGATTTCGGATACACGAAGTCCGCTATTGCCGAAAAGTCTGTAGTTCATTGTAAGAGATAAATTGGGTGAAAGATGATGATCAATCTCGAGTCAAGAGCCCAATAATTAATTGTGCTCGTCTTATTGGAGAATATAGCGTAATGTGAATGCAATATCACCATAATGCCTTCCTCTTCCGAATACATCAAATTGCGGCTTCACATCAAATCCGAGTGTGAAAGGAAAGTCTTCGAATTGGTATTCCACTCCGGCAATTACATCAATTCCTAAAGACAAGTAATAATTTCTGTATCCGGTAGCATGCCAAACACCGTTACTATCGTAGTAACCTGTTCCGGTGTAGCCATAGTATCCGTAATAGGCGCCGCCAAAATATCCTACGTGAGCACCTGCTCCAAGGAACCAGTCCATTCCCGGCACTCCTGGTAATGGGTTGTGCATTTCGTACAATGCAGTAAGACGAATTCCACCGTAACTCCATCCTCGACTAAGAATAGCCTCCACTGCACGTTGTTCTTTGATGAAGTGTTTAAATGTGAATCCACCTTCAATTCCTCCACGAAGTCCTAGTCCTGTAAGGTAGCCTGCTTCACCACCGGGTTCTGTGCTCTTTGCAGATTTCGCTGTTGTTTGCGCAAGAATAGGAGAAGTGCATGCAATGACTACTGAGAAAATAAGTACAAGTGATCTTAATTTTGACTTTTTCATAATTAAACTTTGATTGATCTGTGTCGTAATGTGAAGTATAGTAGCGTCAATTCCTTAGAGTTTGTGACTGCTACTTAACTTTATCTTATTTCAGCTAAAATTACCGAAAAAGATTCTAGCCTGCAATGATGAAATTGAGCCCTTCTTTGAATTGCCTTTGCAAAAGTATGTTACGTATTTGTGATCCGGCACCACGGTTTCCAACGAGACTTAAAATGAATACTTGGCTGGGAGAAGTGAATTCATCCAATGTATGAACTTTGTAACCGTCGTATGTCTTCCCGATTTTAGCTGGATCAACGTCAATAAATCCTCCAATTGCTATTTCACCGTTCAATAGCTCTTTTGCTTTTTTTCTCGTTACGCGACCTGCTCCGCACAAGAAAACTATTTTCTCTTTCGCATTTGATTTCAAGAAATTGATCAGGTACTTACTTTTTGCGGATTCAAAAGCTTTAGACGAATATCGCGCATCATTACGCGTAATACGCGTGGGCGGATCGTTCCAAGTGAATAGAATCTTCGGCACTTTTGCAAAGCGCACGCCTTTGTCGATCCAGCGCAGCCACATCTCGTAGTCTTCAGGAAAGTCGCCAGTTATGGCACCACCAAAAGCGTGAAATAATTCTGTTCTGAAAAGTACACTTGGATTGCAAATAGATGATTCTGCGAAACGATTATGTACAATTTCTTCGTGCGTTGTGAGCGTATTGATCCAATCGACATGCAGTGCGTAGCCTTGCTGCGTAGCACGATTTCCTCCGTACTGAACAAGGCAACTTACAACTCCTACTTCAGGATGCTGTTGTAAATAGTCTACTTGCATCTCGAGTCGATCTGGGTGCATTTCGTCGTCCGCATCCATTCTTGCAATATACTTTCCTCGAGCTTCGCGCATTCCGCAATTAAATGCTTCTGCAACTCCAGAATGCGGTATGGTAATCACACGAATTCTTGAATCTTGAATTGCCAATTGTTGTAGTAGGTCTTCGGAGTTGTCGGTTGAGGAGTCATTGACAACGATCAGTTCGAAGTCGCGAAATGTTTGTCGCAGAATGCTGTTTACGCTTGCCTGAAGAAACAAGGCACCGTTGTAAACCGGAAGTATAACAGAAACTGCAGGAATGTCCATTGTGTAAAGTTACACTACGAACAGTTTCTACAGTAGGTGTCGCAAGAAAATGTGTTGAGCGGTTGCGTTATATTACCTAAAGATGATCACTCTTTCAGACTTCAAAAAATGGTCTTCTTCAGAAATGCGAAGGAAATACATTCCGTTAGCTAGCTGGTCGGTCGCTATCTCTATTCTGTTTCCACGAATGCCATTTAGAACTTGTACTGTCTTACCATCCAGCGTTACTATTTCTAACGTGCCGCAATTAAGTTCTGCCTGCGTCGTTACTACAACTTGATCAGTAGCCGGATTCGGACTTAGAGTCAACGAAGCTTGCTGTTCAAAATCTTGCGTTGAGGAAGTTGTGCAAGGATAGGGAAGGTAGCATGTATCATTGTCGTACACGAAAACTACTGTTCCAATAAAGTTTGTCCAATTTGTATTGGTACTAGTTGCCGGATAGATTTGTGTTGTTGTGCCGAATTGACCGAAATAGAACATGCTTCCCGTTCCAATTACATTGATAGATTGGTCGAGAATTTGATAAACAAATGGGTAATTGATGAATCCGGAATCCACAATACTCACAGAAACTGCGATGCCGTTATTTACAGTATCGTTTGCAATCAATGTTACACACAACGAGCTACAAGTGATTGTTTGTGCCTTTGTTACCACTGGCGACAACAATAGTAATAGAAGTATAGCGATGGAATTGAGACATCTTTTCATTGCTGTAGCGGCAGTGTTGTGATTACTATCTTAGAAATTATTTCTGAGTACGAATAGTGTACACTTAGTAGTTAATCACGCGTTGAACGAATGATTCATCAGCGTTGTAGGCGCGAACAACGTATACTCCCACAGTAGGTAAGTACATATCATACCGTTCAGAAGGAGCCAATAAGTATGTAGATATTACCTGTCCGGAAGTTGAATACACTTCTATATGCAATGTCTTGTTAGTTGCTGATTGCACAGAAAAATTATTGGAGAATCCCGAAATGGAAATGAGCGCATTCTGAGATTGATGTACTTCCGGAAGCGAAGTCCAATTGCCGCAAAGCAAACTGTCGTTGTAACTAACATCCAAAGTGGATAAGATGCGTGTGTGTGTGATGAATGAAGTTTGGTTAGTGTTGACGGGAAAGTCTCGGCAAATCCATTGTGAAAAGGAACTACACGTGAGTAAAGTGTCTTTGGCAATACAAAGCCCATTTCCATCCAATTGAATTGAGGCCAACGAGTTGCCGTCGTTCGCCGCGAATACTGGAAATACGATGTCATTGTTCGGTCCATAGAAATCGATTCCATTGATAGCGCCTGATACGAAGTACCATTGCGGACTAGAAATTGCAGTTACCGTTTTGCACCAATCCATTGTAGCGTTGCTTGGGTCGAACTTGAGCATGTAAAATTTGTATGAGCTACTTGTTGTGTCTTGCATTATGCCATTGATCACTACATTTCCGTCAGGAGCTACGACCATATTGTTCACAAATAAAGCAGTGTTGGTATTGGGTGGGTTTATTCTCCAAGAATTCATAACATTTAAGGCCGTGTCAAGTTTCATTACATAATAGTGGTTGTCTACTGCAAACGGTACTCCATCGAATGTGTAGGCAATCACGTAGTAGCAAGTGTCTTCCTTCGACCAAGTAATGTGTCTTACGCCTGTATGAATTCCTGCGGATGAATCAATTTGAATGCGCTTACTATTAAGTATTTGCCCCTGATTTCCAGAATGAATAACGATTCCACTTCTTTGTTGAGTGGTCTGATCTATTTCTTGTCCCATGCTAATATATCCGCTTCCAAATGCGGGATGAATGTCATAAACATTAGAACCAAGGCTGCCAGGGGCGCTATAGTCTGCAACCCATTCTGTATTGCCATCCTTGTCAAATTTAGCGAGACCATAATCCATCGCGCAAGCGCCAAATACTGCCACAAAACCAGAATCGTTTTCGGCAGAGCGACAAACATTTCCAGTGCTCAGGATTCCTGTAGCTCCTAGCGTGTAGTACTTGCAAAACAATACATTGCCTAGATTGTCTGTTTTCAAAAAGTACGTTTGCGCAGAATCAACAAATACACCAACGTATCCATGATCATCGAGTTCGGCTGCATTCGACAACGATGCAGATTGAGATGTGGCATACGTTTTTGTCCAAATCGTGTTGAATGCGCTATCGAATTTGACGTAAGCAACGTAGTGCGCGTTTGGTCTTGCACTTGCGGAAATCATGTAGCCACCATCGGAAACCGTATCTAGTTTGCTAATGATTGGCGCAGTATTCGCATAGGGCATTCTATCTCCAAGGATGTTGCGATAGAAACTGTTTTGGGCACTTGTAGTTAAAATGGCAAGTACAAGGGCACCAGTTAGTAGTGTTTGTTTCATTTTTTGGAATTGGGGTTTCTAAAAGTACCTTAATAATGGTAAATCGGCAACAGTACAATTCCTTTGGGCTCACAATTTGATATTCCAAATTCTTCACGTTATCCCTTGGTTCAAGTATCTTTACTTTCATTATGCACACGAAAGTTGGAATTGATATTTCTTTTGCCGCTAACCTTCTCAAAAACGGGGAACTGGTGGCCATTCCAACGGAAACGGTTTATGGACTTGCAGCTAATGCACTCGATGCCGATACAGTGCTCAAGATTTATGAAACGAAAGGGCGTCCAGCTTTTAATCCGCTCATTGTTCACGTTCACGATGCAAATCAATTTGAAAAATATGCTAGTGAAGTTCCTGCATTGGTCATGGAACTCGCTGCGAAATTTTCTCCTGGTCCGTTGACTTTTGTTTTGCCGAAGAAGGACATCATTCCAGACATAGTTACTGGTGGTGGAAGTACAGTTGCTTTGCGCGTACCTGGACATCCGCTTACGTTGAAATTACTTTCACAACTCGATTTTCCTCTTGCCGCCCCAAGTGCAAACCCATTTGGATATATTTCTCCGGTTTTGGCAGAACATGTTGCGGAACAACTAGGGGGGAAGATCGCATATATTTTGGATGGCGGACCCAGTATGATTGGAGTGGAATCTACTGTTATCACAATAGAGGACGACAAAATAATTATTCTACGCTTGGGCGGTGTTCCAGTAGAAGACTTGTTTAGCACGGGGGCTGAAGTAGTGTTACGCGTTAATCAGTCATCAAACCCGAAATCGCCTGGACAATTGAAGTCGCATTATGCTCCTCGAATTCCGCTTGTTATTGGTGATGTGAATGTAACCACAGCTGCATTCCCGGAGAAAAAAGTTGCGGCGTTAGTATTCTTTGAGAAGAATTTTACTTCGAATATTGTTGCTGAAGAAGTGCTCTCTCCTTCAGGCGACTTGAAAGAGGCAGCTCGCAATCTTTTTGGTGCTTTGCGTCGACTTGACAAATCTGGAGCAGACATTATTGTAGCGGAGCATTTCCCGAATTATGGATTTGGTCTTGCTATTAATGATCGTCTGGAACGGGCCGCTTTCACCGAAGCGTGAAATTGAAACATTATTCAAATCTGAATTCTACTCTGCGATTAAGGGTAACGTCGGTTGTGCTCACTGGTTCAGTACTGCCATATCCACCATATCGTATTCGATTTCTATCAATTCCGGTTGAAACCAGATAATCGGCTACTGCTTTTGCTCGAGCACTTGATAGTTGGAGGTTATGCGCTTCATTACCTGTTGTATCTGTATATCCGCGAATCTCCACTTTCAGATTTTCTTTTTGCTTGAGTTCGGCGGCGATAGCATGGAGCTGCAAGTATGATTCCGGTCGGAGTGTGGCTCGATCCAAATCAAAGTTTATTCCACGTGCAATGAATGTTTTTCCGGGTTGAAACTGGCTGGAAAAAACCGGATTGGAAACGATAGTGTTCGTAACTCCATTAGATGGAATAACGCACATATCGTCTATGTAGTAATACGCAAACGGACATAGATAATATCCGCCTTGTCGCTGCGAATGCACAGTAAAAGTATCATTGAGAAAGTTTCCAATGGTGAAATACTGTTCTCCGCCTTGCGCAATAAATGTGTTTTCTACCTCAATCCATTTTTCAGGTTCTTTGACCATTCCCTGAACATTCAAAATAACCTGAGGAGATGCTTTGATCGTGAATTGGTGCGTATTGTCTTTGTAACGCTCTTTGTTGAAGTAAACACCCATTTGATTCACGAGATATTGGCCATACGCTCCGGTACAAACTTTCATTTTGAACGAGTAGGTTTTGCCTTTCTCGAGCGGTTTATTTAGCTGACCGGTTAAATACTCGCGATACTCTCGTCCCGGCAACCAATTGATCATTCCCGCAAAAGCGTTGCCACTAGCAGGCTCATGAGGACCGGCATAAGGATCCAGATTCATTGGAGTTTTCACATCAGCGCGAAAAAAATAGTCGGAACTTCCGCTAGTAGGTTGACTCCATCCTTCAACAGAATATCCGGAGAACATATCGCCTTGATACATCCACGCTCCGAACGATTTCGGGACTTCATGCGATTCAAAATCAGGATTCACTACGAGATTTTGGGCCGTTACCATGATATGTAACAGCTGGACAGTAACAATGAGTTTGATGCGCATCATTTCATCGGTTTTCAACATAATGCATTGAGAACGGAAAAGTCACAGAAATAGTTGTGCGTTCTCGTTCCGATCAAACGAGACAGTCTCACAAAATTATCCGCCCTGTAATTTGAAATAGTTCGGTCTTTTGAATTGGTTGGGACGTAATCAGAGAGGACATAAAAACGTACTTTTACGTCCGGACTGTACCAACAAGCGGTTCACATGAAAGTCTGATTGTATCGAAATACTGAAGCATTCGAAATGAATAAGATATTGGTAGCCAACCGTGGCGAAATTGCATTGCGCGTAATGCGTTCCTGCAAAGAAATGGGGATTAAGACTGTGGCTGTTTTCTCTGAAGCCGACAGAAACGCACCTTTTGTGAAGTATGCAGACGAAGCTGTTTGCATTGGTCCGCCACCATCAAATCAATCATACCTTAAGGGTGATAAAATCATTGATGTTGCCTTAGAATTAGGCGTACAGGGCATTCATCCTGGATACGGATTCTTATCTGAAAATGCTGAATTCGCTGCTGCGGTTGCAAAAGCCGGGATCACGTTTATCGGACCCTCTCCGGAGGCTATGGACATGATGGGTGATAAGCTCTCTGCGAAAGCAGCGGCGAAAAAATACAAGATTCCAATGGTTCCGGGATCAGACGGGGCAATCTCATCGCTCGAAGAAGGAAAGAAGATTGCAAATGACACCGGATTTCCGCTTCTCATCAAAGCAAGCGCCGGAGGTGGTGGAAAGGGAATGCGGATTGTTGACAAGATTGAAGAGTTTGAAGAGCAGATGAAGATGGCGGTTAGTGAAGCTACTTCTGCTTTCGGGGATGGTTCCGTATTCATCGAGAAATATGTTGCGGGACCAAGGCATATCGAGATTCAGGTAATGGCCGATAACCATGGTAATATCTGTTATTTGTTTGAACGTGAATGTTCAGTTCAGCGCCGTCACCAAAAAGTGATTGAAGAAGCACCTTCGAGCGTACTTACCCCTGAAATTCGTAAAAAAATGGGGGAATGCGCGGTTGATGTAGCTCGCGCATGTAATTATTCTGGCGCCGGAACGGTTGAGTTTTTGCTGGATGAAAATCGGAATTTCTATTTCCTGGAGATGAATACCCGACTTCAGGTAGAGCATCCTGTTACGGAAATGATTACCGGAATTGACTTGGTTAAGGAGCAGATTCGGGTAGCACGGGGCGAAAAACTTTCCTTCACACAAGACGATTTGAAAATTAATGGTCACTCGATTGAAGTTCGGGTATATGCTGAAGATCCAACCAACAACTTCTTGCCCGATATCGGTAAGTTGGTGACGTATCGTCGTCCGCAAGGAACCGGAGTTCGCGTGGATGACGGACTCGAAGAGGGCATGGATATTCCGATCTATTACGATCCAATGATAGCGAAGTTGGTGACCTGGGGAAGTAACCGTGAAGAGGCTATGGATCGCATGATTCGTGCTATTGATGAGTACCGAATTTCAGGAGTAGAAACTACGCTTTATTTTTGTCGTTTTGTACTTGAACATAAGGCATTTAGATCAGGTGACTTCGATACACACTTTATTAAGAAATACTTCAAGCCGGAGATGCTGAAATCAGCCAGAAAAGAGGAAGAGGAGATAGCAGCAATGGTAGGCAGCGAGTGGTTTTCTTCACAGAAAAAGTCGCCTAAAACGGTGGGACAAACAAGTGCAGTTTCGGCTTGGAGAATGAATCGAAGCTAGGATTGGGTGTGCAAGGGTACCCACCCTCAAAGGGTTATATCCCTTTCAGGGTGCCACCCTCAAAGCGTTATAACCCTTTGAGGGTTAACTAGGGTTAATTCCACCCTTTTACCCATTGTTAACAACTCTGCACCCCCTTTTTTGTAACAATCGCCCCGCCACCAGCGTTATGCTTGTACATTGGCACATGGTTTGGTTCATGTGTATATCATGAAAAACGCGCTATATCTCCTTTTACTCTTTGGTCCGTTTCATGCGGGCGCGCAGAGTTTGTTTGTTGGTGATGTAAAAGAGTATCCAAGTAACATGGTGTCGTATTCATTCGACGAGAACGGAGATACTATGCCTCACATCACGCACTACACCTGCGTTATTGTTGGTACCAAAGTCTTCAAAAACAATCGGGAAAAACTAAAGTGGGATAAGCTCAAACGTGATGTGAAAGCAGCTTACCCATATGCCGTTCTTGCGAGAATGAAACTGGCAGAAATGGACTCTCAGTTGGTGCTGATTAAAGGTGAAAAGGAACGAAAGGAATTCAACGAGAAGTGTGAAAAGCAGCTGACCGACCAGTTCGAAGCCGATATGAGAAACCTTTCATTTACGCAAGGTAAGATCCTGTTCAAATTGGTCGACCGTGAAACCGGTTCTACTACATACCAGCTGATCAAACAGCGTCGTGGATCGTTTTCGGCTTTCATGTGGCAGAGTGTTGCCTTCGTTTTCGGTAACAACCTTAAAGCTGAATATGATCCGAATGGTGAAGATAAGCAGATTGAAGAGGTCGTACAGTTGATTGAATTGGGAGTGTTGTAATACCACAACGCCGATTATTAACCGCGCTTATTATCCCGACTCTTCAACCTTCCTCCGGCGAAAAAGTACTTCTTGTAATAGGCTTCTTTCAAATCACTTACGATCACTCCGTTGTGAACAGATGCATGAGCAAACTTGTCGTTGCCAAGGTATACACCCACATGTGAAATCTGTCCTTTGCGTATTTTGAAAAACAGGATATCGCCTTCGCGCAGACTGTCTCGCGGAACCGTATCTACTTGAGAATACAGCGAAAGTGCACTACCGGCTAATTTAATATGGTACGCAGTGTCATACATTGCACATACAAAGCCGGAGCAATCTATTCCTGATTTATCGCGGCCGGCATACTTGTATTTGGTTCCGGTCCATTCATAAACCTGATTATAAAGCACTAAAGAACTCGCAGAATCGGGATGCAATCCGTATTTCGCATAGTACGTGTAAATCGGCGGAAGAACAGTGTCAGATTTTACCAGAACTTGAACAGCAACGGAATCTGTTTGCGAAAACACCAGTCCTTGCGAGAGCATCAGCACCACCAAAGTGGCTATGTTCTTAAATGCTGTCATGCTTTCACAAGTTCAAACCAGACTTCTCTTCCTGCGCGTGGCTGTATGGAATTGATACACGACTCCAGTTTTCTGACTTTGAAATTCGGAGTGAACAACTTCCGGTATTCTTCACTATTTCCGCCAAATGGAGGGTGATCTGAATTCATCGGATCGTTAAAAAGAAGTCCAGCCAAAACTCCGCCCGAATGGAGCAGTGAACTCATCTTGTCGACATATTTAGTGCGCAAAACAGGATCCAGAGCACAGAAAAAAGTCTGCTCCAGAATGAAATCAAACGGCTTTTCTTCCACCTTAAAAAAGTCGCTGCATATCAAGTGACTAGGTGGAAAATCTGGAACACGTTTTGAAAACTGCATCAGCGCTTCCTCCGCAAAATCAACAATAAAAACAGATGTGAATCCTGCCGCGTGCAGATACTCCGCTTCATATGCATTTCCGCATCCAGGAATGAGAATACGTGTGTCTTTGTCTCCAATTGAATGGACGAAATCAACAAGTGCAGGCGAAGGATATCCAATATCCCATCCGGTCTCGCGTTTTACCCAACGCTCATTCCAGTATTGATCATCCAATTTCAACTTCTCCATGATTCAAAAGTACGATCATTTGGGTTAACCGAAGTTTAACAGTATTGTTCAAAATTCCGGCTGTTTCACTGATGATGGAACGCCATTTGCCTGTAAACTTACGTAAACCTATGATCGATTATATTGAAGTTGAAGTGCAGGTAAATCCTAAGCAACCGGGAACGGATTTGCTGATCACATTATTGGCTGAAAATGGATTCGAAAGTTTCGCAGAAACTCCGACTGGTTTTCAGGCTTGGATACCTCGTGAGCAATTTCACGAAGACCTTCTGCTAGCTGTAAATCAACTAGATGCAGAACTAGGTGTGGCATCTTGTTCTTGGAAAATTGTTCCCGGGCAAAACTGGAATGCGGAATGGGAATCTTCTTATCAGTCTGTTCGAATTGATAACCGATTGCTGATCCGTGCGCCGTTCCATGAACCCGATCCTTCGGTTGGAATTGAATTAATCATTCAACCGCAGCAATCCTTCGGAACCGGTCATCATCCTACGACATTATTAATCGCCGAAAAGTTATTAACACTGCCATTGTCCGCGCGTTATATCATGGATCTCGGTTGCGGAACGGGTGTTCTTGCTATTCTGGCTCACCGCTTAGGTGCCGGCAAAGTGGAAGGGGTGGATATTGAAGGTCCGGCAGTTGAGAATTCTATTGAGAATGCGCGTAACAATAATGCGGAGTCAATCGTCTTTACTCAAGGTACTGCCGATGTTTTACAAGGGAAAGCCTACGATGTGATTCTGGCGAACATTAACAAGAATATTTTGAAAGCTGCAATGTCACAATTCTCAGAATCTGTTAAACCGGGAGGCGATCTATTGCTCAGCGGTTTCTTCGTTACGGATGCTGATGAGTTAACGGTTGCGGCTGCAGGATCTTTTGAATTCAGCGAATTGAAAAATAACGGAGAATGGGCAATGTTGCACCTCCGCAGAAAATCTTAAGTTCTATGAAACGATCACGGTTAATTATCCTTATCGGTTTACTGCTCAGCAGTGTTGGCGTTCGACTCTCCGCTCAAACGATGCCTAAGTCGTTTACGGAAGACAATGTGAAGTTCATAGCTGAACTCCGCGATTTTTTTGAATCGAACGACAAGAAAGAAGGCAAGGATTTCATTGATGATTTCAACGAACAATACTGGCTTACGGGGAAGGTTACTGAGGAAATCAAACAGGCCATGTACAAGAATACCAACGCGATGGCAAAGAAGAAATTCAAGCCTTCACCAGAGTATTACGCCTATATCAATACCATCAAGACAATAATCGATAAGAAAACACCAATGTCCACTTTCAACGATTGGCAAGTGTGTTTCATGAATGTGAGCAACAACCGCAATCAAAAACCATTTTCTGATTTTATTCTGATGGGTCAAAATTTGTTTCGTGATAATACCTTCTATGATACTCCTTCTGGTTCGTGGCAGGCACGTGGAGGTTCATGGAAATTCATGTGCGACAGTATTCCCCAAATTCGCTTTACAAATGTTACGATCAAAGGTGTTGGAAAGAATGATAGCACCTTAATCTATAACACGACCGGAACGTTTAACGTTTCGAAGCAAACTTGGACGGGTCAAGGAGGAAAAGTAGATTGGAAGCGCGCAGGACTTAAAGAAACAGACGTTTATTGTGAGTTGAAAAACTACAATATTGCTTTAAAGAGTATGAGCTTTACTGCCGACTCTGTAACGTTTTACAATAAAATCTACTTCAAGGATAAGCCCTTGAGCGGAAAACTTACCGAGAAACTGACTCCAGACGTCACCAAAGCGAGTGCAAATTATCCTCGATTTGAATCATACAGCAGCCGCTACCAAATCAAGTCGATGTATCCAAACGTGGATTACGAAGGTGGATTCTCGCAGATCGGTTTTAAGTTCATCGGTTCTGGAACGAAAGAGGCTCCTGCGTTTTTCATGTTCAAGCGCAATGGAAAGAACTTCCTCTATGCGTCTTCATTGAGTTTCGCTATTACTGATGAGAAAGTAACTAGTCCGAATACAAGCATTAAATTCTTCCTTGATGCGGACTCTATTGTACATCCGCTCGTCGATTTTAAGTATTTCGTTGACTCTTCGAAAGTTATTCTTTACCGCTCGAATGAAGGTGCTTCTCAGGCTCCTTATTACAATTCGTTTCACAAAGTAGACATGTATGTCGAGCAAATTGTTTGGAAAACGAATGAGCCAACCATTACAATGGGTACACTGCCAACAACAACTCAAGCGGAGGCATCGTTTCCTTCAGTAGATTATTACCGTCAGTATTTGTACGACCGTCTACAACTGATGGATGTTGTTCACCCATTAATCAAGATCCGCAATTTTGTGCGCGATGAAAATGGAGGTGTGACTACGTTTACATTGGCCGCTCTAGCGAAATACTGGAAACTTCCGATAGAGAATCTACGACCTACGATCATGAATTTGTCTAATCAAGGATTCGTGATTTATGATCCAGGAACAGACATGATTACGTACAAGGAGAAGTGTGATACGTACATCGCAGCTAGGGCAGGGAAGAAGGACTATGACAACATCATGTTCAACTCCAAAGTATCGCCTGGAACTCCGAACGCAAAACTCAATCTTCTGAATTACGACTTAACGATTTTCGGAGTAGAGGAAGTTGCTCTTTCTGATTCTCAAAACGTTGTCGTATTCCCTGAAGGTGATCGCATCATTCTCAAAAAAAATAGAAACTTCACATTCGAAGGTTCGATCATGGCGGGTCGCTTCGATTACTACGGAAAACTCTTCTCGTTTACGTACGAAACGTTCACTATGAGTTTGAATAACGTTGACTCTGTGCGTATTTGGGTAGATACACCTGAACGTGATCCGCGCGATCCGAAAGGAGGTTTCAAGCAGGTAAAAGTCCGAAGTGTAATTGAGAATCTCAATGGTGAATTGAAGATTGATAATCCGGCCAACAAGTCGGGAATCTTCAATAAGAAATACGCGAACTACCCGATTTTTACCAGTGAAAAACCGGCATTTGTGTATTACGATAAACCATCAATTCATAAAGGCGTATATAATCGAGACAAGTTCTATTTCAAACTCGATCCATTTACGATTGATAGTCTGGATAACTTCGAGAATAGTGCATTGAAATTCTCTGGAGTTTTTGAGTCGGCGGGAATACTTCCAGCAATTCGAGATACACTTGGATTGCAACCTGATTATTCACTTGGATTTGTTCGTCAGGCGCCTCCGGGTGGATATCCCATGTATGGTGGAAAGGCAAAATTCACCAATACCATTAGCCTTTCGAATAAAGGTCTACATGGTAACGGACGCATCGATTACATCACTTCCACGGCTATTGCCAAAGATTTTACGATGTTCCCCGATTCAACCAATGGCGTGGCTGAAACGTATGACATCAAAGAGCAAAAAATATCTGGTAAAACAGAGTATCCAGAAGTATCCGGTAAGAATGTTTATATCCATTTCGTTCCGAAAAAAGATTACCTCCAGGCAACAAATAAGGATTCAGCATTTGCAGTTTTCAATGATCAGGCAAAGTTGACGGGAACACTTACGCTGGGGCCTAAGCAATTGCTTGGGAAAGGAAAAATGGATTTCTCGAATGCGGAAATGATTTCAGACAAAATGGTGTTGAAGCATCATGTTGCCGATGCCGATACTGCTGATTTCAATTTGAAAGCAACAGAAATGGCTGGAATGGCATTCGCAACTAAGAATTTCAAAGCGCATGTCGATTTTGAAAAACGTGAAGGGGAGTTTAAAGCAAACGGTAAAGGATCAATTGTGAATTTCCCAGTGAACCAGTATATCTGTTATATGGAGAATTTCAAGTGGTTCATGGATAAGAGCGAAATCGAATTGAGCGGAAACAAGGCGAAACCAGGACAAACAGATTTGGATCTCGAAGGACCCGAGTTTATTTCTGTACATCCCAAGCAAGACTCATTGCGATTCAATGCGCAACGAGCGAAATTCGATTACAAGAACTACGTCATTCGCGCTGAAGAAGTGAAAGAAGTTCTGGTTGCCGACGCGCGTATTCTTCCTGATAGTGGTCACGTTACCATTGAGCGTAATGCGTTTATGGTGCCAATGGAAAATGCTAAAATTGAGGCCAACACAGTAACGAAGTATCACCATTTGTTCAACAGTCATGTAGAGGTATTCTCTCGCAGAAGCTACACGGCTTCCGGAGATTACGCTTACGTCGACGAATTGAAGAAGGAACAGTTGATCCATTTCTCGAAAGTGACTCCGGATACATCAGGTCAAACGTATGCGGAAGGTTTCATTGCCGATAGTGCCAAATTCGCCTTAAGTCCTGCATTTGATTATCAGGGTAAAGTAATTCTTGCAGCGAACAATCAGTTTCTCGTGTTTGATGGTTCAGCTGGGCTCCAGCACGATTGTGCGATTGGAAAACGCCGATTGAAATTCAAAGGAGAAATCAATCCTGCGCAAATTTATATTCCTGTCGGATCTCCGCTTGAAGATGATAAGGGCGATCCAATTACTGCGGGTATCATGAGTACAGTAGACTCCGTACACGTATACGGAGCATTCTTGTCGCCACGAAAAGGTAGAACAGATGTGACGGTAGTGGGTGCAGACGGATTCATGTTCTTCGACAAAGCTTCACGCGAATACCGGATTTCAAATAAAGAAAAGTTGGTGGAACGTTCATTACCAGGTAACTATATCAGCTTTAGTACCAAGACCTGCTCTGTTTATGGTGAAGGGAAAATGAACCTCGGGTCTGATTTGGGACAAGTAACACTGCTTCCCGTAGGAAATGCTACCCACAACACAGTGACTCAACAAACTGATTTTGATCTCGTGTTGGCAATAGACTTCTACATGAGTGAAAAGGCGATGGATGTGTTGGTCGAAGATATTAATGCTTCAACATCTTTAGCAGGAACCGAAGCGGCCCGACCTACTTTCCAACGTGCTCTAAATGAGCTTGTTGGAAAAGAGAAGGCGGATAAACTCATCTCTCAGTTGACACTTTACGGTTCTTACAAGAAGTTTCCGGATGAGTTGAAGTACACGTTTTTCTTCACGGATGTTAAAATGACGTGGAATCAAAAGACAAAGTCCTATATTTCCAACGGCAAATTGGGCCTAGGAAGCATAGGTAAGACACAATTCAATAAATTTGTGCCTGGTACAATTATGCTGGAGCGTAAAAAGAGTGGCGACGTGCTCTCCATATACCTCGAGTTAGACAATAGTAAATGGTATACTTTCAGGTATTCCAATGGTGTGAATCTTGTGTATTCTTCGAATGAAAAATTCACAACGATCATCAAGGAAATGAAAGATGATGACAAGAAAAAAGAAGGTGAAAAAGGGCAGAGATCGTATAAATTTACCCTTGGAAGCCCGAATGAGCGTAATTTGATCATCAAAAACCAGAAAAAGGCGGAGGAATCAGGAGGTCCTGAACCCGAAGAAAAGTAATAGAAAAAGATGACCGGAACAGCCATATTTGCTCTAATTCTCGCGTACCTCTTAGGGTCAATTCCTTCTGCGGTTTGGTGGGGAAAAGTGTTTTACGGAACTGATGTGCGCGAGTTTGGAAGCGGAAACGCTGGAGCGACGAATACATTTCGCGTTCTTGGTAAAAAAGCAGGACTGATTGTTCTCACTTTCGACATCTTGAAAGGTTGGTTGGCAGTCACCATGGCAGCAATAATCTCCGAGGCTCCTGCTGGAACGTCACAGTATGTTGATCTACAAATTGTGTTAGGTGTTGCTGCCGTAGTCGGACACATCTTCCCCGTTTTTGCAGGCTTCAGAGGAGGAAAAGGAATTGCTACTCTGTTCGGAGTAATCCTCGCAGCTCATCCATTAGCATGCTTGCTCTCTCTTGGTGTTTTCTTGCTTATCTTCTTGGCATTCAACTACGTATCTCTGGGGTCGATTTGTGCTGCATTGGCATTCCCGATCATCGTAATTACTGTATTTGCCGAGTCCGTTGTTCCTTCAATGGTCATTTTCTCCATCATGGTTGCTATTCTGGTAATGATTACTCACCAGAAAAATATTGAACGATTACTGCGTAAAGAAGAGTCGAAAATGCGCATCGTTTTGGGTAGAAAAAAGCAAGACGACGAATCGCATTCTGTTTCCTAGTAGCGTCATTTCCTTTTCCACATTGTCGTGTGGAAATTCAATCATCACTGCATCTTATACAACAAAGCCTTAATTGCGTAAATTGGGGTATTATTCTTGATGTTAACCATCAAGATTAGGACGATTGGAGTCGCATGGGTAAAAAGTACCTTGTTTTTTTATTGGTCGTACTGGTTACGGCTATGTTGATTCCTTCGAATCTGCGTGCGCAAACGCCCGGTTCTGAAGCTGATGTCATCAAGGATGCCGCGGCTTTTTTTGAAGATGAAAACTATCCTGCTGCAATGCCTTTGTATTCGCAGCTTTTGGCTAATCACCCTAAAGATCCAAACTACAATTATCGTTTCGGTGTTTGTATGCTTTTTGCGAATGCAGACAAAGGCAAAGCACTTCCTTTTCTTGAAGTGGCTTCAAAAGATCCGAAAGCTGAAGTGGAGGTTTGGTTTTATTTGGGTCGCGCGTATCATCTAAATTATCGTTTCGATGAAGCCATTGTTGCATACAAGAAATTCAAGGTACTTGCTGGAGAAAAGAAAGCAGAGAAGTTGCAAGTCGACAATCAGATTGCCATGTGCAAGACTGGGAAAAAGTTGTTGAAGGCGGTAACAGATATTACGGTACTTGAGAAGAAAGAACTTCCTGTTGGCGACTTTTTTCGTTCTTATAATCTTGAAGGATACAGCGGACAATTGCTTGTTAAGGGTGATGAGTTTAAAACCAATCTTGATCGTAAGAAGAAGGAAACGTCAATCATTTTTCTTTCTGGCGAAAAAAATATTCTATACTTCTCGTCATATGGCGAGAATGAAGAAAATGGAAAAGATATTTATCGCGTTGTTCGATTACCCAATGGTGGATGGAGTAAACCATACAATGTTGGATATCCGATTAACACGGAGTTTGACGAAGACTATCCTTTTCTTCATCCTAACGGCAAAGTACTTTACTTCTCTTCGAAAGGTCACAACAGCATGGGCGGATATGATATTTTCCGTTCTGAGTTGAATGAAGAAACGGGATCATGGCTCAAGCCGGAGAACATGGATTTTGCAATCAACTCTACCGATGATGATATTTTGTTTGTTACAGATTTCGAAGAGAAAACGGCTTGGTTCGCTTCTGCTCGAAATAGTCCGCAAGGATTTATGACTGTGTATCATGTGGTGATCGAGCGCAAGCCTGCCAACATGTGTATTGTATCTGGAAAGTTTAAACCATCCGGCGTTGATCCTTCTGCAACTGCGAAAATTACTGTGCGCAATGAAGAAACAAATCAGCCCGTTGGTGTCTACAAAACCAATGATCAAACGGGAGCGTACTTGATCAATTTGCCGAACACAGGAGGGAAGTACACATTTACCGTCGAGAAAAGCGGCATTCACACGCAGACAAAAACAGTTTTTATTCCACCGCAATATGAATTGAAACCGATTCGGCAGGAAATATTTTACACGGAAAGCAATGGTGACCAAAACCTGAATGTGGTTACTTACTTCGATGAAGATTCAGCAGCATTTGCTCCCGATTTTCTTAAGGAAAAAGCAAATCTTGATGTTGATGATGGGTCAAGTACTTATGAAGTTGTTGATCTAGGAGATCCCAAGCAAGGGAATGATCCCGTTACCAACAATACCTTAGATTCGAATGATAACACCGATACCAACGATAGTGTTAGTGATGAAGATCCTTCAACCAATGTTCCATCATCACAAGAAAAAGTTACAAATGCCGAGTTGGTGAAAACGGCTTACGAGAACGCAGATGAAACAGCGAAGGAGGCCATTCAATTGGATCAACAGGAAGATCGGGCTTTTGCTTATGCGCAAAAACTGAATGCCGATGCCAAGGAGCAACAAACCGCTGCCGACAAAGCGAAATCGGATGCAGCTGCGTTACCTGATGGTCCCGACAAGATAGCAGCGACGAACAAAGCGAATGAATTACAAGCAGAAGCAAACGCATTGCAATCTCAAACGGTTGCCGCTTACAATGTGGCTGAAGCTTTAAGTGTCGACGCCAAGCAAAAACAAGAAGAAGCTGCGTTGGCAACGGACTATGCTAAAAGTTTAGATGCTGCGTCCAAATCTTCTGATCCGAATGCAATGGATGCCGTCGCGAAAAAGGAATTGGCCCTGCAAAATCAATCGGATGTGCGTCCGCAAGGCGAAGAGAATATCAAAAACATCAAAGAAGAAGCCGACAAAAAAAGAGAGCAATTACAAGTCGCAAAATCGCAAGCTCAGGATTTGCGGGAAGAAAAGAAAAGTAATGAAGACTTGATTGCGAATTTGCAGGCAGATGCGGCAAAAGAAAAAGATCCTGACTTGAAAGCGGGATATGAGTCGCAGATAGAAGGTATTCGAGAAACCATTGCGGACAATGATGTTGAAATAAAGAAGGCCGATGCCAAAGTCAATTCTCTAGAGACTGCTGTTAATGATTTAGACAATCAACTAGCCGCAGCAAATGCCACAATGGCAGAATCGAAGAATGCCTCTGTGGCGCCGGTAAAAATTAATCCGGATGATAAAAAATTGCTTAGCGAAAATGTCGTGGCTTATCAGAATAGAGTAGATGATTCGAACACGAAGATTGCTCCTGTAAATCAAACGCCGGTTGTAAAAGATCCGGGCACGCAAGATCCTGTGACAGAGAATCCGGTAATAAAAGATCCGAATACGCAGGATCCTGTAACACAGAATCCGGTAACTACAGATACGCAAACGCAAGATCCCGCTTCGCAGAATACGGTAGTGAAAGATCCGAATGCGCAAGAAAATAATACACAATCAGGAAGTGATCCGGTTGCTCAGGAACCCATCAAGCCTGCAAGTGATGCTATTATTGATGTGCAGAACAGCGTAAGCGAAATATTGCAGGAGGCGGATGATATTGAAGATCCTGTTGCAAAGGAGCAGAAGATTGGAAACGCTCATAGTCAGGCCGAACAAACACTCGATGCAAAAATTGAAGCAACGCAGCAACAATTGGCGGTAGAAAAAGATCCTGCACGCGAGAAGGAATTGCAGAATAACATCAACCAATTCCGGGAAGAGAAAGATAAACAACACCAACTCGCAGAGGAAAGTAAACTTCGGGAGAAACAAGCCGTTGCTGCGACACAGCCGGTTGAGCAACCAGCAGATCCTTTTGCTGCATACAGTGAAGCCATTACTGCGGCAGATAAGATCAGTGATCCTGTTGTAAAAGAAAGTAAGAAAGCAGAAACATATACCGATTGGGCGAATGCTCTGGATGCAAAAGTTGCAGAGGACAAAAAACTGTTGGCGGCAACAAAGGATAAGGCGCAGAAAGATTCATTAAAATCTGTAATCGCTGCGGACCAAAAACGCTCACAGGAATTGAAGCAAGATGCTAAATTGGCGAAGGTTGCGGAGCAAAACAGTATTGCGGCACAGAATTCTCCGGGCGCAAAATCTGATGAGATCTATGAAAATCGTGTTGCGGCGATGGGCGAAAATCCGAATGTAGCCGAACGTGAAACGGCGAAAGAACAATTGTATACAGATTGGGCTGACTCACTAAGAATGGAAGCTGATAATTTGGATGCTCTCGCTGCGAAGGAACGAAATAGCAGCAAGAAAGCGGATCTTGTTGTTGAGGCGAACGATTTAAGAAAATCCGAAGAAGAAAAGCGGAGTTTAGCTGCTGCAGCTCACGACAATGCCGCAAGCGCAGTGATCGCGCAGAACACTGTAAAGCAAAATCAGAACACCAATGTGACATCAGATCCTTCAACAAATTCCATTGTAGAAGAAGGAGTGAAGTACAATGATACGGAAGCAAAATCTTCATTGGATGAGCGCGACAAACTCAACAGTGAGGCAAAAGGCTTGCGTGCGGATCAGGATTCTCTCATTGCAGCTGCAGCTTCGAAATCCGGTGCAGAAAAGAATGCACTTCTGGCAGATGCGAGTGAAGCACAACGCCAAGCATGGGACAAAGAAGCGGAAGCATCATCAAAGCAAGGCGATGCAAATAACGAGCAGTTCAAATCCAATGCCGCTGATTTGAGTCGATACCAAACGGCTGCACAAGGAAATAACAGTGCAAATGTTGAGGTGGCACAATTACTGACCGATGAAGCGAATACTTTTCTTTCTCGCGCCGAGGAGAAGAGAGAAGAAGCGAAGTTGGCAAAGAGCCAATATCAGCGGAGTGAATCGTTGCGGGAAGCTGAGGATTTGGAGCAACAAGCTTTGAAGAAGCAGCAAGATGCATTAGCTCGTTATCAAGATGCAGGAGTACAACCTTCTGCTGTTGCGGTTCAGAATGCGAATGTGCAAACAAACAGCGATCAAACTAATAGTAACCTTGATACAAATATTCCAACTGCAAACAATCAAACGACCAATAATCAAGCCACGAACAATCAGAATAACAATAATCAGGCAGCAAACAACCAAACAACCAATCAGACTTCAATTCAAGGTGGAGACAATTCTGCAATCGTTAATCCAACCACAGGAGAACCATATACTTTAGAGCAAGTAGCTGAAATCCGAAAAGCGCCGGAGTACACTAATTATGTTGAATTGGAAGAAGAGGCGAATGGTTTCGACGAGGAAGCGATTTCTCTCAAACGACAATCAGAGAAATACCAGCAAAGTGCTAACAACAATATTGAACAAGCGCAGGATTTTGCATTGAAGGCCGCTGACGAATCTGATCCGGCTAAAAAAAAGGAGTATCTCGCACAATCTAAGGGATTCAATGAAGACGCAAAATCAGATATGGGTAAACGCGATTCTGTAAATGAACTGGTTACCAATGTTGAAATTGAGGCGAAAGCAAAGCACAACGAAGCAGATCTTTATTTGAATGATTTGGACAAGCAGACATACGAAGATGTCAGAACTGTTGGAGCCGCCGATATGAATGCGCGCAGTGGAAATCCGGTGGTGAATAATCAGACACCAAACAATCAAACACCGGATAATCAGACGCAAAACATTCAAACTTCAAATAATCAGTCAGCGAATAACCAAAATACCAACAACCAAACAGTAAATAACCAGAATACAAATACCCAAACTGCAAATAATGCAACTACAGTAATTCAAACACCATCGAACCAAACTTCGGATCCCGGAAACACTTCACGTGTTGCTTCTCAATTGAAGCCGGGTGAAGAATTTAAGATTACCGCTCAACCGAATTCGCAGCCAATTCCTGTTGATCCTCCTGTTCCTTCGGGAGTGGTTTATAAAGTGCAAATTGGAGCTTTCCGTAACCCGATTCCCGTCGACTTATTCAAGGGTATTCAGCCATTGACAGCGGAGTCGGCTGGTAACGGCATTACGCGTTACACGGCAGGCTTGTTTACAGAGTTTGCAAATGCTGATGCTGCTAAGATTGAAATTCGTGCTATGGGTTATCCTGATGCATTTGTAGTGGCTTTCAGAGATGGAAAACGAATTTCCGTAGCTGATGCACGTAAAGGTGGAGCTGTCCCTGTAGTTCAAAGTCAAAATCCGGTAAACCAGAATACAAATACACAGACAACAATTAGTCAGAATACAAATTCACAGACGCCAAATAACCAGGTGGTGAATACGCAACCTTCGAATAATGCCAATGCAAATTCTTTTGAAGCGCCTGCGACGGACGTGAAGTCAGTTCAAGGCTTATTCTACACGGTGCAAGTAGGTGTTTACTCACGACCGGTGAGCGCTGAACGTTTGTTTAATTTAACAGGGCTCTTCAGTGAGCGCACTGCAAACGGATACATCCGTTATGCTTCCGGAAAATATGATAATGCCAATGCGGCTATTGCGGCGAAAAACAACATTATCAATATTGGTATTAAGGATGCGTTTGTAACTGCGTATTTCGAAGGAGAGCGCATCTCTATGGATCGTGCAGCACAATTGGAGCGAGAAGGAGTGAAACCTACTGGTGCAAGTACAAATCAAGTTTCTGCTGGGCAGCCAACGAATAATCAAACTCCGGTGAGCCAAACTTCGGTGAGCCAAACTCCAGTTACTCAATCGCAGGTGAGTCAGGCGCCGACAAACACTGCACAATCAAATCCGTTTCCAGGTGTTACTTCTACAAAGCCAAATGTTCCAGATTCAGGCCTTGTATTTAGTGTACAATTGGGTGCGTATCGTGAAGTTATTCCAGTTGCAATGGCGAATCGTTTTC
>Ga0114980_10000597_pt1 | contig 25996 bp, 22 predicted proteins | sample S_140806_EF_Meta_FD_87018 | JGI IMG/M metagenome (GOLD analysis project Ga0114980, IMG submission 87018) | Freshwater microbial communities from Lake Simoncouche, Canada to study carbon cycling - S_140806_EF_MetaG | ecosystem: Environmental > Aquatic > Freshwater > Lake | place: Lake...
ATAAAATTCTGTTGTGCAAATTAGTGTATATTTTTCAAGATTGAAATGTTGCGCTGCGACTCGACTATTCACGATATTTGCAATACATGGAACATTCGCTTATCATTCGTGACATTCAAATGGGCAATCCGGCCCCGATTTATCTTTTGCACGGCGAGGAAGCATTCTTTATTGATCTTATAGCCGACGCCATTGAGAACAAAATTCTTGATGAGAGTGAAAAGGCCTTTGGCCTGACTGTTTGTTACGGAAAAGATTCAAACTTAGAATCCATTGTATCCATGGCGAAGAGTTTTCCCATGATGGGAAACAAACAAGTGATTATCGTGCGCGAAGCACAGGATTTAAAATGTTGGAAAAAAGAGGACCTTTACAAATGCCTGCTCAACTACATTGAAGCGCCAACCCAAAGCACCGTTCTCGCTTTCTGTTACAAGAATGGAAAAGTCGACGGCCGATCCTCCCTCTTTAAAACATTAAAAGCGAAAACGAAATCGTTTGAATCGACTAAGATTAAAGACAATCAACTTCCGACGTGGGTTCAGAATATTGTAAAAGACCAAGGTCTTGTTATACGAGGAACTGCTACTCAACTGCTTGCAGATTATTTAGGTTCTGACCTCCATAAACTCACCAATGAAATTTCAAAGTTGAGTATTGTATTGAATCCAGGCGATGAGATAACTACACAAGTCATTCAAGACCATATTGGCATCTCGAAGGATTTCAATGTTTGGGAATTGCAAACGGCGCTCATTCGCAAAGATGTTATGAAAGCGAATCAGATCATTAACTTCTTCGAAAAAAACCCAAAGGATCATCCGTTATTTCAAGTCATTCCTGCGCTTTATGGTTTTTTCGCTAAGCTCTGTGTTATCCAAAACAGCACGAACAAAGATGAAGCCTACAAGGCACTTGGGGTAAATTACTATGCCGCTCAAAATTTTAAAGAGGGCGAAAAGAATTATTCTCCAGGAAAATCCGAGCGCATAATTAAATACTTCCGCGATGCCGATGAGCAGTTAAAAGGGTTAAAAGGTAACAGCATGGCGCACGGCGATATCATGCGCGAATTAATTTTCAAGATTCTGCATTAAAGAATCAAAGATCCTGCAGTGTACATTTCGTTCTTACCTTCTTTGCACAACGCATAAGTAAAACCGCTTCTTAAGCCGAACGATCCGGTAACTCCGGTTTTATCAACCGCTAAGACACCAACTTGATACTCGTCAACCATAAACGCGTTGTTCGATTTCAATCGAGCAATGGCTTCTTCACACGCCTCTTGCGCCGTAGCACCCTGGCGCATGAGTTCAACAACCAAGAAAGATGTACAAGATCGAATTACCGTCTCTCCCAGACCCGTGCAGGTTGCTCCGCCAATTTCATTGTCTATATAAAGACCAGCTCCAATAATGGGACTGTCACCTACTCTACCGTGCAGCTTATAAGATAAACCACTTGTGGTGCATGAACCCGAAATTCTCCCTTCATAATCCATGGCCAACAAACCAATGGTATCGTGATTTTCAACATTAATGATTGGCTTGTACTCAGATGTCTTCAACCATTCTTTCCACGCTTTGTAGGCTTCTGGATTCACATAATCGCTGTGTTTGAATCCTTGCTCCAATGCGAATTGTTCGGCGCCTTTACCGACAAGCATCGCATGCGGCGTTTTTTCTAAAATAGCACGTGCAATTGAAATGGGATGTTCGAATCCTTGCACGAACGCAACGGAACCCACCTTGTGCTGCCAATCCATAATGCAGGCATCTAACGTAGTTCTTCCTTCTCTATCAGGCAATCCGCCAAGACCAACACTCAGATTTGTTAAATCAGACTCTGTTTTCCAGACTCCCATCTCTGCCATATCAAGTGCGTTTCCTCCTTTCTTCAAGGCATCCATGGCAGCGTCATTCGCAGCAATACCATGATCCCAAGTTGATAGCACCAAGCCTTTTGTATAGCGAACTTTTTCAATTGGCTTTTTCTTTTTTTCACTGAATGAAAACAAAGCCGGTGACATTCCCAACAACGCGCCGGTAGCGGCAAGCTGACCTAAAAACTTCCTTCTGTTACTCGACATTATTTCACAATAAATGGGAGACGATAAGCGCCCTTGTCTGTGATTAATTGAACAGCGTATACGCCTGAAACTAAATCGCTCGCATTGAAAAACACTTTTGATTGCTCCGGTGAAAGCACTCCTGAATATATTTCCTTTACACGACGACCTTGCATATCTACAATGAACGCTTGGGCTTTTTGAGAAGCACGGGCATTAAATTCCACGCAAGTCATTTCACTCGCAGGATTCGGGAAAATTCTCGAGAAACTGAAAGCCTGTTCGTTAATGACATTTCCACCAAAAACATCGAAACTCCAATAACCTTCAGGCGCAGACATAGGGCGTTGCAATACCTTTCCTGTTGACGCCTCTCCTTCCACATAATAGTACACGCGTGTGCCTGCGGGCTGTGCAGGAATGAATCCTTCCCAATTGTTGCTTCCAACATTCACCATATCCACTTGCGTATATGCTCCTGTTAAGGAAGTCTTCCAATACATTCTTCCTGCAGCCACACCGTCGCGGTGGTTCATGTAAGCTACAACACTGTAATCGGTTGTTGTGTTATCTGTATCTGGAAGGGGATTGTGGCTAATTAAAAGTGGATCAGCAACTCCAACACTATGCGTTATGCAATGAATGGCTCCGCTGGCTGCAATGATATTATCTGGATTGTTATCGCAATCTATTCCTACAATCTGATAACCGGGAAGTGCCTCTTGCCAAATGCGCAAAGCTGTTGTGTCGTATTGCTCTCGGTACAGAGGAAGAATAACCATCTTATTCACGAAAACCGCATTGGAATATGTCCTGTAAGAAGCGGCAGGATTAGAGCTTGGCCATGCGCCACCAGTGCTTGGCGGCATTGGAATGCGAATGATCTTGTAAGGCTCGCCCCACTTATTCATGAAGTTTGAAACCACATAATCCATGTTTGCATTGATTTGTGGACCATCTGAAATTCCTGCCGGATATTCACCAACTAGCAAGGTTTGCTCATCAATTAATTTCATGTGCATGTCAATGTGGTGAATGCCATCGTAAGGAAGAACCGGCATTTTTATATAACGGTCAATACCTAAATAGTTCGCTGCAATCGCATCAATTTCAGCTTCGGTCTTTGCTGTTACTCCGTATGGATTTCCAACCGCGTTTTCCTCTAAAATTAATTCCGTCACAATTGCTGTTCCGAAACCATCGCTCATCCAGTTTCCACCTGTATTCACTAAGTCATCGGGAGCAGCTGTAGTTGTGTACATGTTAAGCCCCAGGTAATCGGCAATGTATTGCGGAGATGAATTGTCGTTGGGACGCGTTGGTCTGTTATAAATCCAATCTACCAAAAACAAATCTTCCACTTCATTGGAATATGCTGGATTTGCGCCGTAATCGCGCATCCAAACAGAATCGTAATTCGCTGGAAGAATAATAACGTTGTCCAAATTCGTAAATGCAGGTCCGCCTGCTGTTCCGTACAAATAGGCTTCTGTTGCGGCAACATCTTCGGACAAAATAACAACCAAGGTTTGGGTGCGCGCAGCAGCAACAATTTGTTTCAGAATTGTCGGATAAGAAATCCATGAAATCGTTAGACATTGAATCTCCTCCCACTCAGCCATTGCACGAATATTGGTGAAGGGCGGTGGCGATGCAATTCCTCTATCGGAATTTACAATTGAAAAATCACCATGTGAAATTTGTTCAATCTCAGCAGGTGTTAAATTCCTTGGAAGATCAACTTGAGCATTCAAAAGAGAACACACACTCAGAGCGATAAAGAGTAGGCTTACTATACGTTTCATTCGATAATTAATTTTTCGGTTTGAAATTAGGCATCTATTCAATAACATCTACAAATTCAACAACAAATTGTTCGTTTGAAAAGGCATACAAAACAAACTATCCAGCAGGAAGTTGGTTCCCGTATTGGACGTCATCACACAATTGTACTTCAACCATTTTCCTCCATATACACCACACTGAAAAAGTGTGTCCGATAAATTATTGAAACTACGAACGCTATTCGTGCAACAATTGCATGCGAAATTCGTCCCAACCCAATTAAACTGAATCAGCGCGGCTCCTGAAGCATTGTGAATATTCACTAAAACAGATGATTCAGGCCACAAGGCGATATTCTTAGTAAGGCTGACTTGATTTCTTAAATCATCCGGAGAAACAGCAACTTCCTGCGGATAATAGAACTCCCTTGAAATCATAAGACGCGCTTCTGTTAAATTTTCCTTCTTCCATTCCAACTTGTAATTTCCATTAAGATCAGAAGTTGTGCGAGCGGCTTCCAAAAAGTAATTGGTAAACACACCATTCACAAGGGACTTCTGTTCGAACACAGTTGTTACATAAGGAAGCGTTGCGCCAGAAGAAGCATCCGTTGTTTTCCCTTCCAATGAAAAATTCTCAGAAGGTTTTTTACATGCTCCCAAAACAATGAGGAGCATAAACAACGTATTTCTCAATTTCATTTTGAAGCGGACTTATAGTGCTCAAATATGGCGAGTATTTTATTTACAAAATTCACCGGCCCAACTCCATTTATATATCCATGTCTTACGCATGACATGGCGTAGTATTGTCGCTGCGATTTGAGGATTAAAGCTTCCGCTACATTCCCATCCCATAACGTGTCGTTCTTTCCAATCTGTTTCGCAATACACATGGCATCTAAAACGTGGCCCGGTCCACAATTGTAGCTAGCCAGCATGAATTTGATTCGCTCTTCCGGATTCCGAACCCTTTGCTTCCAGAAATTATCTAAATTCTTGAGCATTTTAGCCCCTGTTTGAATGTTATTACTAGGAGGACAAAGCGTGTCTCCACCGTATTTCGCCATTGTAGCTGGCATAAGTTGCATAAGCCCGCGAGCACCCGCCCATGATTCCGCATTCGGATTAAAGCTCGACTCTACAAAACTTAGCGCTGTTAGCAATCGCCAATCCCAACCAACTATTGGAGCATGCAATCTATATAAGGAATCATACGGAGACAAATTCCCTTCTTTAATCGGAGGCATAGAGAACACTCTTTTAATTCCTCCCGTCCAGTTTTCTTCTGGACGTCCAAAATAGCGGGCATACAATTTCGCAACAAAGCCAATTCCGGTTTTCCCCGTTAAAAACGCATTGATTTGCTGTTGTAATAAAAACGAATTTGGACGAACAGCCCAGGCAATATCATCTTCTCCTTGCAACTCTACAGACATATCCAAACTCGGATAATCTTCAATACATAAATAGGCCAAACTCTTGTCTGTAACAGTAGAGGGAATGGTGCCGTTCGAAACATCTTGCAGTAATTCTTCGGTGCCAATCTTTCCGCTTGCTTCTATTACTTGAATATTCGCTCCAGAGGATTGAATAATATTCGTTAGCCGGTTATAAAAAGAAGAGTATCTATGAACATGAATTGGAAGTTTATCTAATTCATTTTGATTGTGAACGACTATTCCATCGGTAAGCAATTTATTAGCTGTATCCTTTCGCTGAACGAGCACCTGCTTGGTCTTGTAAATTGCCGGTGAAAAAGCTAAAAACTTCTTACGTTCTTCATTCACAGAAAGATTGGAAGCAATGATGTCGCCCTCGCCACGGTATAGCATGGCAAACATGCTATCTAAATTCTCAATAACCCGAATCTCCAATTTCACGCGAAGATATTTCGCAAACTTCTGAGCCAATTCATAATCGAAACCCATTTCTTCTTCTTTATACAAGTAATAAGTTGAAGCACTGTTTTCCGTTAATACAATCAACTTCCCGCGAGCCCGAATGGAATCTAAATCTACATTCACCAAATTCGGAAAATTCTTCGGGCCAGCTAACTCTCCTTCATTCATTCGAACTTTTGGAGAAAGAAGAATGAACATAAACGCGACTCCCCCAAGGAGTGCCATTGAAATTAGAATAACTCGCCAAATAGATCTTTTCAATGATTGAAATTTATTTCAGAACTCTTTATTCTGAATGGGTTATCTACAAATTTAATCAATTTTATTTTCATTCAAGAGGTTCAATCTCTTCAACTGAAATTCGTGCTTCAGTTGAATGAAAAAATCTGGGAAATAACCCGAAGCTTCTTCAACATGATTTAGAAAAAAATCTCCTGCCTCAACAAGCGCTTCTCCCCGAGGAATGCGCATTCCCATTTGCCGAACAATAACGGCCATTCCAGCCGAATGAGCATATTTCATCATGAATTCTTTGTCCTTCATGTGGAAGAAATAACTCTTCATTTTTTCCGGGAAAATGTCTTCGTGTTTATTCAAAACAGAAAAAGTGTACTGCTGAAATTCTGCAAGATCTCTTCCCGAATGAACTTGAAAATCTTTCGCCAAAAAATAATCGAACACCAAATCAATGAGCACTCCGCTGTACAATCCTAGTTTTGGTCTGTATTCAGCACGAAGCTCTTTTACCAAATCATGCGTATCTGTAAAGGAATCTACCCACCTGTGAAGAAGTATTCCATTTCGAATATCCGGACTGTATAAATTGAAATCATTTCCCTTCACCGCATCTGCGATGAACTGTCCAACCATTTCCTCTTCATTGTCAGAAGAAAGGTACAAATGGGCCAAGTGATTCATTCAACAAAGAACGAAGTTTAACTGTTTGCGTGAAGTATCTTTGCACAAGTTATTTTACAGACATGACCTTAATAAAATCTATTTCCGGATTTCGCGGAACCATTGGAGCTGTTCCAGGTGAACATTTAACTCCGCTCGATACCGTGAAATTCACAGCGGCTTTCGCTGCATTTCTTCAACAAAGAAACAACAAACAACATATTTCAATTGTAGTTGGAAGAGATGCGCGCATTAGCGGTGAGATGCTTCAAAACCTAGTCATGAATACCTTGGTTGGAATGGGCATTCACGTCTTAGACGCAGGTCTTTCAACCACGCCAACTGTGGAATGGGCCGTTACGGAAAGCAAAGCGAACGGAGGAATTATTCTTACCGCGAGTCACAATCCGAAAGAATGGAACGCATTGAAATTACTCAATGAAAAAGGAGAGTTCATCTCAGGCGATGAAGGAAAAGAAGTGTTGCGCAGAGCAGATGCCGATGATTACGCATTTTGTACTGTAGATGAATTGGGCAGCATTGAAGAGCGCCATTTCATGAAAGCGCACATTCAACATATTCTTGGAATAAACACCATAGATATTGAAGCCATTGCAAATAAAAAATTCAAAATCGCTGTAGACGGAATTAATTCTTCTGGAGGAATTTATGTCCCTGCATTGTTAGACGCCTTGGGCATTGAAAACATTGTACCGATTCACTGCAAAGCAGACGGACACTTCGCGCACAATCCAGAGCCGCTGGCAGAGCATCTTACAGACATCGTTGCCATTGTAAAGAAAGAGAAATGTGACTTAGGAATTGTGGTTGATCCAGATGTAGATCGTTTGGCCTTCGTATGTGAAGACGGTAGTCTATTTGGTGAAGAATACACGCTGGTGGCCATTGCAGATTATTTGCTAGGAATTACTCCCGGTCCAACCGTGAGTAATCTTTCGAGTAGTCGCGCGCTTGCAGATGTAACCCACAAACACGGACAACATTATGAAGCTTCTGCTGTAGGCGAAGTGAACGTTGTTGCCAAGATGAAGGAAATTGGAGCCGTAATTGGCGGTGAAGGAAACGGCGGTATTATTTATCCGGAAACACACTACGGAAGAGATGCCTTGGTTGGAATTGCGTTGTTCTTAACTCACTTAGCCAAGAACTTCAATTCTGTTTCTGAAATGCGTGCAACGTATCCGACGTATCAAATGATTAAGGACAAAGTGGTGTTAAGTCCGAGTCTCGATGTAGATGGAATTTTAGCCACCGTTGCGAAAGAATTTCAACATGAAAAAGTAAATACCATTGACGGAGTGAAGGTTGATTTCTCGAACGGATGGGTTCATTTACGCAAGAGCAACACAGAGCCTATCGTTAGAATATACGCTGAAGCACCAACGAACGAAGAGGCCGTCGAGCTTATTCAAAAAATTAAACAACACATTCCATCTGCTGAATGAAAGCTTATTTAGACAACGCAGCAACCACTCCGGTTGCTCCTGAAGTGGTCGATGTTATTTCGAATTTCTTGAGAACAGAATTCGGGAATCCTTCTTCAACACATTCGTTCGGAAGAAAAGTAAAGACGCAAATTGAAACCGCTCGTCGCTCTATTGCGAAGAATTTGAACTGCGAGCCAGGAGAAATTTATTTCACGAGCGGAGGAACGGAAGCAGACAACCTTGCAATGAACATTGCTGTTCGCGACATGGGATGCAAGCGCATTATCACTTCAAAAATTGAACACAGTGCCATTGTAAAGACTGCAGAAAAACTTCAGGATGAAGGAAAAGTTTCTGTGCATTGGGTGGCATTGACTTCCGATGGAAGCATTGATCTAAATGACATTAAGAAAACTTTAAGCGACGGTGTAAAGACCTACGTTTCGCTTATGCACGGCAACAATGAAATTGCGAATCTCTTGCCGCTTCAAGAAGTAGCCGAAATTTGTATTGAAAACAACGCAGTGTTCCACAGCGATACCGTTCAGACGATGGGACACTATCGTTTCAACTTAAAAGAAACACCCATTCATTTCATTAACGCTGCTGCGCACAAATATCACGGACCTAAAGGTGTTGGATTTATTTTCATTCGGAAAAACATACCTGCTTTCGCAGACATTACCGGTGGCGGACAAGAGCGCGGCATGCGCGGAGGAACTGAAAACACCGGAGGAATTATGGGCATGGCGAAAGCCATGGATATCGCCTTCAGCGAAGTAGAAGAACATTGCGCCCATGTGAGCGGATTGAAGCAATACATGGCCGCTGAATTGAAAAAACGTATTCCTGGTATTACCTTCAATGGAAAATCGGAAAGCACCGATAGTCTTTATACCGTTTTGAGCACAACCTTTCCTCCTACGAAAAACAACGACATGTTTTTGTTCTTGTTGGATCTTGAAGGAATAGCCGCCTCGGGCGGAAGCGCATGCAGCAGCGGCGCAACAAAAGGGAGCCACGTATTAGACGCCATTGGTGCGTTGCGCGAAGGACAGCCCGCTGTCCGTTTCTCTTTCTCTCGTTACACGACGAAAGAAGAAATAGATTACACATTAGAAAAGGTTACTGAAATTTTTGAAGCCGGACAGATCTAATTGCAGTTCGTTCCGAACGTGGCTATAAATAGCATGACATCTTCGATCGTAATGACTCCGTCTTGATTCATGTCGCCGAAGCACGTGCCTATTAAATCACAACTGCCATCGTCGACATTCGCAATTGGATTGTAATTGTATGCTGAAGCATTCGTACAACCCGCATACAAACACGTTCCGTTATCTACCGTTGCAGTCGCGTTGTAATTCGAAGCTGCGCTATTCGTGCATCCTGGAATAACCGCTGCAAACAAACAAGACCCATCGTCGAACGTTGCTGTTGCATCGTAATTCAATGCATTCGCATACTTACATCCGTAACACGACGCGAAGTCGCAAGACCCGTCATTGGTGTTAGCAATCGGATTGAAATTACAGCTCAATGGATTGGTGCAACCGAGAATAGAAAGACTACAAGAAAATGTTCCTTCATAAATTCCCGCATTGGTAAAGCTTCCACCTACACGAATGAAATAGGTTACCCCTGCGGTAACCGGAAAAATAAGATCACTTGCGAATACCGGATTCACACAAGCATCGTCGTCTTCCGCAATAAAAGTTAAATTTCCACAAGCACCCGAATAAGCATGAACGCGCGTGTCGTAATTGGTGTTGTTACTGCAAAGACTTACTTCAACCGTTCCACTTCCAAGCGGAGTGAACGTGTACCACAACTGACCGGCAGTGCCTTCAAAATTTCCTGAATCGAAATTATCTGGAAGAACGCCAAGGGTTGTTCCTCCTATGGTCTGACCACAAGTAAGCGTCACTGCATTCGAGCAACTTGTTCCTCCCGCCTGACTAAAAGTCAACTGCGAAATGAACAAGAAGCTCAAGAGTGCAACAACGTATTTTTTCATGTTATTCTTACAAGTGAATCACCTCGCCGTAAGCAGCAGCTGCCGCTTCCATAATGGCTTCGCTCATGGTTGGATGAGGGTGAATGGTCTTCACCAATTCCATTCCTGTTGTTTCCAACTTGCGCAAGGCAACACATTCTGCAATCATTTCGGTAACGTTCGCGCCTATCAAATGCGCGCCCAACAATTCGCCGTATTTCGCATCGAAAATTAATTTCACGAAACCGTCTTTGTGTCCAGCTGCACTTGCTTTTCCTGAAGCACTGAATGGAAACTTACCAATCTTCAATTCGTATCCAGCTTCTTTCGCTGCCTTCTCGGTGTATCCAACGCTCGCAATCTCTGGCGAGCAGTAGGTGCAACCTGGGATGTTGTTGTAATCGATCGGTTGTGGGTGGTGACCTGCAATTTTTTCAACGCAAGTTATACCTTCCGCACTGGCTACGTGAGCCAACGATTGACCCGGCACGCAGTCTCCGATTGCATAGTAACCAGGGATGTTCGTTTGATAGAATTTATCTACCATGATCTTTCCTTTGTCGGTAACAATACCCACATCTTCCAATCCAATATTTTCAATGTTCGCAACCACACCGGCAGCAGACAATACAACGTCGGCTTCGATCACGAGCTCTCCGCTAGCGGTCTTCACATGCACCTTACATCCCTTTCCTGAAGTGTCTACTGAAGTCACTTCTGAGGATGTGTGAATTTCAATTCCTGCAGACTTGAACGACTTCGCCAAAGCTTTTGAGATATCCTCGTCTTCCACTGGAACAACGTTCGCTGCGTATTCAACAATGGTCACTTTCGTTCCCATTGCGTTGTAGAAATAGGCGAACTCCACTCCTATTGCACCAGACCCCACAACAACCATAGATTTTGGTTGTTCTGCCAATGTCATCGCCTCGCGGTATCCAATAATTTTCGTTCCATCTTGTGGCATGTTCGGCAAGCTGCGTGAACGTCCACCAGTAGCAATAATGATGTTCTTTCCGCTTACTTCAGAAACAGTACCGTCAGCAGCCGTCACCTGGATTTTCTTTCCAGCTAAAACTTTTCCAGTTCCCATGATCACATCGATCTTGTTCTTCTTCATTAAGAACTGAACGCCCTTGCTCATGCCGTCGGCAACACCGCGACTTCTTTTCACCACGCCAGCAAAATCTGCCTTGGCGCCGGTAACTTCAATTCCGTATTCTTTCGCGTGATTAATATATTCAAAAACCGATGCGCTCTTCAACAGAGCTTTAGTTGGAATACAGCCCCAATTCAAACAAATTCCGCCTAAGGCTTCGCGTTCGATAACCGCAGTTTTCAATCCCAATTGGCTAGCGCGAATTGCAGTTACATATCCGCCAGGTCCTGTTCCTAAAACAATAACATCGTAATTCATAATTTCATTATTTCTGCGAAGATAATTCAGATGGCCGAAAAGACCACGAAAACCATGCGTGTGTTGTACATTTGCAGCTCAATTCAACCTAAAGACATGATTAACATTGTACTCTTCGGCCCTCCGGGTGCTGGAAAAGGAACCCAAAGCGAACGTTTAGTAAATAGATACAACCTTGTGCATTTGAGCACAGGAGATATCTTCCGCAAAAACATTAAAGAAGCTACAGCCTTAGGTACGCTTGCAAAAAGCTTCATGGACGCAGGGAATTTGGTTCCAGATGAAGTGACTATTAACATGTTGAAGAGTGAGTTGGAAGCGTTTCCTGAAGCAAAAGGATTCATTTTCGACGGCTTCCCTAGAACTTCTCCGCAAGCCTTGGCTCTTGACGAAATGTTAAGTGAAAAAGAACAAAGTATTTCATGCATGTTGGCTTTAGAAGTTGAAGAGATTGAATTAGAGAAGCGATTGTTAGGACGCGCTGAAACTTCGGGTCGCGCAGACGATGGCGATATTTCAATCGTTCGCAACCGCATTGAAGTATACAAGAGGGAAACTGCTCCAGTAGCAGAGTATTATAAAGGACAAAATAAATTTTTTGCAATAGACGGAATTGGTGAGTTGGATGAAATCTCTAATCGCTTGTTCAGTGCAATAGACACATTAGCATGAGCAATTCAAACTTCGTAGACTACGTAAAAATTTGTTGTCGTTCAGGCGACGGCGGTGCTGGGTCTCGACACATGCACAGAGAGAAATTCGTTCCGCGTGGAGGTCCTGATGGAGGAAACGGCGGACGTGGTGGACACATTATTCTTCGTGGAAACCAAAACATTTGGACTCTCCTTCACTTGAAGTTCCGTAAGCACGTTATTGCTGAACCGGGCGAAGGTGGAAGCAGTTCGCACAAATCGGGCAAGCAAGGGGGCGATGAGTATTTGGAAGTTCCAATAGGCACAATAGCTCGCGACGTTGAAACAGGAGAAGTACTTTGTGAAATAAATGAGGTAGGACAAGAATACATTATTGCAAAAGGTGGACGTGGTGGATTAGGAAATCACAATTTCAAGACCGCTGTTAACCAAGCACCTGATTACGCTCAACCAGGAGAAGAGGGTGTTGAAGAATGGAAAATTCTTGAATTGAAAGTTCTTGCAGACGTTGGGTTGGTTGGATTTCCGAATGCAGGAAAGTCTACTCTACTTTCAGTTGTTTCTGCTGCTAAACCTGAGATTGCTGATTATCCTTTTACAACACTTGTTCCGAATTTAGGAATGGTGCGTTACCGCAACGACCGCAGTTTCGTTATGGCCGATATTCCTGGAATTATTGAAGGAGCCTCGGAAGGAAAAGGTCTTGGACACCGCTTCCTGCGTCACATTGAGCGCAACGCAACATTGTTGTTCATGGTTCCATGCGATTCCGATGACATTAAAGCAGAGTACAAAATTTTGTTGAATGAATTGAAAAAATTCAATGCAGAACTACTCGACAAACCACGCATTTTGGCTATCACGAAATGTGATATGATAGACGAGGTTATGGAGAAGCAAATGAAAAAGCTTTTACCTCGCGGCATCAAGCATGTGTTCATTTCGGCTGTTGGTCAAAAGAATATTGATGAATTGAAAGACGTTATTTGGGATAGTATTAATTCGAAAACAAATTAATTGCTTTGAATTAGCTCGAAACGTTTTTGAAGTACCCTGAATTCTACTCTTCTGTTTTTAGCGCGACCGTCTTCTGACTCGTTCGGTTTAACTGGTTTTGACGCGCCGAAGTACTTTACTTGAAGACGAGAGGAATCAATACCTTTTTTGGTCAAATAATAAACTACGCTTGCTGCTCTTTTCTTTGATAAAGCGACATTATACTCGTCCTGCCCCTTGTTGTCTGTATGACCCTGAACTTCTAAATACATGGCTTTGTTTCGCTTGAGTAAATCATAAACCTCATCCAATTCTTTTTTTGCACTATCAATAAGCAAACTTTTATCAAAGTCGAATAAGATATCGTCTAAACGAATTTCATCATACTGACTCAACTGCAAAGGGGGATCCACCACAAGAGATTGAAGAACCTCGTTCTCACATGAGCACTCCGCTTTAGATTTCACGGGCTTGACAACAACATCATCAATGTACAAATAACTATAATCACCCATAAACTTACCCTTATCTGTTCTGCGCAAAACATTCGTTTCAGAATCCTGCTTAAAATTTCCTAGCGTAATAAATCTTTCTCCGCCCCGAGCTTTGTAAATATTCCCCATTTTAACCCAGCCGTCAATTTGATCGAGTAAATACAATTTCGGATTTTCAACAGTTGCATCTAATACGATACACTCTTGCTCCATTTGTCTTGGCTCCTTCTCGCTTACCAATACTCCAAAACCATCGGAATAAAATGCACAGATATCAGCAGATGACACCTTAGCTTCAATGCAAATCAACTCTCCTGCAATTAGCGGGCGCGAAAGCTCTGAACATAAATATTCTCTGTAATTCTTTTTTCCTGTTGTGAAAGTGACAAGACCAACATACGCCTCGCCATCGAATGCCGTTTCACTTCCAAAGACATTCTTAGGAACACCAGCGGCTTCGCTGCATGCATTGAAGTAATCAGGGGTGCCTTTCCCCAATTGTCTCCAAGAAACGACGTGGGTGAGTTGAATTTGATTGTAGTCTATGGGACAAGCATGCTTCTTTTCAAAACTTCCATTCAATACTAAATTCTGACAGATAACATGTTCTGTTTTTACAAACAAAAAAAGAACGAGTAATATCAAAATATAGAATCTTATTTTCATTTGAATCGAATTAAAGGTAAAACAAAGGGGGAGTGCATTTTATTGCAAGCTCCCCCATAATAATTCTTATTTTAATTATTTCACCTTGAACACAACTCTTCTATTCTGAGCATGCCCAGAAGGAGAATTAAATGTGTTCGCTGGTTGAGAATCATCTACAAAACTCACGCTAATTCTAGACGCGCTTATGCCATAACCTACCAATGCTTCTTTTACTGAAATTGCTCGTTTCTGAGCCATATTGGCAACTTCCTCATCTACTTTCGCCTCAGCTGTTTCATCTATATCAGAGTGGCCGATTAACTCAATATTCAAAGCCGGATTTGCTTTCAATAATGCAGCGGTCTCCTCAATATTTGAATCAAACTGTCCTGGAATAAACTCAGACAATCCGGCAAAATAAACAACGGTTGCGTTAATAATATCAGCCGGTTTAGCTCCTGTTGCTCTTGCTACAGAACTGCTGTAAATAAATTGAGCTTGTGGCTTACTCTTCTTTGCACAGTCGCACTGGCTTTTGGCTTCAACAGGAACAATATCCACGTTGTCTATGTAGTAATAAGCATCGTTCGAAACAGTTGTTGAAGTTATTCCTGCCGCTTTCATTTTTTTATCAGCTTCCACTGATTTCTTCATTTTTTCCACCTTCATCTTGTCCTCAGCACCAAATCCACCGATAACGATATACTCTTCGCCGCCAACTGCGGTATATGTGCCACAAATATTTTCCCAACCATCTGTAATATTAACTGCGATGTTATCCGATATAGTAATCTGGGGCTCCACCATTATGGCATTAGAATTCGTAAACTGCAATTTCTTTTCAGAGACATATACTCCAACATTATTCACAGCAAACTTTGAAAGGTCAGACAATGACAAACTGTATCGAATACAATATTGCTGTCCTTTCACTAGTTTTTGGTTTAATTTAATCTGCAAATATGTTCTTGATTTCTTAGGATCTTTATCCTTGGAATATGCTCTAAATCCTGCGTAACTCGAACCCGATAAAGCGTCTTGAAACCCATGCTCATTTGCAGGAGTTTTAAATTTCAAACTTTTAACATCTCTGGAGAACAAATCGCCAAATGCGCTATTTGGCGACATCCAAGGTTTTGCAAGAATTACTTGCCCTGCAGCCTTTAACTCCTTGGCTTCAAAATCATCGAAGTTGCCATTTGTAATAATTCCTTGAGGCGCAGCAGCCTTATCGGACTTTTTTTGCGCTGTTGCTCCAACTGTAGCCAGCACTAAAACTGCTAATAATAAACGTTTCATATTCATTTTACTTTTCGTTAGGGTATTCTTTTATGTTATCAATAAAGCATTTTAGGTTGTCTGGAGAAATATCTGGATAAACTCCGTGGCCTAAGTTAGCAATATGTTTTTGAGTTCCAAACTTTTGAAGCATTTCTCTTGTGGCTTTTTTAATGCTGGCGAAGTCTCCATAGAGCACCGAAGGGTCTAAGTTTCCTTGCACTGTTTTCGCTCCTGCCCATTTCCGTGCCAATTCTGGTTGAATGGTCCAATCGAGTCCGATTGTCTCGCACGGAGAGTTAGCGAAGTCTTCTATCGCATACCACGCTCCTTTTGCGAAGACAGTGCGCGGAACGTCAGGTATGGCTGCTAAAATTCTATTGATGTATGGAAGTGAAAACTCGCGATACGAATCGGGTCCCAACACTCCCGCCCAAGAATCGAACAGCTGAATCAAATCTGCTCCCGAAGCAATTTGCATTTTCAAATAGGAAATGGTCGCGTCTGAAATGGCTGAAAGCAACGCGTGAGCCAGCTCAGGATTTTCACGCATCATTCTTCTCGCCTTCGCAAACTCTTTGCTACCCTGCCCTTCAATCATGTAACAAAAAAGAGTAAAAGGCGCACCGGCAAATCCGATCAGCGGCACTCTTCCATTTAATTCTTGTTTGGTTAGTTTCAAGGCTTCAGCGACATAGTTCAACTTACCTTCAATCTCTGTGGTTGAAAGCCTAGCTAAATCTTCTTTCGTCTTTATGGTATTCGGAAAACGCGGTCCTTTTCCTTCATCCATTTCATACGGCAATCCCATGGCTTCGGGAATAACCAAGATGTCTGAGAATATAATGGCTGCGTCTACGCCTAAAATATCTACCGGCTGAAGGGTTACTTCACACGCCAATTCTGGCGTACGAACCAACGTAATGAACGAACCCGCTCTAGCGCGAGTTGCGCGGTATTCTGGGAGTACTCTTCCAGCTTGACGCATAACCCAAACGGGGGTGCGTTCCACTTGCTCGCCCTTCGCGGCGCGAAGCAATAAATTGTTCTGCAAATTCATGTGTTGCAAAAATACATCAGACATGCGCTACCTTCGTTTTTATGTTGAAGTCAATTTCAATTTACCCCATAAAATCGTTGAACGGCGTTGAACTTTCCTCTGCTGATGTCTTTCAACATGGATTGAAATTCGATCGGAATTGGATGTTGGTCGATTCCAACAACACATTCATTACACGCCGCGAAAGACCTGAGCTTTCTCTCATTGAAACAAGTCTTTCCGAAATCGGATTTCGTTTTTCCTTCAACAATCATTCTGAAAGTCTTGCGCTTGGAACGAATGATTTCCAACAAGATAAAATTGAATCGAAGGTCTGGGATTCAGATGTTTTCGGATTTGAAGAAGGAGAAAACTTCAACTCTTTCTTTTCTGATTTTTTGAAGGAAGAAGTTCGTTTAATACGCATGCCCCTTCAACCCGAACGAATGGAAACCGCGCCGCTTACAGGAGAGTCAACTTCCAGTTCATTCGCAGACAGTTTTCCAATTTTAGTGCTAGGAAGCGCTTCGCTCGATGCACTGAATGCGCAATTGAAGGAACCCATTGACGAGCGCTATTTCCGTCCCAATTTACTTTTCCAAACCGAACGTTCATTCGAAGAAGACGAATGGCAGGAAATTCAAATAGGAAACGTAAGGCTTCGCAAAGCCAAGGCCTGCGGAAGGTGCAGAATGATTAATGTCAATCCAGACACAGGCATTTATCGCACAGACGTCATGCGAGAACTCGCGAAATTGCGAACGGTAAAGAACAAAGTCGTTCTCGGCGATTTGTATTATCCGGTTGAAACAGGCACTATCGAAATCTCTAGTGAAGTAAAAGTTTTCACTAACTTCAACATCTAAAATACAGTTATGACTCAAGCGCTTTTCAAAATGTCACGTCCGAACAATCTGCTCATGATTGTCTTCGCTATGTTCGCGTTTCGCTTTGGTTTTGCGCACACCATTGCCCCAAAGGAATTTGTAGAATGGATGCAGTTCTTAGGCATGATCCTTACCATTGTATTGATTACTGCTGGTGGAAATTTTATTAATGATTACTTCGATGTCCGTGTTGACCGCATTAACAAACCCGATGCAGTTTATGTTGAATCGAAAGTGAAACGCAGAGTGGTTATTCTTTCACATATCGTTGCAACAACCCTTGGCGTTCTTATTTCGTTTTTTGTTGGAAAGAGTATGCACTCTTATCTTCCGTTTGTTGTGGCTATTGGAGTTTCAATCGCACTTGGATTGTACACTCCGTTTTTCAAGAAGCGTGTTTTATCTGGAAACTTATTGGTTTCATTATGCATTGGCGTAATACCCATTTGGAGTGTTTGGCCGCAGCTTTCAAATTTGCACATTGCCTTTTGGACAACCGTTTTTGCTGGCTTCGCTTTTACCCTGAACTTCTCTAGAGAAATTATAAAAGACATTGAAGATGCAGACGGAGACGCAGCCGAAAACTACAAAACTTTGCCAGTGGTAATGGGAACGCAAACCGCCAGAATCTATGCCCTACTCTTTTTGTTCGCAGCCCTAATTATTGGAGGAGTCGCGCTCTTTATTGCAGCCACTCAACATCATTCTATTGGAACACTTTATTTAATTGGATTGGGCATGTGCCTTCCGCTCGTTATTTCTTTATTCGCTGTTTTCATAGCGAATTCAAAAGAAGGATTTCACAAAGCCAGTCTTATCTTGAAGATAACCATGGCTGTGGGAATTACTTGTGGGTTTGTGTTGAGGTTTGTTTAGGCTTCCTGCTTATTCTTCGGAATGAAGAACATCAAGACAAAACCTATAACGAAGAACACAATCAACGCCAAAATACTATAGCGCATACTGAATTTTCCTTCAATAAATCCGAAGGAAATCAATCCAATGATCAATCCTACTTTTTCAGTTACATCGTAAAAACTAAAGAAGGAGGCAGTGTCCTTTGTTCCAGGAATTAATTTCGAATAGGTGCTACGCGCTATAGATTGCGTGCCTCCCATGATAAAACCAATAAGTCCTGCAACAATATAAAACATCATGACTTGACCTTCTTGAACAAAGAAAAATGCAAAAAAGCAAATGAACATCCACAACGCAAGTGCTATTTTCAACACTGAAAAATTCCCGATTTTATTCGACAACTTCGAGAATAAATACGCACCAGGAATCGCAATTATCTGAACCAAAATAATCGCTACAATTAAGTTGAGTGTTTCCAACTTCACCTCCTTCTTGCCGAAATAGGTGGCCATTTGCATAATGGTTTGAATACCCATGCTGAAAGTGAAGAAGGCCAATAAATAAGCCTTCAACTGAGGTAGATTTTTCAATTGCTTCAAAACACTTCCTAACTCAGAAAACCCTTTAGTAAATACATTTGTTCTTTCGGCATGAACGCGCTCACTCTCTTTCAAACGAGCGAAGGTGATTTGAGCAAACCCCATCCACCAAATTCCAACAGCAATAAAAGAATAACGCATCATCATCACTTTCTCTGGTCCGCTCTTCGCAATAACCATTACAGCTACCAAGGCACAAATAAGTAAAATCATACTTCCCAAATAACCCAATGAAAATCCTTTCGCGCTGAGTTTATCTTGCTCATCCTCTGTCGCCACTATTGGTAAAAAGCTATTACTAAAGGCATAGCTTCCCCAGAAACCTATACATGCTAGAATTACACTTAGTATACTCAATTCCATGTTTGAAGGATCGAAAAAATAAAGACTCATACAGGAGAGAGAACCCAGGTAACAAAAGAACTTCAAAAAGAATTTCTTCTTTCCATAATAATCTGCAAAACCTGAAAGAATGGGCAAAATCAAACACACAATTGTAAGGCCGAATGCGGTTGCATAACTAATCAACTCTGTATTCTCCAAGGTTGCTCCAAACACCTGCACTTTGGACGAAGTAACCACTCCTGCTTCGTTTTTCACGGAGGTCATCACATCGTAGAAAATAGGGAAAATCGTAGATCCAATAACCAAATTGTAAACCGAATTTGCCCAATCGTACATGGCCCATCCGTTCTGAATCTTTTTGCGGGAGAGTGCAGTTTCTGTCATGTTACTTTTCAATTTTCAACCAAAAAGAACCGCCGTGTTTCTCCACAACATGCGGAATGGCGCTCCAAATCGGCTCTATAATTTGACTCAATTGTTTGTTTTCTGAAAGATAATAATTTGGAATCATGGGCGCATACTTTTCGCTGTTCGACAAAAGAAACGCAGCCAACATATATTGCTCTGAATAAAAACGATCGCACATAAACTGCGGATAGTCGAAAGGCAAATACACATCGTGTATTTGAACAACCACTCCCTTCTTCAATCTTGGAAGCACTTCCAAGAAAAACACCGTAGCATCGGAATTCGGGAATACACGGTGCGAATTGTCGACGAACAAAATATCGTTCTCTTCCAATTCTTCCAAAAAATCAAAATCGCAATCTTCAAACGGAGAACGAATAATAGTATTCGCCAAGGCATCTATCTCAGCGCGAGGCATCGGATCAATCGAAATAATTTCAGTCTTTAATCCCTGCTCAGTGATGGCCTTGTGCGCAACCTTGGTTGAATTGCCCGATCCAATTTCAACATAACGTTTCGGCTTCAGTTCCGAGATGGCTGTGTACAACATAACCATGTCGAGACCTGGCAAAAACAAATTGTTCCAAAACGGTTCTTTCGCCGAAGGTTTCTCGGTGTTGTTTTTTATGGATTGAAAATGAGGCGTGTATTTCAAAGCAGCGTGCAGCCACTTCTTGTATTCTTCTTTTCTATTTTCAATAATGGAAAGCAATTGCGGATGCGCAGGCTGTCCATGCCCATAGCGCGGTTCAAACGAAACGGGATATTCCAGAATTAATTTCTGAAATTTTGGATGTGCTAATTTGAATAATCTTTTAATCATGTTCTCGGTTCAATCTTCTAACTAAAAAAATCAATAGCGAATGTACTACCTTTGCGGCAAAGACCGAAGAGGATTCATCGCTGGTTGAAAAACTAGAGGAAAGTCCGGGCTGCGCAGAGCGCCGCACCCTGTGAAAAGCGGGGGACGTTAAACGCAAGTTTAACGGACAGACAGTGCTGCAGAAATAAAACCGCCACTAGCAATAGTGGTAAGGGTGAAAAGGAGGTGTAAGAGACCACCGTCGTTCTTGGTAACAAGACGAGCTAGGAAAACCTTGCGGGCTGTAAGATCAAATAAACCGGGGCCGTTGGATTCGTTCCAACTGAAGAGTTGCTCGCTCAATCTCGGAGGGTAGATCGCATAGATAAATGATGAAACATGTGGCAACACATGAACAGAACCCGGCTTACGCTCACGGTCTTTTACTTTTTTTCTTGAATTTGAATGCGCTCCTCTGGCGTGTTCGCATTGACTAAAAATTTCGAATCTTTAACAGGAAGAATTTCAACGGTTCGATTGAAAAGCATCTTGCGCGGACAGCTTTTTCCATTTACCCAAACCTTCATCAAGGCCGAAAAAGATTTCGGTTCGTAAATGGAACACAACGGCTCTGGACCTCCGTCTAATGGCGATTCGTAGCATGTTGCAAACACTTTCGCGTTTCTATTCTTCAACAAAAATTCAAGTTGTTCTTTTTGAAGATTCGGCAGGTCGCACGCCACAACTAATAAGGCTGTTTGCGGGAGGGTTCGCATCGCGGAAGCAATTCCGCCAAGCGGACCAGCAACTTGAAGTTGATCTGCAATAAACGGTCTGTTCAAGAACGCATAATTTTCTTTCTGTTCTTCCCGAACGGAAAGAAAAACTTCCAACCCTATTTCTTCCAACAAGGAAACCAAATGTTCCGCTTGTGTTTTTTCATGATAATGAATGAGCCCCTTCTCTTCCCCCATGCGACTACTTTTTCCACCCAATAAAACCAAGGCTTTCACAGGCGCCACTTCAAAGAAGTTCGAAACGAATTCAAGCACTTCTTCCTTCATCCTAAAAATTTTAGTTTCGGGTTGAAGGACGGGTTGAACATACGCGGGAACCTCTGTCATTCCTTCCGGAAGGACAACGGCTAACACGTTGGTGAGTTCTGCGCTTCGTTTTACTAAGCTTTTCTCTTTTTCAAGATTAACAAAAATGATTTGGTTGGAAGCCGCATGGTGATTGCCATTCACTAACGCCCCGTCGAATTCCTGAAGTACCGTTTGATCGAGTCCTGTTTCTTCCTGAAGAACAAAATGATTTTCATGCGTGGTAATTCCAACCGAACCTTCGGAATTTCCTTCTGCGTGAGAAGCATCGACATAAGTCAAACGCTGCTTCACTTCCAACTGAAAATAATTTACCCAACTTCTAATTTCCTCGCATGTGGTGCCGTATAGCGCCAATTCGCGTGAGTGCCAATTCGATTTAGATTGAAGGTTCATTGCCAAGCGCTGTATGTCGATTTGCCACCCGACTTTTCCATAAGCTTAATGCCGCCTATTTCCATATCGAAACTCATAGCCTTGCACATGTCGTATATCGTAAGCGCCGCAACAGATGCGCCGGTTAGCGCTTCCATTTCAACCCCAGTCTTACCAAAAGTTTTCACGGTGCACTGAATATGCGCGCCTTTTTCAGTCTTTTCAATCTGCACATCAATGCCTGTAATGGCAAGCGGATGACACAGCGGAATTAAACTCGATGTTTGTTTCACCCCTTGAATTCCTGCAATGCGAGCGGTTTGAAACACGGGACCTTTCGGTGATTGATACTCATTGTTTTGAAACAACGCATTTAAATTTTCCGGAAAAACAATTTCTGCCTGGGCAGTTGCTTTGCGCAGTGTTTCGGCCTTTTCGGAAACATCGACCATAGCCGCGTTTCCCTTTTCATTCACGTGTGACAAGTTTTCCATCGTTTCAAATTTATGGAAGGAATTCAATTAAATATTCTTTTTAACCTCTAAGACAACCTTTTCCCCATTAAAAGGGTTTTATATTCGTAGATAGAACTCATGCGCAACAAAGCAACTTTGAAATTAACGTCCTCCCTGCTAAAATCCATTTTTAGCTTGCTGTGCGTTTTCATTTCTTTCGAGAGTTTTGCCTCGCACTTAATTGGCGGAGAAGTCTATTACACGCACACTTCAGGAAATAATTATACGGTTACGTTGAAAATTTTCCGCGATTGTGGGCCCGCGAATGTGAATGGAACCGATTTCGACGCGGCTGTTTCCATTGGCATTTTCACCAGCAACAATGTGCTCTTTACCGACCTTTCCGTTAATCTCATTAGCACGAACGTTACGAACATTCCAATAACGCTAAACAACCCGTGCTTTGTTCTTCCTCCAGATATTTGTGTAGAACAAGCCATATACACTGGCAGCGTGAATTTGCCTCCGACCTCTGGCGGATATAACATTGTTCATCAGCGCTGTTGCTTTCAGCCAAGTATTGATAATTTAATATCGCCGCAGTCACAAGGCGTCTCCTACGTAGCGCACGTCCCGGGAACAAGCGAACTCGCGGTCGGCTACAATTCGAGTCCACGTTTTAACAACTTCCCTCCACCGGCTTTGTGCAAAGATGCTTCATTCACTTTCGATCATTCGGCTACAGATCCCGATGGCGATGTCATTGTCTACTCATTTTGCGCTCCCTATTTGTTCGCAGACCAGTTCGACCCTATGCCCACTCCGCCGAACGATCCTCCTTACCCTAATCTCACTTACGGACCCGGATTTTCTCCGACCTATCCCATCACGAGCAATCCCGTTATGGGAATTAATTCAACCACCGGATTAATCAGCGGCACTGCTACTCAGGTTGGTCAATATACCATTACCGTTTGCGCGGAAGAATACCGAAACGGCGTTTACATTTCAACTACGAGAAGAACGTTTCAATTCAACGTTACCCTTTGCGACCAATCGATTATTGCCAGTGTTCCCGCGCAAACCTCTGTTTGTAACGGTCTCGATATTAGCCTGACCAACGAAAGTGTAAATTCAACTTTTTGGGCTTGGGATTTTGGGGTGCCGTTCGACAATACCGATGTGAGCACTGCGCAAAATCCGACCTACACCTACCCCGCTCCAGGAACCTACACCATTACGCTCATAGCGAATCCAGGCTGGTCTTGTTCCGATACTGCAACCCAGGTCTATACGGTGTTTCCAGACATAGACCCCGTTATTACGGTTGAAGATTATGCGTGTGTGAATCAACTCGACACTTATGACTTCTTGGGTTCTGCAACGTTCGTGGCCAACAACGGAACGCTGCTTTGGGACTTCGGAACGAACTCAGTCCCTTCCACTTCGAACGTTGTTCATCCGCAAGGAATTATTTTTGATTCGAATGAAGCTGTTCATTCGATAACGCTCACAGCCACTGCAAGTAACGGCTGTTCGCAAGACACCACCATAACCATTGTGAATCCGCCCGATCCAGTGGCAATCATTCCGAATCAATCTACGTTTTGCGGCGGATTAACTTATACTTTTTTAAACGATTCACAAAACGCAACCGACTATTGGTGGGAGTTCAATACCGTTTTCAACGGTGATTACTCCGATGATTTCGAGCCTGTATTTTCATTTCCCAACACTGGAAATTACACCATTCAGTTAGTTGCATCCTCGCCTTTCAATTGTCCAGACACCACAACGACTTCCATTGAAATTCAAGGAGATTTAAATCCTTCCTTCCCATCGCAAAATGTGCAATGTCTTTCCACCAATAGTTTCGACTTTCAAGCACTCGGAGCCAACACCAGCTTCGCGACATACGTTTGGGATTTCGGAAGTCCAGAAATTCCAAATTCAACACTGGCGAATCCGCAGAACATTCAATACACGCAAGAAGGGACGTATACTGTCACTTTAACAATAACTGACACTGGGTGTACGGAATCATACATCGATGATGTTTGGGTTCCCATTGACCCTTCGTTAGCCCCTTCTATTTTTCCAGCCGCTGGATGCCCTCCTGTTTTCGGCACGTTCAACGCCGTTGCACAAAGCAACACGCAGTTGTTTTACGAATGGGATTTCGGTGATGGAACGGGTAGTTTTCAACCTGAAAATTTACACATCTACAACACTCCTGGCAGCTACGATGTGTCTCTCATGGTTTATACTGTTTCGGGTTGCATTGATACGCTTTATCAGAGTTTGAATAATGTTATTACAGTTTATCCCGTGCCCAATGCAGCTTTCTCTATTACTCCACAAACCGTTGACATCTTAAGTCCGAATACCACCATAACAGATTTGTCCACTGGAGGAATCAACTGCGTATATTCCATGTCAGACGGCGGAATGAGCAACGACTGCAACTTCCCTTACGAGTGGACTGAGGCAGGAATTCAAACCATTACGCAAACGGTTACGAATGAATACGGATGCATTGATCAAGTAACCGGAGAAGTAATAGTAAGTGGATTTTTATTTTACGCACCGAATAGTTTTTCTCCCAATGACGATGGAATTAACGACGAATGGATTCCTCAATCTACAGGAACAACGAGCTATAGTTTAGAAATCTACGACCGTTGGGGACAGATCATTTTTCAAACCAACAATCCGAATGAAGCTTGGACAGGTAATGTCCTAGGCGGTGAGCACTTCGCAGCGAATGGGGTTTACAATTACCAGGTGACCATGAAGGATTTGATTGAATTGCCGCATGAATTTTCGGGACACATCGTGCTTTTTAGATAAAGCAAGAAAGTCTATGACGAATGTTCTTCGAACGAATGCCTATGGCGAATGTCTGCGACTAACTTTCTTTAAAATACAAAATTGAACGACACATTGAATGCCAGACCGCGCATGTGACGGGTGTTTTTGAAAGGAACAATGTAGTTGACTTTCGTATCTATCAGGACATACTTATTCTTGAAAATCTCCAATCCTACAGCCGGAGCTAAATATCCGAATGATTCCTTGCGCTTGTCGTTAGAAGCCAACATTCCTCCAATAGTATAGCCACTGTACAGGTTAAAGAATTTCTTTGATCCTCTTCCCAAGTGTCTGGAATAAAAATCTTGACCAAATCCGAAGACAAACATTTCGGAATAGTGCATCGTGTCTGGATCTAATTTATTGGTGGTTTTGTATGCTCCAAGTGTCGCGAAGGACTTTCCTTTAGTGAATACATATTTCAAAAACACACCTTGATAATACGGACTGCTTAACGTGTCATGAGGCTCCTCGATTTGAAAATAAGAATATTCCACACCCGGCATATTTATCCATTGAACAGAACTGTTTTGAGGAGTATAGGTCTCGTCTTCAATTTCTAAATCAACGACGTAATAATATTCCGTGCTCGTCAAGTTGTTCAAATCGGTTTGAGCAGTGCGAATGCTTGTTTCCCAATTCTTCAATTCTCTCCACATGTTCTTGTATTG
>Ga0114980_10000600_pt1 | contig 25947 bp, 19 predicted proteins | sample S_140806_EF_Meta_FD_87018 | JGI IMG/M metagenome (GOLD analysis project Ga0114980, IMG submission 87018) | Freshwater microbial communities from Lake Simoncouche, Canada to study carbon cycling - S_140806_EF_MetaG | ecosystem: Environmental > Aquatic > Freshwater > Lake | place: Lake...
ACACCCGTCCAGTTATTCACAAAGTGGACGGGTGTTTCACTTCAACGATAAACCCGCTCCCCTACATCAATCCTTGCTCTGTCATAAACGCAGCAAGCGCCTCAAGCTGAGGTTGCGTAAGGTCGACGAGGGGCAAACGAACTGGTCCCGCAGGCTTTCCAAGCAGACTCAGCGCAGCCTTTGTCGGTGCCGGGCTTGGCTGAGCGAAGATCATCCGGGTGATATCAAGCGTCGCAAGGAAGGCAACCCGCGCGCCTGCCGCATCACCGGCGAACCACTTGGAACAAACATCCTTCATCTGCGGCGTAGCGACATGCGAGATCACCGAAATAATGCCACATCCACCGACCGCGAGGTGTGGGAGAAGCGTACCGTCATCGCCTGAGTAGACATCGAAGGTGTCAGGCGTCCGCGAAACGATGTCAGCGACTTGCATCATGTTCCCGGATGCCTCTTTCGTCCCGATGACATTTTTTTGATCATTGGCAATTTGCTCTGTTGTGCTCGCATCGATGTTTGCAATCGTGCGTCCAGGCACGTTGTAGAGAAGAACTGGAATTGCTGCGGCATCGGCGATGGCGCGGAAGTGGCGATAGATGCCTTCTTGGCACGGCTTGTTGTAATACGGAGCAACGCTGAGGATGCCCGCGACGCCCTTCGCTGCACTCGCCGCCGCAAGCTTTGCGATATGACGTGTGTCATTTCCACCTGCGCCGGCCACGATTTTATCGGCGCCGATGGCTTCGATAATGGCATCCAGGAGGTCGAGCTTCTCATCATCCGATGTCGTCGGCGATTCCCCTGTGGTCCCGTTGATGACAAGCGCATCGTTGCCTTCAGCCATCAGCCACTTGGCGAGGGTTTGGGCACCGGCGAAGTCGATAGAGCCATCCGCGTGGAGTGGCGTCGCCATCGCCGTCAGCAGGTTTCCAAAGCGGGCATTCGCACCGCGCAGTGTCGCACTCATTTCTTGCCTCCCAGCAATCCACGCTCAATCAGGCACTCCGCTATCTGATAGCCATTAAGTGCAGCACCCTTCAGAATCTGGTCCCCGGAGAGGAACAGATCGATCGCATTTGGGCACGAAATGTCTTCCCGAATCCGGCCAACAAAGACTTCATCCCGGCCACTCGCATACAGAGGCATTGGAAACACATTTGCCTCACGGTCATCCACAACGACCACACCCGGGAATGCGGCGAGGGCACTTTGAATTGCAGCCACCGATGGCCGCTGACCCACAAACTCGATATTGACGCTTTCGGAGTGCGCACGCGGGATCGGCACGCGGATACAGGTCGCTGTCACGGCAAGGGTCTCATCGGAGAGGATTTTCCGTGTCTCCTTAACCATTTTGAGCTCTTCTTCGTTATAGCCAGTTTCATCGATGGCCGTGTTGTGGCTAAAGAGATTAAAGGCAATCGGGTGTGGGAAGATTTCCGGTTCTGGAGCATTCCCGGCGAGGATGGCGGCGGTTTGTGTCTCGAGCTCACGCATCGCGGCTGCGCCGGCACCGGATGCTGCCTGGTAGGTACTGACAACCACGCGCCGGATCGGCTGAAGTTTTAGGAGAGGCGCAAGGACCATCACAAGCAGGATGGTCGAGCAGTTCGGGTTTGCGATGATGCCATTATGGCCAGTTAAGGCATCTGGGTTGACTTCCGGGACGACAAGCGGGACGTTTGCGACCATGCGAAATGCGGATGAGTTATCAACAACAACGGCTCCTGCGGCGATGGCAGCGGCGGCATATTGCTTGGAGCGCGAGCCTCCGGCGCTGAAGAAGGCAATATCGATGTCAGTAAAGCTGGTCTCGGTAAGCTCTTCGACAACGATGTCTTGGTCTTTGAAGCGGATTGTCGTGCCGGCGCTACGGCTGGATGCAAGGAGGCGTAGCTGACCAAGGGGGAAGTCTCGGGTTGCAAGAAGCTGGAGGAACTCGGCGCCCACTGCGCCGGTTGCGCCGACGAGGGCGACATTGTAAGCAGACATTAATGCATTCTATCGAAACCGCCTCCTTGGATGCCCTAGCAGAACACCCTCAATGCGTACTTGCTGGTGCAACTTACACAATTTAGCGCTCAGAGCGCCCATGCTTAAACTGCACGGCCAACTAACCGATGTACGTATCTCTAGAGGAAGGCTTCGCTAACGCGAAACGTAAACAAAGAAGAGCTCGCCAGTAGCCTGCCGCTGACCACACGATTGGCATCAAAAACAACTTGCTGATGCAACATCTCGAAATAGTAGAATTCACCGATCAGATAGCTCATGCACACGTGGTTCAGCATATTTGTATCATTCATAAATCGTAGCAAACCGTTTTGTCAACGCGTATAGGACAGAAAAAAGCACACTTTACATCATGCACAAATGTGCAAGATTCCATGAATTCACCAGGTTAAATCGCCCAAACGGCCCATAGACGTACCGTTCATCAACGATAAGGTCTCAGTGTGAAGGCGGTGGAAACAGCACGGATGTGGCATCCGGACAGTGCGGTCTGGTGCTCCGTAATGGCTGATGCTGCGGCACACGTATCACCACTGTAAATTGCCCTAAATTAACGGAATGCAACCCCACTAAAGACGGTTACCCCATTGGCCCCATACAATAGCCAGACATGACAAATGTAACTTTATTTAACTTTCTTCGTTTTCTCAGCAGGAATCACCGTAAACATGAACACATCGTCATGCTAATTACGCACATCAATCAAGTAACATAGCATCTATGCGTCCTTTAGTAAAGTTGTTCGGCCGGGGAGAAGTCCACGTGGATGGCTCACTGGCCGATGTAAAACTCACGCGCAAAATTTGGTTCGTGCTGGCGATGCTTTCCATTGCCCCTGATGCAGAAATGTTACGCCTGGAGCTGACGGAAGGTGCATGGCCGCTTAGTGATGAGCGTAGCCGTGATGTCCTGATGCACAAGTGGCGCAAGTCCGTTGTGGATGCCTTTTCCACGTTGGGTGTTCAGCCCGTTGTTGTCATTTCGGAACAGTTTGTCAAACTCGACACAACCCTGATCACGATTGACTACCTGGAGTGTCTGCGTATCGCCAACACACTTCTTTCGTCGCTAAGTGCAGCCGCGACTCTCGAAGCTGCACTTGAATTCGATGCACTGGCATCAGATCAGATTCTGCTTGCCGGGCATCCCGAGGCATTTGAAACCCAACGCACCGACTTTGATGCGCTGCGCATCCAATGTCTGGAACGGGGCTGGAAGGCTGCGCTCGCACTTGGCGATGATGAAGCGACGAACCACTTTGCGAACCGCCTCAGAAGCCTTGGCTTTACGGGTGACCTTCATATCGAAGCTGACACGGATGAATTTGTCATCCGTAAGGATTTTAAGCCGCGCAATTATTCTCAGGGAATCGCGGCATTACTCCTGATCGGACTCTTCACTACGCCTATTGTTCTTGGTCGAATAAGTCAACCAAAGCCAGCTTCCAGAGCTACTGGAAGTCCGATTACAGACCAACCCCCAACCTATATTGGAAGGTACATCCAATATGAATACAAACCCAAACCGAACGACCTGGTAACTCTATCTGAGGCGGTTGCAACAGTCCGGCTACCCGATGGCGGAGCGGTTACAACGGGAATCGTCCGCCTTAAGAACATGGACCAGCAAATTCTGACGGTAAAGACATCACGTAACCGCAGGCTAAACTGGTCGACATTGACCCCAGCGACCGAAGGGGTTCAGTACTTCCCTGCGGACATTACAACTGACAAATTTGGCAACATTTTTGTTGGAGCGCATGTCCAAATTCTTGACAAAGAGAAGTTGGGACGACGGCCTGGCCGTTATTCGGCGGTATTGAAGTACAAAGCCGATGGATACCTTGATACCACTGCGATAGAACGTCAACCAGAGTCCAAATCCACGTCTTTGATTCGGTCTTTAGGTAATCTGGAACCCGCTGGCCTAAGACCCACAGACCGTGCACCTGGTAGGTACGTTGCACTTCTGAATTATGATGCTAGGGGTAAGCTGCTCTCAAATGCCATCTCTGGTAAACAGCAGGAAAACGTCATGTCAATGATCAGGGTGGTAAGTGACATGCAAGGCGGAGCTTGGCTGTTTACATCTGGAGAGAGTGGCAACAAGAACATCTCCTTACTTCGCATGCATCTTCTTCCATCCGGTACGATTTATGACCAGGTGCCTCAAGCATCCAAGAACACCGAATTCAATGCTGTTGTTCAGGGAGCAAGTGGCGAAAACTACTTGGCAAGCACAAAGTTCAACTTCAAGAATGTCGGAAATGTAGCAGATTGGCAAGTGCAACGTTATTCGACAGCTGGCAAGCTTGAATGGACAACTATCATCGACAGCCCGGCCAACGTCGATGACTATCGATGTGATGTCAAAATCGCAACAAATGGTGATGTCTTGGTGTTCGGAGCATTATCGACTCGTACATTGGATGGCGTAATCCGGAACTTGCCCACGGTTATGCGGCTTGATTCAGCGACGGGAAAAATCAAGAAAACAGATCAGACCCAAACGCACTTCCTGAATTCCCATGTCATCCTGACACCTTTACCAAGTTTCGATATGTATATCCTCGGTTGTTACGATCTTGCTGAGTTAGGCTCGAACTCTGTATATTTCTATCGCTCACGCCCGTCCGACGACCTTTCATCCATTGCAATGGCGGTAGGACTCCCACGGAAACTGAAGACACGGAGAATCGTTGGAATGTATTTCCGCGGAATGTCAGGATCCTTCAGCGCACTCATGCAACCACTCGAAGGTCCTGGGCAAAAGCTTGCACTCATTTACGTAAATAAGTATGTCGGAACAGATATCACCACAGGAATACTGACCACCGACCGACAGGTCCACTACAACCAATCCGACAGCAATATCGTAGCGGGTCGCTTTGGATATAACTTCACCGTCTTTGACTTCACAGGCCTCAAATAACCCATACAAGTTGCCTTACAGGGTGGAGTCACAGGGTTTGATAGGACCACACCACCGCTCAACAATCTCTACGATGTCGCCACCAAGTCTTGACAAATGCTCACACGAAGATTAGCAAAGGCCTTGTCAGCCTCCCTAAACGGAAGCCCATCCGCGCGGAACGAACCCGTAAATGTGACTCCATCGAGACACGACTCGGCAACCGCAGCTCCAAAGACAAAGTTGGATTGAACTTCGACCAACACAGTGTCGCCGCTGACGACATCGATAGGGTTACTCAATGTAATCCACCGCCACACATGGTCGTTGTCGAAGGAGAACTCACTGGGAACTTCCAAGTCAGCATCGGCAGAAATTTGGGTTCCGTTTTTGTGGATTGATACTTTCGTCTCGGTTCCCAACCCCGCAGTCAAACACCCAATACTCTCGATGCGATAGGAATAGTGAAACGTAAACGCTGTCCGAAGGGGCGAAAAGTAGAGCGCGTGGTCAGTTGGTGGCTGCAGAATAACCTGTACAAAACTGCTTTTGGGTGCAAAGCGCTGTGCAACAAGATTCTTCATCCGCTCAAGGTAAATGCGCTTCCAGCTTGTCATAGTTCCTCCGTCAACGTACACACCAGCTACTGTTAGCAGGGAGTGCATCAATCGCATCAGAGCATGCACCAGCAGGAATCGATTGGAGAATCCCTGCTAGTACACGCGGCCCTGAACGATCGTGATGAATGATTTTTGTTCAGGGTGATGACGTCGCCAATCCGTGCAGCTTGAAGGCAACCGACTGTGCGTCAACGTATTCACAATGGGTTAGGTGCCTTTGTTACGTCAAGCGGAATGGCGTCTAAACTTTTCTAAACTTTCGTAATCACATTCATTTACGCTCTTGTAGCAACCATCACCTTAGGATAAATGGAGCAATTCAACCCCTTAATTTGATGTTATGTGAACTTTCCCGTCAGCGGTAAACAGACGTAAGTGCTGCCCCCTGGATGCGTGCTTTGGACACCGTAGACAAGGTGACTTTGTGAGCCAGGATTCGGATTGGAGGCGGAGTTGTAGGAGCAGCGTCGACTGTTCGAATGGTGATTTGCACTGGTTTGGCCAAGAATCAGCGTTGATGCTCAGCTAAGCGTTAGTTCCGCTCTACGTTGCACATCGTTTGCCACATGCACAGCGTAGAGCGGATTTCAAGTCCCTAGAGACCTGTTGTGTACCAAGTGAAACATTCGCTCAGGCACACACAATCATTCACGATAATCACAATCGACGCACTCACAATGACCTCTAAACTTTTCTAACTTTTTGCTCTCAACAAATGTTAGTGATTGTTATCGCTGCATCAAAGAGGTAGTTGGTGTGGAATTTGTCAACGCATCGGGCATGGGGCAGCTTCAATCGTGGAACACCCTAACCACACCGGGTCATCACCCCTGGCGTGCGAACGATTGCCTCGTCCGTTGGGAACAAGCAAGCGTCAACGAATGCCCATTTGGACATTTCGGCTGATGTTGCTAAGCGCGTTCTCAGCACGGACGCAAGCTTTCCTGCCATCGCATTCGACCTGCGCCCGGATGATCACAACTGGAGGCGTACCACTAAGCTGGCGAAGTCCCTTCAAAATGCGATTGGGTAAATGCTTGAGCCGCCCCATCTTGGCTGCAGTCTCGATACCGCCATCCTTGTCCTGCTCCCAGTAATCCAAAATCAAGCGATGGCTAGGCCGGCTCTGACTCGCAAACTCCAGTCGCCGGACCGAGAGTCCCGGCGGCGTCGCCAGCTGCCCCTTGTACACGAAGTCGCCCTGCGCCATACAAATCGTTGGATCGTGGTACGCATCCAGATGGGCACCATTGACCACCGTCATCACAATGTTTGCTGCACCAGCGGACTTGTAATCATAGAGCTTTGCCTTGGGCTTACCTACAAGGGCCAGAAACTCAGCATCAACATCCACCAGACGCGTCTTGTATTGCCCAATCTGCAGCGGTGCAATCGGCATCCAGGTTGACTGTGCCTGCACTTGGCGATGCTGAATATAGCCGGCCGTGAGAACCCCAATGGACAGCAAGGCTGCAAAAAGAGCCCCGTAGTCAAATGGAAAGCCACTATTATTGACCTTGGGCGCACCCGCATTTGCTTCACGTTTTCGATGATGTTTTCCAAGCCAAAGCGCCAAGGCACCCCCGATGGCCAAATCGATGGCAATTGCCACGTAGCCAATGCCTCCTGGTGTTGGAATCCCGATTCGACCTTGAATCGCCGCAAGAATGGACTCTGGCAGTGGAATGGAAAGGACTACACACGCACAGACAAGTAACCAGACAATACGAGACTGCAGACCAAGTATAGGAATCAACAAGCCAGCGATAATAATCGACATCCCTAAAATACCAATCGTAGACGCATGCCCCATTAGTCCTAAAAACAGAATCGTTGCGCCTGTCAAAGCTCCGGCGAGTGAGCTGATAATCGTCTTCTGGTCGATGCTCGGGCTGCGGAGACTTCCTTGCATGAGAGTGGTCATCAGTGCCGCGGATGCAATGAGCTGCCAAGGGGTGACCACGGCGGATGTCAGCCAAAAGCTAATCGGGACATCCATCGTTAGAGACATCGGACGCAGGAACGCCTCTCGGATTTCATTACGCATCCAGGGTGCATCCACACGTAAGAGAAGCAAAATGCTGGCAAGAAAAATCACCCGGAACGTAACACTGAAAATTTTGTTCCAGCGGGACAAACGAATCATTTGGGGATCTGTGGCGAGGTAGATTGGCCGTCCACTTGCATCGAAGCCGCTAATTTGCCTTGCTACCGCATAGCCTTCGAGTGCACTGCGCCGCAGCTTTTCGGTAGCAGCCTTTTTTGCCTGCATGTCCCAGAACCATCCAAGGCCAATGAGGGCAACCAGACCGATGCCACCTGCCACTAACACAGTCGAAAGTGGAAGTTCTTCGCTGACATCACCTGTTGGTTCGTACCCCTTGACCCGCCCCACAAACGTAAATGTCTGCTTACCCGCAGTGCCCACCAGCGTTGCCTGTTCACCCGCCATCCGGAGGTCCCAGCGGGTTGCATACGTTTCTGAGTTACGCCCCATCGTGAAGAGAAGGTGGCTTGGTTGGCCGGTAGCACCAGAGACATCGAGCGTCCCAGGACTCATCGATTCGTCCAGCGCATATTGCGACAATGGACCAAAGAACTCTGTGACATCGGAAGGGGCATCGACCAACGCAAGCTGCCCAATATAGATTGTCAGCACACCCTGTGGAGTGGCAAAGCCGGTCAGCTCAAAGACAACCGTCAGCGGCCTGGCATCGTTTCCCGTCCCCGTAGATGCGCCATCAAACTGGATCGTAAACCGGTCAATCGCACTTGCCATCCGGGCAGGCAAACACAACCCCACCAACAGTGTGATTACGATTCGGACAGTGCATAAAACGTTTGCTTTTCGGAAGTGCATAAGTGGAACGAGCGGGAATCAGATTGATGGACCCAAATGGATGGCATGGGATGGAGGGGGAGCCGTTCCAGAAGATCTTTCAGGAGACTCACATGTATCCCATTATTATCATCCGGAATTGGCATCCATTTGACACGTATTACTACGAATAAATATTTGTAAACTTTTGCCTTGTGGTTTGTTTAGGCAGAAATTTTACCTGTAGGCCATGGAAACAAGCCAGCTGTCCAGCGTCGTTTACGATTTATGATGATGACCGCCATTCCCACGCCCGTTCCAAATACGACGAGCTCACGTGTACTAGGCTCTGGTGCCACATTTGCCCCAGCAACAGAAAAATCTTCTGTTGGATTTGCAAGTGAGAAGCTGTTCAAGGCAACGTATCCACTGGCATCGGGCGACTCAACTGTGATCCACGTAATGGGAGCATCTCCAAAGTAACCGAGAAACATCCCTGCACTCGAAGTGAGATCTAGGTCCTGTTGGCTCCCATCGGACACTGTGACCATGAGGGATGTACGAAGAAGCTGATCATTGTCATCCACGACGCCAAAGTAACCGGCAAAAGCAAACGAATTGAAGCTTAGGTTCATCACATCACTTTGTTGATTGACACTGATGAACCCTTCGCCAGCATTGTTGATGCCTCGATAAAGACAGTTGCCAGTGGCACCCGTCTCCCAAATCTGTACGTCTCCCCCGAGACGATTGAGGACCCGTCCACGACCAAGTGAGTCCGAAAACGTATCCGTTCGCACACTTGTAACCGCAGTCAGCCAAGCAGCTTTGGATGTGTACCAAGTGCCTTGTGCCACCGCGGGATATCCAACCATGCAAAGCGTGCAACCTGTTAGCAAACTTACATACCAAGTCCTAGGACTCGCAAAACAACGCATCATTCCTCCGCAGGTATCCAACCACAAAGACCAATGAGGGCAACACTTTTGCCGGGACATCGCTTATTGGCATCGAGTCGGGTTTGACTGCGTGGTGAGTATTAACAGACATATTCATAAACTTGATGTAAGCATCGCTCTAAACTTTTCTAAACTTTGTCAGTTAGTACACTAGTCACACATATGTTGATTTCCGTGACACACTTATTTGCTAATTGCCACTTTAAAATACGTTAAACGCACTTATTAAGTTGTAAATACTGGATTAAAGAATAAACTCACTGAGTCTTGGTGAGCACTGCCATGCACAGTGACAACCAAGATTTTGAATTACGGGCCAGGTTACAAGGCGAAACGTTTATAGCGAATTTCTTTGCAGGTTAGATACCTTTGGTGAACTAAACTTTTCTAAGTTTTTTAAATTTCACCCGTATTTAGGGTGTATTTCAACGAATCAAGCTGTGTTTGCATGTAACAAGCCGATTTATGTTGCGTTTGACACATATTCTGGGTGCGTCAACTAAATCAAAATAGCTTGATGTGTGGGGCATCTCTGCCAGTTCGTTAACGAAATGCACACGGTCTACGGACATTCGTAGCTAAACACGAATCGGACGTATGGAACTCAGCGCTTCTTCGCATCCAAATGCAGACGCGCAACCAGCTGCAGCGCTTCCAGATGCCTTTGCCAGAAAGAAACTGAAATCAAAATGTAGAAATACTTCTGGACCGCGACAAGAGCGACGTTGAACTTAGCGCTTCTTCGCATCCAAATGCAGGCGCGCAACCAGCTGGAGCGCTTCCAGATGCCTTTGCCAGAAAGAAACTGAAATCAAAATTTAGAAATACTTCTGGCCCGCGACAAGAGCGACGTTGAACTTAGCGCTTCTTCGCATCCAAATGCAAGCGCGCAACCAGCTGGAGCGCTTCCAGATGCCTTTGCCAGAAAGAAACTGAAATCAAAATTTAGAAACACTTCTGGACCGCGACAAGAGCGACGTTGAACTTAGCGCTTCTTCGCATCCAAATGCAAGCGCGCAACCAGCTGGAGCGCTTCCATTGGGGACAGACGATTCGGATCAATCGACTGCAGCTCTTCAATCACAGGATGGATTGCCGCTTCAAAGAGCGTCATTTGCAGCGTCGCAGTTGTCGTCTCAATCCGGGGCGCTCCGCCAGCCTTCTCAAGCTGCATCAGGATGCGTTTCGCACGCTCTACAACCGATGGCGGTAAACCTGCCATCCGGGCAACCTGAACGCCATACGACTTATCCGTGCCCCCCGGCAACACTTTACGAAGCCACAAAATACGGTCATCTGTTTCACGCACCGCAATCCGGTAGTTCCGCACATTAGTACGCTGCTTCTCAAGGTCATTCAGCAGGTGGTAATGCGTCGCAAACAGCGTCTTAGCCCCAAGCTCACTCAGGTGCTCGGCGACAGCCCACGCAATACTGAGCCCATCGTACGTCGAAGTCCCCCGGCCAATTTCATCGAGAATTACCAAACTCCGCTCCGTCGCATGATTGAGAATCTCAGCCGTCTCCGTCATCTCCACCATAAATGTCGACTGTCCGCTTGAAAGGTCATCATGTGCCCCAACGCGTGTGAAAATGCGATCCACAATCCCAATGTGCGCGGCATCCGCAGGAACATACGAACCAATCTGCGCGAGGAGCACAATCAGTGCAACCTGCCGTAGCACCGTCGACTTACCAGCGGCATTGGGACCTGTAATCACATGCACCGTCTGCTCGGTATCAAGAATCGTGTCATTCGGGATAAAGCGTTGGATTCCTCCAGCAAGCTTTTCGACCACCGGATGGCGCCCAGCCGTAATCGAAATGACATCCCCGTCATCCACAACCGGCCGGCACCAGCGGTTGTTCACCGCAAGCTCTGCAAGCGCAGCAGCGATATCCAATTGGGCAACAATCCGTGCCCTGTCAAGAACACTCCCCGCCCAGTCCCGCGCGATCATTTCGCGCAGCTTGATAAACAGCTCCCCCTCAAGGGCAATCTGCCTGTCCTGAGCCCCCATCACCTTCGCTTCCATTTCCTTGAGCTCAGGTGTGAAGTAGCGTTCGCCTGCCGCTGTGGTCTGTTTCCGGATGTAATTTTCCGGGACGAGCTCCAGCTGTGACCGAGGGACTTCTAGGTAATAACCAAACACACTGGTGTAGCCAATTTTGAGGTTTCGGATGCCGGTGCGTTCGCGCTCAGATGTCTCCAGTTCCGCAATCCATGCTGCTCCCCCCTGACGTAGCGAACGAAGCTCATCGAGCTGCGAATCATAACCAGGTTTAAAAATCCCGCCATCACGCACCAGCAGTGGCGGTTCATCCACGATTGCGTCATCGATGTCACCCGCGAGTGTCCCAACGGGATTTAGCTGCGAAACAAGGACATTAATGGCCGGATCTGCGACCCGGGCGGCGGCAGCGGCGAGGATGTCCAGTTTCTTCAGACTGGTTCCAAGTGCCTTGATATCTCGTGGGCTGGCGGCACCCGTGCAAATGCGAGCAACCAGACGTTCGAGGTCACCGATTTCCCGGAGTGTGTCACGCACATCGGCGCGCGGCAGGCTCGCCACACAGAATGCAGCAATCCCTTCTTGTCGCTCTGTGATGGCACCCACCGACAAAAGGGGCGCATCCAACCAGCGGCGGAGGAGACGCCCACCAAGCGCTGTCCGCGTCTGGTCGATAACGGCGAGGAGCGACTTGCCCTTTGCCTGATCGAGGAGGCCAGCGGTGAGCTCAAGGTTTCTGCGCGTAGATGCATCCAAAGTCATCGTGTCATCGATGGACCAAATGGCCAGCGTCCGTAGGTGGGGAACCGCCCCTTGCTGGGTTTCCTCAACATAGTCGAGGAGGGTTGCTGCCGCCTCGATGCCGGTGCTGTAGTGATCACAGCCAAAACCACGTAAGGTTGTGACTCCAAAGTGGCGTAGCAAATCTTCCCGTGGTGTCTTCGGAAGCTTTCGTGTGGCGATGCGTGTCAGGGTTGCGGGGCAGCGTGCCGCGATGGCATCCGCGAGGGCATCCTGATCTTCGGGAACCAGACATTCTGCCGGTGCGATGCGAGCGACTTCGGCTGCGATGGCAGCTTCCGTCGCGCCAGCCGGGAGCTCGCAGACCAGGAATTCGCCGGTGGAGACATCCACAACGCCGATGCCAGCGATCGGAGTACGTAAAATCGCCGCGACGAGAAAGTTGTTCGAACGGGCATCGAGGAGCGCATCTTCGACGAGAGTCCCAGGCGTGACAACGCGTGTGATGGCTCTGCGGACAAGGCCTTTGGCCTGTTTGGGGTCTTCAATCTGGTCACAAATGGCGACCTTATGCCCTTGCTGGACGAGGCGTGCGAGGTAGCGGTCGAGGGCATGATACGGAACTCCGGCCATCGGGAGACGCTCATCCATGCCATTGACATCCCGGCCCGTAAGCGTGATATCTAGCGCTGCGGAAATTAATGTGGCATCAACACCATAAGCCTCAAAGAAATCTCCAACCCGAATCAGAAGGATCACTTCAGGGCGTTCAGCCTTAAGCTCCATGTACTGCCGCAGCATCGGGGAGAGCTTTTCAATTGGTATTTCTGCCATATGGGGTAGTGTAGTGTACGCAAAGGCGGTCTGCGAGACTGTCACGGCGGGAGGTGGAATTGCACTATGGCTATCGAATCTGATGTGTACAATCTGCAACCGATCGCAGTCGGAGCGAAGGTCCCTGATATCTCTCTCCCGGATATAGCGACAGCTGTGTTACACCCCTTAGTGAAGTACTACAGCGAGCGCGGGCTTCTCCTGGTCTTGGTGCGCCACTGGAATTGTATTTTCTGTCGTGGCCAGCTGGCGGAGCTTCATTCACTCATTCCATTGCTTGAGCAAAAGGCACGGGTGGTTGTGGTGATGCCCCACAAGGCTGATTATCTACGCCCACGCCTTGTGGGACGTTATTCGTTGTCCTGCTCTGTACTCTGCGATTCTAATTATGAGATTTATCGCGCTTTAGGATATGGCCATATGCGTGCAGCCGATGCGATTTCCCCAAGAGTATTAGTGGATGGCGCAAAGCTGTTTTTAGATGGACACATTGTTGGCTTACCCGATGGAGCCATTGAGCAGCTTCCAGGTGTCGTGGCAATTCGTGCATCCGGGATGGTTTCTGCACGCCATCAACATGCATTTGCGAGTGATTATCTGTCATCTGATGAGCTGATTGAATTCGCCGGGCTTGCCGGGAGTTAGAGCTTCTAGGGAAAACCAGACGGGGTCATCCGCCCTCCATGCTAAAATCAGAGCATGTCATACATCGTCAGTGTTGGAATGGAGTGCCATGCGGAGCTGCTGACTCACAGCAAGATGTTCTGCGGGTGTGAGAATGCCTTTGGCGGCGAGCCGAACACGCGCTGCTGCCCGGTGTGTCTGGGCCTCCCGGGTGCGCTCCCAGTGTTTAACAAGGAAGCTGTAAAGCATGTCCTGAGGACATCCCTTGCCCTTGGCTGCACTATTTCCCGCCGGACGATTTTCCACAGGAAGAACTACTTCTATCCTGACCTCCCGAAGGGCTATCAAATTAGTCAATACGGTCAGACACCGATTGGCATCGATGGCTTCCTCGAGATTGAGACCCCTGAAGGTGACTTGAAGCGGATCAATATTACCCGCGTGCACCTCGAGGAGGATACGGGTAAGTCCCTCCACTCCGATGGCCTTGGATATTCGGTGGTGGACTACAACCGCAGCTCTGTCCCACTAATGGAAATCGTTACAGCGTTCCCTCCCGACATCGCGAGCGGTGAGGAAGCGCGTCAGTATGCGGAAAATCTGCGGCTGGTGTTGCTATACCTTGGCGTCTCGGATGGAAAGATGGAGCAGGGTTCTCTCCGTGCCGAACCAAATCCGAGTATTCGGAAGCAAGGTGCTGAGGCTTACGGGACAAAGACCGAGCTGAAGAACCTGAACTCATTCCGTGCGGTGCAGATGGGTGTTGAGTACGAAGCCCGTCGCCAGGAGGCTGAACTCGAGGCTGGTAAGCATGTTTTGCAAGCAACGTATGGCTGGGATGCGGAAAAGGGCGTCACGGTTCTGCAGCGCTTGAAGGAAGGTGAGCAGGAGTACCGCTACTTCCCAGAGCCTGACTTGATTCCGATTGAGTTTACGGAGGATGAGATTGCAGCTGTCCTTGCAAGCCTGCCAGAGCTTCCACTTGCGAAGAAGCGGCGTCTCGTTGCCGATTACGGTGTGTCGCAGGGGGATGCCCTCCAGCTGATTCAGGACCAGGCACTGGCGAACTACTTTGAAGCTGCGGCAACCGGTGCAAAGGATGCAAAGGGCATTGCAAACTGGATTCTTGGAGATGTTGCCCGCCTCTCCAATGCAGCGAATATTGTGCCGTATGCATCAAAGATCACACCTGATCTCCTCCGCGGCCTAGTGGATGCGATTTCCACCGGGACGATTACCGGAAAGATTGCCAAAGAGCTCATCGAGGAAATGTTCACGACCGGTAAGTCGGTCCAGACATTGATTGATGAAAAGGGTATTAAAGTCGTGGATGCCAGCGTTGTGATGGACATGGTGAAGCGTGCGATTACTGCCAATCCGGATGTCGTTGCAAAGATCAAGGGCGGTCAGGAAAAGGCGATGGGCTTCCTTGTGGGTCAGGTGATGAAGGAAGCGAAGGGGCAGGCCCGTCCGGATGATGTGAACCGTTTATTACTGGATGCACTGGCCGAGCTACCTTAGTAGAGCACTTGGAAGTGCATAAATTCTAAAAAAACGGCAAATTGAACACAATCTGCCGTTTTTTTCATGATTTTGTAATATTGGTACGATGTTATACGTAGTGTATGTATGTGGCAGGTCATTCTGCCCGGCGTACCGCGTAATCACAACCCCAGTGGCCTGCAATGCAGACTTGGAAAGACGTGCCTGCATACGGTAACAGATGACTCTCAACTCGCAAATGTTGTCATAGAGGTAAGTACGGGATGATTGCTTGTCCTGACTAAGGAGAATTGAATTGCTGTATCCCACAATCCATATGATTCAGCCGCCGGCCTTAACACAGCAGAAGCCATCACCAGAACCGGCTGCCCCGAAGGCAGCAGATGGACTGACTCCTGCGCAAATTGAGGTTTTGCTCAAAGGCGTGCCCGTGTTTTCCCTGACAGATGCAGGTGGGCAACCGATTGTGAGCAAGGTCCCGGATGCAACCAAAGGCGTGACGGCAATCTTTATGTCACCTGGGACGGCTTCCGCAGCGCTAGCCCAAATCAAAACCAAAAATGCTGAGCTCGGCGCGAAGTTAAAAATCAACCCAGTATCGCTCTGGGACATTTATAAGCTCGCAACTAGCGAGACATCACCGTTTCTAATCCAGTTTGTTGCTGACCCGGCTGAATTGGATGCTGCAAAACCATTACTTAAGGAGGGACGTACCGTACGTGTACCGCTGTTTGTCGCGAAGAACAAAAAAGACAACGGGCTGCTGACAATCAATCAAAAAGGGTCCGAAGCTATCCCAATGTTTCTTAGCAAGAAAGATCTGGATGCTGTGCTGCGGAAATTTGCAAAGCCTGAGCTGCTCAACGAGATTACAACAGATGTTGTCGACCTCGAACAGCTCCTCGGGTCGCTAACGCGTATCAAAGACCCAAGCATCGCAAAAACCACACTCGTACCACCAACAGAGTCTTTGGATTATCTCAAAACACAGCCTGCAACAAAACAAAACGCAAATGAATCGCAAAATTTAAAGCCAAGACCTGGCGCTGAGGGGTCATCTTCCCCGATAGCAGGTGGAGTCAAGGTCAACGCAGCGGGTAAAGTGAAAACGCCTTCAACGGTGCCGGTAAAGACTCCAGCCAAGCCGGCCACACCAAAAAAGAAACAGCCGTAAAACAGGTGCTAAATCAACTACACTTTCCTAGTGCGTTGTTACGTGCATTACGATAGAACAAAATTATGCTAAAACCATTATCCGTACAGTTCGGTATTACGGTTCGACGCCTTCGCCAAGAGAAGGGGTTTGCGCAGGAAGAATTTGCTTACCACTGCGGAATCAACCGGACCTACATGACTGATGTTGAACTAGGACGCCGCTCACCAACCATCGATATCTGCCGCAGAATATGCCGCGGACTCGCTATTGAGCTGAGCGCGTTCTTTGTCGCCCTTGAATCGGATGGCTATACCGTCCTTCAAGACGATGGAACATCAACTGAATAGCGCCATCCCCACAATGATGCCCAGTCGCAACGCAACCTGAAAACAGGTGCAAACGGATGGGCATCGGGGATTGGTTGCTACTGACTCCTGATCAATCTAAAAATATTACGTACTCGTTTTTAAACGCGCCAGGGGACTGTACTGAGTGTTTATCGTGGCAGCACGGTCACATAGCTCCACTTGGATGTTAGCGCGACTTTCCCACTCACCTTCACTGATGTTGTCTTACTGACCGGCTTTGAACTTGCTGTAAAGACAACCGATGTTTGCCCCGCCGGTACAACCACACTCGCCGGAACCGTGAGCGCAATATTCCCAGATGTCAACGACACACTCGTCCCGCCAGAGGGTGCTGACCCCGTGATGTGAACCGTCACTTCGACCATATCTCCGCCGATAACCGTTCCACGGCTTGCCACAACAACACTGATTACCGGCGGAACGACACTCACACTCGTCGACTTCTTGAGTGTTCCCAGCTGAGCAACCATAAGACCGGATGACTTGATTGCCACGACGCCCGCTTGGATTGCAAAGACACCACTTGTTGCTCCAGCGGGAATGAAGACCTCTTTTGGCGCTTGTATGGCAGGATTGCTAGAGGACAATACGACGGATAATCCACCACTTGGTGCAATACCCGTCAACAAAACGGTCCCCTGTTGCGCTGCGCCACCCGTCATCGATGACTGCTGCAGCTTCACCGATGCCAATGCAGCAGGATTCATGGTGAGTGTATTTGACTTAGCCAGCGCACCCGCGGTCGCAGTGATGGTTACGGTTACTTTTTGTTGGGCTGGCGTCGAGCCAATGACAAAGGATGCACTGGTTGATCCCGCAGGAATATGAACCACCGCTGGGACATTCACAGCACTCTGATTACTTGAGATCCGTAGTTCAGCCCCAGAGGCAGGTGCTGGAGCCCCGAGTGTAATCGTCCCCGTTGCCGATGCGCCGCCCGTAACCGAAGTGGCACTCAGCGACAACAATGCAACATCTACCGGAGAAACTGTAAGAGGAACCGTCAGCTCTGAAAGTCCATCCGATGCGTGTAGCAGTACACTTTTTCGTACACTTACATTTGCGGCATGAACCATCACGCCCGTTGATTCCTGTCCCTCGACAATGTGGACCACACTCGGAAATGTCAGGCTCCCGGAAGCTTCCGTAAGAGTGATATCGACTCCACCCGGACCAGCTGGTCCTGTCAACCGAACAACCACAGTAGTCGATGCGCCAGCTGCCAAGTCATTGATCTCCGGCAGCAATGCAGACAACGTACAAGGAACAACCAACGCATCCGTGCTGCTGGTGGTGCCATAAAAGCTGGCTACAACCCTAAGCGATGTGTTGCTTACGACAACAGGAGCGAGGACACGCAGCTCAACCGCCGTCAAACCCGCTGGAATGGAAACCTGTTCGGGAAGCACCACACGGTTGTCGTTTGATGTCAGTCCAACAATCAACCCACCCGCCGGTGCCGGGCTACTCAAGTCGATATGAAGCAACATCTCCTGCCTAGATACAACAACCGATGGGCTGAAAACCAGCTGCTGAAGGGTTGCTGCAAGCACAGAAACATCGACGCATATGGAGTTTGAATCCGTGGATGCTTTAACTTGGTAACTACCTGCCGGGCACACAGAGGCAATATCGATACTGAATGCAGCATCCATTTGACCTGTATTGATATGAACGCTTACCGGTACGACAATGCCAGGGTTATCCGATGTGAGCAAGACATCCAGTCCGGTATCTCCTGCGGGCTGCTGCAGAGACACGATGCCTTGTGTCACACCACCGGGTGCAATCGTCGACAAGCCAAGCGTTATACCACCCAACATCGGAGGCTTCACGGTTACCGGCACCACAAGCGATTGCCCTTGGACCGTTACCGTCACATTACCTGTAGTCATCGCACCAACAGCCGTTACCGACCCGGTAACCGAAGCTGTGGTCATACCGCCAGGAATCGCTACCGTCGCTGGAAGGTGAATTGCAGGATTATTGGATGACAGTTCAGCCACCACTCCTCCAGCTGCAGCCATACGATCCAATGTCACTTCTGCCGTTACGGTATCGCCACCCCGCAGGACAGATTTACCCAGCCGCAGACCGGTCAACTCCACATAATTCGACAACACAATCGCCTGATATGCATTGACCAAACCGCCGGATGCCACTTTACCTGAGAGCACTGTCAGCGGTGTCACGGATGCGAACAATGCCTTCTTGATATCCGCGTATCCCCACTCTGGGCGATTCTCATGGAGGAGAGCGGCTACCGCCGTGACCATCGGTGCTGCCATCGATGTTCCTGAAAGCGTTGTATAGCCGCTTGCATTCTTGGCTTGCGGATAGGTGCTTGTTATCGATGACCCGGGAGCTGCGATATCGACGCTTACAATCCCGCGATTCGAGAACGACGAGATCGCACTTGTAGGCGTCGTACTAGCTACAGAAATGACATTTGGCGAATCGTAGGATGCCGGATAAAAGGGTTTGGTATCGTTATCGGTGCCGTTATTTCCAGCAGCAGCCACGAGGAGCAAACTACTTTGCGTACCGGCCGCATCGATGGCAGCTTTACAGAAACCGCTGTAGCTTGCGCCTCCAATGGATGCATTGGCAATAGCTATTCCATTCCGTGCACAGTACTCGATGGCAGCAATCATCCAGCTTGTGAAACCACTGCCATCGTCACCTATGATCTTGAGGGGAACAAGTGCAGCATCCCAGCAGATGCCCGTGACGCCAATTCCGTTGTTCCCCTGCGCTGCAATAATGCCAGACACATGGGTGCCATGTCCATGGCCATCCGCCGGGTTGTTATCACCATTGGAACGTACCGTACCAGGGGAGGTGTACGTAAAATCCCAGCCATTCGTGTCATCAATATAGCCATTTGCATCATTGTCGATGCCATCCCCTGCGATTTCACGCGGGTTGGTCCAGATGTTGTCGCAAAATTCAGGATGTGTTTGATCTATACCGGTATCGAGCACAGCAATCCGAAGGGAGTGAAATCCCTTGCGTAGCCCCCACGCACGAACGGCATCTATGTGGATGCCGGTGTCAGAGTCAAGCGCCCATTGCTTGGAGAAGTTTGCATCATTTGGAACTTCAGCCACGTGCAGCCGGAAGTTTGGCTCAGCCGTGATGACATCCTTTGATCCAAGTAGCTTACTGAGAGCATCCCCAACAGACGTCCCGACACGAACTTCGGCTAGTCCAGGAAGAATATTAAATTTGCGAACCACAGCACCATCAAAATTTGCCAGTAACTGATCCCGATTCGTATCCGAAATCCCAGGCTTGAACTGAACAAGAACGGTAGATTCATCGTATTCGGATTGCTGTACAGCATCCTGACGTAAAGCGCTGACTTGATCTGCTTTGGCAATTAGGACATCGGCATGGCTGCCATTTACGATGTTGAAATATGCGCAAATGCAAATGCTGACCGTGATTTTTTTGATGATGCTTGGTGTAAACGTGAACATAAGTGGTGGTATCCACAGTCACGTAAGGCAATTGTTATTCCGACTACGCCTTTTTGCATAAGAATACATTAATGTTTTTCACGTATGCATGAAATGCTTGCACCGAGTTATGTGCTTTTTAGGAGAGGAACAGGACTAATCAGCCAGCGCGGATGCGTACCAACTAATGGTGCTTGGGAGCGTCTCCTTGATACCTTTTGGCTCCCAATGTCCGAGTAAGGAACGCAAGCGTGATGTGTCCGTGGTCTGATCACGAGGTTCAAATGCACCAGCTGGGGATGCGGAAACATCCGGTTCAGGTGTGTCCATCCCCAATGTCTCTGCTACGCTCTTCCGTACCAGAGAGACCACATCGGCTGCTGTGTGTCGGTGTGGGCTCCCGATGTTATAGGCAACAGGCACCAGCATCCCACTGGGCGCTGCTTCCAAATCCGTTGGCAGAGTGGCAATAAGGGCATCATCAGCAAGGGCAATCAAGGCGTTCGTGACATCCGAAATGTGGATATATTCCCGCAGCGCGGCGCCGGCAGGCCCCGCAGTCACACGGGCAGGTGTCCCATCGATGCAGCGTTTTATGGTTCCGGGGATGATGCGTGAAAAGTTCAGGTCCCGTGGACCGTGCACATTTACCAGACGTGCAACGCGAATGGACATGTCATCCGAGACACCTGCGAGCAATCGTGCCAGCTGATCGCCCCAGGCCTTTGTCATTTCGTAGAGACCACCATTTGCAAATGTGTCATCTGATATGTCACTGACTGGCAGGCTGGCGTGTGTCCCATATTGCTTATCGGAAGACACAAAGACGAACGCCTTTACATTGCTTCGCCTGGCTGCCATGAGGATATTCAGCGTGCCAATAACATTGGTCTGAATCATTTCCTCGATGTTTTGCAGGTCTCTGGGATCTTTAAGCGTTGAGAGTGCAGCGCAGTGATAAACGATGTCCGGGCGGGCCTGTGCGATACAGGCATCCACTGCACGGGCATCCCGGATATCAAGGCCATCCAGCTGCATCGGGCCGAGAACCCCGCTACGTGTTGCCATGCCCGTCGGGTAGTCACCTCGCAAATCGTGGGCGGCACCGAGCGCATTTCCAATAAATCCGGTCGCTCCGGAAACGACAACACGCATGATGTCCGCTTAGTGCGCCGATGCGTTTGCAGGAGGCAGCTTTGCGAGCTCATCCTTTGCGAACACGCGGTCGAGAACAGGGCCATCTTCCACGATCTCACCATCCCGGAAGCGGATGATCCGCGTTGCGTGGCGTGCGATGTCATTTTCGTGCGTGACCATGATAACGGTCTTTCCTTCGGCATTCAGCTCTTGGAAAATGTTCATGATTTCAAAGGATGTGCGGGTGTCAAGTGCGCCTGTTGGTTCATCCGCGAAGACGATTACCGGATCGTTGACGAGACTGCGGGCGATTGAAACGCGCTGCTGCTGTCCACCGGAGAGTTCGTTTGGCTTATGGTCCATTCGGTCAGAGAGGCCAACACGATTCAGCGCCCACTTGGCACGCTCTTCACGGTTGCTTGCGCCGGCATAGAGCATCGGGAGCTCAACCTGCCGCAGTGCGGTCGTGCGTGGGAGGAGGTTGAAGCTCTGGAAAACAAAGCCAAACTTCCGATTGCGAACCTCGGCAAGGCGGTCATCGGAGAGACGGGAGACATCCTCGCCCTCTAGGTAATATTTGCCTGTGGTCGGTCGGTCGAGGCATCCAAGGATGTTCATATACGTCGACTTACCGGAACCGGATGGCCCCATGATGGCTATGAACTCACCAGCGTGAATCTGAAGCGTAATTCCCTTAAGGACTGTCAGGTCAAAGTTACCCGTCTTATAGGTCTTGGTGCATTCGGTTGTCTCTAATACGACTGGCATGGTTATCTCCGTATACAGTAACGGTTTTAGCGTGTCCTGGTTCCCGGGGGGCACTTCAGGATGGCATCACAGCAACGGACGAATCCCCGAGGGCAAGGTTCACAGCATGATCGCCACCACGTTTGAGCATTCTACAGGAGAATGACCAGAGTGAAACCTTACGCGTTCATGCATCCAGTAAACACAATTCACGAATCCAGGACTTTGTTGTGTTAGCATAGGCACTGTGCGTATCGTAGTCTCAACATGGGGTACGTATGGCGACCTGCACCCAGTTCTTGGACTGTGCGCCGGCCTTCGCCAGCGTGGCCACCACCTCGGAATCGCGACCTGCCCGCTCTACAAAGAGCGCGTCGAGGCTCTGGGCTACGAGTTTCATCCTCTCCGCCCGGATCTTCCGGACCCAAAAGATATCCACGATCTTGCGCGTCGGGTGATGGATCCGCGAACGGGCACGAAGACGATGCTCACGGATGTTCTTCTGCCAAGTCTTCGTGACATGGATGACGATCTCCACACAGCATGTAAAGATGCTGATCTTCTGATTTCACACTCGCTGGTATTTCCAAGTCCAATCGTTTCAGAGCGGCTTGACATCCCATTTTTCTCGATGGTCCTCCAGCCGATTGTTTTCTGTAGTGCCTATGATCCGCCGATTCCTCCGGGGGTTACAAAGCTGATTGGTAAGCCGATGCCTCCTCCGGGCGTGATGGCACCCTTGTTAAAGCTCGCCAAGTACCAGACCAGGCGATGGGTCAAGGCTGTCGACACCCTACGTAGCGAGTACCACATGCAAAAGGGTGGCCACCCCCTGTTTGATGGCCAGTTTTCCCCAGACCTGACGCTTGCCTTATTCTCGCCACAGCTTGGTTCACCGCAGCCCGACTGGCCGGAACATGTTGTCCAGCCAGGATTTCTGTTCCACGATCACCTCGAAGGTGGCGAGGCGGCGGGCTGGAGCGCGGATGTCCAGAAGTTTCTAGATGCCGGGCCAGAACCGATTCTCTTTACCTTAGGGACGAGTGCCGTTTTTGCAGCGGGCGACTTTTTCAAACAATCGGCATGGGCTGCGTATCGCGCGGGGCACCGCTCTATCTTGCTGGTTGGTCGTCTCCCGGATGGCCAGACGGAGCTGGATGGTCTTCCCCCTGGAGCGCTGGCTGTTCCGTATGCACCGCATTCGATGATTATGCCCAAGTGCTCGTTGGTTGTACATCAGGGCGGGGCTGGGACGACCGCACAGGCGATGCGTGCTGGGAAACCGCAGCTTGTGGTGCCGTTTGCACACGACCAGCCGGACAATGCACACCGTGTTGTAAAAGCGGGGCTTGGTGCATGGCGTCCACGCCGACGCTGTAAGGGCATGGGATATACGCGGTTGCTGCGATCATTAATGGCTGATGAAGTCATTAAGGCGACGGCAAGGCGTATCGGTGAAATTGTTACGGCTGAAAATGGCGTGTCTGGTGCGTGTGATGCGATTGAAAGTGCTTTCGCAGGGTATCAGTCGAAACATAAAAAGTAAGAGCCGGCGGACCGCAGCGCGGCGCCGACTCACATTGACTAAACTACGACAACCCTACGGCGAGTTTGTCCCCTCACGGCCATAGTTGTCCACTAAACGCACGACATCATCAAGATGGGGAGTTGAGACTTCAAGGACATCGGAGTCTTCCAGGGCCTCAATGGTGTGAATTTCAAGCGGTCGATTCCGCCAGGTGTAGCCGGGTTCGATGACCGTGGTCGTTAAGTTCTCAGCATCCGTGCCCTTGATAAGGTTCATCTTGCCGCGGAGCAAATAACTCGTCTCATCCTTGTGAATGTGGTACTGAAGGCTGAGCTTATGACCAGCATCCACATGGATAATCTTTCCTACGTATTGATCTGTCCAGGCGTACCAAATCTCGTAGCCCCAGGGCTTTTTGACGGTAACGGGCAGGTCTTCCGGGCGTATATCCATGATGTCAGGTCTCCTTGGCCTTTACTTTACCAAAGGTGATGGCCTCAATTGCCTGAGGCAGCCGACGGAATATAGACGTGTTTGTGATGCTTGGACATCAAATCAACCATCGATAGAACTTTTCAGTGGGATTCACCGCAGCGCAACAAGCCTAACGCTGAAAACAGAGAAACGGTGCCAGTATCCGTTACGGGTGGCGCCCTCAGACATGTGGACGTAATTGTGATGTATGGAAATCACATCATCCGTTCCTCTAACCTTTCAGGGAGATGCATCGCGTTGCGAGAAGTGCACTCTTTCCAACGGGGATGTTGTTTTCCGCAAAGTGGGAAGCACATCGGCGATTCAACGCGAAGTTGGGCAGTTGCAACACTTACGGAACAGCAGCCGGATTCTGGCAACGCCACAGCTCTTAGGTTTTGGGGATGACTGGCTGGTTACATCCTGGCTGTATGGCAGCAATCTAGCCCAGCAGTTCTCCAGTGCGGAAAACGATGTCGATCGCAGCGCCATTTGTGAGCGATTTGCCAGCGTGCTATGTGCATCATCGGCAATTTCAAGCAATCTTTCCGAAGCGGAAGACACATTTGAGGATGCATTTGAGGCTATTGACCGGGTTGTCCAGTCGAATTCCCGGAGGGTGATTACAGACCCGGATGCTTACATTAATGGCCGGGTGGTCGGGGATGTTTGGCGTGAGGTTGTGGCGGATGGCGCTGAGGTGGTTCCCGAGATTAGGTTTATGCAGGGGGATTGGTGCCTCCCCAATGTCCTGACAGGTGGCCCAGATGCATCGCAGCTGGGAGGAATCGTGGATTGGTCAGAGGCGGGTTGGATGGACTGGCGCTTTTGTATTGCGGATGGGCTCTGGAGCATCGGGTACAACAGTCGTCTTGCTGGAACTGCCACCACCGCATTTCAGCGGGTCTTTTTAGATGTATGTGATGTGGATCCGGCAAGTGATGTATTGGTGTGGTGTAGGAAGTTGCGTGCTTTACAGGCACTAATTTGACAACCGCCAACTAGCGCGATAATTTAGGTACTTGCAGGGACGTGTATACGTACCCTGTTTTTTGTTGACTTGACGATAAGGGATTGGAGTAAATCAATGTCTACCGAAAGCCAAGCAGTGAAGGCTGCAAGCAACTGGGAAGGCCTCGGACCCTACCTCCGTGGAGTACGTGAGGAGCTGGGCAAGGCGATTTGGCCTACCCGTGCGGAGTTGACACAGCTGACACAGATTGTGATGGGTGTGATTGTTGGTACGGCAATCTTCTGTGGTACCGCTGACTATTTAATGGGCCAAATTGCTGGTTTCATTTTCGTAAAGAAGTAGGTTAATAGACATGGCAGTTCGTCGCCGATGGTATGCCGTCCACTGCTACTCAGGGCATGAGATGAAGGTAAAGGCCACGCTTGAGAAGCGTGCCCAGTTGATGCTGCTTGAACGTAAGGTAGGCGAAATTCTGGTTCCTACGGACCTCGAGACCCGCACACGTAACGGCAAGAAGACAGAAGTTCAACGCAAAGTCTTCCCTGGTTATATTTTGATCAATATGGACCTCGATGAGGACACTTGGCACCTCGTGAAGAGTACGACAGGTGTTACGGGCTTTGTGTCGTCATCTGCGAACAAGCCAGTACCGTTGAAGGACTCCGATGTCGAAGAGATTCGCACCGCTCTGGATCCAGCTAACAACGTCGCGCGACCAAAGCGTCTTTGGGAGCCAGGGATGGTTGTCCGCGTGTCAGGTGGTCCATTCGTGGACTGTACCGGCAAGATTGAGGATGTCATTGATGCCAAGGAAAAGCTCAAGGTGATGATTTCCCTGTTCGGCCGCGATACGCCTGTCGAGCTCGACTTCACACAAGTCGAAAAGATTTCCTGACAAGTCAGGTAAACGTACCAGTGGGTGGAGGCTTTGAACATCCGAAACCCATACGGTACACTTTGAGCCTCACCGTGTGCTTTAGCGCCCACGTGTAGGAGACCGGATTGTCCGGTCGATCGCACTACCCGGAGTTTCTCCGGATTGAGAGGATAACATGGCTAAAAAAGTAGTC
>Ga0114980_10000603_pt1 | contig 25842 bp, 31 predicted proteins | sample S_140806_EF_Meta_FD_87018 | JGI IMG/M metagenome (GOLD analysis project Ga0114980, IMG submission 87018) | Freshwater microbial communities from Lake Simoncouche, Canada to study carbon cycling - S_140806_EF_MetaG | ecosystem: Environmental > Aquatic > Freshwater > Lake | place: Lake...
ACTAATTTTTTTGGTTATGTTATCATTGATAACTTACAGACGCTTGATAACCAGAGTTAAGTTATCAAAATAAAGTACGTGCCGGTCCACGGATGGTGCTAGGTAGTACCATGGTAGCCATACGGTAGACTTTGATAACTTCATAACTAACTTACTTGTCAGGTTATCGTGTGCATGATAACTTAAACTTAAAAAAACGAGTTATCAACAACACTGAACTAAACGAATAAATCAAACTGGTTCAAACTGGTCAAATGTGTAAAGCCAACCATACTTGCCAAGAGACCAAACAAATTTAAAAAACCTGCCAAGGCGGCAAGTTCGGTTATGTCAAGCAAAACCGCTTGGCCCGGTTGGGTTGGTTGGTTGGTTGGCTCGGTATAGCAACCAACATAGCTCAACATTGTTTAAAATATGGATACACAAAACAAGAGCAGTTGTATCTTGTTTGTGTGTCTGTTACCAACATGGCCAAAACAAAGATGCGCAAAGCTGTCTCGAAACCGGTTCGGCGCAAGATTGCACGCAAGGTAGGCAAGGTAGGCACAAAGGAACCAACAAAACCAACAAAACATGCCAAAAAAACCAGGCCAACCAAACCCAAGGCCAAAAAGCTGCGTGGCGGAGAACAGACAGAGCATGTAGTTGTTGATGACTGTGCGTGGCTGATTTTACCGAAAACAAATGGTGTTTTGGAAGCTTGGTTGCTTGACTTTGCATACTGCGACAACGGCCAAGCAAAGTACCCCTACTTGAAGTTTGAACAATACGAACAAGTGCACAGTACGGCTGTGGGTTTCGATGATGCCGGGGCCTACCAGAATGCAGATTTGCCGACCCGGGATGCATTCGGCATGCCGAGTTAACGCATGAATGTATGATAATGGTTGTATGCCTTGCTGACCGAGAAGCTACGTTTGCATGCATTTCAGCGAAAACCAGCCAAACGTCAATTACAAAGTTGTAAATTAACAGTTTGTTACATGCCTTCTCGACAGACCAGGGTTCCAGGTAATTGTAAGATTCGCAATGACTTGTTGGTGAGCTAGCTGCATGCTGGCATAGTCGCATTGCGCAACCCGACACGCATGGTAGACTATTGTTTCGACAATGTTGGCAGGCATTGCCGAGTAGACCATGCTAGTGACCAGTTCTGAGCAGTGCTGCTCGGCATAGTCGACCAGTTGTGCGTAAAGCAAGTCTCGATCGACCCAGCACTGCGCCTGGATCAGCACCAGGCTGGTCTGCAACAGATCCAGTTCTGGCAGGCAAGGCCCAGACGCCTGCTCGGAAACTGCGTCCAGTGCAGTCAGCATGCTGCGCAGCGCAAGCAGTGTGCCTTGCATGATTCCAGCAAATTGTGCAAAGTTTTTGGTTGGTTTGGTTTTTGTAATATGTTGTAATAGGTTTGGTTTAAACTGGTTTGTTCGGTTTGTTTAATGTTACAATCATTATGTACATCATGTGTGCAGTGCAGATGCGCGCAAAGACATCGGCGTGCATGTGCGCACAGTGCGTGTGCCTAGTGTGCGTGGTGTGCGCGGTGTGCGCAGGTGTGTGCCCAATCCTTTCCGGCCAGATGCCTTGACGACAAACGCTTTCGCCTGTTGGTTGGGCGCATTTGCAATCAACAGAGCATGGTTGACTTGGTCGGCTTGCACGTCTGGTCGGCAGCTCCGCTGCCGGTACATCTCGCGGTCGCAGTCTTGGAAGCAGGTGTGGCCAGGCAGACCAAAGTACAGACCGAGCACCGAACAATCTGGGTCGGTCGACTGCTTCTTGGAGTAGGTCCGGATGGTGCGGCAACTAATGTCAAAGTACCGCGCTATGTCGACCAAACGGATGTGCATGGCGAAGCGATACAGCCATATACACGCCCGCAGGTCCTGCAGCCGCTTGCCGTACCACTTGTTGTTGTTCCAAGCCACAACTGGCAGTTCGGTTTTAGTTGTGCGCAACATGCCAGGCAAGCCGCTAGGCAAGCCACTAGGCGAGCTGTCAGGCGAGCCGTCAGGCAAGCCGTCAGGCAAGCCGTCAGGCAAGCCGTCAGGCAAGCTGGCAGGCAATGGGCGATCTGGTCCGGGCTGGTTGATGCACACATGTTTACGCTTGGACGGCCCGTATGGTTTGGACGGCTTGGACAGCCCGTGTGGTTTGAAATGCTTGGACCCGGACGGCCCGGACGGCCCGGACGGCCCGGACGGCTCGGACGGCTCGGACGGCTCGGACGGTATGGTTCGCCAAGCCAATATCAACGACGTGTCGGTTGGGCTTGTTGGCGAGGCCGGGCTGGTTCTGCTTTGCAAGGCCGAAGCCATCATGTGGTTGTTGTCGTGCTGATCGTCATGCCTGGTCTGACCCAGCCCGTCCAACATGTCCAGATCGTCCAGCATCTCCATCATGGTCCATCTGTCCATGTGCTCTGCATGAACATGCTTTGGCACATCTGGCGCATCTGGCCAGTCTGCACATGCATCGACCTCTGCTTGGTCGACCAGGGGTACGATGCGTGTCTGCGTCAGCGCGAATGACTCCCAGTCGGAAATCGCCCATGCCATGTTTGTTGCTTTTTTTCAACAACAAAGCTTCAAATCAGTTGTTTCGACAGTTTGATACTCCCAACAACCACTGGCTAGCCGTGACTGGCTAGCCGTGACTGGCTAGACTCAACCAATTGTTGCGATCTGTTTTGCAAGTCATTATGTCGGTTTGACTTTCGTCGATTTCGAATTCTTTTATTTATTTTGCAATGCATTTAGATACTGGCTCGCCAGTTGGCCTGGACAGTCTGGACCGCTCGGTCTGCCTGGGCGGCATCTGTTCTGTATGACCGAGTGGTCCAAGGTAGCGCACTTAAGATGCGCGGGCTATGCCATCGCGGGTTCGAACCCCGCTGCAGAAACAGACACACATGGCCGAGCGGTCAAAGGCGTTGGATTCAAACCCCAATTGTTCAATCAACGTGAGTTCGAATCTCACTGTGTGTACAATCTTTTTGCAGTCAGATTACACCAACCAACACAGCACACATATGACGAGTTCAAATTTGTGTATTTTGGCAAGTATTGCATCATCAGCATCTTTGTACAAGCCACACACCAAGTTTCATGCACATCGCCAAAGTTGCAGCATGTGGTGTGGCGGTGTACGGCGTCATGTACGTAGCCACTTCAAAAAATATGGTTCCATTGGCTGTGAAGCAACGAGTCAAGCCGTCACAGTACTTGACCTTGCACCAAGCAAAGTACGGTTATTTGCACTCATATTCACTTGTCGCCAAAAGCAGCTTGTTTGGGTTGGCGTGGAGCGACGAGTTTGCAAACTTTGACCTGATTTTTGTCGGACACCGACCTCGCATCATACACTACCACGTCCTTGACGGCGCCGCAATGAGTGAGGATGAAAAGACAACAAAGTTGTTTGAGTGTATCGACCACCAGGCCAAACGGTTCAGCACAAAGCTCGAGGCCGTTTCGCACAACCAGGAAATGCGCCAGACACTTGAACAACATGGTTTTGTGCTTACCGAAATAGACTTTGACTCGGCAAGCACTGACTTGTTCACCAAATCGTACAGAACTGCCTGACTGGTTTGTTGGCATTTTTAGTTGGCTGCGAATTCGTCCAACAAGCACGGTTGGCGGTTGGTGGTTGGCGGTTGGCAATTGGTGGTTGGTCATTTTTACAGTAAAATTACACCAACCAACACACCAACACACATATGACTGCTTCATATTGTTTGTTGGCAAATACACCACGTCTCACACAACACTCTGACAACCAAATGGCAAGCCATGTTGACCAGTCCGACCAGTCCGACCAGGATGACCAACCTGACCTATGCGTTGCAAAGCGGGCGCGGCTTACATCTATAAAAAACGTCGTGTTTGGCTGTCTGGTGGTGCCTGCCCACCAAGTTTGTTGCTCGACGCTGTTGTCGGTTTTGCTTGACGATCAACTAGAAGATTTGGCTGAAAAAACACACCAATCTGAACTATTCGTCGAGCTGCCCAACATGCCCGACTACCAGACTCGGTGGTGTCGGAAAAGCATAATTTGGAAGCTTGGTTTCAACACAAACAGCAAATGATTTCAAAACTTGCTGCTTCATCTGGCATAAACGGTTTGTCAAGCATGCTGCGAGCAGCCAACTGGCTGGGCTTTTCAGAATGTGTCAACCATCTTATCGGCGCTGGACTGCACATTTGCCAGACCATGCACAACCTGGCAGTTGTTGACCGATCCGAGCTGTGTGCCATGTATGGCTCGCTGAGCCAAACATACAAACTGGTACCCTGCGGCCTGGACTGGCCCGGAATGGCCCAGCTGGTGCTGCTCTGCCAATTCATGCCCTGCATCAAAGACTGCAGTTTGGTCCGCCTTGCTGAACAGCTGGCGCTGACTAGCATTAACGAGCTGTGGTTTGGCATGCAAACACTGAGCCCACATCAAAACACTCTGGGCACAGTTGCATTCAACTTGGCGGTCGGACCAGACTGCGTGTTTCGAGTTGTCAAGATTGTCGCACCCAACCCTTCTGCGCAACCAGACCAGCCAGACCAGTCTGCGCAACCAGACAAATCCAGCCATTTAGACCAGTCTGCGCAACCAACAACCAGGTGTCTTGTAAAGCTGGCCAAGTCGCACGCCTGGACGGTCGACGAGCATTGCAGTACCGACCAGCTGTCGCGCCTAGACGTGCTGTTAAAAGTTGCTGGCAACTTGTCGGTTTGCATGTCTGGTGACGAGCAACACATTTTGGCTGTTGAGCAAAACCGAGTTTGTGTGCTCGACCTGTCGGGCAAGATTGTCTGGGAGCACTGCCAGCCTTGCAGAACAGCCTGGTGGGCCAGCAACAATCATGTTGCTATTGCACACAACCAAGTTTGGCAGTGCTTTGACATTCGCGACAACAGCTACAAACTGTTTGCAGGCACCAGCTCGGCAATACACGACAACGTCGTGTTGACTGCGCAGCGCTGTGATGATCGCCATCTTGGCTGTACAATTATCTCGGCGTTTGACTACTTGACTGGCGAAACGCTTGCCATGCAGCTATTCTACGACAAGCGGCGTGTTGTGGGTGTGCACGCTCGGCAAAACACATTTTGGGTTGAAGATTACTCTTTGCGCAGAAACATGAGCGTCAGATTTGACGGCACATCATTCGAGTGGCAAGCAATGAGCCACCACGACTGCTTTGAAGAGAATGCAAAGTTGTTTTGGAAAGCCAACTAACCAACTAAACTGCCAGTTGGTCTGGTTGTTTGTTTGGTTGTCTGGTTGTCTGGTTGTCTGGTTGTCTGGTTGTCTGGTTGTCTGGTTGTCTGGTTGTCTGGGTGTCTGGATGTCTGGTTGTTTGCAAAGCCTTGACAAGATATGTTGGTTTAGCTGGATTGGTTGTCTGGTTGGTTTGATTAGTCGGGTACCAACTGGCAAGTTGGCAAGTAAAAAGTACAAATCTTGAAAAAACATGGATTGGCTTGCAGCAGTTGTTGTCAGTGTGTCCACTGTGGGCAGCATGATCAAGTATGCCTGCATGGCCAAGCAGCTGGTTACGAAAACAGACCAGCTGACCAAAACACACATGCACAAAAAAATCGTCATGCCTCACACACCCAGTTTGCGAACCATGCGCGAGGTTCGCCAAATGAGCCGTCCTAGAATTGTGCGGCGACACAGCTTTTGATTGGTGTTTGGTCGACATGATCGGCACAACCGAATAACAGACCAACATATGATGCAAATTAAACTAACCAACCAGCCAAACTAGCCAAACCAGCCAAACCAGCCAAACCAGCCAAACCAGCCAAACCAGCCAAACCAGCCAACCCGTTTTGTCAATTCTGTTTGATTGCAATGACACGATGGGCAGTAATTCAAACCAGACTGGACGATGCCACTGTGGTGGCCAAGCTAGACAGCATGTTTGACATGCCCAATTGTACCAGAATAGTGGCGCATCGCAGAACCACCATGATGTCAGTTGACAGGTTGGTCGTGTTTGATGATGACAACCACAATCTTGACGCTTGGCTGGAGGGTGCAGGCGGCATTGCCGGCATTGACTTGGTGGATACTTTGCATCCATTTGGTTGGCCAGCCAAGCGCGGCCAACTAGAAGCTGCCAACAAAACGACACCACTTTGGTTACTGGCTTCAATCCAACCAAACCAAAACGCACCAGAACAAACATTGCAACCATTGCAACCATTGCAACCATTGCAACCAAATGACACCAATTTGCTCACAACAAAACTGTTTGGTATGAACCAAAACATCAACCAGATAAACTACTTGCCAGACGAAACATGTGCAGTAATTGCGCTGCAACACGTGTCTGTGTTGCTCACGCCAGTCAACTATACCGGCTTGCCTGCTTTGGCAGGCATCATTTGCGCAGCGTGCTTATGCGTGACCAGCCCAACCAGCATCACAGTGCAGCAATGTCTTGACAGTCTGTCGGCTCGGCATAACGTCAAGCTGACCATCATTTAACATGCTTTTTATGCTTTTTGTTTTTTGTCAATATGTGTTCACCAACACAGTACCTCGTACCACCAATCACAACGCGCCTGCCTTTGCATGGTTTTCTGCGACTCTTGTAGGCAGCTTTTTTGTTGGCTTTTGTAATCTTTGCCATGGTTTGTGGTTTGTGCAAACTGCTTTTTGTTACAAACACATAAATGTGTACTATATGTATGACAAGCCATCTGGTTTGATGTTTTCCAATGTATCAATAGTCCTAATCACGCATCGATAGGTGTTGTTCCACCAGTCATTCATGTCACGTGGATCGTCGAATAAATCGTCATACATTTTTTCGTAAAACGACGACAGCGTTTCGAGCCCACACGACTCGCCGCACCTTTTGGCGTTTGAGGCAAGCTGCGTCACAGCGTGAATTGCCTTGCAAGCTTCGAATGCGCAATCGTCGTAGTTGGCCAACAAGTCTAGCATGCTTTCAATGGTATCTCCAAGCATGGCTCGCCTGTCGTCTTGGTCGGCAGTGTTGACCACAACCTTGCAAGCATACTCCATCACATCGCGATCTGTACAAGTGTTCATCAGTTTCACCAAAACTGCAATGTCGGCAGCACATAGCGTGGCATGCTTGGTTAACGCGGACAGAAACTTGCAAGCATTTGTTCGCAAATCATCGTAGTCGTCGTTATCATCAACTTGCAAGGCATGCATTGCCGCAGGAACGCCTGTTTCAATACAAACATCTTGTTTGTTCAAATGTCGCACTATGTTGTATAAAGTGGCAAACGCGCTCGATGCATAAAACCAGTGCCAATAATTGTTGAAGTCGCCAACCAGGTCTAGCAACACATGAATGCCGTCATTAAAGACGTGTTGGTTGCACGTGCGTGATGTAACAGCTGCAAGTGCGCCACAATAGTAGTGGATTGTGCTTCCATAATCGTCCAGCTTGTGTAAACGCGTTATGTGTGTCATCAACACACCAGCCATGACTGTACTAAGCCTTTCAGAATGATTTTGATATTGATAGTGTTCGTAACAACGCCACCACGTTTTAATTTCGTAACACAACGCACCAAGCTGTGTAGTGTCTTCTTCAACATAGTCAAATGCTATTACCAAGCACTGTGCCCACGTATCCTGGTAGGGCGTTATTTCAAAGTTTTTTGCTTTCATTTCAGACAGCGTTCTGCGCGCAAGAACCCGCATCGCGGGGCATTCGGTGTAATAAGTCACAAGGTCTTCAACGTCCTGATCCATCATGGTGTAGTTTTTCCTTTTGCACAACAAGGTTCGTTTTAATGGCACAAAAGGTTTGGTAGCGCAAAGTCAAGGTTTGAGTTTAGGTACGCAAACGCTGGTACATAAGTCTAAGCGTGTCGAATGCAAAGGATTACAAATATCGATTTATAATTAACTGTGTTGCCGGCTACTTGCAATAACACATCCATCAACATATGTTGTTGGTGTTTTCATTCAATTCGTCTAACCATTCGCAACATTGGTTGCCATACACAATTGCTTGTTTGTGTTGTGATGTCTGACCAACTTGTCCAACCAGCCAACCATTTACAACATGGCAAAACTGGCCAACTGGCCAACTGGCAAGTTGGTAAGCCGTGTTGCCATGTTGCCATGTTGACATGTTGCATTAATAGTCTTTGCCTTGCTTGACGGCATCAATGAAATCATCCAACAGAGCCTGTGCGGCTGGCGTGTTTACTGGCAAAACAACATATGCGTCAAAGTTCTTGGCTTCAAAGCAGACTTTCAGATTGTTGTCTTTGACCGAGCACGTCGCAAACGGCCCATCAGCATTGTCGAGCGTCAACGTGTAGTTTTCGCCGTGCTTCATTGCTTCCAAGTTGGCGACTGTCTCCACGCTGAATCCGTCATACCCAAACAAACAACTGTTTTCATTCATGTCAAGTTTCACGCGCATTTCGTATGGTCCCATGTAGCAACACAGCTCGCTGAAACCATACGTCCAAGCTGGGTCAGATGGGTCAGATAGGTCAGATTTGTCAGTTTGTTTTGATCCAGCTGGTCCATCCGGTCCAACCGGTCCTGCCGATTCAGTTGGACTGGTTGCTTTGACTGCACCAGTTTTACTAGATTGCATGGTTAATTTGGTTGGATTGGTTAAATTGGATGGCTGGTTGGTTGGTTGTTTTGGTTGTTTTGGTTGTTTTGGTTGGTTGGTTGGTTGTTTTGGTTGTTACGTCAAATTGGTTTTGTATATTGCAAAAAGTAGCTTGAATGCAAAACAGTCATATGTTACACAACATTAAACAACCAAACCGACCTGACCAACCTGACCAACCTGACCAAACTGGCCAACCTGACCAACCTGACCAACCAAAACAACCAATCCAACCAAAACGTTTATAAATCAACCAATCAACCATCCAACCAACCAATCAACCAGTCGGTGCAACCAACCAACCAACCAACCAATATGGAATTCGACCCCGCAAGTATACAACCACACCAGCTGGAAAAGATTCATGGCTTGTCGGACTCCGACCGGCAAGATTTTTTGTGCTACCTGTTGGACCAGACTGGCCTTCAAAAGATGATTTTTGTTACAGTGCCGAACCAATTGGGTTTGTTTCGGCAAATTGCGTTGAACCAGACTGGCAACATCAGTGCAACGCAACTGGTAAAGATGTTCAATCTGGCGCATCTTTTACCAGCAGGCGAACAAGACGCCAAAGACTTTGTAGACCACTTGGCAGAGCAGATGTACGACAACAGTCATGCGTTTTTGCCAGATGAGTGTGACATGGCAGCATGCAAAGCTGCTAGCGAAATGTTGTTTGGCGCAGTTCGCAGGTACTGCTACGATGAGGACGTTGCGGATGGTGCAGCTGGTGCCATACCTGCATGATGTTGAAAAATTATTCAAACCGAACTAGAATTCCTGCAATGTATTATGATTTGTTGCAACATTGGTTTTTGGACAAACTGCACCAACTGCACCAACTGCACCAACTGCACCAACCATGAAGTCAAAGCAAACCAGGCGAACTCGACAAACACGCAATTCAAAACCATCAAAACCATCAAAACCAGCCTACACGTACCAGGTCAACCTCACATGTGGCAGAACGTACATTGGCATGGCACACAACAAGCAGTCGCTGCAAAAGCGCATCCAAGCTCAGCTCAGCCAGGCTCGTACGGCAAGCTCGGTTTGCCGCAACGCAAAGCCTCTGTCGGTGTCGCATGTGTTCAAGCATGCCAACATACAAGCAGCAAAACAAGCTGAAACCAAGCGCTACTACTCGACCAAGGCCATTCTGGGAGCCGACAAAGTTCGCGGAGCTGGACACACCAAAAAGTTCTGATTTGCACAACACGTCTGTCTGCATGCTGGCGTTGCTGGTTTTGCTGGCTTTCGCTAGTTTGGTTTCTTGGCTAAGCAACAGAACGAGTAAACGGTTGTTCATGCAACAAGTCGGCGCACATATGATGAAAAAATTTAAACCAAACGACCATTTGATGCAACCAACCAGTCGGTGCAACCAACCAACCAACCAACCATTTGGTTCACAACATGACGTGCAAAATGCTTGGAATCGGTTTGGCGTCTGGTTGCTGCGTCGCGGTTGCTTACTACACTGCTAGTAAACACTTGGCGAGCAAAGCAAGTCCTGCGAGCAAACAACAGTCAGTTGAGCCAAACTACAGAATGGTGGAAATTCCCGTCCACGACAAAGCATTTGCGTTGTACAAAACGCATTTGTACAACGTCACCACATACCAGTTCGATGAGGTTGCGGTGATGGTCAGCACTGGTTCAAACGTTGTGTTTGTTGACCTGGCATACTGTACAGACTTGAAACCGTGCGAGGCCATTCGTGTGGACAGTGAGGCAGGTACCACGTCGTATAGCCAGCAAGGTGTTGCTGTTATCCGCGGCAAGCAGAACCAGCAAAACATTGGGTTTGAAGCCTTTGCTTCCGACATGAGCGGCAGAGTCTGCAAAGGCTGCAAGCTGATGCTTTCTGCCAGTGCTGCAAATCGGCTTGGAATTCTGCTACAACCAGCGGTTCATCAAAGTACGCCGGTGCATAAGCTTTGTGAACTACCAGTCGACCAGCTATTCTGAACATCCAGGCATCCAGGCATGCCTTTTCAACACAACATGTTGGTTTTTGCCAGGCAGACAGACAACAACCTTTCGGAACTCAACCAGTAAACCAGTAAATAGTTAGAATGTCACCAAACGACCAGCGTTTCAACAGCCAGTCGTGGGTAAACTGTTTGTGTGTTGCACAGTACACGCAATAATAACAACTTTTCAGATGGGTAGAACGCAACTGTCTGCGCCTGGCTTTGCCATTTTGGTGCTTGAACGAACCATCACATGATCAGTTTGGATTCACTAGTCAAGACACACATATTCAAACCGAACAGCCAAATGAAACTGGTTGATGCAACTGAACATCCAAACAACCAAACAACCGAACAACCAAATAAAACTGGTTGGTGCAACTAAACATCTAAACAACCAGCTGGCAGACAAACCACATTGCCATACGTTGCGCACGATGACGTCTGTGCGGCTTGGCTTGGTTCTGAGCTGTGGCGGCATGTTTGCTTACCACATTGTTCGTGAACACCAAACCAGCCAAGACCGCCTGGCGAGCCAAGAACAACAAGCATGTGAGAAGATTGACCAGATGGTGGGAATTCCCGACTCCGACAGAGGCTTGTGTTTGTACAAAACGCAGTTGTACAACGTCAAAAAAGGGCAGTTCGACGAGGTTGGGGTGCTCGTCGACACTGGTTCAAACATTGTGATGGTTGACTCGGCATACTGTGCAAACAAACAACCATGCAAAACGCTGCATGTGGCCTTTGGACAAGGCCAGGCGTCATACAGCCAGCGGGGTGTTGCTATTATTGGTGGAAAGCAGAGAATTGGATACCGAGCGTATTCTGATGACATGAGCAGCAAAGTCTACAAGCTGCTGCTGTCTGCGCATGCTGCCAATCAGCTTGGAATTCTGCGACAGCCAGCGATTCATCCAAATACACCAACAAGCGAGCTTCCGGAACTACCAGTTGACAAGATGCAAGCTTGAACAACCAGTTGGGTTTCATTGGACCAACGTTTTAAACTGTTTTAATATTTCAATCTTTCAACTGTTTTGCAAGTTTACATATGTTATGTCGTCATATTTCGACAAGCAGTTTAGTTGCAGCCAATTAGCCAACTGCGCAACCAACTGCGCAATTAACCAATCTGCCAAGTATTGAATTCATCATGGCCGACATCGTGGTGCAAGTGACCCAGCAAGAAGCCGATGGTATACACGCGCTGGCCAACCAACTGGCCAGCAAGTCGTCGGACGAGCAGCACAAGGCGTGCAAGCAGCTGTTCCTAGACTATGTGGACACTGACCACTGTGCCTGCGACGAAGCTGTCCACCGGCTGATCATTACGTGCTGCTCCGACAAACTGGTCGACCTGTTGGAAGAGCTTGACGACTTTGGTGAGCAACGACCAGTATACTGGGCGATGCTGCTGCTCACCGAGTTGACACGCTACCACCAAGACGCACTAGTGCGCCAGGCCAACATCGAGGCGGTGCTGAAAGTCGTTCTGGAAATTGACAACAACATGCTGGTGCAGGAATTGGTCCGCATGGTGGCAACAAACCGGCGCGACTTTGCAGTTGGCTACCACGCAGTGATCCAGCTGGTGGACCGGCTATGCGCAACGTCCAACTTTGAGGCGATGCATCTGGTCTGCGTGCTGATGTTGGCTGCACTTGACATCCAAGACGGGTCAGCCGAAACGTACAAACAGCAGTTTGTCGAAGCCGGGATCGTCAAAGCAGTGTTTGACATGCTGGTGGTCACGTTCACAAACACAGACAGTTGTGCCGACAAGGCTAGCGTGGTTCGCTTTGCAAGCTACATACTTTCGACGCTTCGGGCGTCGGGTTACAGCATCCCAGATGAGCAAATTGCCCGGATCGGTGATGAACGCTGGGCCGAGCTGGCTGGTTGCCCAGATTGCTGCTTGCAAGTTGGTTCCCATTAAACAGTTGCTGGTCTAGACTGGTTTGGATTGTAACTGAATGCGTTCAAGTTGTTCGGTACGTGGCTGCAAATAGTCTGGCTGTTTGGAAAAACATCGCAGACTGTGTTGCCGATATCCAAAACACAAATTCAACACGCCAGCATGGAAATGCAACACCTGATGGTTGAACAACAACAACTCGCCAACCTGACAAAGCAGCACAACTTGCTGGTTGAACAACATGCTGTTCTGACAAAACAACACGACCAATTGGTCAAAAAAGCTGCCGAGCTTGCAGAAAAGCACTGCCAGTTGCCAGTTGGTTAAATAAAAGCATACATGGCCCAACACTCGCTGGTTTGCACTGATGCGTCCAGCGTGTTTGTGTTGATTGAAAATGTCTGGTTGTTTGAAAAACTGTGTTGCCGACATTCACAACGAAACCACAAATTTAACCCACGCCAACATGGCAGAGCAACACGACCAACACGACCTGTTGGTTCAACAACATGCTGATCTGAAAGAACAACACGACCAATTGGTCAAAAAGCATGCCAAGCTGGCAGAAAAGCACAAACAGTTGGTTGAAGAACATACTGATCTGACAGATCGGCAAGACGACCTGCAAGGCGAGCTGAGCATACTGCGCGACGAGTTCGAAGAAGAAAACAGCGATTTGAAGACCAAAAACGAATGGCTACTCAACAAGATGGCCGAGCTGGAAGAGCAACGCGACCACATTGCCGACAAGCACGATGAGTTGGCAAAGAAGTATGCCAAACTGTTGAATGTCAGCAACGACTTGGTGGTGAGGCTTCATGCTGAAAAAAAACGCAAACTGCAAGTTGTGTTGAACTAACATTTATTAGAAGCCGGCCCAAAACCCCAACAATCCAGAGTTTGGACTGTTTGCATGCAAGCCAGCTTTTCCAGCTTGTCACCCAGCAGCAACAAGCCACCCGTAACGATAGTAAGAGCCGTAAATATACCTGCTGCTTTAGCCGCGACAACAACATCTTGTTTCTTGGCTTCGTTGTTGCTGCAAACGGCTTCTAGTGCCTGAACAGATGCAGCTCCGGTGAACAAACCGGCTGAGAACGTGACAATGCCCATTGTTATCGCCAACGGCGCGAGACAGTCTGCTGCGAGCTTGCTCATTTTTTGGGAATTTGTTTTTTTGGAAAATTGGTTGGTTGGTTTGGTTGGTTAGTTGGTTGCACAGTTTGGTTTGGTTGGTTGCACAGTTTGTATGAATCCAACATATGTTTGCCGACTGGTTGGTTTTGAACGCATGCCAACCAACCAACCAACCAACCAAATTACCAGTTGAAACTAACATTTATTATAAGCCACAAATCCCAACAATCTTGCAACCCAAAGTTGTGTTTGGTCGTGTTTGGTCGTGTTTGGTCGTGTTTGCACGGTTTAAACGCAAGCCAGCCTGTCCAGCTTTTCACCCAGCAGAAACACACCACCCGTCAAGCTAGTAAGAGCCGTAAATATACCAGCTGCTTTAGCCGCGACAACAACTTTTTGTTTCTTGGCTTCGTTGTTGCTGCAAACGGCTTCTAGTGCCTGAACAGTTGCAACTCCGGTGCACATACCGGCTGCGAACGTGACAATGCCCATTGTCAGCGCCAGCGGCACGCAGGCTGATGCGAGTTTGCTCATTGTTCGGGAATTTGGTTTTTTGGAAATTTGGTTGGTCGGCTTGGTTGCGCAGTTGGTTCGGTTGGTTGCGCAGTTTGGTCGGCTTGGTTGCGCAGTTGGTTAGGTTGGTTGCACAGTTGGTATGAATCCAACATACGTTGGCCGACTGGTTGGTTTTGAAAGCATGCCAACGCATTTATCGGTGCAACCAACCAACCAAATTGCCAGTTCAACCAACCAACATACGTGCATCCAACATGTAATGCGTTGCAACATAAAATGGTAAAATGGTAAAAATGCGTTGCGTGGTTTGAAAGCACAAAATGGAAAGCACATGGCTGTCTGAGTGCAAGCTGGACTTGGCAGCTAAGCTGTCGCAAGAAGAGCAGTTGATGTTTTTGCAAGTCGCGCAGCAGGCATGCAGTCCAGACAACATTCGACAAGTTTTGCAGCTGTGTCACAAGTATGGTGTGTCGCCCGACCTTGTTGTCAAGGAAGTCGAACAACTGTGCGTTGCAGCAAAACACACCGACTTCCAAACGCTGTGGGACCTTGGGTGGCCGCGGCGGCCGCTGGACTGGCCTGGCTACCAGGCAACCAGCCAGGACTTGCTGGCTTGTTTGGTGGTCGTTGCCGAACCAGCCAAGCGCGACTTTGTGCGAGCATACGCGTCCAAGCTCGACCAACCAGCTGTGGTCACGATCAACGACATGGATGTTGGTCCGCGCCAAGCGCTTTACCACGACCATTTGGACTTGTGCATGTACTACCCGTCCTGCATTCACATTGACTGCAAAAGCTTGGCGTTTTACACGGTCAACAGATATGGCGGCATTTTCATCGGCGAGGTCAACAACATGCACACCATGCACAACACCAACATCAACAACATCAACAATCTGGGCGAGATGGAAACACCCCATGGCTTCAAGCTGCTTGCTAAACTTCCAACTTGCCAACCAGCTGTGCATTGCGTCAATGCCAGCAAGACACTGATTTATGTGGCTTCAGACTCGCATGTCGGCGTGTTGGCATTGGACGACCACAAGTTTGATGTTTTCGAAACGTCATGCAAGCCTTTCAAGTGCGAGTGTGTTGGCAACAGCAGCTTGCTGGCGCTCCACCAAGGTGACGCATTGCTTGGCATGCAGATTGTTTTTGTTGACTGTTCAAAGCAGAAAGTGGTGGCAACCCACCAATTCCACCCATTTGATCGACGGATGCCGAACGTTGGATACGCCGTTTCGGAAGGCGTTTTGGCAGTATACACACGCAAACTGGATGGTGGGAGCTTGGCTATGTATGGCTTGGATACCATGGTTGCCGACACGGTTTTGCCAAACATCGTCAACAGTGATGAAACTATGATTCTTAGACCGATCAAGCAGGGATTTGAATTACTTAACTATTGGACAAAGCAGCCGGCTGTGCCGCCGATTCTGTTTCAAAGCTACATGAAGGCAGACTCGGCAGACTCGGCAAACTAGCATGGCAAGTCTGCAAGCCAGCAAACAGACCAACCAACTTGTTGGTTGCGCAGTTGCGCAGTTGGCCACCACACATATGTCGTAAAATAATAAACGTAATATTCTGTCTGCCAGCTTCAATAATGTGGCGCTTGTCTGTACTTTTTGCAAACTTGTTTTTCAACCACACCAACAACCAAACAACCGACCAGAAAACCCAACTGCCCAACTACCCAACTACCAGGAAAACACAACAACCACACAACCACACAACCAGCAAAACCAGACAACCAGTTTGAATAGTCTGACGACATGGCAAGCAAACCAGTGCAACTATGGGAACCACCGCCACGGGTGTACCGCAGGATCCGGGTTGTTTTTCTGGTGAAAGAACAGTTTAAAAGCGAAGCCGACGCAGCCAAGTGGGACGAAGACGTGGATGGCGACCGAACCGTCACCACACTGGCGTGCGGCGAGATCCATGAAAGCCTGCTGCAGGTGCTGTACCCGTTGTTGCAAAGCTTTTCGAAACACACCGCGGTGTTTGGCGCGGTGGGCAGCAGCATAGATGCCATCAACCTGATGAAAGACCGTATGGCAGTGTTTGTTGACAGAGAGTATGTGGTGGCGCCAGATCTAGTCAAACTGGCGGTGCTGCAAGACGACGCTTTTGTGACGGTAGCTATTGTGCCGCAGGATGTGTCGCCGTGGGATGCCATCAAGTACGAATTTTTGGGAAAATAACCAGCAAGCCAGCAAATCAGCAAGCCAGCAAACAGACCAACTTGTTGGTTGCGCAGTTGGCCACCACGCGAATATGTCGTACAGTAATAAACGTAATACACGCAATATTGTGGCATCTGGCTGTGTCAGTAACGTGGCGCTTGTTTATACATGTTGCAATATGATTTTCAACCGAACCAGCAATCCAAATTACCAAACAAACAAACATCCAAACAACCAAACAACCAAACAGCCAAACAAACCAAACAAACCAGCAAGTCAGACAACCAGTTTGATTAGTTTGGAAAGCCTCGCAAAGATGGAAAGCAAACCAGCACGCAGTTTCTATGTGGTATTTCTGTTGAAACCGCCGTTCCGAAGCGAGGACGAAGCACAGTGGGACTGCGAGCCAGACGACGACGACGCCCAGATGGTCGGCACACAGGCGAGCGACATCAACAGTGGCGTCCGAACTGTCCGCACACTGGTGAGCGGCAACATCGACGAAAACCTGGCGTGCGTGCTGGCGCCGTACTTGCAACGCGTGTCGGCATACACCACGGTGTTTGGCAAGGTGGAGGACATTGCGCATGCCCTACAACTGTTGCACACAAAGCTGGCAGTGTTTGTCAACGGAAGCTACGTGATGATACCGAAAAACTTGAAGCTGTCGGCGCTGCAAGACCAAGACTGTGTGGCGGTGACTAGTGTGCATCAGGATATGCTGCCGTGGAACGCCATTATGTACGAGGGCGGAGCGATGAAACAAACCCCGTAAGCCAGGCATCGCCAGGCAGTTTGGTAAGCTAACTGTGAGGCTGGCTAGTTGGTTTTGGTGGTTGCATGTTTGCAAAGGACAATTGGCGTTGATTCGTGTTTCAAGGCTGGTTTGTGTCGTATTTAGTGGTTCGGCGAATAGTTTTGGATAGTTTGTTTGGCTACAAAAAAGGCTAGTCGATTTCAAGAGTTGTGCAACCAAACTAACCAAACCAACCAAGCCGTGTTGGTGCAAGCCGATCAACACAAAACATTTGGTTAGTGAAAGTCAACCAAACCAACCAAACCAACCAACCGTGTTGGTGCAAGCCAGTCAAAACAAAACTAAACAAACCAAATCACTGTGCAGTTTGGCCAATCGAACATGGCAACCGCGCTGAACATGACGCTGGAAGCGCCGAGTCGGCCGACATCGATTTACTACGTCGACGACGACATGCGCGCCAAGGACTTGTTGGTGTCGGTCCCACAGGGCTCGGCGTTTGCGTTCTTCACGACGTGGAACGCCGTGACGGCAGTGTGCGTGACAGTCATTGCGTTGCTGACCATTCCGTGGATGCGCCAGTTCAGGACGACGCGGCGCATTGCAGCGTTTACAGTAGTGCCGCTGATTATTGCAGCCATGTCGTCGATTGTGTGCACCACGATTGTCAGCCAGATGATGCTGGCATTCAACATCAAGATCGAGCGCAGGCCAGACAGCATCCTTGCTGGACGAAAGCTCGCACTGGGCGTCGAGTTTGTCCAGAAAATGCTGGCGTACAACTTTGTGGCGCATCTGTTTCCACTGGTGTTTGTTGTGGTGCTGGGTCTGGCGCTGGCCTACATGCCGGCGCCGTCGACGCTGCTCGGCAGATCCAGCGTGTTTCTGATGTCGGTGCTTTACTTTGCAATCTTTGTGGTGTGCTGGTTGCTGACCCCAGTAAAGATCCAGCACAGCGAGGAGCTGCAGAGCGAAGTGGTGACTGGCTGGAAAAAAATCAAGTATGTCTACCGCTCGCCGCCAATGTACTACTTTACAGTGGTGTTTCCAGTTGTGGCAATCATCGTGTTTGTGCTGGCCTGCTACGCGCTGTACGGCGGCATGAACAATGCCAACCTGCGCGATGTGTAACATATTTTGCAAAGTTTAACAAAAATAACCAACAAGTCTTGCAAGTCTTGCACACCTTGCAAACCTTGCAAGCCAACCAAATCCGACCAAATCTTGCAAACCAACCAAATTTCACAAACATGCAAAACTGGCCGGCCGAGTCTGATGGTAGTGCGCAGGTTGTGGCTGATGCGTTTGTGCTGCACGTGCCGGCAGGCGACACTGGCCTGTGGTCGACCTACACCACACTTGACGATGTACGCACGGCTCAAAGTTCTCGCAGAACGGAAAAAGCGACGCGAGGAGGCGGGTGTCGTTAATGCTGCTGGAAGGCAGCTGGCAGAGACGCTGATGCGCACGTGCCTGGGGAACCGGACGGTCAACACGTTGGAAGGCTTTCGCAAGATGGACAAAGTCTTTACAGCTGTCATGGCCAGCTTGCGCGACAGCCTTGGCTTCCCCCACTTTACGACGCTGATGCAACAGCCTTTGCTTGTCGGCGGGATCCGAATCGACTTCAAGTTCGAAGACCAAGATTGGAGAGCCAGGGCAGAAATTTGCGTGCAAGCAGGTGGCACAGACCTCGTAGTTTCCATGCCGCAGCCTTACGACCTCGTGGTTCCCACCACACTTCAAGGCCGAGTTTCTGTGGAAGCGCTGTCCAGCGAGATGCCCGCAATTGGTCGATTTGCCAGCCTCTTTTTCCAAGCAAGTGATCAGCAAGTTGTTGTGGACGTTTTAACAGAACGGCCAAATTCTGGCCTTTCAATTGTCTGCTGGTGCAAAGACATTTCAGTTCGCTTGGTCGCCAAGTTTGGATTTGGAAAAACCTGACTGGTATGCAAATTCTGCGTAGGTTGACACAAGACTACCAGTGCTTAGAACAGAATTTCAACCGAACCAGGCAGACAAGTTGGTCGTCGAACATCTGCCTATCAACAAACCATTCTTGCCAACCGAACCAACCAACCAAAACAAACCAAACAAAACAAACCAACCAAAACAAACCAAACCAAACCAACCAAAACAAATCAAACCAAACCAACCATGGCTCTGTACATGACAGGCACGTGCCGGCGGCTGGTGTACAATGGCTTTCACCAAGACCTGACGCAACCGCTCGTGCGTGCTGACGGGCTGACTTTGATGATGGGCGCCAAATTGCCAAGCAACACTCTGCCGGGAAATGTGGTTGGGATGCTCAACAAAAGTGGCAACAAAGTTGTTTGTCATGCCAACGATGTCATCGACGACAACCACGTCGGTGGTGGTGGTGGTGGCGGCGATGGTGAAAGCGACAAGGCTGCACATTCAGCCCTGCTGCTTGCCAAGGAGCGCATCGAGAAGGCTGCGGCTGGTGCCAAGCATGCTCACCAAGCGCTTGCAACTGCCCGCGACAAGCTTGGCTCCAACATTGCATCGGCAGCCCAACTAGCCAACCAAGCTGGCGACAGTGGTCGCCGTCGTAGTGGCGGCGGTGGTGATTGTGTTATTGACGTGTGCGGTGATGATGACGCGGTCGGCGGCGGTGGTGGTGGTGGTGGTGATGTCGTCATTGACGTTGGTGGTGATGATGTCGCGGTCGGCGGTCATGTCGTCATCGACGTTGCCAGTGACGACAGCCATCCTCTTACCAAACGGTGCGTGGGTGACGTGGGTGAACCGGGCCACGCTGGCCACGCGGGTGACGCAGCTGGAATAGACGGTTCGCCAGGCAAGCGCGTGTGCTTGCAGGGTATTTCGGCTGTTGGCGCAATGTATTGCGACAACGCGACAATTGTCGGTGCACCATGTGACGGCGTGATTAGTGTCATGTTTGGGAACAGCAGTGCCAACAGTGCTGCCGGCACAGGCGTCAACAACAGTGTCAGCACAGACGCTGGTGTCGACAGCCCAGACGCCAACAACGGCGGTTCAGACGTTGGCGTGTGCAGTCAGCAGGTTTCGGATCGAACCGTCCGGATTGAACGTCTGCCGCGCATGACTGTTGTTCGGTATGGCTATCGTTAAAATAACAGATTGATTCTGCCAATTTACAAACCGACATCTGGTCGAATCGAAACGTGTCTTGGCTGCAAACCAGACAAAACCAGTCAAAACTAGTCGAAACCAGTTAGCCAGCAAGCCCAGCTGCACAAATGTTACAGGTTGATGTTTTGCAGCAAATGGTCTGCAAAATCATGCAGCTGTACACCACGATGTTGACCACGCTCGGTACCGACCGGCGAGGCATCTGGCAGCAGATCGACATCTTCATGCATGCCAGCAAAGCAGACTACGCAATGTGGCTTGTGCTGGAAAAAGCCGAGCAAATCAAGCTGGACGGCAGCGCCATACTGGAACCCAGATTTGCGCGGTTCATCGAGCCAAGTAACTGTCATCATTCCGAACAAAAATCTGAACTTCATGCAGATGTTACTGAACTGCTGGACATGTTGGCTGACCAAGACATTTGCCGAGAAATGCACACAGTCGGCCAAGCATACAAGGAGTTGACCAGTAAACGCGTAGTGGAGAGCGCTCGTCTGGCCGAACTGGCCGCGTCCTGCAAGCAGCTGCTGGTCGAGATGGCCAAGACCAAGATGCAGGCCATTTTGAACAGCTATGCCACTGTGTACCGCACCACGGCATACGATGTGGTTGGGCTGCCAGTTTTGTGTGTCGACATGCCGAGCTGGAACGACCTGATGAAGGATGCAGCGCTGACCGTCATGATTTTAGCAGCCGAGGCTCGGCAGCTTGATGCGCAACAAGAATTCCCGGCGTTCAGCTGGCTGTACCAAATGGCAAAAACTGCCCAGTTGGACTGTGTCGAGTAAATTTGTCTAAACTGTCTAAACACAAAACAAACAAACCAACCAATCATGGAAACGTAAGATTGGGCAGTTGGTTGGGTAGTTGGTTTGGTTTGGTTGGTTTGGTTGGTTTGGTTGGTTTGTTAATTTGTTGGTTTGTTGGTTTGTTAAATAACCTGACCAGTTGGACCAGTTGGTCCGGTTGGACCAGTTTGGCCGGTTGGTCCAGTTACAACGTTGCCAAGTTTGCCAAGCTTGCCATACTTGTTGCGATGTACAAAGTACACTGCAACAACAATGCCTGCAACGATCAGGATGCTTGCACAGACCAAGACGACGATCAACCAAACTGGCATGCTGTTGCTGGGCAAAAGCGGTGATGGCGATGGTTGTGGTGGTGGTTGTGGTGGTGGTGGTTGAGTGCATGTGTTTTGTACGCCAGCTGTCACGGTATATGTTGGAAAGAAACTTGGATCAAAGACTGGATTCGGTGCGTCGGTTTTGGAGTAAAAGTCGACAAAGTCGGGTGCAATGTTGACGACCGACTGGTCCTGTGCGATGTACGACTGGTCGTAGGTTTGGACAAAAGCAAAGCCTGTCTGTTGCAGTGCGACGCTGATGTGGGCGACACCCACTGCTTTGGTGTCGTAGCCAGTCGGACTGTCTGGCCGAGAAAAGGCCCACCATCCGAACCACGGCCCAATGTTGAGCCTGCCCGCCCGGGTAGGCACGAACCGCTTGGTCGTCGCCAGCGGCTTGCCTTGCGGCGCAGACGGCAAGTTGACTTGGTTGTGCGTGGCAGTGCACGTCGGGTCGAAAGGGTCGTCAAAGTAGATCGACACGCTGTTCTTGGTAAAGTCGTCGTTGTCGACTTTCCAGTCGATGGTGTACCAATGCCACTTTTTGTCGGACGACACAAACGTAGAGCCAGATGCACCGGATGGTACACGCACGCCCAGGTTCTGGTAGTACGCGCCAGTGTCCATTTGGTAGTTGTTGATGTCGTTGACCCAGGTGTTGAAGTTCATGGTGTCGCAGCCGCGGTTGCTGGCGACTGTCGCCTTGGACGGGTCGGGCGCATTTGGGTTGACAGAGTTTGAGTTGGCAGGAATTTCAATGTCGATTTCGTGGTTGATCACATCGAAGTGGTCGGCCGGGCATGTGTAGCAAGGCGCCGACTTGGGCGGCGGGTCCTGGTCGCACTGGCCAAAACATGGAAATTGCGAGTTGTCGCTGGCCAAGTCGCCCCTGGCCTGGCTGGACTGCTGGCCATCAGGCACGTTGTACACTTCGCTGTAATGAAACGGCCAGATAGCAAACACATAGCCGAGCTCGCTGAGCGACAGACAGGGCGTGTACGCCAGGATGTTGTACACACCCGGGCCGTAGGCCTTGCGAGTCGTGACGACTGCGCCCACGAACTGGCCGGTCGATGCAGCCGAGTATGCAGGCCCTTGCGGCATGACCTGCTGGTCAATCGAATCAGGATAGCTGATTTTGCCAGACTGAACAACTCCCATGATCTTGCCGTCATACTGGCTGCCGTGTGCCTCCAGCACCACCACCTTTTGCGACGACACGCCGAACATCTGGTCCAGCCTGGCGTTGCCGCACTTGACTGTCTGGCCGGCCGGGCTGATGTAGACGTTCTGGGCGTTGACGCCGTTGTTGTTGACGTCGCCGCCCCACTTCTTGTGCAGGCACTGCAAATCAAACGTCTTGTACATTGGCGAGTCAGCTGCTTGGCAGGCATTCAACAGGTGGTCGTTGACCAACAAGTTGGTGGTTGCCAGGTTGTTGTTTGGGCATGCATTTGAATCAGTTTTGGTTCGTTTTGCATCTGTACAGGCAACACACACGCCTGGCTTGTTTGAATAGCCCAATGGTGCTGCTTTGCCTGGTTGGGCTGGCTGGCCACACACTGGGTCATGGTCAAGCTGGGCCAGCTGCGCCATGATGGTCGACGACGCACCATATTTCAGGTTTTGACATGTACTGTTTGTACTGACATTGCTGACAGTGTTGCCAGTATTGGTCTGGCATTGTTGTTGTGGCTGGTAACCGCCTATCACGCCTACACAGACTGGTTGCGTGAATTGGTTGTCGCACAGCGGGTATTCCAAACCTGCAATCATTTGTATTTTATAAAGGACTATTTATTTTAATCCAGATAACTGGTCAGTCTGGTCAGGCTGGATGGACTGGTCAGTGTGGACTGGTTGGACGGTTTGGATAGTTTGGTCGGTTTGGACGGTTTGGTCGATTTGGTTTGGTTGGTTTGGTCGGTTTGGTTTGGTTGGTTTGTTTGGTCAGTCTGGTTGGGCTGGACTAGTTGGTCCGGCTGTTTAGTTGTCAATGCAGCCAGGGCGGAGGCCGCGGTGTTGTGCACCATGAAATGGTTCTGGACAGCTGCTGCGCACCATTTCATGCTGTGCACAGCTTGGACCAGTTGGTGCAGCAGTTCAGCTGGGTTGGATTGGTCGGGTTGGCCAGGTTGGTCGGGTTGGTTGGTTTGGTTTTGGTCGGGTTGACCAGTTGGGTCGGATTGGTCGGGTTGACCAGTTGGGTTGGTTTGGTTGGTTTGACCAGTTTGGTTGGTTTGACCAGTTTGGTTGGTTTGACCAGTTGGGTCGGATTGGTTGGTTTGACCAGTTGGGTCGGATTGGTTGGGTTGACCAGTTTGGTTGGTTTGACCAGTTTGATCGGGTTGGTCAAATTGGTAAAACTGTTTTGCCAGTCGAGTAATTTGGAAAGTGTCTGGCAAGTCAAACTTGACTTTGAGGTCGCATCTTCCAGGCCGAGTCAGCGCCCAGTCCAGCATGTCCGAGTTGTTGGTGGTCATGATGACCAGCCGGCCCTGCTGGGCGTTGACGCCGTCCAGCATGTTGAGCAGGCCCGACAAGCTAACGCCTGGCTGGTCGTCGCCGGGCAAGCGCTTTTTGTCAAGTGCAGCATCAATGTCTTCCAGCAACAGAATGCCGGGCGGCGAGTTGTGAATAGCAGCACACAGGGCGTCGTCGTCTGGAAACTTGGACGGGCAGACCAGACAAATGTCCAGCTTCAGGTGGCTGGCCAAGACCTGAACCATGCTCGTTTTGCCGTTGCCAGGCGCGCCGTAAAACAGGTATCCTCGACGGTGCGGCAGCTGGTGGTCCAAGTAGTGCTGCTTGCTCGCAAAGAACTTGGCGGCGTCGTCCAGCAGCAGCTGCACCATCTGGCCAGGCATGACGATGCTTTGCTGCATGCGCTGCCTGATGTCGTAGGCCTTCCAGTATTCGTACTCAAAGTTGTACTTGTACATATTGAGAAAACCAGGCTTTTTCTGCGACTCGCGCTGGTCCTGCAGGGCTTTCCGCACCAGCTGGTCCACAACGTGCTGGTTGCCAGCCAGCACTTGGATGGTCAGCATGTCGTGGCGCGACTCGGACAGGTTGTCTTTCAGCTTGGTGCGGACCCAGCAGTCGTTGAACCGAAAGACATGTTGGCAGCTGCCAGTCGGGATGTGCTGGACCGGCTGGTCTTCCAGCAAGTAGTCGCCGTCAAACGTGATGCGGCTGGTTGGGTTGCTGGTCAGCTTGGCAACAAACGCAGCCACTGACTCGTATGTGGTTGGGTCGAACCTGCGACTGATGACGACTGTTTTGGACACACAGTTGGACACTAGGTTGGACAGCATACCAACCAGTTTGTTTTTGATGTCGTAGATGCCAGACAACAGCATGGGCACCACCATGCTGGCCACCAGCGCGTTGGACGACAAATAGTTGGATGTCATCACAACCAGATTCGACAGGCTGGACAGCTTGATTTGCCTGGCAAGCCTGATGGCATACAGCGTTGCCAGCACGACAAGCCATCGCGCAATGTTTGGCACCGCCAGGCTGGTCAGGCTGGTAAGGCTGGTCAGGCTGACCAACCTGGTCCTGGGAGTCGGGCTGGTCGGGCTGGTCAGGCTGGTTGGGCTGGTTGGGCTGGTCGGGCTGTTTGTACTGGTCAGGCTGGTTCTGGTAGTCGGGTTGGTTGGGCCGGTTGGGCGGGTTGTGTTTGTTGGGCCGGTTGGGCCGGTTGGGCCGGTTGGGCCGGTTGGGCGGGTTGTGTGTGTTGGGCCGGTTGGGCCGGTTGGGCCGGTTGGGCCGGTTGGGCCGGCCGTGTTTGTTGGTTGGAATATAATTGTGGGCATGTTGGTCGAATTTACCAGTTACAGTTTGACAGTTTTGACGGGTTTGACAGGCTGAACAGGCTGGACAGGTTGGACATTTCATCGGTTATAAAAAAGATCAAAAGGTCTGTCGGTCATGTGGTTGGCGGTCACCAACCAACATATCTTGCATCTTGAACACAAAGTCGACCAAATATAAAACCAGCAAACCTGCAAACCTGCAAACCTGCAAACCAAACTTGCAAACCAAACTTGCAAACCAAACCTGCAAACCAAACCACCAAACCACTAAACCACCAAACCAGCCAACTAGCAAACCAGCAAACCAGCAAACCAAAAAGTCATAACTCTGCCAAGACTGGCAAAACCGTCCAGGCCAGTCAAACTGGCAACCTCGTTTAAACTGACAAGCCAAGCAAACCAAGCAAGCCAAACAAGCCCAACGAACCCAACAGGGCCAACACACCCAACAGGCTTGTTGCGTGTCAAGTATGATGGTTGATCATTATGACCATATTGGCCGAAATGACCATACTGGTCGACTTGACGCAGCACAGCAAATCTACGATCAGTGTCGAAGACGACGCGTTGTGGTCTCCAACCAGTGCTTTGAGCTGCACAACAAGGCACACCAGTACGCCCAGCGGTACAAACTG
>Ga0114980_10000606_pt1 | contig 25793 bp, 20 predicted proteins | sample S_140806_EF_Meta_FD_87018 | JGI IMG/M metagenome (GOLD analysis project Ga0114980, IMG submission 87018) | Freshwater microbial communities from Lake Simoncouche, Canada to study carbon cycling - S_140806_EF_MetaG | ecosystem: Environmental > Aquatic > Freshwater > Lake | place: Lake...
AAGATGTTTGTGGACGAGCTAGAGAGAACAGAAGGTCACAGAAAAGCGACCCTTGTTATGCACACAGATCCTATGGATCAAGAAGGAACAAATCTGCATCAAGTGATCGACATCCTTTCCCTGAAAGACAATGTTGTCTTTTCTAAAGACAGGATTGGTTTTAATGAGATGAATCTTCTCTATAATGCCTGTGACACAATCGTGAATAGAAGCTGTAATGAAGGATTTGGTCTTCCAACGCTCGAATCAATGATGTGCGGAAAGCCAATCATCGCTCTAAAAACTGGCGGTCTGACTCGTCAAGTCGAAGATCATGAGACAGGAGAGCAGTACGGGATTGGATTAGACCCAGAAGTAAAGTCTCTAGTCGGTAACCAAATGGTTCCTTACATCTATGAAGACTTTGTGTCCCACAAGACGTTAGCAGATTCATTTATGAAAATGTACGAGATGGGACCAGACTCTCGTAAAGAGCTTGGATTAAAAGCAATGGCACATGCTCATAAAGATTATGACATAAATGATATGATCAAATCCTGGGATGAAACTCTAACAAGCACTATCGAAAATTGGCAAAATAATCGCCCGAACAGCTGGACTCTTACGGAGATCTGATAATGAAAAAAGTAATTTTAAGAGGACCGTCACTAACCCAGTCAGGATATGGCGTCCATTGTCGACAAGTCGCAGCATGGTTAGAAAGTAAAAGACCTCAGATAGACGTTAAATACCAGGCTCTACCTTGGGGAGATACCCCCTGGATATTAGATGATAATTTTGATGATGGTTTAATAGGAAAGATAACAAGAAATACTGTCGATATCAAAGTAAGTCCAGATAAACAATATGATGTTTCTTTTCAGCTGCAGCTACCAAACGAGTGGGATCCATCAATAGCAAACTATAATGTTGGTCTTACAGCAGCTGTTGAAACAGATGTATGTAACCCAGAATGGGTCACGTCTTGTAATAAGATGGATCTTATAATCGTTCCTTCTAGACACTCTGCTGAAGTTCTTCAAAAAAGCGGAGAATTAAAGACAACGATCGCAATAGTTCCAGAATCTTTCTGTGATGAAATTTTGTATCACAATGAAACATCGCCAAAATTTCCGCAGCTTTCTACAGACTTTAATTTTTTAATTTTCGGTCAGATCACGGGAGATAATCCTATGAATGATAGAAAAAATATATTCTTCACGATAAAGTGGTTGTGCGAGACTTTTAAAAATGATAAAGATGTTGGGATCGTAATAAAAACAAACTCGGGCAGAAACACTCATATCGATAAACATCGTACAGCACAAATCATGAAAACTCTCCTTAAAGAGTGTCGTAAAGGAGACTTTCCAAAAGTACATTTACTTCATGGAGAGATGTCTAATGAAGACGTTGCAGCCTTGTATAGACATAAACAAATAAAAGCTCTTGTTTCTTTGACTAGAGGAGAAGGTTACGGACTTCCAATTCTAGAAGCTGCGGCAAGCGCGCTACCTGTAATCGCGACAGGATGGTCTGGACACACAGATTTTCTTAATCATGGAAAATATATCAACGTTTCTTACAACTTAAAAGAGATACACTCATCAAGAGTCGACGGAAAAATTTTTATTCCAGGCGCAAAATGGGCCGAAGTGATTGAAGATGATTTTAAGAAAAAAGTTTTGAAGTTTAGAAACAGCTTTTCTACTCCGAAAGAATGGGCTGAAGAGCTTTCTATCATTATTAAAGAAAAATGCTCTTCATCCGCAGTCTTTAAAGCTTACGATGAGGCTACAAAGGAAATTTTATGATTTACCTGGTTTTGCTTTTTTTTACAACTACGATTATATCGATAACTGGGTTGTATTTTAGCGTAAAAAGAAACCTTGAAATGATTGAAATAATTGAAGAAACAATGTCAGAAGTAGAAGAGTCTTTAGAGATTTTAGATTATTGTTATAATAATATCGATAAAAAAGCAAAGTTAGAATTATTTTCTGACGACCCGACGATTCGAGAACTAGTTGATGATATAAAACAGGCACGAAAAGCAGTACTGTTCGTTTCTGAAAGACTGACGGGAGAAAAAGAAAATGTCGAAGGCAAAAACCTAGCCTAGGAAGAAGCATGTTAACAATGACGCAGACAACAGATCAAGAGCCAGAAAAAAAAGAAAAAGAAGTAAAGCCTAAAAAGACCGATCAAGTTAAGCTTTACTTTAATTCAGACACTCAACGAGCGATTGTAGAATTTCAATCTTCTTTTGATAAGAAAGAAAAAGACAAACTATACGTTCAAGAAATAATGCCTGCATTTGAAAAACTTGTAGAAAATTTGATCAATATTCATAAATTTGCAGGGCTTTATGATTCCTATGACGATTTAAAAAACGACTGTGTCAATTTTCTTTTTGAAACAATCGGTAAATTTGATGCAGCTAGGGGAACAAACGCTTTTTCTTATTTTAATGTTGTCGCAAAAAATTGGTTGATTATCAAGACAAAACAAAAGTCTCAAAAAACAAAAAAGAACGTAAGTCTTGATGATCCGAATATGTTGTCAGCCTATGAAAGAAATATTGTTGAAGAACATTGCACTCTACCATCTCAAGACATTTTTCTTGAAGGATTAAAGTCGACAGAAACAATAACAGCTATTCTTTATGAGATTAGAGAAAAAGCAAGAACAGAAAATGAGTTGATGTGTATCAATTCGATTATTACAATATTTGAAAGTATAGATGAGATAGATCTTCTTAATAAAAATGCAATACTTCTTTACATGAGAGAGTTATCTGGTCTTAGTCCAAAGCAACTTACAACGACAATGCAATCAATAAAGAAGCATTATAAAAAGATAAAAACAGAGCAGAAAGACAGCAATGATTGAAACTAAATTAGAAGAATCTGAGCTTAAAATAGAAGAAAAAGTCAGAGACTTTTCTAGCCTTCTAAACCAAATAGAAGGTTTATCTGATAAAAAGAAAAAGCTCTGGAAAGAAATCTATGAAAATGCAATCTATGATCGTCAAAATGCTTATTCTTTGTTCATAAAATTAGTAAAAATTGTTGATGATAAAAGTACAGAACACGCAGTACATGGTAAGTCTTTGTCTTCGTACATAGAAAAAATGAGCAAATCAAACGATCAGCTTATTAGATTGGCTGAGCTAGTGTCGAAGGCAGAAAAATCAAATGATGAAATTGACTCAGAAGAGATGTTTAAAAAGATAAGCGGACATTGAAATGGTTTACGATCCTAATTACTCTAGTCAAGCAACAGAAGGCGTCGCCTCAGCTGCAGTTACAGAGATAAAAAAGCTTATAAAAGACCCTCAACCTACTTTTACGAGGATGGTTGTACTTGAGACTATCTCTGACCCAAATATCATAACTGAAGATAAAATAGAGTATTGGAAGAACGTTTTACGCATATCAAACATAAGGTTTGCTTCTGTACTTCCAAGAAATACAATAATAGCTCAAAAAGCTTTGACAGGTGTCACAAATGTCACACCGCCGATGTTTCTATTGCCATTTTTTCCTTCCCATCTGTCTCTTCCATGTAAACCAGGCGAGCTTGTGTGGACGATGTTCGAGAGTCCAGGCGCAAGAATAAAAGAAATGGGATATTGGTTTTGTAGAATTGCAGAGCCTCACTTTATTGATGATGTTAATCACACTCATCATGCTAGACAATTAGATCATTCATTCAATTCTACAATAAAGAAAAGAATAGAAGGAAATGATGACTCATACTATGAATTAAGAAACGGAAAAGTAAATCGTTCAAAAGACGGAACGAGATTCGTAGTACCAGATTCTGAAATAATCTCTTCTGACAACGAAGAGGTTTTTGAATTGTTAATAGCAGAAACTGACGCTGCAAAAATGATGCGTTATGAAGCCGTACCAAGGTTTAGAAAAAGACCTGGCGATATTGCTTTAGAAGGAAGTAACAATTCTTTAATTGTTCTTGGGACCGATCGATCCGGACCCGTTGCAACGTATAATGTAGATGATTCTGACCCAGAAGAAGGAGGAATATTACCACTTCCGACAGAAGATTTTGTAAATCAAGCAGGTTGTATCGACATCGTTACTGGTCGTGGCACGTTAGAATCCACAGGTGGAAAAGTAGTAAGCACGACAAGGATATTAGACGGACAAGAGATAAAAAAAGAGTTAGGTAAATCTGCAAAAGACACAGTCCAGAATGAAGGCGACCCAGATTTTATAAACGACAGAAGTAGAATATTAATTTCTCAAAGAACCAAAGTAGACTCTAATTTCAGATTAGACGAATATCAAAAAGACTATAACGAAATTTTAGACTCTACCGCAGGAGATTCTGCAGTAGTAATAAAATCAGACAAGATTAGAATCATAGCCAGATCAGACATCTCTCTTATTGTTACAAATTATGAAGAAGCTTTAAAAGACGAAAAAGCGGTTCCTCCTGGAGAGTCAAGAGTCTTTAAGTTAGACCAATCTGACACCGAAAAGTGGGCTTCTATTACTATAAGAAGAAACGGAGATATCATCTTCACACCTAGCGATAAAGGAGTGATAAAGTTAGGCGGAGATGACGCAACAAAAGCGATTCTTTGTACTGAAAGACCAGCAAAGAATGAAGATGGTGCTGTAACTTCATTACCGTTGGCAACTACAGGAGGCGGTTTTGTCGGCACCTCTGGTGGTAACATAGACAAGGACGCTATCGCTTTAAAAGGTCCACCAGACCTAGGAACATTTTCTAGAAAAGTTTTGATTAAATAATAAAGCAAGATTATGGGAATATTACAAGACATTAAAGTAATCGTCGACGGAAAGGTTTCAGACGCTGCGTTTAAAGGTTACATTAATGACGTAAAGAAAATGTTGAAGACGGGAGACGGAATATTTCCTTCAGGAGTTGAGTGCAACAAAAAAGTCGAACCAACTCCCGGCGCCGAGCTTCTTAGATTAGAAGACGAGGAACTTTTTCCTGAATTCCACAGCATCTGGCGACCCAGATACGAAAGCATGGTCTTTGCGTTAGACGTACCAGGCGATTTTCAACTAGCAAAAAACGGACTTCTTCCCATGATCGATCCGACAGCGGTCGCAACAGCGATTGGTGTGGATCCACCAGACCTAACTCTAGAACAAGCTCTAGGAGCAATGATAGCTGGACCTCCGATGGGTACTCAACCTTTTATAGCTCTTTACTTTCCAAAGGTCGCCGCTAATTTATCAGAACTAACAAAATTTTTAAACCCAAACTCAGATTTTTTAAAAATACTTGTGCCATCGCCTCCCATCCCTGCGATTCCAAAGCTTCCCAATCCGCTTCTTTTTCAGCTCGGATATACAGAGAGGTTTAATTTTGAAGTAGAATTAGCGTTAGCGCCCGTAAAAACGCAAGCCAAGTTGATGTTACCGGCTCTAAGCTTGCCAAACTTTCCAGAACTTGTTTCAAAATTGCTGCAAGGTGATGTCGTGGGCGGGTTGATAAAATTTGTGTGCGATCAAGTTGCAAGCGATCAACCAAAGTCAATGTCAACAAGCTCTCTTGAAATTGCGGCCCAACAGGTATTGCAGCAACATCAGGTAAAATATCAGTCTCTTTGTTTTGTTGGACAAAATGTTGGTAGTGGAGTCATAACAAAAGGTCTTGCAACAGCGCCACCATCTTCGCCGTTTGGAGTGTTAAACGTAATGCCTCCCGAAGAAGAAGTAGAAATAACTTATCAGGCAAAATTAAGCTCTGCGATAAGAACAGCAGCAGTAGACATAATATCAAACATCTTAGGTTCAGCTCCAAAAGGAAAATGCTTCTATGGAGATGGAACGGGAAGGTTTGAAAAAATAGCTCCTTCTTATTATCCTGTAGACAATTCTACGTGGGCTTTTTACGAAAAAGCAGATGAGGCAAAAAGGAAAGAGCTACTAGAAAAAATTCCTGCACTCGCTCTTGGAAAAAACTATACCACTTGCGGAGAATTCCCGAGATATGTTTACGAAGAAATTTACAAACAGTTTTCAAGAAAATCAAAAATTTATGATGGTAGCGCGCTGAACGACGTCGATAGTAACTTAAAAATAAAAGCGATGGTCACGGGTGCGGGACTCGGTTCTATGATCACAATAGGAAAGACAATAGAAAAGTTGAATAATCTACCACCCCACACTGTCTGGGTTAACGTCGATCCTCATGTTGGAGCAGCTGAAGCTGATATTTTAAAAGACCCTTCTCCTGGAGATATCATATTGTTTGGAAAACCAATACCAATAGGACAATCACCGGGAAAATTGCCGGGTCGTGAAATACTTCACGTAGCCGTTGTCTATGATGTTTCTCCAGATTACTGGACCACTGCAGAAGCAGGACAAGGATCCAAACTTCAGCAAGGAGCTTCTTATACAAAAAGAAAAATAGCGAGAGATAATAGAGGAATCATTAGTAGCGGAGGATCAGGAAGGTTAGATAGACCCGATGAGCTCAGACAAGTTTTAGGATGGTTAAATGTCGACCTAATACCAGAGTTGCAGGTTTAAAGAATGGCGACAGATTCAAGCTCAAATATAGATAGTATGCAGTAGAGAATGGCTAAAATAAATTTCAAAAGTGTGGGTATGACAAGGCAGCAAGAGCAAGATTCTTTTCTTGCGTCTTCTGCTACCCCGATTGGAATAAAAACTCCTTTACAGCTCAGCAATGATTCTGGACTTTTAGAAATGCATTATAGTCTTTCGAATCAACTGTCTGACAATCTAAGAAATTTGCTTCTTACAAATTGGGGAGAAAGAGTTGGTCAATATACATTTGGCGCAAACCTTAAACCTTTAACGACAGAATTCGTTTCTCAAGATGATTTTGATAGTGAAGCTGTCATTAGAATTAAGTCATCTGTTTCCCAATGGATGCCATTTATAGATTTGGTAGACTTTGCGTCAGAGACAGATAGACTAGAAAATCTTAGTACAGGAATCATTCGTGTGACTATTAGCTACAATATTCCAGCTTTGAACGTAAGTAATAAGAAACTACAAATAGTCTTATATGTAATGTAAGGTTAAAAAATAAAAATGGCCAATGATTCTAATAAAAACAGAAGATATCTTGCTCGAGATTTTGACTCATTTCGAGCAGAACTTTTGAATTACGCCCGTCAGTACTATCCAAATCAGATACAAGACTTCTCTGAAGCTTCCGTGGGCGGTTTGTTTTTAGACATGGCTGCTTATGTTGGTGATAATTTATCTTTTTATTTAGACCATGCGTACGGAGAATTAAACTCTGACACCGCGGTAGAACTTGGTAGCATAGAAAAAGCTTTAGTTAACGCAGGAATAGCGGTCAATGGAGCAAGTCCTGCAACAGTAAGCATAACTGCATATATTGAAGTTCCTGTAGCTACGGCAGGTGACACTTCTCCAAATGTCAACCTCCTTCCTGTGATCAAAGAAGGGACCACTTTTTCAGCAGACAACGGAGTTCCTTTTTCTTTAATAGAAGACATTGCTTTTGCGGTTGATCCAAATGATGATGGAAATTTCGTTTTTAATCCAAAAGCAGAAAAAAAAATAGGAAGAGTTAGATCTGATGGAAAAGTAATAACTTATCTTTTATCCCTCACTGGTTTATGCATTTCTGGAAAAGAAATCACAGAAAATTTTACTATTGGTGCATTCGTACCATTTAGAAAAATGACTTTAGCTCAGAGCAATGTTACTGAAGTTATAAGCGTTTATGATGATAACGCAAACACTTACTACGAAGTTGGTGCTCTTTCTCACGACGTAGTTTATAGAAATGTGCTAAACTTATCAAGTGATAGTGGCATGGTAAAAGACGGTCTACGAGTCGTTCCTGCACCTTACAGATTCACAAAATCTACTTCTTTAGCGACAAGATCAACAACTCTTACTTTTGGAGGAGGAAGCGCGGAAACGCTAGAAGATGACGTCATACCAGATCCGTCAGAATTTGCTATCGCGTTTCCATACTCAAAAACAATTTCAAGAATACCAGTAAACCCAGAAAAGTTATTAAAAACAAGCACGTTGGGGATAGCTTCTTCTGATACAATCTTGACAGTCGTGTATCGTTATGGTGGAGGATTAAGTCATAATGTTTCACCTGGCTCTATAAAATCCCTTACAAATTTAAACATAACATTCCCGAAAAATCCTGCTAATTCTGACTCAATAAAAATAAGAAATAGTTTGGAGTTTTCTAACGTAAAAAGAGCTTCTGGTGGAGAAGACGCGCTAACATCAGAAGAACTAGTCGCGTTGATTCCGACAGTAAAAAATTCTCAAGAAAGAATAGTAACAAAAGAAGATTTGCTTGCTAGGGTATACACAATGCCTTCTAACTTTGGAAGAGTGTTTAGAGCATCTATCACTCCAAATTCAGAAAACCCTCTGTCAACCCAGCTTTTTATAGTTTCAAGAAGTTCAAATCAAAAACTAGTAACTTCTCCTGACACTCTTAAATTAAACATTAAGAAATATTTGAACTCTTATAGAATGATATCAGACTCTATTGATATTCTAGATGCAAAGATAGTAAATCTTCAATTAAAATTTGCTGTAGTCATTGATCCTTCTTTAAACAGAACTTCGGTTCTTACTGCAATACTTTCAAAATTGCAAGATCAATTTAACATAAAAAAGATGTATATTGATCAACCGATTATAATCTCAGATGTTGTAAATACTATCTTTACGATAAAAGGAGTCATCGCAGTTGACAGCGTACAGTTCAGCAATATCGCGGGTGTAGCTAATAATAAAGAATACAGCGATGTCACGCATGATATTAAATCATACACAAAAAGACAGATGATTTTTCCTCCCACAGGTGGAATCTTCGAAATAAGATATCCTGACACAGATATAATAGCCAGGGTGGTGAGCTGATGTTTCTTAAATTAAAGGCAGACAAAGATTCTTACATCACAAACAAATACGTAGATGGAAAACCTGCTGTTAGCGGAAATGTAGGCATCGCAGGGTCTTTAGACCTTTTTAAATTGTACGGAATCACCCAAGTAACAAGCGGAGCAATAAAAGTTGCGCAGACCGAGTTATCGAGAATTTTAATTCATTTTGATCTTGACCCATTAAGAAGTCTTATATCAAACAGCAAAATCGACGTCAATGATAGCAGTTTTAAATGTTTTCTTGATTTAAAAGATGTGTATGGAGGTCAACCAACTCCGAATAATTTTACCGTCGATATTTTTCCATTATCTTCTTCATTCTCAGAGGGCTTGGGAAAAGACGCTGCTTATTATTCTGATAAAGACAAATGTAACTTTTTATCTGCATCAAATAACAAAGCTTGGGGCTCCATAGGATGTTCTCTTGCTTGCTTCTCTACAGGTTCTGGCGACTACATAACAAGCTCGATGTTGCTTCCTTCGACAAAAGTTTCTCAAACTTTTGTTACTGGAGAAGAAGACCTTTTCGTAGACGTTACTTCAATAATTTCTTCAACTATTTCTGGTGATATACCTGACTCTGGGTTCAGATTATCTTTTAATAACACTATAGAGAATGATTCACACACTTATTTTGTAAAAAGATTTGGAAGTCGACATTCTTACGATGAAAGTAAACGTCCAAAGATGATCGTTAAATTTGACGATTCAATTTCGGACGACACGGCGAATCTTTATTTGGACGCTTCTTCAAACTTATTTCTTTACAATTACTCACAAGGACAATTAAAAAACCTCGTATCAAGTAGCTTTGAAGTCACAGGATCTAATAGCGTTTTATTAGAGCTAAAAACAGAAGTCACTGGAGCTGGTGTATACTCTTTGTTCTTTACAGGTTCTCAATACACTTTTGGTACCAACGCGGCAACTGGAATTTACTTTGCGAATGTTACTTTACCATTAACGAACCCGAATTTAAAACTAAGCAATCAGCTATCTGGCTCTGTTAAATTTACCCCTATTTGGAGTTCTATTGATGGATCTTTATCATATGTAACTGGTAGCGTAATCACAGCTTTTGCGCCTGAAAGACTTTCAAAACGTCTTAGTCCAAGACGTTACACGATAAGCGTCTTAGGGATTAGCTCTGACCATTCTAAAAATGAAGAAGTAATGCTACGAGTTAATATCTTTGACGAAAATAGCCCAATAGTAATAGCGAAAAGGCTCCCCATCGAACTTCCCGGAGTCGTTTTAAACAACGTTTATTACGCTGTCAGAAATGTTGCGACAAACGAATACGAGATACCTTTCGATTTTGTAGACAACTCTACAAAAGTTTCCAGCGATTCTGAAGGCATGTACTTCAGCTTCAACACTTCAGCTTTGACTCCTTTGCAGAGTTATACAATCGACATTGCGCTTGTTGTTGAAAGCGTTACGCAAAAGTATCTAGATTCTTCACCAACATTTAGAATAAAGAAGGTTTAGTCTATGGCAAATTCACCCTATATTCCTTCTTTTTTAAAGGCAGCTCTGAGTGATACAAAACCGGCTCAGCTAACTTTTAAAGATTTAATAAACACAAACGTATCTAGCACATCTTCTTTTAGATACGAACCCTTAAATTACCCTTTAAAAAATACACAGCAGTTAAATGTAGATTGGTCAAAATTTGAAAATCATACGTTTTTTTCTTCTGCAGAAGTAAAAGTTAATACAACTTTTGATCAGATTATCAACGGTTATCCCTTCGACGGAACTAAGAAAGATGTAGAATTTTTCTTTGAAAAACTCGGAGGATTTGAAAAATGGGTTTTTGACCAATTTCCAAATTTTGGAGGGCAGCTACATTTTTCTGGTACTCAAATTGGAGAAGATCCTTCAAATGGGTATGCTGAAGAATTAGGAACATGGATTGACGTAAAAGACGTAGCGGGATGGTTATACCCAGAACTTTCAAAAAACAAAACGGGCGAGTCTATATTAAATCCTCCAACGAATAAATCGTTTACAATAGAGGTGCAAGCTTTTTTACCAAATCAACAAAATGATCGCCAGGTTTTACTCCAGAAGATTTCTAAAGATTTATCTCAGGGCTTCACACTTCACCTAGAGCCTTCTTCTACCTCCACAGTAGATGGAGTATTCATCATTACATCTGGTAGCGTCAATAATTACGTAACCGCAAGTCTAACAAAAGGAAAGTTTAATCACATCTGTGTATCTTTAAATCGTGATGCAGGAAGTAACTTTCTTCAATTCTTTGTTGACGAAAAGTTAACATCTGAAAGTAAAAAAGAAAAAAGCTTTCAAGACATAACTGATAATTCTGATCTTTTAATTGGGTCTGGGTCTTCTTTTTATTTTAACAACATATTAACAACCCCAACTCAAACGTTCAGCGGAACGTTAGATGAATTAAGAATATTTCACTCCTATAGAACGCAGCAGCAGCAGTCTCTATACTCGTCAAAGGGACTTTATGCGTCAGATTCTTTAAAGTTGTACTATAGATTTAACGAACCATCGTCATCGTTGTCTTCAAATATAAATGATCCCGTAAATTCGATAGTTTTAGATAGTTCTGGAAATTCTCTTCATTCTTTTGTTTCCAATTTCAACCTTTCCTTAAGACAACTAACATCGGACGACACCAACTCTCCGATGATCAATGAAAGACCGGAATTTAAAAAAGTTCTTTTCCCATACAATCCAGACGTTGTAAATTTAAACGTTGATCTTTTAAGTTCAGCAAGCATTTATGATCAAGAAAACCCGAATTTAATCACAAAGCTGGTCCCTCGTCACTATTTGAGAGAAGGCGGCGCTGAAGAGGGCTACACGAATTCTTCAGTTGAAGGATCGATTGGAGACCCTTACAGCGGTGAAGGAATACCTGGCCAAGGAAAAATAGGGTCCGTTCAGATTATTTTAACTTTTCTTTACATCTGGGCAAAATTTTTTGATGAAATTAAAATGTTTGTCGACGCCTTTAAAACATTAAAAAGCGCAGACTATTCTTTGACTGACACGATGCCAGATAACTTTTTAAACGACTTTATAAAAAGTTATGGTATGTATTTGCCGCCCTTGTTCAACGATTCTAATAACGCTCAGTACGTCGATGGTGAAGACGTCACAAAGATAGAAGTTAATGATGTTTCGTTAAAAAACGTTCAAGCTCAAATTTTAAGAAGAATACTCGTTAACATGCCCGACATCTTAAGGTCAAAGGGTACGCAGCACAGTATAAGATCTTTTTTAAGATCAGTTGGAATAGACCCAGATAACAGCATGAGGATTAGAGAGTTTGGAGGTCCATCTTTGAGACAATTTGGAACTTCAAGAGAAGTTAGAGCAGAGTATTCTCCAATAGTAGATTTTCTTTCGTCTTCTATAATCACAACTCCGTTTCTTTCATCTTCAAGAATAGAACCAGGATATCCATCTGCAGTTGGTCCATTCTCTTCAGGAATTTCCACTAATTTAAATGATGGGCTTTTAACTTCTGGATCGTGGACTTTTGAAGGTTTATACAAGTATTCCACAAAAAACACGAATCGAATAACCGACAATCAGTCACTTCTCAGGTTTGAAGTTACAGGATCATCATCTACAGCAAAACCAGGCGTCATAATAAATGTCGTGTCATCAGGTTCCTTATACGCTTTTATTAGACCTGGTATGGCATCTAATTCGCCTGTTCTCCAACTTTCAGTTCCTGTAAACGTTTTGAACGGAGATAGATGGAATATTTCGATTGGATGTAATCGAAATGATTCAATTGAAAGTAACATCTCTTCTTCTTATTTCTTAAGGGCAGCCACTCAAAACGCTGGAGAAATAACGGAGATATACACGACTTCATCTTTTTTTAATGAAACTCCGACAGGCGAAGGAAACGCTCTCAGATCAATGAGCGCTTTAACAAACGCATCAGGCTCTAGAATATCAATAGGAAATGATCAAAATATTCCAGACGGTGGTATGGGATATCTTTACCTTAACAGCACGCTCGATGTGCCAGAAGTCGCAAGATCATCTGAGTTTGTTGGTCAGGCAAGCAATATTAGGTTTTGGTCAAAAGGACTTACAGAGTTAGAGTGGAGAGAGCACGTAAGAAACTATAAGTCTTTGGGGGTTGAAAGCCCTTTAACAAACTATAATTACGTAACTCAAACTTCTGGTTCATTTGAAAAGCTCAGACTTAGCATACTAGAAAAACAGAATATATTGACAGCGAGTTCAGACGGTTCAATACAATTTATAGACTTTAGCGAAAATAATTTTCACTCAACTGGAAGAAATTTCTCTGCAAACAAAAACGTTCATTTAGGAGAAATATTCAACTACAGTTACATGTCTCCAAACTTTGATGAATATTCTACTAGCGAAAAAATCAGAGTTAGAGGATTTCAAGATGAAGAGTTATTAAATGGCGCTCCATGGGCAATCAAAGGACCAGCTTATGAAATACCTGCCGGAGAAACTCCGCTAGATGATCCACGTCTTTCAATCGAGTTCTCTTTAATTGATTCTTTGAATAGAGACATTATCAATATGTTTGCTACTTTAGACGAAATGGCAAACGCCATAGGAAGTCCGGAGATGATGTACTCTCCTGATTATCCTGATTTAGAAAAGCTTAGAGATGTTTACTTCAACAGACTTTCAGAAAAGTTAAACTTTAAAAGCTTTTTTGAATTTTACAGATGGTTCGATAAATCAATTGGAACATTTATACAGCAGCTTGTCCCAAGAAAAACTAAATTCAAAGGGACAAATTTTGTTATTGAATCTCATATGTTAGAACGACACAAAATAGAATACCAATCGAGCGAAATATATCTTGGTGATTCTACAAGAAGTAGAATAAGAGACACTTTACTCGTACAACAGATCGTCGGAAATATACGAAGATATTAACATAAAGGTTTTATGTCAGCATTTACAAGAAATTTTTATTCCTCGATCCAGCAATACTCAACGCTTGATTTAAAAAGATTCGATGAAGGACCGCACGTCTTAGTAAAGTTAGCGGGAGTTAATTCTTCATCAATAAACACATCAGAAATCGACAGTTTTAGACAAGGCGTCGAAATTACGCAAGAAAAATATGCGATCGGTACAGTAAAAATATCTGCAGGTACGCCTGGACATATCGTTAGACCAGTCAGTATTGGAATTAATGATTTAGATCTTATTTCTACTGATTCGTATATAGAAATTGATTACTTCAATCCCGTTAGATACCTAAAAGCCCAAGAACCAGGTTCTTCTTTATTAAATGCTATAACGTTTCCAATTATTACTAGTGATAACAACCAAGCAGAAAACTATATTTTAAACGGTATAATTGAGCCTCTTACAATTCGTCCCGTTATATCTTTCTTTTCCATTGAATCTCCGTTTGAATCGCACGCTGTTCGTGGAACATTTATGGGGGGAAATTCTGACATCAGAAAATTCTCTAGCGATCAAATTTTAACAGTCGATTATACACCTCAAAGATTGACGCCACCAAGACCTGTTATGATAATGTCTGGATCAAATGTTGCCAATTCAGGCGACTATATTCAGCAATATTCTTACTTAAACAACAGATGGTTTTTAGATGCTTCTGAACACCTACTGTCTGGATCTAATGTTTCTTCTGATTCAGATGTACCTCTTTTAGGAACCGGATACGTAAACCCCGACGTTAATAAAATTGATTCTTTTGACGATTTAAAAGTTTACCTAGAAGACATAGGGATAACTTCTGCCACTCACGGAGATGACATGGTCGAAGCTGTCAAAGCTATGTTGGGATCGACAGGAAACTACGTTCCTCCAGGTAAAAAATCAAGCACAACTGGTTTTGTATATGATAATATATCATCTGTGGGAACTGACTCTTTGGCTTTCGGAGGAATGACTTATTAAAATGGCGACAGACAAGGCATTACGTACACCCCCAGACAGAACGTTAGATCGTTATGTCATGTCTGTTCAAAAGCTTTTCTCCGCGCCAGAAACTATACCTGATTCTGCTTTTTTAAAAGGCGGAAACTATGCAATAACTTGGGATAGTTCAGTAACTGTCGGCGGACTAGGTCCGGCGGAAGGGTATTCTGTTTCTGAACCAATCGGATTTGATTTTAAAATCAACGGAAAAATTTACAAAGAATTTTCTGTCTCTACATCTGGGTGGATGATGCTTCGCGATCCCGTTGGAGGGTCTACAGGAGCAAATTTTTACAAAGACGTTATAGATGATCCTGTAACATTTTCTGATAGTGTGTACACCAATGAGTTTATCTTATCTGACTTTTTATATGATCACACAATTCTTGCTCCGTGGTTTGATTATGGTATCATTTCTGCGCGTTCAATAGAAGAGCTCCAAGCAGGGTACTATAGCTCTACAATAAGTGAAGCAATCAAAAACGACATAAAGCAAGGTTCAAACGTAAAAAATTGGCCATACGATTTTGCTGATCATGGAGTTAGATATATCAATGGATATGACAAATCAAAAGGTAAATATCTTTTGGTTAGATGGACTTTAGCTCAAAATATAAGTTACGCTTACAAGCTAAAATTTGAAGTAGCGATATTTGAAAGCGGTAGAATAGAGTACAGATATTGGCCAAAAAGTTACTACGAACCATCCAGCTTTTCTAGCGCTGATTCAACTGCAACAGTGGGAATATTTTGGTCCGGACCTTCTCAAGGTACAGACAAATTTAGAGACCTAGCAACACTCTTTGATTATTCTAAAAAGAATAGAGTCATTTCAGAATTTGGAGGGTCTCCACCTTCTTCATACTCTGAAACGTCTTTATTCTATCCTCTGGCTTCGAAAAAATACTCGTTGAATATTTCTCAAATTTATTGGCCGGCAAACGGAGCGGTCATTACGATTTCGCCACCTGTTAACTCTATAAAAGTTTTACCAAGAAAGCTTTCATCGATTGCTAATTCAACGAAGCATTTAGTTAGGTCTCCCGGAATTTTTGATGATAGAAGGTCAATAAACTTTGCTACAAGCTCTATCGTTAGTATGCCATCGACGTTTCCAAGTAGGTTGCTTGGAGACTCAGGCACAGTTGATATTGCTTCAAGACAGTTATTGTTTACTAGTGGGAATATTCAAATAAATGGTTCTGTAAAAAGAACGATCGTGGATGATCAACTTCAGCAGCTGTCTGTTCTAGAAAGTTTAAATGAACGTTTTGAATCATCATTTAATGAATCTCAGAAAAATTTTTCAGCGACGCAAAATGCATCAAATTTTTATGCGACTGGTTCTTCTTTAGAAATATTTGGAAACGGTTTTACGTCTCCTCTAAAATCAAAAACGCAGTTTAATTTTTGTCTGCCAGTCACAAAACAGACCACGATGCCTTCTTCAACTGCATCATTTTATTATTATGATGCAAGAAACGCAGCATGGTCTATGGCGGACCCAAATGGTTATAGAAACCCCGAAGCTATGGTCGCGTTGGCCGGCAGCCCAGAATACATGTTTTTTTCATATAAAGTGACAGAAACATCTAGAGGGTTCGATGCAGTTGGAAGAAAATTGGTTTCTGGAACAAATCAAATTGATTTTTCAAGATTAGCTTTCGGAATATCAACTACTCCTACCTATCAAACAGATGACTCCATCGGTGCTATTTTTAACATTGACGCTCAATCATCTTTTGGTAACAACGAGTTGATAGATACTTCCACGACAAAAAAATATTCTAATAGCGTTACAAACAATCCTTCTTTTTACCCAAGTAATTCTCAGACGATTTCTTTCCCTACTGATTATCCGTTTTTAATAGAAAAAATTGTTGTAGATGTTCCAATGTACTTTTCTGGTGAGTGGTTCAACGATATGACCACATGCACTAGAGCATTTGGAAATGACGGAGACGCAAAAGGTGTTCCATCAGGGTCAATAGACTTTGGTGGACCCGGGCTAACTTTTGCGATAATGTGTCCAAGAAGAAACGGCGATTCATGTTATGTCGACCTCATCGCTTCTGGAACAATCACTCACATGAATGACAACACAAGTAGTGTGACGCTTTATAAAGATCCAGAAATGCGATACTATAGTATGCGTCCTGTGGGATTTAAAGCATTTTCAAATCCAACTTGTGTCGTGTCTGGAACCAACAACATCTTTGAGGGAAATGTTAAGTTAGAGCTTGAAGCTTCTATCGCAGGCGGAATTACTCTGGCGCGTAATGATAGATCTTTATTTTCTAGTAGTATAACTCCTAATTATGAAATTAGCAATAGAGAAAGTGCGATAAGATTATTAACTTCTCCGACTCTTAAAACAAGAGGAGAGTCTTTGTACAACACGTATGATAATACTTTAAACGCAAATTATTATAATCGTTCTCCGAGAATTTATATACAGCAAGTAAGTCCTCTTTCTAGAGGAAGCTCTGGTGTGGAATTTAACGGAAATTCTATTATCGGTGGAAACATAGCTAATTTTAACCTCGAAAGTCAAGTAAAAAACCCGTTATACGTCTCTTCGAGCGGTTCATTACCAAACTCGTTTACAAACGTAATAAATTCTTCTCATTTTAATTTTGAAGCTGTGTCAGTCTATTCTACGGTAGATTCTAGACCGTCTCCTTACCTAATTTATCCGGGAGATAAACTGACATTTGCAATGTCAAAAACTAGACCTGTAATCTACAAAGCAATAAAGACAGGAAACCCAGGACTTGCTTATAGGTACGAAACTTATCAACTTACGGGTAGCCACGGAACAGTGATGTTCAATACTGGGTCAATTAATGTCACTGTATACGGAAGCTACGTAAGAGAAGGAACAGAGTTTAACCCGTGAAACTTCAAAACACAGAAGCGATATTTGAGATAGTTGGAAACTACCCAGTCGTAGACCAATTTGACGTCTTATACTCAAACCTAATGTCTGGTTCGACGTATGACAATTACATCACGGGGTCTTTGCTCACAAGAGTAAACGTCTTTGGCGTAGAAGTTTATCTAAAAGGTGACAGAGGATTAGCTTTTAGTCGTCTTGGTGTAGATAGAGCTGCTCTTCCAAGCGTAAAAAGCCAAAAAAATAGTTACGAATTTCAACCATGGAGAGAAAGAGCGGGAACGATTAGAAATGTAAGAATTTTTTCTGAATCAGAAAGATTCTACGACTCTTTAACTCCGAACATCTCTAAAATGGTAAAAGCCTTGAACGGGTCCATAGTAAAGTTAGATTTAAATACTGCTTTCAATTTTGGGTTTTATAACGCCATTGTTTTTGACAACGACGTCTATAATCCGTCAGATTCTTTAGGAATAACTCCAGTTGGATTTGAATTAAGCTTTCCATTTGAACCTGCATTTTCCGGTATACCAAGAGACAGAAGGTTTTCCCAGTCTATCATAAGCGATGTTGATATATCCAATAGTCCAGTAGACACGTTTCAAACAAAGACATTACTTATAATAGAAGAATATTCTGGTTCACATTTTATTCCGTCTATTTCTCCGCCCCCCGCTTCTTCATCTTTTAATGCAAATTTTTGGCTAGATTCGATAAACAAGTTTTCTGCGCCTTCTTACTTTTTTGGTCCCGCCGCTAACGAAAACGACTCTACAAAAGTTTTGTTTGGCTTTGGCGATAGAAATTCTTACATGATAAAAGATAATGACAACGTTATCATCGGTAGAAAAAACCTACCTGATCGAAGGTACTTCTTAGACTCAGCAGCGTACTACACTTCGATTAGTCCAATTATTCGTGGATGGAAGTACGGTCTAATAGACGGAAACCCTCATTACACAAGCACCGTATTTCGTAGAGATAGATTCGGTCAATTTAGGGACATGTTAGAACAAAGATTGTTTTCTTCTACGATCCAAGATTCAAAAAATTCTCCAGTAAATTATCTAGGTGGGGTAGAAACGCCAGCAATCTCGTCTCCAATCCCAGGAGAAAAAGTCTTTATAGAAAACCCGCCTGTGCAAATAGGATTTGTCAAGCAGACGATTTTTGAACAGAACGTTTCATCTGTCTCTTCAAAAAAACTTGTCTATGTGAATGAAAAGCCTACAAACACGTGGTCTTCAAACCTAAGTGAATATGCGACATCATCTCTTCCGTATTTTGATGGGGTCTCAAGAAATAGGACTCCAACAACGATAATTCCGTCTAGCTTTGTTGTCACTACGCTGGCAGACACATTCGGTAAAATTGTCATTGGAACTTGATATATTTTCACTAAAAGCTCATGCCTAAAACTCCAACATTAACAAAAGCAAACGAGTCTGGTCTGTTGTTCGTAAAAAACAGCAAGACTAATTTAGTAGAAAGAATTGCAACGACGGCAGATCTTCAGATCGGTCTGCCAGAGTCTCCTGCAGAGACTCAGCTTTTTGGTGGTATCAGCGTAAATACTTCGACAATTTCGTTATCAGCAGGAAGCGTTTACAAGATTCGACGTGACATAACAGTCTTAAATGTTGAAGGATCGGGCTCTGGTAACATCTTAATTAAATTGCCCGAAGGACCGAGCGTTGGACAAATAGTCATTATTAAAGATTTTTCTGGCAGCGCTTCTATGGCAAACATCGTCGTTTCTGATGATTCTTATAATATAGACGGATCTGCATCAAAGATCATATCAACTGATTATGGATATCTACAGGTGGCATGGAGCGGGGTTCAATGGAGTTCTGTTTCTTCCAGCGAATTTTCTGTAGGTGCGCCCGCCTCCGCGCAATATGTTGTTTTAACGTCAAATCCAACTTTGACGAATGAAAGAGCTTTAACTGCAGGATCCGGCATTTCAATCGTGGATGGTGGTGCAGGTTCTACGGTTACGATATCGACCACGGGAGGAGGTTCAGGCGACGTAGTTGGACCAGCATCATCTACCGATAACGCTATTGTTAGATTTGATCTAACAACTGGCAAGCTAATACAAAACTCAGGCGTAACAATAAGCGATTCAAACGATATTATAACCCCAGGGGACGTAGCTATTAACGGCGGGGATTTAACGTCCACCGCTACCACGTTTAATTTATTAAATTCTACTGTAACAACCCTTAATGTTGGGGGTGCAGCGACTACGGTCACCGTGGGGGCATCTACGGCAGATGTCGTAGTTGGTCGTGCTGAAATCGGTGCTTGGCCAGCAGGAACAAGTTATGCCTTTTTTGGAAATAGCGATTACAATCATTCTGTTGCGGGAAATTACGCGTTAATTCAAGCTTCATCTGCCGGCACAAAAAACACGTGGTTAAATGCCCCAACCGGCGGAAAAGTTTACATAGCTAATAATGACGCTGCCCTTGGTTATCTAGACGATAATGAAATATCTTTAACCGGTAAAGCTAACGTAGATCAAACGATAACGTTGGGTAGCAACTATGGCGGATCTTACACAAGAATAGATGGCGGATTTCTTGGGGTTTTTATTTCTGGTTCCCTAATAACCCTAACAGGCTCTTCTGCAAATGCAAGCCTCTCCGCCGACGCAAGGATCGGCTCTGTAGAAATTGGAGGCCTTCCCGGATACGGAAATTCTGTGGCCATGTTTGGTCACACAGATTTAAATCATGCCTATAACAACGATACCTCAGCGGGTATGGGAAATTATGCTCTAGGACAATCTAACGACGGGTCTACATACATAAACTCTCCTCAAAATAAAGGAATTTATTTCCTCACTTCAGGCGCTTCAGGATTACCCCTTGGAAGAATCTACTTTAAGACTTCTACGTTAAGCTCTGAATTAATTTTAACAGGCGCGTCATATTTCAACTCGAACGTCTTTCTAGGTAGTTCTTACGGTCAAAGCAGCACATCGATTTATGCAGGAACAGGCGGAATCATTCTATCAGGTTCCGGAGCATCAACAATAATAACTGGTTCTACTTCTACCCAAGCCGACGCATATATCGGTTCAGTTGAAGTCGGCACACACCCCTTCTGGGGTAGGAACTACGCCATGTTCAGTCACAAGGACATGGATAACAGCGTAGATGGAAACGCAGCATTAATCCAGGCATACGATGGAGATACATTCTTAGGCGCAAAATCTACAAAATCGATATTCATAAAAAACGGAACATCATTCATTGGCAAACTTGATAACGATAACATCGAACTGACAGGAGATACATCTACTTCAACTGCAACAATATTGGGAAATTCCTATGGATTGTCTTCTACAAAAATGTATGCAGGTTTGTTTGGAATAACACTTTCAGGATCTGCGACGACAACAATTACAGGATCTTCCAGCACAAACGCAGAAGCCTACATCGGAACAGCTGAAGTCGGAGAATTGCCCTATACTAGAACTAGCTTTCCAAACTATTTTGCCATGTTTGGGCATAAAACGTTAGATCATTCTTCTAATGGAAACTACGCTCTTGTACAGTCTTACGACGGCGATACGTTCTTAAATTCTGCTAATTCAAAATCAATCTATCTTCAAAATGCAGGAAACCTAATTGGGACATTAGATAATGATAGCATATCTTTAACAGGACAAGCTAACACTTCTGTCGCAACAGAAATTGGAAGCGTTTATGGTCTGTCTTCCACAACCATCAAAGGCGGATTATTTGGTCTAATCCTAACAGGTTCGGGAACGACCATTACGATCACAGGCTCAACAACGTCTCAAGCAGATGCTTACATTGGATCAGCTGAGATTGGCGTACATCCTTTCTGGGGCAGGAATTATGCCATGTTCAGTCACAAGGACATGGATAACAGTGCAGATGGTAATTCTGCATTGATACAAGCTTACGATGGAGATACGTTCTTAGGAGCGAAATCTACAAAATCAATCTTTATAAAGAACGGTACTTCATTCATCGGTAAATTTGACAACGACAACATAGAATTAACCGGTGACACTTCAACATCAACTGCGACTATATTAGGAAACGAGTACTTGGCCTCAACAACCGTCATAAAAGCGGGCGGTCCTTTTGCAAGTCTAGGTGGGATGTATTTAACTGGTTCTACTGTGACAACATACACAGTCGGTGGAGAGACAGGAACGGGAACGATATCTTTGGGTCGTTCGACTGCGTCTAATACGATTAATATTGGAAACGCAACAACGACGTCAGGAAATACTCAAACAATTAATATCGCTTCTTCAGCATCTGGTACTGGTCTTGCAGCGATAACAATCGGAAACACAAATGGAGCTTCTTCTCTAACGCTTAATGCGGGAACAGGTTACACGACCATTAATGGTCACGAAATAATCGCCAGAACAGCGCTCGTTGCATATCCTTCTGACACTGTTACAGATTATCCGTTACAGCTAAAAGTTGTAACAGGAGGAAACACAGTTCGTTGGGCAATCGGTGCAGATACTGGTGATGATCTTAATTTCAGTTATAGCCTAAATAGTACAACCGTAGCATCTAGAGGTTATCTAGCCAATACTGCTGACGTTGCCGCAATAGACTTTACGGGTCAACACAGAAACTATCCCGTCGGCGGGAACGTATTGGATTTTTCAGACAAAATTGGTCTGATCGTTGCTTCCGTCGGACAATACAAAAGTTTGACGTCAGGTTCTGCTGAAATCTCCATCAATGAAGCTTTACCCTTGGTCGAGCTCAGCACAAAGAGAAATCAAAAATCTGTCTTTGGCGTGATATCTGATCATGAAGACCCGAACGAAACCTCAAGAGACTATGTCATAGGAAACTGGGGCTCTGTTTATGAAAAGATGCAAAATGATGATCGTTTGATCATTAACTCTCTCGGTGAAGGCGCTATATGGATCTGTAACATCAACGGAAACTTGCAGAATGGCGACTATATTACCTCATGTGAGGTGCCTGGTTATGGCATGAAACAAGACGATGATATATTGCACAATTACACTGCAGCAAAAATTACATGCGATTGCGATTTCTTTCTCGATAGTACCGTCTATCGATGCGAAGAATTTCAACACGAAGGAAAGACGTACAGAAGAGCCTTCGTCGGTTGTACCTATCACTGCGGGTAAAAAAGAGTAACAAGGATAAATCGATTTATCATTCGAGCTTCGTAAAAAACTTGTTAAATCAAGAATATAAAACCACTGAAACTTTATTAAAGTTAAATCTTACGTTATTCTAATGCAAGTCTTGTGGCTCTACAGCGTGGTCTGAATCCTTTTCTTGTAGTCCTCTCGATGAAAATAACTCTTCAATGTTAAATTCGTGTTTTGATTTTTGCGTAAGTCTCGTACGCTTTATGCCGCTCTTTGTTCCACTTTTAAAAGATATTATCTCTTCATTAATCCATCCGTTATGTACGCCAACAAGATTGCTTTTCTTTAAAGAAGGTACGATTATCGTTTTTGCGAGTCTTATTTCGTCTACTCTGAAGATGTAAGAATCTTCTTTTATAAATTCGCATCCCATCCACTCGATCTCCATCGTCTCACCTTTTTTTAAGTTTATGGTGGAACCTAGCGTGGGATCAAGTCTCTCTTGGGCCTGAAGCTCTGGATCATTCAACCAAACGTACAAAGATTCTGGACTATTAAATACAGGTATTTTTTTGATTAAAGAGTCCTTGTTTAAAGTTATTCTGACCTTTTTCACGTTGGAACCTCATTACCCCAAGCGTCCCACCCGTCGATAGACTCTCGAGAAAATAATTCGATTTTTCTTAGATCTTGTCCCAATAGATCAGTTATGTTTTTTCTAAATTCTTGGGGCTTTCTAGAGTGTATGTTTCCGGGGCGCTCTGCTAACACGACATTTGCCATGGATTCTGTCAGGAGAGGATAAGTCCTGCCAGCCTTTAAAGTCGTCGCTACGAGCAGATATTCGGCTGTTGGTTTCGTGAAAGAGGGTCTAATCCCTTGTCCGCTGATGACTTTACCCTGCCTGTTCGTTTTTACCCAAACTTGAAAAATACCTCTGTAATAAAGCCCCCAATCTTCTATTAGCTTACAAGTTTCTGCCATTTTCGAAGAAGTCGTCCAGCAGAAAAGGATTGACTTTTTTGCCATGATCGATCTGATAGGAAGAGCTTTCAACTCTTCATAAGACATCATTGAGTAATGCTTACCGGCAGCTTGGTTCTTGTTTGGATCGCCGTAGTATTTCCACGGAGGGTCAGCAAGGACGACCTGATAGTCGTTTCCGACGAGGTCGCTAAAATTTTCTGTTCTTAATTCATTCATGCTTTTCTGAAATAGATTTTATATCCAATCAGAAAAACATAAAAAGTTAAAATGATTTATACGGACTTTAAGCTTCCCACGACTTGTTCTATCAAGTCTTCTTCATCCGGACCAAGAGAAATAGACAAAAGTTCTCGTATCTCTCCTTCGTTTAATTCTTTGTCATCGAACACGTAGTACACGTCTATGCCAGACATTTCGCATTTAAATGCTATGTCTTTTAAAGCTTCTTGAGAATCCACGCTAAGAACAGACCTTGAGAAAGAAGAGTTAATCCATTCTGCTTCTTGTTGAGAAAGCTTCACTCGAATTTCGTCGCCCCTCTCAGCTTCGTTATTTTCTATAAGAAATTTCATCGAAGCCTGAGACACAACAGAAGCCATTCTTCCCTTTGGCATCTTAAGGTCCTTTCTTACGATTATCGCCTGTTTTACGTTTTTCATCTAAACCGTAAAGAACCCTCTCTATAATCTTTATACTACGTGATTAAACTGTATATCTTCGTCTTCTTTATCTTTTTTTAATTCTTCCCTTGTTTCCATGAGTATCTTACCAAGCCAATTTTCTCCCGTCCCTCTGCAGACTCCCCAGAATCTATCATTCCACATGTTGACCATTACTAAATCTGATGATTCTGTTTTTAAAAGGAGACCACGCAGAAAAGGATTCGAAAATTTCTCTTTAATAAGGCATTGCATTATGTCGATCCTCACATTTTCCCAATCTTCTCGAAGTTGAAGACATCTTCCCAGCTTCTTCGCTTCCATCGGTCCTGGAGCTTTTCTAATAATTTCTCTAAGCTTTAAGTCCGTCGTTTTAGACGCTTGATAAGCATGTTCTACGGTAGGATAAAGATTACCCTCAAACCTTACCGTGGATGGATAAAAATTCGACAGGTACTCGTGGCCACTTTCTTTTGTGAATCTATCTATGACGTTTTTTGTCGTGTCCATCTTTTTTGAACGTATCAAGTCTTTGATATAAATAATAAGGGGCGTCGATGAGCGATAGATTTCGTCTAGGGCAAATCGTGGTATCAGACTTTTCTGGTCCAAGAAGACATGTGTACGACACAGAAAATTTTTCTTCTTCGCTTCCCGAACGATCCAAGGACGTCTTCATCAACAAAGATGAAATTTGTGTCGTGCTAGAGTCACAAGGAGAAAGTAAAAATTTCTTGTGGCTTAAACTGTTAACCTCGTCAGGTACTATCGGATACGTTCCCTCGATTTGGGTACGTTCGATAGATAATTAAAACCGCTATGGAAAAGCAAAAAACGAAGAAAGAGCTCCTCACGGAGGAGATCGAAGAGCTTACCAGACTGATAGAAGAAGCAAGAAAAAACAAAAAAAGTTCTTCTAAATACAAAAAAAGATTGATCGAACTGATCATAGAATTAGACGGATTAGAGCAAGACAAGGAGTACGAAACAACTGTCTCAGAATAAACAAAAAAGTGAAGTGAGCCTCGGTGACCTTGTTGTTCTTTACAACATTGGTGGGTCGACTTCGCTTGTTCTCTGGGCAGAGTGGAACGAATACGAAAAAGAAGAAGATCTACTTAAACAATGGCCACTTATAGTAGGACAACTTCAAAAAAATGAGGTAGCATTAGTTATAGAAATCTTTGTTCCAAAAAAAGGTCCAAAAGGAGCAAAAATTTGTACTAAAGATAACCTAATAGGCTGGATTAG
>Ga0114980_10000608_pt1 | contig 25773 bp, 31 predicted proteins | sample S_140806_EF_Meta_FD_87018 | JGI IMG/M metagenome (GOLD analysis project Ga0114980, IMG submission 87018) | Freshwater microbial communities from Lake Simoncouche, Canada to study carbon cycling - S_140806_EF_MetaG | ecosystem: Environmental > Aquatic > Freshwater > Lake | place: Lake...
AAAATCGAGTCTATCGACGACTTCCTCAACCTGTTCCTCTGTTGTTTCCAACACGGCAGCGGCGACAAGGGCGGCGCAGCGTTCAAGTTCTTCCTGCGTCACCATCTTACGCAACCTCAATAATGGTAACATCAGATGCCTTGCGAGCTGCACGCATACGCTCAGCAGCGAGTCTCTCTGCAAGTTTCTCGATGCGCTTATTACGCCGCAGCTCCCGCTGGTCCTCGAGAACAATCTTGCGCAGCTGCGCTTCGCGACGCTTTTCTTCGATCGCATTTTTCTTCTCGGTACGCACCGCATCGCGCAGATTGCGAATAACCGATCGCTTGAATCTGATCTTGAATCTGATGTCCTGGCGAATTATCTTCGCGTTAGCGATAGCACGCACCAACTCCCGTTTGTGCGCAACGATATTCTGCTGGGACTCCCTCAGCGCTGAGCGATACGCTTTGAGCTCAGAGACTGCATCTTCGAGTGCCGTTACATTTCCGCTAGTCATACATCTCTCCTCATTCATCATAGTATCATTATGCCTGAATACACGAAAAAGGCAATATTGAAAACTTTAATAAAATCAATGACTTACGCAATGGGGTAATAGAATGGGGTAATAGCCGAATAAATGGGGTAATAATACCAATTAAATCAATAACTTAGCAGAGCCTCCCAGGACGTCCCAGGGAGGCTGCAAAGCGGTTTAGGGATGACTCGCTACCCTGACCCTTCTACCAGTATGCGCTTTCGTAGAGGAAGCTGTGGAGAGTTTTGAGTGTGCTTTTCAAGTCTGTGTGGATTATACCCAATCCACCAGATTTTACAAATGAGTCAATAATACTAGGCTTGTCGTCAATAAGCAGCCTAGATGGAGTTGCATACTTTGCTTTGTGTTCTTTTCCTGGGACAATATTGACTGGTGCGAAAATATTATTTTGTGTCAGCCAGTGTTTCTTTTGTCGCTCAACTTCTTTGTGATGAGTATTACCACCAGACGAAGAAAGTATCTGATAATGAATTCCTGTATTATGCACAAACTCAAACAATTCCTTGCCACCAGGATACCAGGGAAGATCGCTGAAATGGTTTCCTTGAATAAATTTTGTCCAGTTTATTCCCCAAGCTTCGTCTCTAACTTTCTTTGGAGCAACTCCAAACAATTCAATGTACCGATGATCAAAGTCAGCCAACACACCATCCATATCCAAGTAAATCAAATTAATCATGTTTAATAACTCCAATACCAGCTTTTTTGAGCAAATTGATTCCATCAGCAGATCTGTAATCTGCTTTATAATAAACCACACTAATTCCGCTTTGTAGAATTAGTTTAGCGCACTCAACACAAGGCGAGTGTGTAATGAAAATAACAGCGCCATCAGTAGAATCTCCACTTCTAGCAACTTTGACGATTGCATTTGTTTCAGCATGAATAACCTCTTGCTTTGTAACTGTATATGCGTCTATAACTGTTCCAATTTGTTCTGGTACATATAACTCACAATCGTTATCAAATCCTGGTGGAGTTCCATTGTAGCCATAAGAGAGTATGCGGTGATCTTTTACAATCACCGCACCAACTTTAAGTCGGCGAGCGTGGGATAACGCAGATACTCTCTCGGCTATATCAAAATACAATGATATAAATTTTTGTTTCACTATTATTCCTTGGTCACCTTTGTAATTTCAATCTTACGCGGTTTCCTTTCTTCAGGAATTACATTCTCAATTCTCACAGAGAGAATACCATCTTTAAGAGTTGCTTCACGAACTACGATAGTATCAGCTAGAAGAAATGAACGCTGAAATGAACGTCCAGCAATACCCTTTACAAGATATTTGCGTTCATCTTTTTCTGCTTTCTTACCTGTAATTGTGAGCAGGTTTTCTGCGCTAGAGATTTCAACCTCATCATCTGTAAAGCCAGCAATTGCAAGTTCAATTGTATAGTTGTATTCGTCAACTCGAATTACATTTACTGGCGGGAATGAAAGATTCCCTGAATTGATAATGTTATGTGCATGATCTAGCTTTTCAAAAACACGATCAAATCCAAGTGTTGAAGGTAGATAATTGTCGAGGAAAGATGTCGACCATGTAGGCGCAGTGATATTGCTTGATTTTGTCATTTTTGACTCCTTATTTAAGCAAGTACAACAACGTGAACCCCAAATGGGCATTCACATACATTATATAGGCAAAATTATGAAAAATCAAATAAAAAAATTAATTATGGATGTAAAATAATTTTTTCATATGCTTTATTGATCCATATTCCTTACAGTACATATCCCAATAATCTGCAGCGAATTGCCCATCAGCCCAATGCAATTCTTTTCTGAATGGTATTGTTTTTGCCATTTTAGTTCTAGTTGCAAAGGCGCCAATATCTAATCCTTCATATCTATTACCAACTTTACGAAGCTGGGATTCTCCTGGAACATAACCGCCATAATTATGCAAACAATCACAATAAATGAAATTAGTTTTTTCGTCAACACAAGAATTAAAAGCTTCTAAAAAACATGGAAGATAATAGTTATCATCTCCTGTCATAACTAGCCATTCTTCGGATGCATTCATCATACCATATATTCTTGGCGTATGTCCCCAATCATTATGGGGACCACCGTCAAGAATTTTAAAAGATATTCTTGAATCACCATCAAAATAGTTAATTACTTTATCTAAGCCATTGTATGGTGCATCAGCAACAACGCTTATTTTCCAATTATTTACAGTTTGACTATAAATTGAGTGAATCGTCATCATCAATTGATGTGGGCGATTATATGTTGGAATAACGAATTCAAAGTTCATAATTATATCTTCCAATAAGAATAAATATTTTTATCAACCTCATACTTATCCCAAACAAATCTATCTCTCATTGGCTGTTTTTTTGCCCATTCCCACATAGCAGTTAATCCTTCCTTCATGCTAGTCTTATCCTGATATCCAAGTATCTCAACAGACTTATCATAAGTTGGATGAGCAACTCTTACTTCAACGCGAGGTTCAAAATGAATAGTTTCTCCACCACCGATAACTTCTCTTAAAATATTATTAGCTTCTTTTATTGATACGCTTTTTGTTCCACCAAGATTAATAATTTGTTTTGATGCCTTTTCGCTTATACCAGCCTTCCACAATGGCTCTAAACAGTCATCAATATAACTAAATGCTCTGACTTGTTCTCCGTCACCATAAATACTCATTGGTTGTCCATTTAAATGCTGGTACATCCAAATACCCAAAACATTACGATATTTATCCCAAATATTTTGTTTTATTCCATAAACATTATGTGGGCGAATAATACACCAATCTAATCCATGTTGATCACCAGCAATTTGAATATCTTGTTCGCAAGAAAATTTCGCAACGCCATATGGATCAATTGGCTTCTGCTGATGGCTTTCGTCAAATGGCGGTGTGCCGTCACCATAAACTGACATAGAAGATGTAAATACTAAACGCTTAACATCATAATTGATACAATAATTTACAATCTTAGCAGTTGCAACTAAATTATTTGTATAATTAAATTCTCTTATAAATGGAGAAAGACATTCAGCAGCGTATGCAGCAAAGTGGTATACATAATCAATACCACCTTCAAAAACATGAGTAAGATCAGCAGTTGAAAGATCTAATTTATGAAACTCAACTTTTGGATTGACGTTTTCAATATATCCACCACTTAAATCATCAATTCCAATTACTTGAACATCAGGAATATTATCTATTAACCAGTCAGAAAATCTGGCTCCTATAAGTCCTGCTACACCAGTAACTAATATTCTCATTATTTTTCTCCTTAGTTAACAATTTCTATCTTTAATACCTGTTCTATAATACCATCAATAAGTTGTTCTGTTCTGTACTGATGCTTTGAATTGCGTATAAGATATGGTTTCATCGTTTCAATGCATTGTTGAGTTGCAAACTTTAGTTCAGGATTTTCTCTTGTATAGAGAACCATAGTTCGTATGACTCTAGCAAATTCAGCATTACTTTCGTTAGGCTCTCCGCAAAGTGTGTCTAGAAGAAATACTATCCACTCGACCCTTTTTGGTTTTGCGCCAGAAGTTTCATCATTCATCAGAGTTTACCAGTTGAACCAAAACCACCATTACGATCAGACAGCTTTTCAGGTCTGTCTACCAATTCTTCAAGAATAAATCTTTCGTTTTTAACAATTTCAGCCTGAGCAATTCTTTCCTGATCAGTTACAGTATAAGGTAAATTAGAGATGTTTGTTAATATAACAAAAATTTCCTCTTGATAATCAACATCAACAATCCCTTGTGAATTACCTAAAACAATTCCGTGCTTTAGAGCCAAACTCGATCTTGCATGAAGGCGAATTGAATAACATCCCAAATAAGTCGAATCTTCAGGACTCTGTTTAATTTTAAGAACAAGTCCAGTTGGAACAAGTACTCTTTCTTTTGGATAAATTACGAAACTTCGATCTTCACAAATTAGTCTATTAACTTCGAAATTCAAACAATCATATGTCTTTAATGTTTTTTCTGTAGCACAATATCTAATGTCAAAACATGCTGACATTATTGTACCAAAAGAAGGAATAAGAACTCTCGGATTTAACCGATGAAAACCTAGATTCACCATAATATAACCTCACATGTTATTCAGTTTCAGATTCAACTTTTCTTTTCTTTCCAATGTTATATTTTGCAACCAACTCCCAGTCAGCTTTATCCTTATGCGGTAGGATTTTGATTTGAGAAAGTGGTGCTACTGGTTCCTTGCTCTTATCAGCATCAACAAGCTTTACCAAACCCCATTCTGTGATGAGATTAGCAATAGTGTTTCTACGAGCAATGTCATTCTCAGAAATATTACTTGGTTTACCATCAAGAGCAAATAACTCTTTAAAGTGTACGATGTAATACTTGCCTTGCTTATGCAAAATGTGGCAAGACTGATAGAGAACATTTTGATTTTTTGCGGCAACGCCAATTCGCGTTAGAGTTTCGCGAACCTTCAAAAAGTCATTTTTTTCAGCCAACTCGACTTCTACTAAGTTTTCTAAGTTCATTTCAATCACCTTTATACGTTTTTTTTCTTATCTCATTAATCTGTTCATCGTTTAGAATAGTAAGAACATCCATAGCTTTGGCTGTCGAATAACCATAATATTCTTTCACGACTTCTAGATCATCTGACATACTTTTCTTATGCCATTTCGCATAAGATCTTTTGTATGCTCTAAGTATATTTAGTAAAAAATGATACTGTAGTTTGCTGTCAAGTTGATGGTGCATGTTCATTTCATTAGCGCAATGAACATCACCTTTATTTTGCGATAGAGCTTTATTCACAATGAATGCATTATATTCCTTCTCATCCTGTGTAGTTAGCAAAACATCTTTCTTTGTAGAAAAGATACTTGGAAGAACTTCTTTAAACAGATCAGCCATTATACAAACCTACACTCACTCATGAGTTCAGTCATACAGGCAACCAGATTAATTTCCTGATCTGCAACGAATGCAGCCTGATACTGATACTTTGCAATAATGATAACTGCATTGGGTATGGTAGATTTATCTAGATTCTCGTATAATCCATCATAGATCCTACGAAAGATGGTGTTATGATCAATGCTAGTTTGAGCAACCCATTTACGCATATCAGAAAAATTCTGATCTCTCAGCGAAGAAATAAGTTCATTGATAGTGCTATCGCTTACGCTACTAAGTATACCAATATCAATTTTCCCAAGAGAAGAATAGCGTTGAAGTTCATTTAGAATTCTTCGATAATCAGGGAAATGCTTTTTTATCAATTCAGCTACAACTGGAGCGTCAAACTGAACTTCTTCCTGCTTTAGAATAGAAGTTGCACGCTTCATAAACTGCCCTGCCATCTTTGGCTTATCTTCTTTAGTCAGTCGAAACTCAACAACTGCACAGCGAGAATGTAGTGGTTCAATAATCCTTGCCTTATAATTACAAGTCATAATGAAAGTACAATTATGCGCGAATTCTTCCATAGCATTACGCATAGCCGGCTGAGTTGAATTTGGATTCAGATAATCTGCTTCATCAATAATAATGACCTTCTTTGTTCCAGAGAAAGACATCGTAGAGGCATAGTTCTTAATCTTCATGCGGAATGTATCAATGCCAGATTCATCTGATCCATTGATAATTATATAATCACATCCAACTTCTTCACACAGTGCCTTGGCAATTGTAGTCTTTCCAACTCCTGCTGTACCGCAAAGCAGAAGATTTGGAATATCTTTCTTGTCGACATAGTTCTGAAAGACGTTCTTAAGATTATCAGGAAGAATACATTCCTGCACAGTCTTAGGTCGGTATTTTTCAACCCAAAGTGATTCACTCATACATATCTCCATAATAAAAAAGGGGATGGGAGGGTGAGTCCTCAGTGAGCAGTCTGGCGAGTGTACTGACGCGCAATGCGCATCCCCTAAACTTATATAGTTTATTTCACTACTTCTTCATAGGTTGCAGTCAGTTCTTCATTTGCTGCAACTTCTTCTTCGATATTACGCTTGTGATATACTTTTGCAAGACGACGCGAAAGTCGCTTGTTCATCTCAAACTCATCAGCCATTTTCTGAATAATTTCTTTAACGTGATCGCGCTCTGCTTCGATTCTGGTGTAGGAATTTGAAATTTCCTGCAGGCAGTTTTTTACTTCCAACTTTTGCTGTTCTGTAAACGTCATTGTGTAATCCTCACTCAAAGGTTGACTGTGCTGATTCAATAGCAACGAAATATTCTAGTTCCTTTTGCTTATGCTTGAATCGGGCAAGTCCACGCTTAGAAATTTCAACAGTGTAAGAACCATCAATCATCTTTAGGTTATCAAACTTCAGCGTGATATTAAACTTACTGCCATTACCTTCGCAAAGTACAGTCTTAGAATAGTCAGATGAATCATCCTTAACATCAGTTGAAACTAGATTGACTGTTTCACCATCGCTATTGAAAATCATATAGGGAGAACCAGAAATTCCCGCAGTCTTACGCTGCCATTGTAGATCTTCCTGAGAAACATCAAATGTATAATCTACACTGCCAATAGACAGTTTCTTTTCTGGCGGTGTCACAATTACCTTTGCGCTACAAAACTTAATGTAATCGCTACGACGCTTATCCTTGCTAGTAAACGTAATACGATCGTCACCAATATCAAGATCGCAGTCACCATAAAGAGAAAGTTTTGACAGCAGCTTTGTCAAATCATACAAAGCAAATTCTGCTGGAAATGTTTCATCCACAGTGGCAGTTGCCATTGTAGTCTTCAATGCTGAAATAGTAGCAATTACATTTCCTTGCTTAAACAGCATGCTTTGATTAATAGTTGAGAAATTTTTTAAGATCTCAACAGTTTCAGGACTCAAATTCATATAATCACCTCATTAGGTACATAATCTTCAACGGTCTTATTATAAGCGAAACTAGCTAAATTGTCAACTCTTTTCGGGAGATCATAGAGTTGGCAGTTATTGTCGAAATGGTAATCGAAGCTTTGACCAATCCATGCCCACTCGCTATAATGTACTTCTGGATATTTTTCAGCCATAATATAAAAGTCTTTTTTCATATTAACATGCAAGGCACTTGTATACCAAATTGGGTTTGATCCTCTTTGAACACGAACTATCTTACCACCAATTTCTCTGATAGCAGCAATTTCATTCGGAAAACGAACGTCAGCTACAACATAATTTTTACCTTGCTTGATTCTATTTTTTAAAGATAGAACCCAAAGATTTTCTCCAAATACATGCCGACCTGATTCAGTTCCAAGTAGCTGTAGTGCCTTTCTTGGTGAAAGTTCAATACCTAGATTTTTTGACCACCATTCATCTGGCTTTTCTCTCCACTCTCTAGATTTTGGAGTATCACCTTCAAGCATACTACGATCCCAACCAAATATAACAGATGCAGCATCTTTTCCAGCTGCTGCAAATGATTCCTTTATAAATCCATGATGAGTGCACAGTAGATCTGCAATCGTGCCTTTACCGCTGCCAATAAATCCAACAAGACCTATAATCATAGTTTAGCCCTCAAAAATTCATCAACTGAAATTAAACCAAGATCATTTTTTCTATTTTTACTCATAATACCATACTCAAAAAAGAAATTAGTATGTTGTATTTTTTCCGTAAATTTACTTTTATCTAAAATACCACAACCACCATCAGTATCTATGGTATATACATCATAATTTGATGTTGTACGCATAAAATAAATTGTTTTCCAACAAGTACCATTCCAATAATGTGGAGAATTTATAAAAAAATCATAATCTGAATGAGCATGATACCATTCAACTGGACAGCAATCATGCATAACAATAATGCTGTTTTCGTGTGTATGATTTATTGAATTTGTTATATCTTTTAATAGCTGTGGCGCTAAATGTAAAGCATCAATAAAAATTATATCCCATTTATGGTCTGGCTTAAACTCTGTTTCAGATTTTTCTAATCTGTCAAAAAAATCATCAGAAGTCATATTATAGTCATAAACTATACCATCAATTTCAACTCCTGGATCGACTGATGTTTTTTTAACAGCTTTGACAATATTGAAACATTCATCTAAATTTCTTGCACCAATTTCTAAATAGTTACTATTATTTGGAAATCTAGTTTCAATGAATTTATTAATAATATCGAATCTATACATTAAATTGTACCTACCCAATTAGCAACAGCTGCCATGTCACCAGTAAATGCATAAGTTCCAATATGGTGAGTCTTCATCCATGGACATAGCCAAATCTGTCCACCCATTTTACGCCACCATTGGCAAAACATGTAATCCTCGGATAGATAACGGTCAGATACCCCATGATCAATTACAGTATCAAAATATGCATGGATATATCTTGATCCGTCAAAATTAGCCTGTCCAACATGATCTGGCTTATATCGTAGTTCTGGATATTGTTTCTCAAACTTTTCAAATACTTCTCTCTTAACCATCATGAAACCAGTTCCGATTTCCAAAACTTCAACTGGCTCAGCAACACTAAATCGATTAGTTCCTGGGGCTGGATTAAAAACGTAATCTCCAACAACTTTTTCAATCTCTCCTGGCGAGATGGTTGGATTCTTTTTTATAGCGTCAACTACTGATGTCCATTTAATGGACTTTTTAGGATATGGCGCACCAATAACATCTTTATCCATTGCTAACAGAGCAACTACATCCTTTGGGTCAAAATGAATGTCGGAATCTAGAAACAGCAAATGGGTGCTTCCAGATCTAAGAAACTCATCTACCAGATAATTTCTTGCTCGAGTGATTAGAGATTCATTAAAAATGAACGAAAATCTGACATTAATTCCATACTGAGTGCAAAGACCTTGCAAATCTAGAACAGACTTAGCGTACATCCCATAACACTGACCACCATACATTGGTGTTGCTACAAATAACTTTTTTTTCTTTAATTCATCAACGGAAATTTCTATTTTCATTTTATACTCCAATTTATCCGAATAAGTCCTCAAGTGTGGATATTGGATTCATCTTATTGTCAAATCCAAAATGATCACACCAAACAGAATCAACAGTATTATCTAGGTTGCTGTCATACTTACCTACAACAGTTTTTAGTTCACCATTTGCAAGATTAATATATTCTTGCGCAATCTTTTTACGATCAAATAATTGTAACAACTTCCAATTATTGTTAACAATTTTCTGGTATTCATCCTCAGGCATATCTAACCATTGGTTAATTAAATCACCAAACTGTTTCGGTGTTGCATTCCAAGGAATCATCAGATAGTTCTTGTTCGGTTTAAAAAACCCAATTCCTTCTTCATTGTCTGATACGCCCAAATTTCTTGCGATGGGAACAACACCTTGCCTCATTGCATCAACAATGACACGATTAAAATGTTCTCCATATGTTTTTGACCAAGAAGGGTCAAGAAGAAATTTCGCTTCCTGAAGAATCTCATCTCGTTCAGCTTCAGATACAAATCCCATATACCGCATACCACAATCTTCAGCATTCTTCCATATTGGATTACCAATCCTGTCAGCTGTAGCATCAGGATCTCGTTCTAGAGTGCAATAATATTCAGGCTTACACTTATCTTTTGATGCCATGTAAGCACGCTCAATACCATCACCAGCAATACCAACCTCTGCTTTTATATAAGGAATTGCTGCTACAAGATCATCTACTCGCTTCCATCGCTTAAATGTTTGCAAAGAAAAGATGGTATTAGTTCTATCACTGAACTTTATATCAGGAATTGCATCAATCTTTTGTGGATTCAAAATTAGTGCTCTAGGTATTTCCATAGAAGCTGCTTGATTAAATGCACTTGGGTGAACACAAGCAAGTCCAGTAATTTTATCGCGGAAATGATGAATCCAAGGATAGTTCTTCCTAAGATTACCATCATGCACAATAACAATTTGCTTAGGTGTAATCTCAGTAATCATTCTAAGCCAAGAAGTTTTCCCTTCAGTTTCCTGGCACTTGAATCCAAAAATAGATTGCCAAATTACAATGTCAAACTGATTTGCCTTTTGTATAAAAATATCAATATCAATGTCGTTGATGATTGACAAATACTCTCCGCGCCAACCTTTTCCTTGGTGCACTTTTCTACCAGTGCCGACGCCAACATCATATCCGATATCGCTATCTCCTGATATTGTTCCACCCGACTTGGTGGTACGCAAATACACAAAATCAGTTTCATGACCAAGGTCTTTAAACCCAGCAATTAACTGCTCTGTATGAGAGATAATACCACCAAAATTATTAAAGTCATGGACAACAGTTAATATCTTCACGCAAAGAAATCCTCCAAAGATGCATCCTTTATATATGCTTCTGGGTGATACTTAGACAGCATATCTTTCCCGCCCTTTTCAAGAAGGTAATCATACCACTCTTGGTCTGTCCACATACCTTCGCTTACACCATTCCACAAGTTTTTCCAAAGTCTATGAGATTTATTTTTTCTTCGCTGTTCAACATATTCAAATCGAAGATTCTCATATTCGTAGGATCCCAATTCTAGCATTTTTTCGCGGAAATAGCAAACTAAACTGATTCTTTCTGATCCTTCTTCACATACAATAGGCGTATTGCCATGAATAACTTCATGATTGTTTACAAGAAGAAGATCACCAGGACGTACATTTACAGCTATACGATATTCTGGAAACACAAGATATCCGCCAGTATATCTACCATCATTAGATAATACAAGAAGATTACTAAGACCATCACTGAAATCTCCAGCGTCACGATGACATGCTGTACGGAATGTTTTATTAACTGTTATTGTGGTGAATACAGTTTCAGGAACTAGAAATCTTGAGTCAATTTTATTAGCAGCTGCTCTTTGATTCTTCCAGCGCCATGGCATCAACTCTTTGAATCCGTTGTTAAGTGACTGTAAAAACGGAAAAGATAGTTTGAATTTATCAAAATGATTTTGCGTATAAGATGTGGCGCGCCCATAAGGAATACGCGGATAACGATCAAACCAGCCAGCAATACCTGAGTTGACTGGATTCGCGTATGTCGTATCTGAGATATACATCTCTTTCAAATCTTTTGTTTGCTGTTTTCTTTCAGCAACTGAAAGATTCATTGCTGATTCAAGCCAATCATCAAACTTGAAATTATCTTCTTTAATCTTTGCTGAGAGCCAAACTAGTCCTCTAGAAGATTCAGCATTCTTATATTGTGCTTTTATATCTTCTACTAATTGTTTTAGATTGTCAGCAACTATTGCATTTTCATCTTGTTTCAAGAAGCAATCAATAATGCGAAGTTGGTATTCTGCAACCCAATCTCTCCCTAAACACTTATCTCCCTTTGGTCCTGCAGCTAATCCTCTATTCTGGGATTGTGTTGCTGCTTCGCGCAGTCCAATGTATGCTTGCTCTTGTTCTTGTTTGCTGAAAAAGTTTTTGCGAAACTTGAATGCAATCTTGCGCTCATCAGCGCCAATGTCGCATTCATTACAGTCTTTAGTACAATTATGTTTTGTTAATACATCACAGCTTGGTACTGTGTAACAATCTGTATCTTCTTCTATAAGAAGATCATAATGAGACGCATCTACGAATTGCCCAAGCAAATCTTCGCAGTCTATTTTATCTCTTGCTACAATTACTTTTACCATTATATTATTCCTTTGGGTATATGACAATTGTATATAAAAAAGTTTGTATTGTCAAAATAAAATGTGGGGGCAATGCGCCCCCACGATATCACACTAGAATAAGTGTGAATATCTTATCAGGCAGTAAGAGCCTGAACATAGAGTGCCTTGCGCGCACGACCATAGCGGCTCTTCTCAAGATTGCGCAGGAACTTCTCCGAAGGAGTTCCAAGACGATAGGCGAAAACTTCCTCGCCCTTCGAGTTGGTGATGCGATTAGTATAAACAGGCATCCCTTCATTGCGAAGACGATAGATAACGTCACTGACGTTGGCTACCTTGAACATAGAACGACCCTGACGAACGGTCAGAGTATTACCGTTGCGGAGCCATACCGCAATTGAATTAATAGCAGACGTAGACATATATTACACCTCAAATAAACACCGCTCAAATTTTACATCGGTCGATTGCGGCATTTCAACCGATGCATTAATTATACCCTATTTTTGTTGTAAGGTAAAATTAAAATGTTGGGGATTTTTTGAGAAGATCCCGCATTTAAAATGGGGGATCTTCTGACGTAGTATCTTTTACATCTGACGTAGTATCTTTTACATCTGACGTAGTATCTTTTACATCTGACGTAGTATCTTTTACATCTACAGTTTCATCAACTGCTTTTTCATCAAGCTTAGTGTAAAAGTCCAGGAACGAAATTTTGGTTTCGGTGTCAAACCGATTCAAGCACAACTCAATCGCCTTCTTACGATTGTTGAAGATGCTGTAAGCTTTAGCAATATGAACCAGACGACGGGTCGAGATAACTTCGGAGACGAAACCGTCCTGAAATCCCTTACGAACGATATCAGCCCAGAGTACAAGCTTCTTGATGAAGTCAGCATCAGTCAAACCGAGTTCAGCGAAATTCTTCACGAGAATATTGCGCTCAACTGCCATCGACGGATACTCTTGTTCAACCGTAATCGCGAATCGCTCAAGGAATGCTTCGTTTAGCACGTTGGCGCCGATGAAACGACCATCATCACTGCCTTTACCTTTCGTGTTAGCAGTTGCGATGATATTGAATCCTTCTGCGGGATGAATCACTTCACCAGTTTTCTTGTCGAAATACGGTTTGCCTTCCAGCACACCATTCAAACAAAGAAGATCTTCGGTGCCATAATCCGTCTCGTCAAGAAGCAGAACGGCACCACGACGCATTGCGGTAATCACAGGACCCTCGCGGCGAACCGTATTACCGTCAATCAATTCATAAGAGCCGATAAGATCGGTCTCGTCGGTGCGCTTCGTGATATTGACGCGAATCAATTCGCGCTTGAGCGAAGCACAAACTTGCTCAACCATCAGCGTCTTACCGTTGCCCGACAAGCCGGTGATGTACATCGGATAGAATGCTTTGGATGCAATCACATTCTTAAGATCATTGAAGAAGCCGAACGGAACATAGGTGCTAAGTTTGTTCGGAACAAACGACTCAGTTGTATTCTGAGCACGTTTCGGAGTCAGATTGACTACGGTGGCAGCCATAGCCATCGGTGCAGTTTGCGCAGCAGCGACAGCTGGCTTAGGCGATGCAGTTACAGTAGGAACAATGCTGAAGGTATTCCGAGCAATCTTGCGTTCGCGTAGAATGAAATACGGGAACGAATCGATGCTGTTGTCGTCAACGTATTCGTTGAGCTGTTTCAGGGTGATGGTCTCGCAACCAAAATGCGCATGGATCTTCTCGAGGAAGGCGACCTGCGCGGCGGAATCATAACTAGGCTTTCTCATATCATCACTCACTTTATATTACAAAAAAGATTATATATTAAAACAAGGAAAAGTAAATAGAAATAACCATATATAAATCAATAACTTACGCAGCAGCGATATCTGTAGCGAATTTACTGATAAGCATACGGTTCTTTGACTTATTCACGAACGAATTCTTGAATGCCTTTCCGATACTGGCTTTCGTCATATTCTTATCAATTACCAAGTTTTCGTTGATTTTCTTAGTTTGGTTCTTTACGAAATAGTATGAATCGTAACCAATTTTTTCAACAATCACGAAATTGTTCTGATTGAACAGTTTCTTACACTTCACAAACTCTTCTTCAGAAGAAGTCATATATCGACAAAAATTGTCAGTGATATAATACGCAATATGCTTACATCCAGTCAACTCTCGGATGAACTTAGTCAATTCAGTCTGAATTGTAAAATGGTGATTTTTTTGTATGTTTGCACTGTCAAGGATAAACTGTTTTTTGGTTTTCTTATCAGTCAAGACAAATCGAAAGGCAAATCGAGAGCTCTTGCCAGAATATGTTGATGATCCGAGTTGCCCTGAAACAGAAAGGTATCTAATATTGTCTTTTTCTGCGTCAACATAATTCAATACATTATGATTGCCCTCGCCATCGGTGAGGTATATCACATTGACAATATCAACTTTTTTATTGTTCTTGAAATTTTCAATAATGTTACGCGAAGCAAACAAAGTTTCGGTGAACGGAGTTTCATTCAGTTTGAAATTGAATCCAGGAACATGCGTCAATATCACTTGAATGTTATTACGCATAACATTAAACAATTCGCCCCAATTATTGTAAGCAACAATCGACATCATTTCCAGTGATTTTTTGAATTGTGCATTGGATGAAGAGGAACTCATCAACTGAACAAGACCGAAACCAGTAGACCTAATATCAAACTTATCAGATTCGAACTGTTTCTTTTTACAGGTATGAATACAATCGCTGAAGCCATAAAAGTCGAAAGGAATATTTGCTTTCTTACAAAAGATTCCAAGAATCATCAACTGCTCGATCATCAAACTGAACGAATTCATCATGGATCCAGACATATCGAGGAACAGCACAAGACCGTGATTCTTGCCTTTCGGTACAATAGTCATCTTGCGGAAGATGTCATTGCTGTACTTGTACTTGTGCAATAGCGACGTATCAATATCGCCACTACGGCTGGTTTGGCGCCGAGCATACTGCGATGCATTTTTGCGCATCTCGAATTCTTTCAGAAGCATCGAGATATAGTTCAAATTGTTCATGTTGAACTTATCCATGCATGTTTTTTTCATGCATGTAACATCAATACCAGATTCTTTTGCATAAGCATAATATTTGTCGAACAACGCCAGCTGGTCATTATTAGACACAACGATATTCTCAAGAATAGCTTCAGGGAAGTCGCCGACATAAACTGTGCAATTCTGCGCAAGAAGTTCATTCTCGCGGAAACGAAAGATCTTATCAGTTACAGACTGTGGCTCTTGGTCAAGATTTTCATCAGACATGTCACCAGTTGTTTCTGACGTAGTATCTTCTTCTGAATCAGCTGAGTCGTCTTGCTCGCCAATCTCTTTAGCTTGCGGTTCAGAATCAAATTCTGAATCGTACTCGACATCAGATTCATCTTCGTCGCCTGACTCAGAATGAGTCTCGTCATAGAGAGCATCCATAAGATCTTTAGTGTTTGAGATCTTGTCTTGTTCTTCCTGTTTGATGTAATCGCGCAAGATTTTGGCAATTCGAACGGTATCTTCCCAGGACTCAGCTGCTGCTACCTGTTCCACAATTTCACGTTCCTTCTCGTCGAAGGGAACGATCAACAAACTACCAAGTTTGAAGTACAGGTTGATACGATCAGCGAGGTTGAGTTTAGACAGATTCTGCAGCTTTTCGACGCCGAAGAATCCACGATCATACAATTCTTTGTAGCCGCGTGCAAACGGTCGAGAGAGACCTTGGTATCGTCGCTTCTGCCGTTTCTCGATACGCGCATCTTCGCAAATATTGAGAATGCTCTTGAACCCAGGATTTTCGCTGAGTTCATTGTGCCAGCCATCAGCTGGCGTATCAATAGCGTGACCCGTTTCGTGACCATGGAGCAGATCGTACAAATCTGCACTCATCTCGCGCCATACAGGAAGTTGAATCGTGCGCGATTTCGGGTCAAACGATGCAGTCTGTGCACTAGAAGAATACACAATATTCAGATTCTCGCCAGCTAATAGGCGAGCCAGAGTACCTTTGGTGTCTTTGAGGTTATTCATTTCCTGATCCCTTATCCAATACCAGCATTCTATATTGGAAACGCGGAAAAGTAAACCAAAAAAACTCTAATAAAATCAATAACTTAGCCAACCCTGAAAAAAGCCGACCTTTTTTTCAGTTTTTCGACGTATCCAACCTTCTGTAACATCCTGGCACGCAGTTCAGCAAAGTAACAAGATGTATGAGTACTGTCTGTGTACCAAATATATTGGCACATGAATCCTGTTTTCTTTTTGTATTGAACGTGCCACTTGTTATCTGTACCTGCTATTCGTACAAGAACAATAGGTTCTTTCTCAACCTCAAATCCGAAATGTTCTATTTTACTCATTTTAGTAATGCCTCATTACCGACTCGAGCCATTTTTTTCAGATTTCCTTTTATCTTACGTTTTGCTCTCATAAGATGAAATGGATGCACTAGATCAGTATATAGTATTCCATCAAGATGATCAAGTTCATGCTGAACGCAAGTTGCTGTCAATCCATCAAATGTTTGTGTTATTTCTTCACCATCAATTGAATTGAACTTTAGTGTTACAGTTTGCGATCTTGATAGCTTCAGGAATAATCCTGGATACGACAAACATCCCTCTTGATAAGAAGATTTCAAAACACTCTTATCAACAACAACAGGATTAATAATACACCAAATTTTATCTCCCATATTGAGTGCGAACATTCTATTTGAAAGACCAACTTGATTGGCTGATAAACCTAAACCATTCATCTCACTCAAAGTTTCCATTAGAGAAAGAGCTAGAAATTCTATTTCTCTTGGACTAATATTATTAAAATCGATTGGTATTGTTGGCTTTTTTAATATTGGATCGTGAACGTCAACAAGTTTAAGTAACTCGTATTCATACATCGAACCATTCATATATTTAAGTTTTCTACTCATATTATCATCCTCGAAAAATTCTGTTTCTTTTCAAATCGTATTGCCTGAGTAAACTTATCATGTAATTGATCTTTATGTGATATCACGAATATGTTCGTATTGTCGGGCATTGTATGCAATATCTGTAATAGTGCATCAGTTCCTTTAGCATCAAGACTTGAATCAAATGTCTCATCCAATATCAACAAATTAGTATTGACGCTGTTCTTTAGTCTTGCTACTGATCTCCAAGTTAACAGCAAAGCCAAGTCAATCTTTTGTTTTTCTCCCTCAGAGAAATTTTCATAACTAAAGTCATCACGATGACGCGATTTAATAGTTTCTTTAAATTCCTCATCCATATTGAAATTAACAAAGAAGTCCATCGCTGCAAGATATTTATTTACTAACTTATTAATAATAGGCAAATACTGCTTAATGATTTTAGACTTGATTCCACCATCTTTTAACAGTTGAGCTGCAATATCATAATACTGCTTTTCTTCAGTGACAATTTTTCTACGCTCAATATAGGAAGATAGTTCGTCAAAAAGTTTCTTAGACTGTTCTTCTGTATCTCCACTGATTACTTTATTTGAAGTTAATTCTTCAACTTCCCTTTCAAGTACAATGATATACTTTCTAATATTATTAAGATCAGAAGTATGCTTAGTAATATTGGACTCAAGAGTTTGTAGAGTTTTGTTGGTTTGTGCAATGTTATTGAGTCTTTGTAGAATGGCATTCTGTTCTTCCTTTAGTTTCTCAAGTCCTGCATTTAGTTCTGAAACTTTATGGTTGCATTCTGTAATTGTAGAAGATTTAAAATTATCATCAATAATCTGCTTACAAGTAGGGCAGTTGTCATTATCATTATAGAATGAGATTTCTTTTTCTAACTTTCCTTTATTAGCGTCAATCTTAGCTTCAAGTGAAGTTAGTTTCTGATTCTTCTTTAACATATCATTATGATCGCTAATGGTATCTAATAATTCAGTAATCTTTACTTGTGTATTAGAAATTTCTGATTTGGTTTGGGTGACTAGTAAGTTGTTGTTTGCGATTTCTTGTTGCTTACGTTCAATCATATCCTGATTGTTTTTCTTCATTTCGTCTAAGTGACTTTTATGAAGATCAATCTTTTCTTTTACATTTTGTAGCCTTATTTTTATTTCGTTAGATTCATCTTTAAGAGATGTCAGCTTTTCTTTCACAATAACATTCATATTAGAAAAAATTTGAATATCAAGCAGATCTTCAATAACAGCTCTACGGTCTGAAGCTGATAGTTGCATGAATGGTGTAAAAGAAGTTGCACCTAGAATAACAATCTGTGTAAATGATTTATAGTTCATTTTGATTATCATTTTCTCAAGGATTTCCTGATAATCTTTTGAACTTGCAGACTGATTTAATAAATCGCCATCAACATATATTTCAAACACATTTGGCTTGATTCCACGTCGAATCAAATATTCTTTATCTGAAATTGAAAAGATTAATTCTACCAAGCAGTCTTTATTGTTGATAGAGTTTACAAGCTGTGGTTTATTGATATTTCTGTATGGCTTACCAAAAAGCGCAAACGTCAACGCATCTAGTATGGTTGATTTGCCTGCACCATTCTCACCGACAATTAATGTATTATTATGTTTGTTTAATTGTATTTCAGTAAAAACATTGCCAGTGGACAGAAAGTTTTTCCACTTGATTGATTTAAGAGTTATCATGATTCAATAGACAATGCTTCCGTGTAGATCTCTTTTATTATACTCTTCAATTTATCTTTATTCAAATCAATTTCAATGCTATCAATATACTTATCCAAAATAACAGCTGTATCATCAGCCTGATCAACTTCATGTAAATCAGATGACGCAGTTATCTCAGAAAAATCTTCAACAATAGAAAGATCATGTGGATTTGACTTTAATATTCCATCAACGAAACTTTCGAATAAAAATGTATTGGTTTTCTTTGTTACAACAACTTTAACATACTTGCCTTTGAATTGATCGAAGTCAAATTTCTTAAGATCATTATAAAACAGTTCGTCATCGTTATAGTTAAACTTTCTAAAAATTGTATGTGTATTTTCAATAAATTCAACTTCACGTGTTACTGTGTCAAAAATGTGGAATCCTCTTGGATCATTATAATCTGACCAAGTCATCTCTCCTGGACTGCCAACATAAAATATATTACCAGTCTTAGAGCGATGATGAAAATGCCCTGTGAATACAGTGTCATATTTTGATAGCTTAGATGAATCCCATCCTTCGTGACATATATTTCCACGATCCATCTCAAATCCGGCAAGTTCAAAATGACCAAAACAAATATCATTCTTAGAGTTTTCGATGAACTCTAGAATTTCTTTTTCGTTATTTTCGCAGACCCAAGGAATAATATCCATTCCTAGAGCTTCAGTTGGCTTGTCGAAAATACTGATGTTCTGATATTCTTTTAAGACTAAACTTGTAGAATTAATTTCAAGTGTATTCTTATAAAAGATATCGTGATTACCAATCAGTGTATATAGTTCTATATTCTCATCGCGCAAAATATCAAAGAAATATTTCTTAGCTAATGCTAGTGAATTGAAATTGATATATTTTCTGCGATCAAATAGATCACCTAGTTGTATTACTAACTTAATGTTGTTTTGTTTCAGATATGGAAAGAAAGTTTCTGAATAAAACTTTGAGTACAGATCATGAAATATCACACTATCGTTTCTCATACCGAAGTGTGTATCACCCAATATAGCAATTTTCATTCTTCAATAAACTTCTCTAAATTAATCTTTTTCTTCTTAGCGTTGATCTTCTGAGACTTCTCAAAGTTCTCTATGAACTCTGCAATGTTATCGTACATTTCAAACTGACGATTATGACCATCGTCAGATTCTAGTTGGTCATATTCATCTAATACACCAACAATCTCAGTGCTTTTGTACTTGATATACAGGTGCTGCTTTTCGCGTTTAATTCTTCGCAAGAATGCATAATATACTATTTGTGTGAAGTAAGCAAATGGATTCTTTGACTTTGTTGGATCAAAGTTATCTGCATACATTACACAATTTTCTATAGCATCAGAGATCATTTCGTCTCTAAATGTATAGGATAGGAAATTTGGTTTATGTGATAAATTTTCAGCAATCATCATGAAACACTTACCAACATATTCAGGCAACTTTGGTTTCGCTTCCTTTAATCGTTTGGCTTTTCTAACTGCCTTCTTGTAATTCACCATTTCAGTGAAAAATAACTTATTGTCGATATAATGATTCTTTGCCATAATTTACTTGACTAACCCCTTTACCTTCGGTATAATAGACTGTGTCGTCCATGATAAGGATAAATTTATATACAGTATATTAGTGTACTGGTTTATCCTTCTTATCTATCATATTAGCTATAGCTTCAGCCATAGAAATAATTTTATTCTCATCATCAGTGCTTATCTTTTTGTTCTTCTTTATTGGCTTAGTGTTGAAAAGATAGTCGCAAACGCTAACATAGTATTCTGCAAAGTCTTCACTAACTTCTAATGTAAACATTACTTCTGTTGCTGGAAGTGCAACTTCATTAACCTTTACCATTGAAGCTGGTAACCAATCTCTAAAATTGATTAGTTGTTTACCATCTTCGAAGAAGTTATCAATTGTAAAAGATACTGGTTTCTCAAGAATTACGTTGTTTGGAAATTCTTCTACCAAAGCAACTAGCTCTTCTCCGTTGCGTAGCTTAACAAATTTTGTTGTTCTTGACATTAAATTATTCCTATGTTATGGGTTTTAAATGGGAACCGTTCTTCGCTATAGAGTTTAACTCTTTCTTCGTAATGTTTTAGTGCAAAATTTGTATATGATTTATAGCGAAGATCATCAGCAATATCATATAATACTGCTTTTTGTTTGTTATCTCCCAATCGTAACCCTCTTCCGATTGATTGTAGATTACGCACTCTACTCTTAGAAGGAGAAGCAAATATAATATTATGTAGGTTTTTTATATTGATACCTGTAGAGAATGTACCATAAGAGGCTACGATGATGGCATTATTTTCTTTTTCTGTAATATGCCTAACAGCTTCTCTATCAGCAACATCAACACCACCATGAACAAAAAAGACTCTACGATCTTTTCCAACTTGTTCATTGATGAGTTCATGTAGTATTTTACCGTGTTTCTCGACATAATTAAAGAGAATTAGTGAATTTCCTTCTAAAGATATCGCTAAGTTTTTGATAAAATTATTTCTTTTATCGTTTGAAATAATGAATTGAATTTCTTCTTGGTATGAAAGATTAGAGACTGCCTTGCATATTGCTTCCGGATACTTTAATACCATGCATTTAATGTTGAGGGAAGCTAGCTGTTTCTTGTCAATAAGATCTTTTGTATTTACTATTTTCTTAACAGGACCAAACAAGCCTTCGAGTACTAATTTATTTACCTTAGTTCCATCAAGTGTTCCTGTTGTACCAATACGATAGTCGCAGTTGACAAGTTTAGTCATGATAGCAGTAAGAGACTTAGCCTTGAATGTATGAGCCTCGTCACCAATAACAAAATCAAACTGCGAGAAATATTTTTTAGGCATCTCATAGATAGATTGCCATGTTGAAATAGTCAGAAAAGAATCAATCTCTCGTGACATTCCTTGATATATCTTTTGCGTATATTTGTCAACATCCCAACCATAATTCTTAAAATCTCCTTGCATCTGTTCAACAAGGGAAATAGTTGGGACAATGAGCAGACCTCTTTTCTTTCCTTCTGCTTTTAGATGTCTAACAATAAGATAGATAATTAACGATTTACCTGAAGCTGTAGGAGAAACAATCATGCTACGCTTTTTTAATATAGCATAACTATAGGCAAACATTTGATAATCGCGTGGTGTTAATGTTAGATTATTTGGTTTTCCTAACTTGGTATCATCTATATTCGACAATTTTCCAATACAATATGAGTTATCTTCATAGGTATAATTATTGATTTTACAAAATTCAATGACATGATTAACTAATCCAGCATATATTTGGTTAGTCTTAATAGAGAACAGTCTTATTTTACCATCCCAGTGTTTTCCTCTGTATTGCGGTGAGAATTCAGCGCCAGGAACAGTGAATGTAAAAAAATCGCTCAATTCCTGAGCGATTGATGGTTCACAATCAATCTTTATGTATATGTTATTGAGTTGGTTTATTACAACGTCAGTGCTGACCATTTATAAATCTTTCCCATTGCATAAACTCTTTTAGTTGCCATGTTCTATTATTCAATTCTTTCATAACATTAGTACAGAATGCAGCTGCTTCTTCGTGATATATTTTCTTACGCTGCAAATTAGTAAGATCAACATCTCCGTCTAAATATACTGTAATATCACTTTTAAGTACAAACTGAAATGGTTCCCAACCATGCTTTTGTAATTCTTCGTTAGACATCTTACCTGTATAATATGCCCATTTAATCTTGCGCATCTTTTGATATTCAATTATTGCGCGCTTTGCTGCAAGATTGTGCAGAGTAAGAAATTTATTATACTTGTTATGCAACACAGGAATTCTTAGAATTTCTTTTCCTGGTTCTAGACTATCAACTTCAGAATCATTAGTCCAAGAGTTGATTAATTGCTCAAGAGATGGTGCTTCAAGTTTCATAATGATAAGTATACTAGTGAATAGTAATTATAGTATACTCTTTTTTAACTGAAATTTCAAATTCTTTCTATATTATAGTATGAAAATCTAAATGAAACGTCTGCTGTCAATACATTATCAGCACTATCGCTAGAGTTGAACAATATAGAGCTAAGTGTAGTAGGAAATAAGTCTTTATAAACAATTTTTAAGTTCAAATTGTTTTTGTTAGTATAAACAGACATAGTAGCATCAGTATATTGTGGTGGAAGTTTATTATAACGTCTGATTGCTGATGTTTCAGATAATTTACCTAGATCACGATATTCCTGAAAATCAGTAGGAAATGTCATAGCACGAATCCAATCATGTATTTCTTGCCATGCTCTAATATCTTCATCAATAAGCAGCGTTACGTTTAGTGTTTCATACATCATTTTTTCACCAGGAACATATAGATCAACAAATGGCGTGTGCCTTGGAACTTCAGATAAAGAAACTCCAGGAACATTTATTGATTGACAGAAATATGTTGTGCCAGGAAGTCTAGCAAACTCTAATCTAAACTTTGTAGACTGCAGTAAATCTTTGTTGGTAGGATTTCTATCAAGGACTGTTGCCATTTACCCTCCTGCTTTCACTTATTTAGTATAAAAGAAAAGGGGGAGCCGAAGCTCCCCCTAATTCATCGCTTATTATTATTATAACTTTGCGATTCTTGTCACCATTTATTACTGCTGGACGCCAAATACAGCGAACTTGCGGTAATATACGTTTGTACCAGTAGTAATTGCGCCGTTTAGACCAGTATTGGTACCACCTGCGAATGGATTTGAGACCATGCCATAGCGGGTCTTGAATCCAACCTTTGGTTGATAGTTATCTGGATCAATTGCACGAACCATCTGTAGTGGTACATATGGGCAGTAGAACAAACCAGCATCATAAGGAGTTGCTCCCTTATAACCAACAACGACCCAATCAGAGTTTGTGATTGAATATGGATCGACATATACTTTGATACGTCCGAAGAGCATACCTGCATATGTATTGCCAGTATCATCAACAGCTAGATTGGTGTTGTTAACAAGAGCTGAGTTATAGTCGAGAAGACCTGTCATTGCAAGAGCTGATGCTACATCTGTTGAAACAAGGATCATATTACCCTTGCCACGACGTGTATCTTTGGCAACCTTGTTAGCAGATCTTTCAATTGCGAACAACAACGACTTATACTTTTCAACCTGCCAACGACCAGTAGTACCAACACCAGCAGTTACGTTTGCTGCGTCAGTTCTATTTAAGTCAAAGATTGATGAAGTAACACCAGTGATACCAAGGTTTGCTGTTGCAACAACTGTTCGGACAACTTCACGATTGATTTCAGCAAGGATTTCTGTTGACAGAATGTTTGTTAATTCTGTTTCAGCATCAAGACCATGAATTGCCTTGAGATCCTGTGCGAGTTCCATTGTATAAGAAGCTTGCAATCCACGTGTCACGGCAGTAACAGATACACGCTCAATTGAGAATGCCATGTTTGCCAAATTTAATGTTTCAAAATAGGCTGTTGAACCGCCAGTACCAGTGTTACCGACCTGCAGGTTTGCAACGTTGGTTGAAATGTTCATTGTTGTTTCAAGTGTACCAGATGCAGCATTACCAGCGAATACTGTATTGGCTTCGTTATACAAGGCTTCTGTTCCAGAAGGGGTGCCATAACGTGAACGCATTGCAAAGATAAGTCCTGTTGGACCTGTCATTGGCTGAACGCCGCAGATATCATATGCCATTAGATTTGGAAGTGCACGACGAACCAAACCAATTAGGATTGGATCAAAGCCCTGAATATTACCAGATCCTGGTGCTGTTGGGGCTACGTTGATTGGTGTGGCTTCGAACAAGCGGTTCATATTTGCGGCTTCTTCGAGGATTGCCTTTTCCTGGTTCTCGAGGATTACCGCAGTTACAGCACGCTTGTAGTTGTCTGTAATCTTTGGTAGTTCTGGGTGATCCAATACTGGACCCCACTTATTTGCATGTGTTTCTGATAGATACATTTTTCTTTTCTCCGTTAGAGTGTTAAGTTAATTACTTCACTTCGGAAGTGTTTTACTGATTGCCTTTACATAATAATCCATTACGCCACTTAAATCCCTTGCTTCCTCTGTTTCAACAACAGTTTGAGGAGCTTCGCGCTTCACTGATTTAGATGGGAAGTAATTCTCGCGAATCACTGCGAGCTTATCTGTATACTCACCTTCTGTGGTGAACTTAACACCCTCTGCGAGTGCTTTAATCTTCTCGACTTGTACTTCGGTTAAACCTTCACAAATCTTACGAAGAATTTCTTTTGACTTTGACTCGTTAAGAGCTTCAGTCAAGGCAGCAAACTGCTCTGCTTGTTCAGCAAGAGCTTCTTCTGCTTCTACTACCTTAGCAGCCATTTCTTCGACTAGATCTGCCTTCTCTTGTGGCACTTCAATGTAGTGCTCAGCAAAGAGATTCTTTAGACCAGCCATGAAGTCTTCGGCGATTTCAGCGCGGAGACCTGTTTCAACGGCTAACTGATTATCTTCTAACCAACCTTCGACGACTCGCTTTAGATACTCATCGACTTGGGTTGACATTTCTTCCTGTAGGCTTGCAACTGTATCTGCAAGAATCTTTTCGTTTTCAGCAAAGATTTCCTCAGTCACTGTTTCAACGCGAGCGCGAACAGCTGCTTCGAAAATTGTTGTTGCTTTTGTACGGAATTCTTCAGAAAGAGACTCGCCATTGAAAAGAGCATCAACATCTTCCTTGCATGAAGACATTTTATCAGATACCATCTTCTTCATTGCTGCTTTACGTGCTTCAGCAATTTCTTCTTCTGACATTTGCTCGACTTCTTCTTCAACAACTTCTTCTGCTGATTCTTCAGAATCTTCTTCTGAAGTTTCAGATACTAGTGCTTCTAGTTCTTCTTCTGTTAGAGAATTGAGATATTC